>Ga0210245_100647_pt1 | contig 31304 bp, 22 predicted proteins | sample ChrtobMetaP3_4mM_FD_155450 | JGI IMG/M metagenome (GOLD analysis project Ga0210245, IMG submission 155450) | Chrysochromulina tobin associated microbial communities from unialgal haptophyte culture, Seattle, Washington, United States - P3_4mM | ecosystem: Host-associated > Algae > Haptophytes >...
AGTGCTCACTACGGCGCCCCCCTCGTCACAGGTACGAGGGTCTCCACTTACGCGGCCATGTTTGCATGCGCCAAAGCCATGCCGATGCGCCATGTTCCTAGAGGAGACAAGAGAGCAGGAAGTTGGGTCCTTCCTGTGTGGCTCTGGCTGTGTCGTGTGTGGTGGGCACGTGTAAACGCGTATACACACATCTTAAAACGCGTATTCGCACCTACCCCGCGTATACGCACCCCTGCTTGCGTATACGCACCCCCCGCGTATACGCACCCCTGCCTGCGTATACGCACCTACCCGCGTATACGCACCCTGGGGTGCGTATACGCACGTACCTGTGTATACGCACCCACACCCGCGTACAAGCACGTGTGCGTGAACGCGGCGTCGGGTGCGTAAACGCACTATCTCGCGTATACGCACCCGACGCTGCGTTTACGCAGGGACGCGACGAACGTCATGACCATAGGAAGTTACCAACAAGGAGGCGGCTGCCCCCCTCTCTCCGGATGCGGGCGCGTGCCAGCCTGCGCCCACCCCCCTGTGCCGGGGGGCGCGTGGCGTGGAGGCGCGGATCGGAGCGGATCGGCCTCTCGAGCAGAGTTAGATCAGGCTCGGAGATTACCCGGAGATTGACGACCCACGACCCGTGTCTCGTGCTTCACGCACAATCCTACAGCTCATCAAAGGAGCCCTCGCCGCCCTCTTGCAGTAGCATGTTGCCAAGTAGCTGGAGCTGTATCTCTGCAGGCAGCTCAGACCCGAGCGGCAGTACGGCCGGTGCCAGCACCGTTGCCGCACCCGTCGCTTCGGTGGAAGTTCCCGCCACTGCCTTTCGGCGCCTTTGTGGTCTGAAAGCCGTCTGTGGCTGTGCCGCTGCGGCTGCTGCGGCTCTCTCCTCAGCGCGCCGACGCTTCTCCTGCCTCGCAAGTGGCAAAAGTGAATTCTGCCAGTCTTCGCCCGCCTTCTGGATGCACTTGTCCCGCAGTCTCGTGAGGCTGTCGCTGGCAGGATGCTTGAGGACTGCCTTTAGCAGCGACATCGTCGCATCGCTGCCGAGGTGGCTCAGGAAGTCGTCATCAACGACCGATTCGAAAAAGCTCCCGTCGATGTCCGCGCGCCGATTGCAGTAGTCCGCGACAAGGCGCACCACGCACCACGACAAATCACCATACCGTCCGGAGAAATCTGCATCTGGTCTGAAATCGGATGTGACGACACGTGCAAATAATGCGGGGTGAAGAGCAAGCAGATCTTGAAGCTCTGGGGGGTAGGGGGCAGAATCACCATCGACTGTCTCTGGAAATGTGACGCTTTCTGAATAGTCCTCGAGGTGCTCGGCAGCGACCTGCACAGCGGCATCCGCGAGCTTCTCCTGATTGAAAAGACTCGAGCTCGCCACCAACTTTGGAGCAAACTTGAAGTTCCACTCACTTTGGAGGCCCGCCTCGATGAAATCTTTCACCTCGGCATAGAGCGGCGGGTTGCCCAGATACTCGGCCAGGTGGAGAAGCGCGTACGCATTCTCCTTGGTCGCCTTGAGACTGCCAGTGTACACATAGTCCAGAAAGTCGGGAATCGCCTCTGCAGCCTCAGCTTCGAGATCCAGCTTGCTTTCGCTACGCACCGCCTCTGCGAGTTGCGAAGCACCGCCACCACTACGGCACTGTCGCACGAAGTAGTCGCTTTTGCGTGGACCGCCGGCGATCATGGCCTTGTGCACATGGTATACGTTTTTTATTTTGAGAGCTGGCACCTCCACCACAATGCGCCAGTCAGAAAGCGTCTCTTCAGGGTCGTCGCGCCACGAAAGTGACGCATCTTTTTCCACCGGTGCCGAGCCCGAACCATACTCGCCGATGTCGAAGCGCTTGGCGCGCGGGTCGTGTCTCTTCGGCGGCATCGGGGCCTCCCGATGCGACCAGGAGATGGGGGCGAAGGGTGCGGGACTTCGGCGGTGTTTTCAAGGCAAGTCAAGTCAAGCCCTTTGGGGGAGCAGCAGCATCAGCCTACTCCTATCGGACGTGACTTTCCTTCCTACAGTAGGTCTCTTCACAGCTCACACGAGGGCGAGTCGAGGGCGCGGGCGCGGCGCGCGCTCTTCACGGCTCACACGTGGGCGAGTCGTGTGGGCGCCGCCCCGCCAGGCCAGGATGCTGCGGCTCGTAATAGCTGCCGCCGTCTGCGCGGACGCGGCTGTTGCTTATTCGACCAGCGTGCGACCGTCTCCTGGTTATCCATCGGCAGTGACGACTGGTAAGGTGCTTCTCGTTGCGTCGCAAAGCCGTCGTGCCGAACCCATGGTGATGACTGTAGCCCCGGCGGAGACTGCTCCAAAGAAGAGGCGTGGCACCCCGTGGCCTACACTGCTGCGCTTGTGCAAGCCAGACTTACCGTTGCTCTTCGTCGCCTTTGTGTCGCTTACCATCGCGGCTTCCTGCGATGCGCTCCTGCCAGCGTTGCAAGGGGCCGCTCTGAACACAGCCCTCGGACTTGAGACGCGTGGTGGCGCGTCATTGAGCTTGGCACTGCTCCAAATGGCTGGGGTCGGCGTGGCCACTGCCATCTTTACCGGGCTACGCGGCTTCACCTTTTGGCTCTGCGGCGCGCGCTTGGTCAAGCGCCTTCGGGCCACGCTCTTCGAATGCCTGCTGCAGCAGCCGCAAGCGTTCCACGATGAACAGGGGCCTGGTGAGCTCTCGTCACGGCTTGCCACCGACTGCGTCAAGCTGGGCGACGTGCTCTCGCTCAACGTCAACATCGTGCTGCGTCAAGTCATCCAGTCGCTCGCGGGCATCGCTATCATCGTCCGTATCAACGCGCGGCTCGCAGCGCTCGTGCTGTGTGGCGTGGCCATTCGGAGCGTGTTCGCGCACTACTATTCCAAGTTCTCGCGGCGCGTCTCGCAGGAGATGCAGGACGCGCTCGCGACCTCATCGGGCGTGGCCGAGCAGTGCTTCTCCCTCATCAAGGTGGTACGCTCGCATGGCAACGCGGCGTATGAACGGGAGCGCTACGTCCAGCAGCTCAACCGACTCCTGCAGCTGGACACTGAGAGGGGGGCGGTGTACGGCTTCTCGCGAGTCTTCAATGGTGCCGTGAACGCGTTCCTGCTGTTTGGCATCCTGACGCTGGGCGCCGCGTTCGTCTCGGCGGGCCTCTTGCCCAAGGAGAGCCTCACCTCCTTCGTACTCTACGTGACCTTCATCTCGGAGGCGTCGAGTGACGTGGCGGACCAATGGAGCCGCATCCAAGAAGCCCTTGGAGCGGCGACTGAGGTCTTCGACTACCTCGAACCGCGCCCGCTCGACCTTGGGCTGAGCGCTGTACTGGCGCCCGTTGGCTCCGCCAGTGTAACCACCAGCGGGCTCGTCGGTGTAACCACCAGTGTAACCACCAGCGGGCTCGTCGGTGTAACCACCAGTGTAACCACCAGCGGGCTCGTCGGTGTAACCACCAGTGTAACCACCAGCGGGCTCGTCATCCCTCTAGTGAGCACGGGCGTCGCCGCCGCCGCCGCCGCCGCCGCCGCCGCCGCCGCCGCCGCCGCCGCCGCCCTTGGTGCGACCACCTCACCGGCACCGGCGCTAGTCGAACTGGCGTCGGGTAGCTTAGCGGCGCCGCGCCGCGGCGAGCTCATCTTCGAGTCGGTGAGCTTCACGTATCCGTCGCGCCCAACGCAGCGCGTGCTCTCGAAGCTGAGCCTACGCGTCCCCGGCGGGCAGCGCCTTGCGATCGTGGGCGGCTCGGGCAGTGGCAAGTCGACCATCTTTGCGCTCGCGCTGCGCTTCTATGCCGCGGGGCGCGGCCGCGTGCTGCTCGATGGTCAGGATGTCCTGACGATGGACGAGGCCGATCTCCGCCGCCAGATCGCGTGGGTGCAGCAGGAGCCTCCGCTATTTCCCAATACGACCGTGCGAGAGAACATCGCTTACGGGCTCGTCGACTGCCCGATGGAGCGCATCGAGGCGGCCGCCAAGGAGGCGAACGCGTACGAGTTCGTCATGGGACTTCCACAGGGCTTCGACACGCGCATCGGCGCCGCGGGAGCCTCGCTGAGCGGCGGGCAGAAGCAACGTGTTGCCCTCGCGCGGGCTCTCGTGCGTGACCCGTCGCTGCTGCTCCTCGACGAGGCCACGAGCGCACTCGACCCCGAGTCAGAGCAGCTTGTGGAAGCGGCGATCGCGCGCGCAGCCGCCGAGCGCACAGTGCTCTTCACGACGCACAAAGTCGCACAAGCGCGCAATGCCGACCGCATCATCGTGCTCGCGCACGGCGTGATCGTCGAGGAAGGATCCCATAATGAACTGCTGCGGCGCAACGGAGCGTATGCGCAGCTGGTGCGTGCCTCCAAGGGCGGCGGCGTGAGCGAGGCCGAGGCAGGTGCGCTCATCGACCAGGCGGCAGGCATCGTGGAGGAGGATCCACTGCCGCCAGAGCTCGCGATTGGGACGGTCTGACGCATTCGAGTGTCGTCGAAAGACATGCGATCTCAGCCAGAGCTCGAGATTGGGACGGTCTGACGCATTCGAGTTTCGTCGAAAGACATGGCTACCTGAGCCTACCCTTCCCAAACGATGGTCTTTCGTGTATCCGTGGCGACGGTTCGTCCGTGGAGCTTGCAACCGCAAAGTAAGGGCCTCTGTAGGCAGAACAGCGTGGTGCGTCGCGGACGGTGCGGAAAAGCGCGCTGCGCGGGAAGGCCGAAGCCGGCGCCCCCGCCGCGCCACTCGCGCGCGGTCCGGTCGCGGCCGTTTGCCCGTTTCCCACCCGGCAGCGTCACGGGTGCGGGCAGCGGCACTGCCCCCGCCCTTCGCGCGCGTCGGACGGTCCCACCGTGAGTGATGAAGCTCGTTGAAGCCTTGCGAACGCGAGTCGCGACCCGTCGAAAGCGTGCATGTGGGTTGCATGTCGTTTACTACGACTAGGTTCGACTACGGTCTACCGGCGCGGCGAGCGTCGGCCGTCGCGGTGCGTTCGAGGTTCGTCGTGTACGCTCTATACAGTCACGCAAGTGTAACTACGTATTTAACGCCCGGTCAAGTAGAACCTGGGATTAATACGACGCGAAACCCACGGAAAGTCAACCGAACGATCTAGTACCGCTACGAAGACGGGTCAATCCACAATAACGCGGGCGGAAGCGCGCGGAACAATCTTGCCATGAAGACGCGTCTGAACAATGCACACCGTGTCGATGGAGACACTCGGAGTCGGACTCAGACTCTCAGATATGCGCACCGGCGCATCCCTCGCGCCTCAGCGGCATGATTGTGCACTAATTGTGCACATCCGCACATGCGATACAAATCATCACGAACACATGCACACGAACACACAGGTGTAGAACCAGTGAAATACCTCCTCAGCTGTTCTCAGCTGTTGATCGACGTCATATGAGTGTGCAACGCGTGCTCCGATGGTGACCCTCTGACCGAGCAGTTGGCAAACCATAGCTCCCTTCCAGCGTCGCGCGTGGGGCTAAGCGGCTGCGGGAGCTGCAGCACGCGCTCCGCTTGGCTCGCAAACGAGGCATGCACCCAGAGCTGATCGCCGTAACAGCCGTGCTCGCCCACAAATAGGTACGAGTGCGCTCGCAGCCGCTCGCGCAGCGTGCTGCTCGGACGCTCAACCGTCAGGGAGAGGAAGGTAAATTGTGCGAATGGAAAGTTAGGTCCCAGGACACTCTCTTCCGCACCTTCGACATCGAGCGAAAGATAGTCGATGACGCTCGGCGCGTTCACGTAGCGCAGCAGGTCTTGGAGGGCGACGGTCACAAGCTGCTGCTCCCTCCAACCAGCTCGATTGGATCCAAGCTTGCCAGGCGTGGGATGGGTGGGATCCACTTGGAGCAACCCCACAACTGAGCCGAAGCCCGAACGTGTGTCAATTGCACTGTTGCTCATGGCGGTACTTCTAGCATGTACGGGCGTGGTGAAGGAGACCGTGTCCCCAGACTGGTCAGTTACGACCGCCTGTACGCAGCGGCACGTACGATACTTGATGGATTTCTGGAGCAGCTCTGCATTTGCATCGATGCAAACACCATTCCAGCCCAGATCTCGCTCCAGGGTGCGCGTGTTGGAGAGGTGTATAGGCTCGTTCGAGGCCAGGTCGATGAAGAACCCGCCGCGCTTAAGCCCATGAAGCTTTGCGATCGTCTTGTCCTGGCCAGACTGAGAGTGCCAAGAGCCCTTGGTATCGACCCCCTTCATGCCCTTAATCCCTGCTTTGGTCTTGGTCACCACTGTTTCGTGCGTGCCAACCCGAGCACTTTCGTACTGTTTCGTGCCGATGTACACTTCAATACTGCGGAAGCCAGCTGAGCTGTTGTTCGCGATATTCGCTGCTATTGTGATCAGCAGTGCGGCGGTCGCCAGAGGCATGATCACTTGTAAGATCACTTGTGTGCAAGGCACAGGAATTGCGATTCCTTGTTCCTGACTTGTTGCTGATGAGGTTTCGTTTCGGGCATTTGTAGTTCCACATGTCCTCAAAAAAAAGGTCGTGCTGCATGCGGCTCTTCGGACGCGCCTCCGAGATCGAACGTGTTTCTTGTCGACACCGGGAATTCGGAATACCCGGCTCGTCACGGGGTCATTGGTCATTGGTCATTGTAGCAGTGAGTGATTCTGAGTGAGTGAGTTTATATTGGGACACAGACACACCATGGAACAATACGGGGTTCGGGTCGAGATACCTACTGAGTTAAAGAGTACGCGGAAACACAGTACACGCTTAGTATGCCTGGGGGAGCCCCCCTCGCCACGTGTACGCTGCCTGTACTTGGCATGATGGGTTACTACTTACTTACTTAAAGAGTTACGCGGAATCTGCACTGCGCGAGATTTTGGCCTTCTGAGGGAAGGTTTCAACACTCAGGTAGTTGAACCCTAAGTATGGTGTTTCAACATAGTGGTGCGCGAGATTTTGACCTTGGGGGAGGGTTTCAACCCTCACTCCCGGTAGATGTTACTTGATGTTACCGTATAGCGTATATCATGCCGTATATATGGTTAATATGGTGTTTCAAGGATTCAACAATCAACATAGTGCTGCACGATATCGCGGACCGCGGCGCGACGCCCCGCGGCGTGGCGGTCAGCCCCTCTAACCGGATCGGTACGGGAACGGATTGTCGCCGTTAAATGTCGCTTTTGTCGGATTTCCGCGCTTTGTGGATGCGAGTTTGGCGGTTAGGCGTTAGCCGTGCATAGGGTGGGGGTAGCTTTTTCGGAGGGTCCGAAGCTTTTACCGTTTTACGAGAATCTCGCCAAGTGGCAACTTTTACCGCTATACGCCCATATCCTGTGAGTCACTTTTACCGTTTTACCGCAATCAAACACTGAGTGGACGGAGGCTCCATGTCCGAAGGAGTGCGTCTCGGTCGGGCACGCAATGCAGGAATACAGGACCGGTGAAGTCTCCTGTTCATGAATTACATTCACGCTCGGCGGTTTAAGCGAATTTTACTGGCGTGCTTTCAGTAAAAGTGGCTTTCACCCTGCTTTTACCCTGGATACGGAGGCACGAGGACTTTTACCGTTTTACGCGAATCATGTGCAGCTGCACACTTTTACCGTCTTACGCCAAAATGCCCTCACTTTTACCCTACCCCCACCCTATGTAGCCGTGTCGACGTGTATGACTTATGAGTTGTAATCGCGCGCTCGACTTCGGCCTTCGCGCACGAAACCAACAATTGGTAATGTGGTGGTACATTTCTTGCGGGTGTTTGATCATTGATGTTTCCTGTGAAAAGCGTTCCGGCACACAATTCCACACTTGCCGGACTTGGGCACATGTCTAGCGTAGGCCGTAGCCAGTGGGCGCGCGACCCACGCCATGCAACCCTGCAGCTATCTCCGAGAGGTGCCGCGGCACCACATGCTATGCAGGGGCCAACGCCGTCGGCCCATCGCCCCTAGCACATGCCGCGGCAAATGTGAGTGCGTGCCGCGCGGGCGTAGCGAGGGCGGATCGACCATGAAATAGATGCGTCACGATTCGCTGGATCAATTGTCCCATTCGCCTAGTTTGAGCTCAGCCTTGTTCTGGGCCGACAGGTTCCAAATCTCAACGACGCGCGTGCGGTTGCGCACGTACTCAGCATCCATGGCGGCCTTGGCGGCCGCTTGGTTCGCGCCTTGCTCGAGCGTCCGAAGCTCATCCTCCTTCGCGTCGAGCCGTGCCACACGAGCGTCGTGGGCCCCGTTCACCATGGCCATAGGGGCCTCCTTGTCCCCTAGCAGTGCGCGTGCGTCATCAGGCAAGTTGCTCGCGTTATCCGAGGCCACCCTCTCCAGCAGCTCGGTGCATGCCGCGATGACGCGCTCGTGGTAGGCTGCCTCGAGCTCGCGCAACTTGCCGGTGAAGACTTGCAACTCTTCCTGAGTGCGCTTCGAGAGCTCGTCAAACGAGGACTCGAATTTGGAGATGGCCTCGGCGTACCGTTCGGACGAGGACACCTCGAGATCCATCAGCCGCTCGAAGAGGGCATCGTTCGCCTTGTAGAGCATCTGAAGCGTCGCCGGTGGGATCTCGCCCCCGGCCTCGATCAACGACTGCTTCACGAGCGCGTTGTACTGCGCGATCTCCGCCTTGCTCTCCTCGGACGCCTCGGCCTTCGCGTACTCCATGGCAATGCTGAAGTCGTCCTTCTCCTTGTGCTTCGCGTCCTTGTGTAGCATGATCGTCGCGACGTAATCGGCAGCCAGTGCCTCCACCTGCTCGCGGAGCTGCTGGAGGGGCTCTTGGAAGGGTTGTAGCGAGCGCAGGCGCTCGCCGAAGTCCCCATCTCCTTTCATCATGATGTCCTCGAAGATGGTGTCCATGCCCCTCATATTCGCGCTCAGATGCAGCGCGACCCGCTTCGCCTTCTCCTCGTCCGCCACCGCCTGCGTCTCCTTATTCCCCTCGGTCTCGTCCAGTTCGAGGAGCTCGTCCTGGTACTGCTCCTTGGCAGACGAGACGGCCTGCTGATCGACGAGCCGGTAATCGAGATACTTGACGTGCTTCAAATGGGCCAGCACGTACCGCCGATACTCCTCCTCCTGGCAAAAGGGGTTCCCCACAAGATTGACGGCTTGAAGCTCCTCGAAGGGGCGCAGGTACATGATGTTATCCAACTGCGAGAGGAGGTTGTTGCCGACGGAAAGCACCTGCAGCTTCGATAGCGTGTCCATCCCACCGAGCTGCGTGATGCGGTTGGAGAAGAGCGAGAGTGAGGTCAGGCTCGTCAGGCTATCGAGGCCGGCAATCTCGCTGATGTTGTTGAAGGAGAGGTCTAGCTGCGTCAGAGACGTAAGGTGCGAGAGGTTCTCAATCTTCTCGATGATGTTGTTATCGAGCTGCAGCTTGACGAGCTTATCGAATCCCACCAAGTTGTCCATCTTCAAGAGGTTCTGGTACGAGAGACGCAAGAGCTGCACGTCGCGGAAGGCAATCGAATCCTTTTTGGCTTCGTACTCCTTGCCGGCGGCACCCGTCTTCAGAGAGCCGATGCATTTCCGACATAGATCTTCATCGATCACAGCCGGCGGCGACGCGAGGATGATCGACATCGGATCGGCACCGGATCGGGCCCAACGAGCAGGCCGACAGCGTCGCGTGCAGAGCCGCGCCCTCCACCCTCGCAACTGCAGGACGGCGCTGTCTTGGTTTTGAACTAGGAATGTGAATGCTTCCTGGATATCGACACTTTTCGGTTCCTTGATTTGTGCCAATAAATAAATAATTTCGCGTCAAGATTGAAATACCACGCGACATTCCGCAACGGCGCTTCGATGGCTGAGCGCGCGAGGGCTTCAGCCAGGGACGATGTGTCGCACGGCGCTGGCGCCTTTCTCAACGACGTGCGCTCCCAGATCTCTGACTCGGCAGAGTTCCGCTCGCTGGCGGGCGCGCTCTACAGCGGCGTGCGAGACAATCTCCGTGAGGTGGGCCAGCCGAGCTTTGGCAAGCTCTCGCAGGCTGAGCAGGAGGCGCTCGTGAACCGCGTGCGCACGCAGCTGCTTGGGACCGAGGTCTACGCCCGCTGCCGTGACGCGACCTGGCGCGCTCTCGATGCAGCGCTCGACGGCGCCTCCGAATCGCTGGTCTCCAAGCGCGGCGGCAACATGGGTGGCCGGCGTGGCCCGGGCCCGACGTGGCCGACGCAAAATGCGGACGACGACGAGGGCGATGAAGGTTCGATAGGCGTCCAGCGCAGTTCGACCAAGGTCGGCGCGATCCTCGAGTTGGCGAGTGTGAGCGCCTCGTCGCTGCTCGACCGCTGGCCAGCGGCGCAGGACGAGCTGCTCTGGCTCCTCAACACGGAGCTGCCCACGGCGCTGCGGCACTCGATGTGGCACCTCAAGCTGCGCGCACCCGCCGCGCGCGCCGAGTACGAGCGCAAGCGCTCCGAGTCGGTCTTTGCCACCCTCTCGCTGCGCGACGGCGCCATCAGCCAAGGCTGCCAAGCGACGTTGCAGCGGATCGCGCCGCAGCTGCTGAGCCAACTCAACTTCCACAAGACCTGCCTCTCGTACGCGGACTCGCTGCGCCCGCTGCCGCCGGCGCCGAGCGGCTGGCCCTCGACCATCCTCGACGCCTCCTCGGGCGCCCACGACGGCGCGGCGGCCACGGGTGGCGACGGCGCCCGCGACGGCGCCAAGGGCGGTGCCGGCGGCGCCAAGGGCAGCGCCGGCGCCATCCACACAGCGCCCCTCGAGTCCTTCTGGGGTGTGCCGCTGCTGCGCGTCTTCGTGGGCAGTGCGAACGCCACGCGCTCCGCGGCCGAGCAGGCGGAGCTCGAGGCGACGTTAATTGAGCACTTCATCGCCCTCGTGGCGATGCCCAAGCCTCTCTTAGGGCTTGCGGCGGACAAGAAAGGAGGCAAGGCGGACAAGAAAGGCAAGGCAGCGCTCGGGCCTTCCTCGGCAGAGGCACTGCTCGGCACGGTCGACGAGGAGCTCGCCAGCAAGCTCGTTGGCATGCTCGGCATCACCGGCATCGACGCCGTCCTGCTCCCGTATGCGCAGCGTCTCGCGGTAGGCTTCTTCTCACTCGGACTGCCTATGATTGTCTCTGATTGCGTCTGAGGGGCTCTTGATTGCCTCCCTCATCAGGTGGGCTTCTTCTCCCTCGGACTGCCTCTGATTGTCTCTGATTGCGTCTGATGGACTATTGATTGCCTCCCTCATCAGGTGGGCTTCTTCTCCCTCGAAGTGGCCACCTTCGTCTGGGACTTATGCCTCCTCGCCGGCTGGTCGGCGCTGCAGCCGGCGCTCTGCTCGGCGCTCATCTGCTTGCGCGAGTCGCTCATCACGTGCGCAAGCGCCACGGAGGTCAAGCTCATCCTCGCCGCGCAAGGACCCCAGATTACAATCTCCCAATTGCAGCGCATGCTCACCGCTCACTTCATGGCAGGCATCCGGAAGGAACTCGCGGCGCCGCCGCCACAGCAGGCCTTTGAGCTCACGCCTGGCGGCTCGTGGAGCTAGTTACCGCAGGCTGTGCCTACGCATCGATGTGGTGCGCGTGCGCGGACGCGGTGCGCGATGCTGGGGAAGTCAGTGGGGAAGTGCGGTTCACACCGTGACACACCGCGGTCGTACCGATTGCGTCGCCCCCACCGTGGAGGCTGAAGCGGAGCGGCCGCGCGCACCGCGCGCGGCCGCGCCTCTCGCGGTCGCGCCCGTTCTGGAGGCGCTTAAGGAGCTAGAGGAGGCGCGACGAAAGGTGCGAGAGACCCGGGGGTCAAAGACTCCCAACTACAACTAGAGGATTATAGACTGTGCAAAACGACGCGTCGAGATCAACTCATAATTTTGCGTCGATCGACAGCGGCGGAGAGAGTTACCGCGGCTTTGGGCAGCCAAGACACCGAACATTGACACGTTGCCGCCCCGGCAGCGGGGACACCTATTTTAATCATGACTGTGGTCGTGCCAAGAACCGTCCACTGCCATCGCGGTGACGGCACTGGCCCACTGCGACGTGTGGGCACCGGAGAGCCGTTGCGAGCTCATCAGAGCGGTACGAAGTGTGCGAGGTTGAGGGCGCCGAGGAAGAGGCAGAAGATGGTCGGGATTGTGAGCCAGGTCCATACGGGCCAGAAGGCCACTGTGAACGCTACGAGGCTGCTGACGGCGCATATGGTAGCCACGGGAATGGCGCGCGGACTGTAGTCCTCCCATTCGCCCGGAAATTTGAGAATGTACTTGACCCACAGGATGAGGTAGCCGGCCACCAGGCACCAGCCGCCAAAGCCGGCGAGACCAACGTTGAAGGAGAAGCTGCGGTCAGGACGTGCGTGACGCTGTGGTCAATCTTGGATCAGGGTTCGAGGCGTGGCCTGCAATGCACAGTGCGCGCGCGTTTACCGATTGAGCTGTCGCTTCTCGTCGTGCGGCGGATGGCCGTCCAGGATCACCTCGTAGATCTCCGTGTAAGCGCAGATGAAGGATGCGATCACAATCCATAGCAGCGCGTGCAGCTTTGCGAGGATGTAGGCGAGCCACTGATCGGTCTTGCTCTTGTACTCCTCTTCATCATCGTAGTCCGCGCCCGCGGATAGCGGTTTGAGCTCAACGGATGCGTATTTCTTTCGCTCGCGCGGGACGCTTGACGCCATGTTTTTGCGAAGTGCCACGACGACGCTCGAACGGCGCGCGACTGCCCGCCTAAACGGCAGGCACCTTTACGTACACCAGACGTTCCTACTCAAACCCACTTGGGGTTTTTCACAGTCCACTTCACGCCCGAGAGCCCCCCGAGTCGATCGAGCAACGCCCATTCGGACGAGGAGGATGCCAGGCTCGACAACGAGCCAGGTTTCATCGACGAGCAGCGTGACGACGATCAGCACAGCGTCGCGCGTGGTGCGACCCATTCGTCACCATGCAGTTGAGCCGGGTTGGGCGCGAGCAGGCAATGGGCCACTCTACATTGGCCCATGGCAGGAGTTTGCGCTCAGCCGCGCTCTCAACCAACGCCCGAGGCGCGGCGGTGGCGCATCGAACACATTCGCGGCACCATTCGACCCGACATGCTCCGAAGCCTCGTCCACCGCCTCGGGCTTCTCTGCAGCCAGCAGCGCCTCCACGCGACCAGCCGATGGCCCGGAAGAGCTCGCCCAGTTCGTCGCGGCGTTCAAGGAGATGGCGAGCACGATGGACGAGGAGGGCGCGCGCAACCTTCTCATGTGGTCGCCTCTATTCATGCCGACGGTCGAGAATCTGATGAAGAACAGCTCGCGCAGCATGGGCGGACCCGCGCGCAAGCCACGTCTCAAGGCTGGCATGCCGCGCGAGGTGACGCACCCGGCTCCAAACGCACAGGCCGACGCTGCAGCGGCGCAGCGACAGGCGCACATGGCCAAGCTGCAGGCGCTCTACATGACAGGCGCAGTGCCGCCGCCGCCACACGAGACACGCATGCCGCCGCTGCATTCGGCGGTGCCGCCGCAGCATTCAGCCTGTCCTGGTGGGTATGGTTCGGCGTTGACACCCGAGATGCACATCTCCGCAGCGGGATCGACCACAAGCTACGTGGATATTTACCCGCGGCGTACCCCGCCACGGGCAGCATGCGTATCCGCCCTCAACGCCGGCCTCAATGACGACTGGGAAGAGGAGGTCGACGACCTGCTCACATGGACGACTCAACTTCCTACACCCGACTTGTAAGCGCGCGACCCGGCGGGTGGCGCGTGTAAGGTATTTCAGAAGAAACAAATGATACATTCAACGTGGCACCAACCATCCAACGTTAGAGCAGATATAGATGATATAGGTCGGGGGCCCGCTCGTGCTGGCTGCCGGGCCGGGGACAGAACACGTACCGACGTCGACGAGCGCGCCGAGCGGGGCCGGGCGCGGTCGGTGCGAGCGCGGCGAGGACGAGCTGGTCGAGCGCGTGCGGCGTGGCGGCTGGCGCTGACGGAGGAATGGCGTGCGGTGGCTCTTCTCGCCCTAAAGGGACCTCCCAACCGAACCGCCTGCGCCGCCGCCAGGCCACTACCAGGCCTCTGCGCTCAGCGCGCGGCGCGTACAGGGTATCCGAACTCTCTCTGCCAGCGCCATCTGGCGGCTCACAAGGCGTCGTTGGGCAGCGCACGACGTTCACCACCCAACGTGAGTCGCAATGAGCGCGTCAAGTTGTCACGGCATGCACGTATGTCTCTTCGGCACGACACGCGCGAGATCGTGACCTGCGGCTCGAAGATGTGAAGCATTTCCTCGGAGGCAACGGCCAAGCCTCCGTCATCGCCGTCGCCGCCGTCGCCGCCGTCGCCCCCGTCGCCACCCATACCTCCCATACCTCCCATGCCACCCATACCTCCCATACCTCCCATGCCGCCCGCGAACCGCCCAGAGCCTCTGTGGAAGTACGCGACCCGTGCACCGCCCACCGCTTCCAGTGCGCTCCGCACGTCAACGCGATCCATCGACGCTCCCGAACCGCTCCCAAAGTGCGACGCTCGCGACGACGCTCGCCCAAAGGTGCGCTCGTCGCTCGCCGCAGCGCTCGTACCGTCCACGCCCCGAATGTCGGGCGCAGGACAGCTTGGCCCATCAGCGCCTGCGCTGCTGCTGCCGCCACTCCCGGCAAAACGACCCTTAGTACAACGGCGACTGCTGATCCATACGCAAGGCTTCGACTCGGTGTGCGCGAGGTGGCACTCGACCTCGTTGGCGATGGACGAGCACCAGCCTGTCTGTTGGCTCACCATCTTGCAGCCACCGCCCGCGCAGCAGCCCGCGGCGGCACCTCCGCCTCCACCTCCTCCGCCTCCTCCGCCTCCTCCGCCTCCACCACCACCGCCCGGCAGTAGCGCGAGCGGAAGCGGCGGCCCGAGGAGCTCGTCGAGCGCGATCCGAAAGAAGAGGAAGCGCGAGGCCGTTGGGCACACGCAGGGCAGCATCGGTGCATTGGTCTCGTGGCGCAGGAGCCGTTTCACAAAGTGAATGAACACTTCCGTCGCGGACCGCCCAGCTGCCCACCGATGCCACTGGGCCAGCAGGGCGGCCCGCGGCGGTAGCGTCGAGGTGACGGAGGCGTAGATGGAGCGCCAGGTGCAGAGCTCGCGCTGTTGGAACGAGTCGCGCGAGCAATCAGGACGCACTCAAGGCACGATCAGGACGCACTCAGGACGCACTCAGGGCGCGCTCAGGACGCACTCAGGGCGCACTCAGGGCGCACTCAGGGCGCACTCAGGGCGCAATCAGGTCGCAATCAGGTCGCAATCAGGGCGCAACCAAGGCGCACTCAGCGTACCTGCTGGCACGAGTCGATGGGCGGCGCCGCCATCGCCCATCCTCTGCGCGCGCATCGCTTCCCGGTTCGGTTGTAGCGCACGCACACCTTGCGCCCGAACGGCATCAGAGCATCGGGGTGCGGCTCGAGCCGCCGATCTCGCACGGACGCGTACGAGGCGCAGCCGAAGCTGTCGTTCACGAAGCCCTCCGAGACGGCGCGTGCCACGTCCGCTGACGCGCCGTCGTGAAGCAGCAGCACGAGGTCGAGAGGCCGCGGCGTTGTCTTCGGACGCGCCTCTGGTGGCAGGAGCGGAGCATACTCGACGAAGGCGGTGGGCATCCACGGCTTGCGTTCTCCGGTGTAGTGGAGCACAGCGGCGCGTTCGATACGGCGCGCGCCTACGAGGTGGATCATCTCATGCATCGGGATGTGGCCTAAGCCATCCAACTGCACCCAGCCGCCATGCCCATCGTCGCCACCGACGATGCCACCACCGACGCCACCGACACCACCGGTGCCCATGCCCTCCGTCACGGCGTGCTGTCCAAAGCATTGCACCTTGCCTTGGTAGACGAGGTACGCCACGCCTAGGCCATACAGGAGCGAATCGGGCGCCACGACTCGCTCGGTCAGCAGCTGTGCCGCCACACGCTCAAACCGTGCAGCGAGTCGGTGCTCGCGATGGCGCTTGAGCTCAAGGAGCGTCGCCCCGAAGTTCCACACGGTGTGGTCCCTCTGGATGGGCGCCTGCAGCGCGCGGCCGAGGGGTGCCCAGTGCGCCGGCTGCAGCCCGTGCTCGGACCGCCCAAACCAGGCCGAGTAGTTCTCGTGCGAGATGGACCATCCTACACACCTGATGAGGGACGCAATCAGATGCAATCAGAGGTCATCAGCGGCGAGAGCGAGATGGACCATCCTACACACCGCCGGCTCCATGCGAACGTATCGCAGTTGGCCGCCAGCAGCGTCCCCGGCTGCTCCAATGGCAGCTCGAGGAGGTGCCGCAGGCTGCGGCGCACGACGACGTCGTCGTCGAGCAGCACGATGCGCGCCGTCTGTGCGAGGAGCGGCAGCTCCGCGAGGAAGAAGCGCAGGTGGTTGAGGCACAGCGCGTGCTTGATGTGACGCGAGGCGGGCTGCACTAGCGTCGGTCCTGAGTGCCGTCCTGTGGGCGCCGCGAGTGCAGACGCGTTGCGATCGAGGGTGCACACACTCCGTGGGGCAAAGCCACGCGCTTCGAGCACTCGGACGACGTCCGAAGCCAGGAGCGGCAGCAGACGGCACGACTCGAAGCGAGGCTGCAGTCCCACTTGTGGGGCGGTCGACACGAACAGCAAGTCCACCTCGTCCTTCTGCCTGCATAGGCTGCGAAGGGTCACCTCTGCAGCCCGTTCGAACCGGTCACTCAGCATGACGGCGAGCGGCCGCTGGCCGCGGAGCCGCTCGCACGCGGCGTGGTTGTCGGAGCATGCGGCAGGGTGGTCGGTGCACCTCCTCCCTGGCACGCTGGCATCGCACCACCACCCCTGCCCTCCCGCGTGGATCGACGGCTCCGAGGCTGCGCGCATCTTGTTGAACCCAAACAAGCCGACTAACACGGTGCTGACAAGTAGAAGTAGGCGGCAGCGCGGGGCTTGAGCGCGCGTCGTCACCTTGGTGGACGCTTGGTCGACCGCGAGCCTCCACTTGGCGCGCCCGTCGTCGGTGTCGCGACTAGAAGTGGACGCTGCGCGCCGCAGTCTGCTAGACTTGGTGGATCCGAGGAGCGCTGGCACGATGAGAGTCGATCCGCCGATCGTGAGAGAGGCACCTCGCGATCGCGCAAGGTCCCATGTGGTTGTGGAGGAGGACTGCCATTTTCAGACCGAGGTGTGAATAGGAGAGACTGACTGTGGACAGAACCGACCTCACATCTCAGCGCACGAGCACACGACATTTCGACACACTGCTCGGGACGTCGTAGTGAGCGCACACATCTCCGATCTCGCGACTTCCCGAGGTAATATGCCGCTGGGTCACGCCGCGCCCCCATACAGGCTGTTTCGTAGTCGCCGCGGCGAGCAGGAGGGATCGACGCTTTTGCCCATATATTACATCCAATCTTGTGAGGGGAGATTGGAGGCCGCGCCTCCGCACCAGAGACACGTCTGCCGACCGCCGCCTTCGCGTCCATGCCGCAGCGGCATCGCGTCACGCCGCTTCCCTCTCGACACCCCAGAACAACAAGAGCCGCCACCGTCGTCCTTTCCGGGGCGCCAAGCGAGCTCACCAGCGAGCTCATCAGCCATGGATCTTGATCGGCTTGTCGGCGTAACCACCCCTGCTTGCATTCTTTTTGCGACCGGCTCCGGGCGAGTGGGCGTGCTCAAGGCCAAGATAGTCGTCCCAGTTGCCATAGTTGTCGTGCTTGCGGAAGCGGTTTTTGACGATCTCGTCGTCCTCGAGATACTCGACCCGCCCAAAGGAGATGACGGCGAGCTTCCACTTCGCGAGCTCCTCGTCGCTCAGGCTGAGCTTTGCCTGGATGCGCGTACGCACCGAGGCCGTCGTCTCGGCCTCGCCAAGGAGCAAGAGGAAGGGGTCGCCGAAGTTGTGCGTCATGTTCATGCGAGAATCGCGATGGAAGTGGCGCACATGCACTAGCTTGTCCTCGGGCCCGGCCCGTAGCTCTTCCTCGGGGATCTTCTCCGCGCGGATCGTCCAGTATTGATCGTTGATCGAGTCGATGTCGTCCGACTCCGCGAAGATTTTGTATATCCGGTGGTTGAAGACCTCCATCAATCGCACACGGCGCGGCGCGAGCGCGAGCGGGTGCGCCTGCGCCGCCGCCTGCGCCGCCTGCGCCGCCCCCGCCGCGCCCTCCACATCGCTTGCGGGCAGCTTGCTCAGCTCGAGCACGAGCGCGTCAATCGCCTGCCCCACGTTGCTCTCCTTGTGCAGCAGCAGGTTCACCGTGCACACCTCCTCCGAGGCGCCGTTGTGCCACGAGACTTTGAGCGCCTTTTTGGACTCGTACTCCTGCAGCGGGATCTCGAGCGCCTCGTAGAAGAGCTGATCGGTCGACTTTTGCATCGATGTGAGCATCTCCTCGAGCGTGCTGACGCCGCGGAACTTGACAGGCTGCGGCTTGGGCAGGTCGGAGAAGGGATTGTGCATCGTGAGCCGCAGGTGGTCGGCCCGCAGCGACAGCGCCTGCCCGATGCGACCGGTGACCTGGTCGTACGTCCAGCGCTTATCCATCGCAATCTGGATCGCGCGCTCCTTCTCGCGCACGCCCTGTCCTCGTTGCTGCTGCGGCGGCAGCTTGCGCACGTGCACAACCACGCGGTTCTTGACGTGCTCAAAAAACTGGCTGATGGTCAGCAGCGGGTCGCGCTCGCTCTCGAGGACGACATTGCGCGGCGGCGACTTCGCAGCCGCGGTGGTGACCAACGCACCGTCGCCGCTACCCTCGGCCATGTCCACGTCGGCGGGCACGGCTGCAGGCACGGGCGGAGGCGGCACCATGGGACGTGCCAACTGATACACAAGGATGTCGCCGCTCTGCAGCTCGCAATCCTTGAGGCTCTTGCCATGGACGATGGGCTCGAAGCGCACTGAGGTCTCAAACTCGACCTCCTCGTACACGACAAGCTCAGCCTCGGCCGAAAGCCCCTTGGCCTGGCGCAGCACGGGCAGCAGATCCGACAGCGTGTCGTGGCTGCTCGCCACGTGCGTGCACACGAAGGAGAGCTGCTCGCCCGCCGGCTCGTAAAACTTGAGGAACAGGAGCAGCTGGTCGGCGCCGAGCAGCGGATAGCCCTCCTCATCGGGCGCGACCGCATCGGGAGGGGGGATCTCGAACGGCATCGGGCGCGTCGTCACGGGCTCGAGGTAGAGCCGCAGCTCTGCTTGGAACTTGCCCGCGGGTGGCGGGTGGTCCTCCTTCACGTCCATCATGGCCACGTGGTCGTCATATTCCTGCTGCAGTGGCCGATCGGGCCGGAAAGTGTGGTTTTGCCGGCGTGCCCACATCCACAGCCGCTGCTCCGAGGGCCGCACGCCCGTCATGCGCCAGATCTCGTGCTTGAGCTGCAGCACCGTGTGCTCTTTCTTGATCCGGAGCGTCGCCACATTATCAGGGTTGACGAGGTCGAAGAAGCGTTCGGTGCCGATCTGCGCCTTCAGATCAGCGCTCGTGGCGACGCGTATCACAGTGTACAGGTGCGCCTCGAGTCTCTCCTTCTTCTTGCGCGTCTTCTCCTCTTGCTCCTTTTCGAGCGTGTGCCGCAGGTGCGCGGCGATGTCATCAGCGGTCACGTCAATGTTGATGTCGCCGATTGCGGACTCGCGCACGTACACAAGCATGTACGCGGACGAGATCTTCGGATACTTCCATTGGGGCGTGTGCCCCGGGGCCGTGTGATGCTCGAGCCCGCCGTACTGCCCCTCGACCGCCTCCTTCTCCTTCACCTTGGTCACGCGCTCGTCGTCAAACTTAAACCACTGCTCCACGCCGAGCGGCCGAATGTAGGCATAGTAATGGCCGCCGTTGGGCCCTCCTGAGTGCACGAGCACCGAGTGCAAGTGGTACAGGTTGCGCACGGTCGGGTCGGCGTCCTCGGTGAAGTACTTGCGCCCCTCGCGGTCCATATCGAGCGTCGTCGGGAACTCGAAGCGCTCGTTGATCTTGGCCATCTGATCGGTGGTAAAGTCGTACTCAAAGCGGCGCAGATGCAGCGCGAGCACGGGCGGCATCGACGTGAACGCGACGCCCTTTTTGGCGTCCTGCTTGCCGTGCTTGTCCGAGTAGTACTGATTGTCGCCGTCGAGGGTCTCTTCCTTGACGTACTCGTCGAGCGAGTCGTACAAGGTCTTGCACCCCTTGACAGGCATCTGCAGGTCGTAAAAGTCCTCATCGCGCGTCGACTTGTCCTCTACGTTGATGCATGCGACGTAGTTGGTGAACTTACCGCGGAAGAGGTGTGCCATGGTGCCCTCAACTGAAGTGCCCTTCATCTTCTCCTCGAGCTTGTCGACGAGCACGCGGTTGAGCTCCTGCACGTCGTGCTGCATGAAGGTGTCGTTCGTGTCCCACCCAAACGACTTTGTGAGCTGCTTGGTCGACACGGACGAGTCCGAGTGCTGTAGCTTGTAAAAGATGCGCTGGAGCGCGAGCGCAATCGACTGCTCGGGATCCTCGCCATCGGTCGTGTGCATGTGGTACACCGCCTTGCGAAAGTACGGGATGTGCGTCAGCGTCTGCAGCAGAGAGTTCATGTAGCAGGTCGCCCCCTGGTTTTTGAGGCCCACGTAGCCAGTCTCCTTCTTCGAGTCCCAATTCCACCAGTTGACCTGCGCCTCCACACGCACGCGCGCCGAGATGACGAGCTTATCGTCCATCAAGAAGCCCGTACGCGAGTCCTTGAGCTCGGCGAGGGGCACAAACTCGCGGAAGCCCCAGTCGCAAGCGCGCAGCGTGAAGTGGTGGTCAGCATCCTTAACCACGGAGCGCTGAGGTTCCTTTTGATTCTGCACGGTGAGGCTGAAGTGCGCCTGGCGCGACCATCCTTGGGGCAGTGTGACCGAGTCGGCCACATCGAGGTACACGGAGAGCTGCTGCACGTTGTTGCCGCCCGGGAAGAGCAGGATGCGCCTGACAGCCGCGAGACACGCGAAGAACTGCCGTCAGCGGCAGGCGGCAGGCGGCGGCGGCGGCGGCGGCCGCGGCGGCGGCTTCGGCAGCGGCCGCGGCGGTGGCGGCGGCGGCGGACACGGCGGCGGCGATGGCACTAGAGGCTGATCAGGGGGATGGGAGGATGGGGGGGTGGCCGAGGCCGTGGAGCGCTCGAGCGCAAGATGCCTATAGCTGCGCGTGGCGGACGTGGCAGGCGCCACGGCGCCGGGGCACGTGCAGCGAGCGCGGGCGGCCCCTATCTGCGTGCGCAATCTGGAGCGTAGACGCGTGAGGCAGCCATCGCGGCCATCGCCGCCGGTGCGCCCAGCTCCCCCGCGCCCAGGTCGGGTCGCGGCGCGCCGGATGCGCCAGGCCACAGAGCGCGCTCGCGCACCAGTTGTACTGGCCGCTCTGGAAGACCGGAGAGTACAGCTTCAGCTGCTTGATCTTCGAGTAGTTCTCGATGGTCCATGTGTAATCTCCTGTGAGAGCCTCTTCCGAGGCGTCCTTGTCGACTGCGGGTCGGGGGATGGATCAGGCCGCGGTGTGCCGCGTCAGCAGCAGAGCCCGAGTGCGTGTGCCCACCCACAAGGCCGCAGGCCCTTGAGGAATTCTCAGTCAAGGCAAGTCGCAGCTCACCGTCCATTTCGTCTGCCTCTCCAGTGGTGGCGGCCGGCACCTGCACGACATCGGTCACCTCGGTGGTGTCCGCCGGCACCTCGACTGCCTCCGTCTGCTGCGTCATGTCGGTTCGCTGTTTGCAAGCGCGCGCGGCGCGCTCGGCTAGGTGCGACCGCAGAGCAAGTCTTCTCTCTGCTGCACAGTGAAAGGTCCGTACACATGAAATTACCATTGGCTGTGAAACTCTTTTGCAAGTGCTCACGCTAGCGACGCTCTTCACGAGTCGACGTGTCACATAAACTCCGGCGGGGAGGCACACGGGTGGTATATGAGAGACGGGTCCAGCTGCTGCTCACGCGTGTAGGCGTGTTACGCCCCCGCGGCGCTCGCGCGTCCGAGCCGCTGCAGCCGAGGCGGCTGCCAACAGCGGCCCTATTGGTACTACAATGTTTACATTCGGGGGAGGAGGTGGGCACCGGTCTGGCGCGCAGATGCTAGCCCGGCGCTCTCTCTTCCCCCACGCTTCGCCGATTAACGGCCTGTGTTAATACGGGTGTGTTAGCACGGGTGGTGTCGGCCACACCTCCGTCCATAGCGACAGTGACCCTCGTGCTTGGGGGTCCGGAGCAACGTGCGTTGTGTTGAACGCTTTAGCTTTTTCATGTCTGCTCGTGGCAGTCCCAGGCTGAACCTTACTTTCGCGCACCACCGTGTTGCGCCCAACCCACCATCCGGCGTGGGCTCGGCCAGGCCGCAGTCTGCACGCACTAGCAGCGACCCTTCGCCGCCTGACGTCTATCCCAGCGTCGGACTGCAGTCCACCGTCACATGCGGTGGATCGGTTGAACCCACCTCAGCGGCGAGCCGTGCCTTTGGCGGCACCAACCTGCTCACGACGGCACGAACAGCAGCGAGCAGCGGTGGCGCTGTCGCCGGTGCGAGCGCTGAGCATCATCATCAGCAGCAGCCGCAGCCGCAGCCGCAGCAGCAGCAGCCCACGCAGCCAGCGGCGGCTGCGGGTGGCGCGTGCTCCGTGTGGGCCGCGGCCAGCAGCAGCCCGGCCGAGCCGCCGAAGAAGGCGGGTCTGGGCGGGATGGGCGGGCTCGCGGCGCGCTTCCAGCTCGCTGCGGCCACGGCTGGTGTGGGCGGCAAGGGCATCAAGTCCATCGCCGACGTGGCGAAGCCGGCGATCAAGGCCAAGGGTGGACTGAACGCATTGCTCACGCGCTCGCCGCTCGATGGGGCGCTGACAGAGTCGACCCGGGCCATCACCGATGCCAGGCGCGCAATGGCCGAGGGCGAGATCAACCTGAACAAGCTGTACGCGCTGGACCATGACGGGATGATGACTGCTCGAGGGCTGCTCGTAGGATCGAACAAGGCGATTACGAAGCTCATCAGTGCGAGCGAGGCACTCATGACGATTGCGGACGAGGCGCGTAAGAAGCTCGAGGATGATAAGAAAGCGCTCCGGGACGCGGGCAACCAGAGCATCCGACAGCTGACCGCGCAACGCGAGATGCTCGCGACGACGCTTCTGGCCGAGCTCGCGTGCATCGAGCAAGACACGACCTTTTCGATTGTGGCGCTGCTGGGCGCGAACCAGAAGCTGGAGCGCGACGTCGCCTTGGGCCACGAGCGCAAGAAGCAGGTTGAGGAGATGCTCGGGAGCTCGCTCGGAGATCTCGGCACCAAGCACACGCAGTACGTGGCCGACCATGAAAAGTACCACTGAGTGCTACTGAGTACCACTGAGTGCCTCTGAGTGCGCCACTGAGTGCTACTGAGTACCACTGAGTACCACTGAGTGCGCCACTGAGTGCGCCACTGAGTGCCTCTGAGTGCCACTCTGAGTGCCACTGAGTGCGCCACTGAGTGCCTCTGCGTGCCACTGAGTGCCGTTGAGTGCCTCGCGTGCAGGTACGTAGCCAACGCCGAGCGTACCGAGGAGCGCCTCTCTGCGGAGATCGGGCGGCTCTGTGGTGTGGTGGAGCATCTCAAGCTCGAGATGGCGCGCCAGGTGCGATCTCCCTTGATTATGATGAGGAGGAGGAGCGGAGCATCTCAAGCTCGAGATGGCGCGCCTGGTGCGATCTCTAGAATGCGTCAGATGGCCTCGGATTGCGTCGGATGGCGCCTTGTCTTGCCGCTGATGGCCTCTGATGGCCTCGGATCGCCTCTGACTGCCTCGTGCAGGCGCGCGAGTCGACCGAAGCGTACAACACGCTCCAGCGCAACATGTCCAACGCCCTCGCCGACAAGCAACAGGCTATCCATGAGCGCGACACGACCATCCTTGAGTTACGGGCTACTCTCAGCGGCACCACCTCTTCGCTCAACTCGAAGCTGCATGACCTCGCGCGCGAGAAAGCGGAGCGCGAGCAGCGGCTTGAGAAGGAGAAGCAGGAGCTCGCCGAGAGCGGCCGGCGCGCGACGATGGAGCTCGACCAGCGACTGAGCATGCTCCGCATTGAGAAGGAGCAAAAGGAGCAGGCCATGGCCCAGGAGCTCGAGCGCTCGCATCTCGAGAGCGTCAAGCAAGCAGAGACGCTCAAGAGCAAGATCGAGAAGATGCGCAAGCTGCAGGAGCTTGCCCTCGGCGGCCTCGCTGGTGAGGACGGCTCGCCCCAAACGACCGGCAAGCCGAAAGCGCCGTCGACACGCGGCCGCCAGCTTCTCTACTTCGAGGCACTCAAGAACAAGAATGCCGAAAAGTCGTCGATTTCGTGGCGGGGCAACGACGTGTGGGCGCACGAGCAGATCAAGCAAGGGACATGAGAGAAGAAGACATCTTCAGAATGTGTGAAGCTCACATCAGTTTCAGAGAGAAAACGGTAGGAATCCTATTCACGGACGCGGTCAACCTCGAAAATTCATGCCGCTCTACCAGCATGAGATCGCGGCCGACGGCGCGGCGTTCGAAGCCGAACTCGAGATGGTTCGACGCGAAATGATTCGTCCGCCAAACGAGTCGTTCATTTCACTTTTCGCCGAGCTGGACGCATTAGTTGCCACTGGCAGTAGGCAGTCGTTGCAGTCGTTGCAGAAGATAGAACCGGCGGCGCAGCGGCGGGCAGCGCTGCTGCGCATGGGCTCGATTGCCGCCTCGATGACGCAGGTCCGCCTCTATGCAGCAATTGCGGCGCAGCCAAGCGTGCACACCATCTGCGAGATTGGCTTCAATGCCGGCCACTCGACCGCCGTCTGGCTCTCGTCCAACAAGCACGCTACGGTGGAGTCCTTTGACCTTTACAAGACGCGAGCGTCACACGCGGCGCTCCATCTATTGCAGCAGCGGTTTCCGGGCCGCCTCACAGCCCATCGTGGCGACAGCCTCTCCACCGTGGCGCGAGCGAGGCTCCCGCGTCGGTGTGATTTGGTGCATGTGGACGGCCGGCACTCATTCCGGCACGTTGTGGCCGACGCGCTCAACATGATTCCCTTAGCCGCTCCGACAGCCATCTTTCTCTTCGACGACCAGTGCAGGGCCTCCTCGTGCGACGCCGGGTCCACAGTCGCTGGTGAGCCAACGCTGGCGACGTGCGAGCTCGAGAACGCGAGATTCTTGCAGGTGAAGGCCACTGATGGCCGTCTGATTGACCTCGGATTGCCTCTAGTAGCGTTCACATCCTCTCTCTCTCTCTCTCTTGATTGATTGACCCCGGATGGCCTCTAATAGCGTTCGCTTCTCTTTCTCTCTGTGTGTGGCGACCTACAGCCGATGAGGCTGATTGACGACAGCGCGCTCCAACAGCGCGCCGCCTTGAGCGCTGCATTGGACGGCACCAATCAGTCGGCGCCCGCCTCGGCATCGCTCGTGCGCGTAGGGCGGCGCTACTGCAGCGTGTACCAACTCGGTATCGAAGGCGCGCGACTCCAAAGCACGCGCGGCGGCGACGCTGCCGAGCGCCGTGGCGAGCGCGCGGCAGGAGGAGGCGCCACCACGCCGCCGGCTGGCACCTTGCCGTGCATGCCGCGCTGCCGCCTCGTATGGGCGAGTACCGCCCTCGAGCGCCGATGGGCGAGCTACGCGTATGGGACCGGCTATGAGGCGGAAAGGTGGCAGAAGGCGCTGCGCCCTCAATCGTGTATCTATGGAAATGTTTAGGGCGAACTCTGCGCATGTGTGATTCTCGTAAATTTCGGCGCTGCGATGCGCGTACCCGGTACCGGGTAGTGAGGCAGGGTCGGGTTTGCTGGGGGCGGCCTCTTCTGAGTCGGCCGCGGGGAGCGGTCGGCTTCGGGCTTGCGGCTGTTGAGTCGGCCGCGGCTTCGGTCGTCGCGCTGACGTGCGGGGTGTTTGTTGTTGGTGGGTTTGGTTGGTTGTGAGATTGGTCTGTGTGCCTTTGTGCGTCCGCGTGTCCCGTGTGTCCCGTGTGTGTCCCGGCTCCCCCCGGTGTCTTTTTACCGGTAGTGATGAAAGATCAACGCCCACGACAGCGCGTGTGGACATGCGGCCCTGTTCGTGACGTGGGCACAGAGCTGACGCTGCCATCGGGCGAACATGTCGGCCGAGGTACTCAATCGTTGGCAGGCTTACACCTCGCCCGAGGCCGAGGCGGAGCGCGCTAAGCTTTTCGCGGAGCTCGGCATTGATTACGAGCCACCCCCCGTCGCTGTCGTCGTGAAGGAGGAGTATCTGTCGATGCCAGTCGCAACGACATCCAGAAGCTGCAACGACATCGTCATTGGCATCGGCTCGCTGTCGTTGCCAAGTCAGGCGACTCCCATGTTCAAGCCTCAGGACCCAGCTCAGCCGGAGGAGCACGTGACTGGGAAGAAGCCCAAGAGCGACAGCATGGCGCCCGTGGCAGTCGAGGAGCCGCAGGTCTTTACACAGAAGTGCAAGGCCCAGGACGTGCCAAAGGAGACTACAGAGAAGCCCAAGCGTAAGGACGTTCCAAAGGAGACCGCACCGTTGGCAGGCGCTTATGGTAAAGAACCCATGACGATCAAAAAGAGAGAGGAGGCCACTCTCAAGCAACGTGCGGCCCTGGTCCTTGTCATCTCGTTCGTCGGTGCCATCCTGATGATCACTTCTTCACTGGTGCCGCTGCCGACGAGTGACGACTATCGATACGTACCGCCGGCGGCCGGCGCTGCCGCCTCGCTGCGGCGCATCTCGAGTGGCGACAAGGCCGCCAGCGTTGCAGCAGCGCTCGACCTTGATACGCTACTAGAACAGGCCACGGCGGCTGGTGCGGCGGTGCTGGTTCGGCGGAGCGCAGCGCCGGCCGCGCCTCGCGAGCGAAGCAGCAGCGGCGGCCGAAGCGGCGGGAAGGCCAACGGTCGAGGAGGCAAGGGCGTCGGTAAGGGTGCTGAGGACCTAGGAGCTGCTCGGTACAGCGCCTCCCAAGCTCCGTTCGCGTCCTCTCGGGCGTCCTCGTCCTTGTCGTCTTCGCCGCCTCCGTCACCGTCGCCCGAGGCCACTGTGGCGGTGGTTCGGAAGACGGCAAGGGCGGCCAAGGCGGCCGAGAAGGCGGCCAAGGCGGCGGAGGCGCTGCGTGCCGCTCAGCAGGCCGCCGAAGACGCCCGTCGGGAGGCCGAGCAAGCAATGAAAGAGCCATCCGCCGAGGCCTCGCCACCGCCGCCGCCGCCGTCGCCTCGCCCACCCTCGCCGCCGCCACCGCCGTCCATGTCGCCACCGCCGCCGCCGCCGCCGCCGTCGCCACGGCCACCCTCGCCGCCGCCGCCGCCGCCGCCGCCGCCGCCGCCGTCCATGTCGCCACCGCCGCCGCCGCAGCCCCCGTCACCACGCCCACCCTCGCCGCCACCGCCGCCGTCCTCGTCGCCACCGCCGCCGCCGCCGCCGCCGCCGCCTGTGCCATCACCCCTTTCCTCGCTGCCGCCGTCGCCGCTGCCATCGCCGATGCCCCTACAAGCTCTAATTCACACCTCAACGCCGATGCCCCTACCGGCTCCGATTCGAACCGTCGCCTCAGCGCCTGTCGCAGCCTACGGCTCACCAACCGTTGAAGATGCAAAGCCGTTACGTCGACGGGGCAAGAGGTTCGGTGGCTCAGCGGTCGCGGCCGAGGCACCGACGGCGACAGCTGCACTGACGCAGCCTCCATCTCTTTCCACAGTTACGGTCGAGGCGCCAATGGCAACGACGGCACCGCTGCCCGTGCCGGTGGCCGTACCAGCGGCGGTGCCGGCGCCAGTGGCCGTGTCTTTACCGGTGGCGGTGCCGGTGCCGGTGGCCGTACCAGCGGCAGTGCCGGCGCCAGTGGCCGTGTCTTTACCGGTGGCGGTGCCGATGCCGGTGGCCGTACCAGCGGCAGTGCCGGCGCCAGTGGCCGTGTCTTTACCGGTGGCGGTGCCGGTGCCGGTGGCCGTACCAGCGGCAGTGCCGGCGCCAGTGGCCGTGTCTTTACCGGTGGCGGTGCCGGAGCCGGTGGCGGTACCGGTGGCAGTACCAGCGGCGGAGCCGGCGCCAGTGGCCGTGCCTGTGCCGGTGCCTGTGCCGGCGCCGGCGTCAGCGTCGGCGTCGGTGCCGATGGAGGTGGCAGCACTCTTCGGCGCTACAGCGGTGGCAGTGCCTACTGAGGCAGTGGCGGCGCCCGTTGCCGTGGCCGCGCCTGTCGCCGTAACTCCACCCGTGATGGTTGATCTGCCAGTGGCCGCGGAGGCGCCGCCGATTGAGACGCAGCCGACCAGCAAGCGCGGAGGGAGGCGCCGTGGGCGACAGCCATGACATCGTCCAGCAGCCATGCTGGGCAGCTCGGACCGCCCCCGTCTCGACCCTAGCAGCACGCCGCGGGTGCCGTAACGGTCGCCGCGCGGCATCGGTGAGTGGGCTTCTTTGAATGCTGAGTGCACGAAGAGGCAGCCGGCTGCACAATCATCACACATCGGTGGCGAGAACGCTAGGCCTGCAGCCATTTTTGTTTATGTTTGGCCCGCTGGTTTGTCGTCGATGGGTCAGCTCGAGCTGCGCAGCCGATTTGCACCACCACCCCTGGGTGACAACCGGAGAACGAACGCAGCGCGGCGCCTCGTGTTGTACGCTAGAGAGTCGAGTGACCATTGAATGGTGACCTCATCTTAGGATCGTTTCGATTGATTGGATCGTTGTTCGTTCGATTTGTGCGTTCAGACGAACATCAACCTGTGCACGACCTCGAACGAATACCGTACGGAAGCGGGATGGGAGGGCGCTCGAAGGCGGAAAAGCAAAAGGCCGAAGCCGCGACGCGCACCTCCTACGCACCTCCCGCGCGCCCCACCCGCGCCCCTCGCAGCCTCGCTCCACCCCCTGCTCCCGGGACCCGGGGACCGGGGTGCGGGCGGGGGACGGTTCGAGGGTTCGTCTCGTGTTCAAATTCAATAAAATTCAAGAGACGTATACGCAGATGCGGGAGACGCGCGTCCTCAAAACAACAGATGTGAGTCGCTCGGTACCGGTGGCAGTGAGCCGCCCGCAGCCCGGTTGACCCGAGCGTCCCACATCCACTCCCGTTTCGCAGGCTCGCCAAGGAAACCAAAGGAGAACAGGGACGGTTGCACAGTTGCGGTGTCGGGTGCAGCGCCCGGAGCGTCTCGAGGATTTCTTGGAAGAGTCGAACTGGTTCGGATGCCTGAGGCTGTCGACGGTCGAGAGCCCAGCACGGTCGACCGGGTTGAGCTTGGTAGGTCAAAGGTGACCATCAGGTGACCGGAGGAGCGTGCTCGAGAGCCTGCAGTCGACGGTCGAGAGCTGGTTGTCAACGGAGTTGGACTTGTAGATGTAGTCGATGGCTCATACACACGCGGCGCTGATCCGCCTCGCTGCGCCACTGACATCGCTCGCCACCTCTCTTGTTCGATGGCAGCCCGAACTTGATGCGTCGTCTCGAACGACCTGAGCAGATCGAGCTTGTCTCGGCGCATGCTCCTGGTCGACCATGAAACTCGGCTGCTGGGAACGAACTCGTGTTTGAGGGTTGAAAAGGTGGCCCGAACGTTGGCATCCCGAACCTGATGCGAGATGGCGTGAGCTTTCTCTCTATTCTGCTCATAAACTCGTGGAGGCGAGGGCAGCTTCTTGGAGGCTTGGCAACGAGGGTCGAAGGGCGAGGGCCGAGGGACAAGCGGCGATGGTGACAGACGAATGCGAAGGTGTGTGTGTGACAGGAGCGTCGGTTGCGCCATCACCTTGGGCTCGTAGACCCGCGGGGGCCCGAGTGTGCTGGCACTGTTGGGCCTGGCCACTTTTCCCTCGGGCGAGTAAGCGATACACTGCGTGGCATCCACGTTGAGCAACGGCCCTCTCATTTGAGCGTCGGTGCGCGACACGCCGGTCGTCGCCGCCCACAGCACGGCCGAGTAGCCGACCGCGCGCGCGGCGTGTGGACACAAATCGATTTGTTGAAGACCGACCGCGCGATCCAAGCGTCCGTTTCGGCGTCAACAAAGTGTCAACAATAAAAAGAGACCGATGCATGCTTATCAGCCGAAATTCTGTGATCACATCACCACTCCCTTAACATCGGGCCTCAGGACGCCGCGATGGGGTTGGGGTAAATGAACGTCTGGATTAGCAGCACGATGTTCATGAGGCAACCTCCCACGAAGCCCGCGAGGACGAGCTTGTCCTGCGTAATCTTCCAAGTGGTGAAGACGCGGGCCGCCGTGCCTGCGGTACTCAGCGCCGCGCTCACTGGGGACCAGCCGCACGTGCCCGTCCGAAACGGCAGGAGAATCTGCGGCAGGATGGAGACCGTGACGAGCGTGCCTGAGACGGCCTGCAGCGCCTTGAGCACCAGCTCGGGCGCTCGTGATAGCGCGACGAACAGGGCCGATCCGGCACCTAGTCCAGCTACAATTATGCGATAGTCGATGTGCATATCAAAGTAGAGCAGCAGGCTCAGGATGGCCACCGTCTGAGCCGTGAGAGCGATGAGCTCAGCATACGTGTGGATCGGGTAGCCGCAGGCCGACTGGTACACGAGCGCGCCTCCGAAACCAATCAGCGACAATGCCCAAGATGTGGCCGAGAGGCCGCTTCCACTGCGCGAACGCAAAATCTGCATGATAATTGGCGAGTAGAGGAACAGGCTTCCAGCCAAGACGACATAGCCGATTAGCGTGGCAACGACGTTATCTGATGAGTCACTCGCCTCGACAGGGTGCCCAGACTTGGTCGCGGCCAGCGCGGCTGCGATAAGAGTGACGGGAGCGGAGCCACCGCTGCCGCCGCGCAGCGCGAGCAATGGCGAGGGCGCGTGCAGCCGCATAAAGGTCTTCGCGGGGGATCTTGTTGCTTCGGAAGTCTTCGTTCATGAATTCACACACCACACGTAAACACAACACAGGCGTTCACAACACACCAAGCAAGCAAGCAAGCTACAACACACCAACACGTGCTCCGCGGGGGGGGGTGGGGGGGGGTGGGGGGGGTAGGGAAGGGGCAACGTTTGTGATCACGGTGGTACAGTTCCGGTGAAAACCGTAACAACCTAGAGTTGGTAACAAGACACCGGGGGGAGCCGGGACACACCCACATGACACCCACAATCGTGTTGGTGACCCTAGGTGACCCGTCGTGCGCGTGCGGAAAGTGTGATGAAAGCGTGTGTAAATCGGGGACACGCGTGCCCCTGCCATGAACCCCCCATCCAAGTACCAAGACTCCAGTAAAAACAGATGATGAAGTCGTCATGTCGTATAGGGCCTAAATAGGGGTTCCGCAGTCCCGACCCTCGCCGAGCAGCTGTAGCTACCGACGGAGCCGCCCCGCGCCCGCCCCCCCCCCCCCCCCCCCCCCACACCCCCACCACCACCCCCCACCCCTCCCCCCCCCACCCAC
>Ga0210245_100652_pt1 | contig 31096 bp, 11 predicted proteins | sample ChrtobMetaP3_4mM_FD_155450 | JGI IMG/M metagenome (GOLD analysis project Ga0210245, IMG submission 155450) | Chrysochromulina tobin associated microbial communities from unialgal haptophyte culture, Seattle, Washington, United States - P3_4mM | ecosystem: Host-associated > Algae > Haptophytes >...
GCCACCCTTGCGGATGTATGTCCTCACCATTGAGACGGAAAGAGGGGCGGCAGCCAAGGTGCTGGGTCGCACCGGAAGCGAAGGTGTGCGCGGGATGTTTCGTGAACAAAGTTGGAAATGCTGTTTGTGGGTTACGGTTAATCGATGCAAGCCGAATTTCCGCGGTTTGGGGGTCTACGTTCCGAGATCTGTCGATTGGCACCCTGCATTATGGTGCATTATCTCGCTATTAACGCGTATTAACGATGGTAATCAAGTTGCCCCGCTGACGCGAGAGCACCCCCGTCGCCGTTACACCCCCGTCGACTACCCTTGATCAAGTCGTATATAAGCAAGCGCAAGGAAGCTATTAGTCGTTTTCAAGAATGTCGAATAAATCGTTACGCACCAGCCAGTTACCGGTAGGCCGCGGGGAGCGGTCGGCTCCGGGCCTGCGGCTGTTGAGTCGGCCGCGCCGCCGCGGCACCTTCGGTCGTCGCCCTGACGAGCCACGTACAGTACGGGTTGGTGTGATGTTCCTGGTGGGTTTGGATGGTTTTGAGGTTCGTCTGTGTGATCCGTGCGCCCTTGTGCGCCCGCGTGTCCCGTGTGTGTCCCGCGTGTGTCCCGGCTCCCCCCGGTCATTTTACCGGTAGGCTATTCTGAGAAGACACAGGCGAAACGTTTCTTGGACGAAACGTGAAACCGTTGCGAATTGGTGCCCCGTGATCCGTCTGAGTCGCAAACTAAATGATGCCGCACCGCTGAGCCATGGGCCAAGCATGCTCGTGCACGTCGAATCGTGTCATACAGACAGACCAAATGATTCTGAGAACGCGATGGGATGTGGACGTGATGACTCAGGGCCTCGCGGCTATGGAAACTTCCGTCACCGTCGCCGAGACAAGCACGCTCGCAGATCCCAAGCCACTTCCACCCAAACCCAACAAACTATTACCGAAGCGGTGGACTGAGTGGGACTTTGATATCTTCAGTGTGCCGTACGACGAGCTTCCAGGGATCGCGTACTCGGTGCTCATTGCGCACCCTTGCATCTCGGATAGCTCCAGCAAGCTGAACCTCCGCAAATTGTGGCGATACGTGTGTGCGATCGCGGCGCATTACCACCCGCGGCCGTTCCACAATTTCCGCCATGCGGTCGATGTGCTGCTGGCCTCGTCGTTTCTCGCCCGCCTGATCCAGGCCGAGCACCCCGAGCCCTTCTTGGACCCGCTCGTCGTCGCAGCGCTGCTCGTGTCGGCCCTCGTTCACGACACCGACCACCCCGGCGTGATGAGCCCTTATCTGATAGCCACGAAACATCCGATTGCCACGAGATTGGGCGAGACGCCCAAGGCCGTGCTCGAACACCATCACGCGGCAATGGCCATCAAGCTGCTCGAGCGGCCCGAGCTAGACTTCCTAGTCGATGTGGGTGCCGGTGAGAAGAAGCGGTTCATTGATCAGATCAGGGAGAACGTCTTGAACACGGACGTGACCACGACGATGCTCGCGGCCAAGAAGTTCCAGGAGACTGGGACAACCTCTGCACCCTGCACTGAAAGGCGCCTTCTTTCCGACTTCAAGCAGGTAGCAGATGACGACAGCACGGCTGGGCCGACGGCCGAGCAGGTGATGTGCCTCATCATCAAGGCGGCGGATATTTCGAACCCCGCACGGCCGCTGCACGTGTATGAACGCTGGATTGAGGGGGCAATGACCGAGTTCTTCGTCCAGGGAGACTCCGAGAAGGCCAAAGGCCTCCCCGTCTCCATGAACTGCGACCGCGACACGGTCATCACATCTAAGGCTCAGGTGGGCTTCGTCAGCTTCCTCGTGGCGCCGCTGTATCAGGCACTCGCCGCTTACGCGCCCTCGATGCAACCCCTTGTCAACCAGCTGGACAGCAACCTCAAGCACTTTCAGGACCTGGCGGAGAAGGGCCAGAAAAGCTGACCCTTCTTCGACCCTCTCTCTGCGAAGGTGTTGGACTTCAATGGGCTCATACTCGACATTCCTGCACCAACTCCACGAATCATCAAGGGAGCCAATGCAGCAGATGAACCTATAGCACCTGTAGCACCTATATCATCACTAGGAGCGTCCTTCCTGAGGATGTTTGCATAAACCCGGGCGCGACGACGTCCTCGTGTGATACTCGTGTGATTGCTGCCTATGAGAGCTTCGGGATCCGAAACGGCCACTCGCGTGGCCGGGGCCAAGCTGGAGGCGACTAGTCCATAGGCCATACCCATGGCAAGCCTCTTCTTCCATCTCAGTACCAGGGGCGCGGCACTGAAATTCCAGGCTGGAGAGTACCCGCGGCTATGCCAATCCCTACCGAACGGCGCACATGCGCCAACTCCGCAACTCGGCTCTCTGTCCTCGGAACTACAGGGGTAGCCCGGGGCTTCTGGAGAATGGGCCTGAGCATGGTTTCCATGCGAACCATGCTCAGATCCTTGCCTCGGACCGCTCACTAAATCATGCGCATGCATGTACGTACGTTGTGCGGTGCATCACTGATTAGTCGGGCACGTGAGGTGGATCATGCCGTGCGCATGTTACCGCCCGCCGCGCTTGGCTTTATAGCCGAGCCTCTTTCACTCGTGGCGCGTGCTTGCGCGGCTGAGTGCTGTGAGTTCTCGAGTTGCAACCCCGGTGCGGAGGGCCGTGTGTGTCAGACGCGGCGCGGCGCGGCTCGCACACGAATGGGCGGCCGCGCCGCGAGGGCCACGCCGCGCCGGGGGTGTCGTGTGGTTGACGTTTGTGTGCCCTGTGCACGTCGGTCGCGTGTGCGAGTCGTTCCGTCTTCCGAGAAATTCAGACTCGAGTCGGCGTGCGGTTGGCGTTGCTCGCCGTTGGGGGCCGCATCGTTACGGGCTGTTCGGCCCGGCCGGCGGTCGCGTGGAAAGACCTGGCGCCGTGTGGAAAGACCGTTTTTTTCGACGCGGCGCGCGGCGCCGCCGGCGGCGCGGCCGCGGCGCGGCCCGCGGGCGGGGCGCCGCCGCCACGCGTGGTGCGTGGTGTAGGCCGTGTGGCCGTCCGTCAGGGTGAGTGTGAGGAGCGCTGATGTCCTGTGTACAATCGAATCGATTCAGTTTCAGACATTCCTCGACTGTGCCGACAGCCGAGCACGTGGGCGTGCCCCTCGCGGCGTGGTGCCGCCGCATGTCGCCGCCGACCTGGGCCGGGGCGCGACCCCGGGCGCCGTGCGCGCGGTCCGGGTGTGGGGTCGGCGTTGGGTGCGGCGTGTCGGCCGTATTCACACAACAATCAACACTAAGAGCATAGACCATTGCACGGGAGTGGCCTGGCTCGAATTGTCACTGCGCGAGTGTGCGCCTCGTCCGCGCACGCGGCGGCTCCCCGGCGGCGGTGCTACTTGGGCTCTTCCGAGAAGGCCACCCGGTGCCGTCGTCAACTATCCTCGACCACATCCTCGCCGATATGGCCTGTGTCCTCGGCATCATTCGGTTTTGAGTGCGTCCGAGGTATCAGCTGGTTGATTACGCCCTCCACACGACCACGCTCGTCTTCGCCGTCCACCTCGGTAATTCGAATGTACTGACGAAGGGCAACCAAAGTAGCGTCACGATTGCGCTCATACTCGGCAATTCGTCTACGCATCGTCGGCTCATTGTCGTCCTTGCGTGGCGTCTGACCGGCCGCTGTGGCCTCGCGTGCGCGCGAGAGCGCACGTGCGATGATCGTCGCATTCGTCGCATTGAGCACGATGATTTGGTGCGGAACAAGGCCAGCATCCATCAAGGCGTGCACCTGCGTCGCTGTCCTCGGAAAGCCATCGAGCAACCAGCCTCGGCGCTCGCAAGTTCGTGTACCAGCAATCATGCGGATGACGAGCCGAACGACGACCTTGTCGGGCACCAGATGACCTCTCGCCATGAGGCTCATGACTTTCTGGCCTATCTTGGAGGCCTTCTTCACTTCGGCTCGAAGCAGGTCACCAGTCGAGACGTGGCAGAGACCGTGTTTCTGTATGATGCGTTTGGCCTGCGTACCTTTCCCTACACCAGGTGGGCCAAAGAGGACGATGCGCTGCTGCTGCGCTCCTGCGGGCAAGCCGAACAATCCGATCATTGCGATTAAAAAGGTCCGCATGTCGAAAGGACCCTCCTTCCTCACATTGTGAATGGGGGCTCGTGCGCGCGCCAGGCCGACTCCCCTGTGGGGAAAACGGAGAGGAGGGGTTCAAAAACACTGGGGGAGCCGGGACACACACGCTTCAAGCTCACCACATCATGGGCATCACTCGCGTGATTCTCGCCCTTCTAAAAACCGCCCCCGTGCGGTACCCGCCATGGTGTGAATGATCGGGTCGCGAAGTATAACCAATGAACGATTCGGCTGAGCGGGCTGTGTGAAATGCCCTAACGCCGCTAATGCCGCTTCATACAACTTCATACCGAGCGTAGACGACCGGCAACCGGGACGCCGGATTCTATACGATACGGGAGCCGGATTCGGTTGTTTTGTATGTCGAGAAATCGTGTCGAGTTTCCAAGAAGAATAGATAGAACCGTTGGCTGTATCGTTGATGCGACACGTGCGTCGAGCGAGCCCGCTGCCCGGCCGCTCGACGAGAGGAGTGCAGTAGAGACTCAGGCCCGCGCGCGCTGCCCGCGGGGCGCGCCGAGCGCGAGCCGTGCGCGCACGGGGACATCCTCGTCGGATCCTTCCGTGTTGCAAGAGAAGACAGAAGAGAGAAGTCGTCGCTGGCCGCGATCCGCGCGTGCAAAACGGTTTACGAGATCCTTCGTTAACGCGCCATCCATGCTCTCCTCCGCGACCACACCACCCGTAGGACGGACTCCCCGTGTGGCAATGGCTTGTTGCTCTACGACGCATCATGCGCCTCGAGCCATATGCGCACCACCTCGGCGGGCGCCTCGCTGATCCAGGCAAGCCAGCGACGGAGGCCGCGCGCCATGGCAGCTGCCGCCTCCGGGTTCGTCTCCGCCCACTGCTTGAACTCGTCGTCGTCGGTGGCGATGGAGCCCATCGTGCGGCGAGCACACACGGGCTCGATGGCCGTCGAGATCATGGGGGTGGCCGCTGCGATCGAGGTGCAGCAAGCGCCATCGAGGCATGGCGCATCCTCGGCGACAAAGGCGCGCAACGCGGCTGCGAGGAGCGGCCATGGGGCACCTGGCGTCGGGTTGCTCACATCGGTGTTGCCGAGGCCCGCGACGACGTAGTGGTCGCAGCCGGGCAGCAGCAGAAGCCATAGCGGCGGCGGGAGGGGCGCTGTCCAAGCTGCAGCCGCGAGGCTCAGTGAGAGCGACGCAGGCACATCCACGTCATCGAGACCGTGCACTAGCAGCACTCGCAGCGGGGGGGGTGGCCCTGAGCGCGGCCTCAGCGGCGGACCAGACGAGGAGGAGGACGGCGCCTCACCGCCCGCCCCCTCCGCGCTGCCTGCAGCGGAGGCGGTGAGAGCGCCGGCGGCAGTGGCACTGCCATCGGCGGGTGGTTCGTCCGGTAGACTCGTCCAAAGCGCGAGAGGGCAGGCAGCTCCGAGTTGACCAGAAGCGATCGCGCCACCCGCGCTCGACCCGACCCGCCACATAAAGTGGAGCGCCGCGTCGTGGAAGTCGGAGAGGCCGAGCGCCGCACAGGCTGTCAGGCTCGTGACTGCGGCGAGACCGATGACGCCTCTCACAGTGATGCTCTCCGCAATGCCAGCCATCGCTGCAGCCGCGGCGTCCGCGCCAGCCACCTTGCCGATGGCAAACGCGACGCGCTCCAGCTCGCCGCGCGAGAGGCGAGAGAGAACGCCCAACCACAGCGCGAGGTGGCCGCCAGCCGAGTGGCCACAAAGGTAGACCCGGCTTAGGTCAAGCTGCACCCGTGTCTCCTCTGGCAACACGGTGAGCGTGTTGAGTGCGGCGAGGACGTCAAGGCACGTGTGTGGCCACCCACCACCTGCGACGGACGCAGCCGGGTCCAGCTGGTCGACGCGCGCATACTCGACGCTCCATGTGGCCACATGGTCGGTGCCAAATGCAGCAAAGAGTCCAGTCGTGTCCAGGTTGTGCACCCCCCACTGCGGCTTCCAATAACCGCCGTGCAGGTAGACGAGCACTGGCGCTGGCGGCGCTCCCGCAGCGGCTGCATGCAGACGCAGCGTCGCGGTGTGCACGCCTTCGACTGCACCGCGAAAGGTCGTGTAGGTGTAGGTTTGCGCCTCCATGTCCGGCTCTTCCGATCCCTCAAAGGCGAGAGCGTGAACTGGCTGTGAAAATGAACGCTGTGAACAGAATTTGATTATGTACCTCTGCGGCAGCCGATCGAACGCCATCCACAACGGTACTCTCACGTCCGCCTGGTCTCTCCCGCATTTCCCATCGTCTCGACGGAAACGAAGCCAGTAATTCAGAGCTCCTTTTCCTCTCACGCGCGTCCGCCGAGCATGTTGGTCATTGAGCGCCCACCATCGTTCCCCGCGGTTGCTGGGCCGCCCGTGCCGAGCACGGCAAGCTTCGGAGGCGACCGCTTGGCTTTGCCGCCCTCAGCCTTCGCCTCGGCGGCTGCCAGCCACCCGTCGACACAGCTGAGGAGCTTGAAGCCAGTCGGTGGGCCGGCGCCAGGCGGCAGCCCGCCGCCAATGTGCCCCTTGCTGGCACCGAGTGCGCTGGGGGCCGAGCTCCGGGGCAGCATCGCCCCACACGCCCCACAGCCGCCGCTGCTGCTGCGAAACGAGGGCGGAGGAGGCGGAGGAGGCGGGGGAGGCGGGGGAGGCGGAGGTCGAGGCGGAGGAGGCGGAGGCGCGAAGCAACGGCGCACAAAGCCAAGGCCGCAAGCCATGCCATCGCCGCTGTCGCCGTCTGGCGGCGCCGGTGGCTGTGGCAGCGGCTGTGGTGGCGCCAGTGGCTGCTGTGGGCGGTGCATGCCCGAGAAAGGCTGCGAGGCGAGGGGCAGTGAGGCACACAGCGAGGTTGAGGGCATGTGTGGGGACTGCTGGCGCTGCTGGGTCACGTCAAAGAGAGCTTTGCGCTTCGCTGGGTGCGCAGCGAACGTCGACGCTGGCTGCACAACAAACGTTGGGAGCAGCCGTGTAGGCAGCGACGAAGCCGGCCGCTCCCAAGGAGGTGGCGCCGTAAGTAGCGGCGCCGGATGCGCGAGCGTCCCTGCCGGCCATGCCGTCCGGGCGGCGGGCGCCGAAGCCACCAGTGGCTGCGAAGGCGCTCGGAGCGACGGAGGCTCCTCCGACGGCCAGGGCAGATCGAGGCCCATCAGAAAGTCATCGGCGCCCGGCGAGAGGGCTGCGCGCCCAGCACGGCGTCCATGGGACCAGTGCGGAGGTGCCGCCGCGCAAGCTACCTCCGCCGCTGCCGCCGCTGCCGCCGCCGCCGCCGTCGCCGCCGCCGCCGCCGCCGCCGCCGCCGCCGCCGCCGTCGAGGTAGGGACGGGGCAGGCGGCAGCGGCGGCAAGGGCAGAGGTAGAGGTGTGGACCGCGGCCACTGTAGGGCTCATTCGAGGCGGTGCGGCGCGGTGCCCCCCCATGGGTGTCGAGAAGCCCGGTGCACCGTGGTCAGCCGCTGCAGCATTGGGCAGGGATTTGGAAGGTGTGCCCTTCTGATACCGCTCGCTGATGCTGCCGGGCTGCGACCGCATCGGCGGGATGGGTTCGACGGGAAGACGGCGCGCGGGCGTGGAGAGCATTGGGACGGCACGAGCGGCCATCGACCGCCCGCCGAACGCCGCGGCCGGCTGCACACCTGAGGAGCTCAGACCGATCAGTGGCAATGAGCCGCTGCCGATGGGGGAAGAGCGATGAGGGAGGACCGCCGAAGGAGGAGGGCCATGCGAGCTGATAGGAACGCCCGAGCCTGCGAAGCCGCTGACGGCGTGTGGCACGGCCGGGCGCCGACCCGCCGATGCGCCCATGACGGCGCCTGGACCCGCGAAGATTGAGGGTGCCGATGCGCCCATGACGGCGCCTGGACCCGCGAAGATTGAGGGTGCCTTGCGCGCAGAGGGCTGCGGCGTCGCTCGGAACTGCTCCCAGAAGCTGTCGCTGTCAGCGAGGGGCGTGCTCGACGATGTCGCCGCCGCGGATGTCGCTGCTGCGGCCTGCGCACTGACGTTCAGGTTCTGCTGCTCGGCCGACACCATGCTTGGCGGCCACCCCGCCACACCCATGGTGGGCGGGAGTGCTGCTGCGCGCTTCGGAGCCTGTCCGACGTCTATCGCCGGCGCGACGCTGCCGTCCAAGGCACGTCGCCGCTTTGCTGGCTGCTCGGGCGCCGCCGCCTTCAGCTCACGCTGCCGTCCGCTGGAGGACGGCGCATCGCCAAAGAGGGCAGCATCCTCGTCCGAGGAGTCGTCGAGCGCCACGACGGGTGCGACCTGGCGGCGCTGGAGCTCGTCGTCCGCCTCATCGTCCTCGTCGGAGCTCTGAATCGCCGCCGCCGCCAGCAGATCTGTCGAGGTCAAGGCGCGGCGGCTCGACCCGCCGCTGAAGAGCATCGCACAGGCTGCTGCGGCAGGCGAGCACGCCGCCGCCACTGGCGCCGTCGTGCTAGGAGTGTTGCTTCCTCGGGCAGCCTGCGTGAAACATCCGATGGGCGTCGTTGCTGGTTGGGCTCGGGGGCTCGCTGCTGCCGCCGCGGATGCGCGTGGCACCATCGCCGCGAGCGATGCTGGCTTCGATGCTGGCTTGAAAGAGGTGGCCTTGGGCGTGGGGGGCACGCGAGCTTTGGCGACGCCCTTTACGACGCCCTTGGGCTTGGCTGAAGGCGTCGCGGGCGCGCTACCCTGCGAAGGCGTCAGCGCTTGCTCGGGCGCAAACGGCATGCGGATAGAGAGGGTGGCGTCCAGGCCCGAGAGACGCGTGTGCACCAACATTGCGCTCAGGGGGGCCTTGGCGGAGGCGGGAGGGACGGTCAGCTGGTAGCTGATCATGGGCTGCTGCTCGAGCTGGTACGGTGCAATGCGCCGGATGAGGAGCAGCTTGTGGCTGCTATCACTCAGCAGCAGCGTCCAAGCGGGCTCATACGAGCCATCATTACTGCCTCCACCGCCGCTGCCGCCGCTGCTGCCGCTGCCGAGCTGGCCTGTGCCCGAAGGTGGGGCCGTAATGTCCGTGCGCCGCATGAGGCGGAGCGTCAGAGGGACTGGCTCACCGAGCTGCGCCACTGCGCCCACCTCGGCCGTGAGCCGCGGCGCGGCGGCGAGGAGTGCACGGACGGCACGCAGGCACACGGCGCCAAATGGCATGGCCTTGTTGCAGGCGCGCTCAATGAGAGAAGGTGCCATCGCCGCAAGTGCCTCGAGCGAGCCTGCACCCGCGTCTTTGAGCTTCTGCACCATCACCGGGCCCACACCATCGAGCTGGCGCAGCCCGGCTTGGGGATCGTCGTACCAACCGATGCTCTTCTGCTGGAGCGAACGCCGGAGCACGAGCGCGGCGTGCAGCGCGCTGGCGGCGCGCTCTTGCTGCACCAGGTACTCGACGAGCGCGTTCGTGATGCGTGCACCGCTCTGCTCGAGAGTGAATTCGGCCGAATGGAACTCGGAGGGCAGCGGGTGGCCACCCACGCGCAACTGCAGGAGCAGAGACGCCTTCATCGCGGTCGACTTGATCTTGGAGCGCTTGGCGCCGTCCATGAACGGAAAGCGGATGAGCTCCTTGTTGCTGTTGAGCTCAAAGAGCTTCTTCTTCTCGTTGTGGCGTAGGTACAGGCTGTCCAGCTCGTCCGAGTGCGCGAGCAGCCGAAGCACCGCCTCAAGCCCTGCTCCGTTCTCAAGTGCTACGAACGACTTGACCGTCTCGAAGGCGACGCAGTAGCGGGCCATGAGCGTGCCCAGCGGCTGCGGCTGCACGCCGAGGCCATCCTCGCTCATCAGAATCATGCCAGCATCTCCGAGCGCTCGCAGGTTGCCCATGAGCAGGCGCGTCAGGTGCGCATCGAGCGCACGCTCGTCGAGCGGCCCCGGGCCCGTCGGCATCCGGTAGCCGTAATGCGTCGGGTTGCGGCGGATGCGCGTGAAGAAGTAGGTCGACTTGAGCCAGCGCAGGCAGACGGTGACGTCGCTCATGTACGTGCACGTCTGCGCGATCTCGGCGTTCAGGTGCACGAGCTGGTTCTCATGCAGCTGGCTCTCGATCACCTCGGTGCCACCGAGCATCCTCTCGTACCGCTGGCGAACCTCGGGCTCGTTGCGCGTCATCACTACGCACACGCCCTGCTGGTCGAATTGCGGCCGGCCGGCACGCCCCGCCATCTGCAGCACCTCGATGCGAGTGAGCTCCTCGTAGCCGCCCAGCGCCTTTGAGTACTTGGCCGTGTTCATCACCACCACGAGGCGCGCGGGCAGGTTGACGCCCTGAGCGAGCCCCGAGGTGCATGCGAGCACGGGCAGGGCTCCCTCAGCAAAGAGTGCCTCAAGCAAGCGCCGGTCGTCGATCTCGAGCGAGGAGTCGTGGTACGCGCAGCCCACCCGCACGAGCGCCGCCAGGCCTTGGTCACGCACGCGCGCCGCCGCCTGCGCGAGGTGCGCGTGATGCGGCTGGCTGTGCACGAGCGGCGGCCCTGTGGAGAGCCCGGTGGCCGCCTGCTTGCATGCGTTGCGCGACTGGCAGAAGACGAGCGTCGGCCGCCCCGCCGCGTGCTCTCGCACCACGGCTGGCAGGTTAGCAATCAGCGCCTTGTCGAAGGTGTACAGCGCATGCATCGGGTACGTGAGCACGCGCCAACTGAGCGGCACCGGCCGGTAGCTTTCGTCAAACTGGCGCACGACGCACGAGGGCCCAAGCCACGCCTGCAGGTCCTCCGCGTTGGCGATGGTGGCCGAAGCGGCCAGCACGCGCAGCCGCGCGATGGGCATACCGCGCACCTCGGCTCCCTGGCTGATCGTCATCATGCGAGCGATGACAGACTCAAGCGTCGGGCCGCGCGATGGGTCGGTGATCTGGTGTACCTCATCGACGAGCAGCAGCCCCACGCGGCCGACGACGCCCTGCGCGTCGCGGCGGAAGCGCGAGAAGGCGTCCCACTTCTCGGGTGTCGTGACGATGCAGTCGGCGGCCGCGACCGCGCGCTCGTCGGTCTCGTCGCTCGAGTCGCCGGTGAGCTCGACGACCTTCAAGTTGAGCGGCTGTAGCTTCCGCTGCCAGTCGAGCAGCCGCTCGTGGCAGAGTGACTTGAGCGGTGCCATGTACACGGCGAGGCTACGAGTGGGGCTCGCTTGTGCGCCCGTCGTGAACAACCGCGCCATCGCCATCTCGAGCACAGCTGTCTTGCCACTGCCCGTCGGCGAGGAGATGACGATGCTGTGGTCGCTCTGGAAGGCTGCTTCGAAGCACTCGGACTGCATGCGGTTGAAGTATGGCGGCGTGTAGGGAAAGAGCTGCCGCCACTGCTCCGGAAGCACGCTGATGGGCATCCGGCTGTGCTCGGGCATGCTCATCAGGGATGCCGGCGCAGCGTGGGCGGGGACGACCGGCCTTTGGCCGTGCCGTGCGTTGGCAGAGTCTAGCGGGGCTCGTGGCGTGCGAACGAAGCGTCAAGTTCGGGTGATGCTAATGCATGCACGATGAAACAAGAACGTAGATGTATGTAGAGTTCCGACGACGCGACTCTCCAACGCTAAGGTACCGGTAAGGTACCGGTACATGCACAGTCACACTATCGAGCGCCGTACTCGAATCATGCACACGACAGTCGGCCCGGCCCGCTCACGCAGTCACAGACATAGATGCAAGACGCAAATCGGAATGGAGAACAACTGTATGGCAGGGGCCGACACCAGGACCGTGACGTTCCTCTCGCTCTCCACGCATGGACTCGTCAGGCGGGCACCGCCCCAAGACGCTTCCGCCTTGCCACTCGGCTGCACGCAGCGCCCACGAAGCACGGCCACCCTCGCTCACTCGCTCAGCTCGAAGCGTCGGCGCTCGCGGCCACCCTCGCTCACTCGCTCAGCTCGAAGCGTCGGCGCTCGCGGCCACCCTCGCTCACTCGCTCAGCTCGAAGCGTCGGCGCTCGCCGTGCCCCTGCACGCCGACCACGTGGCGCGAGACCATCACCTCGAGGAGCAGGTTGATGCGCTCGGTCTCGAGCTTGGTGGGGATCGCCTCGCGCAGCTCGCGCACCGAGAGCGGCGCCGCCGCGTGCAGCAGCGTGGCGTGCAGAAGGCGCAGCTGCTCTGCAGCCGTGCCCTGTTGGAACGTCGCGGGAAACTTGTCGAGCTTGAACAAGGGCAACATTGAGGGGGCGGGCGCGTTGGCTGGCACGATCGCGGCTGCCGTGCGCGCGCCCTTGAGCGCTGAGCGCGGCGTCTTCGGCATTGCCACCGGTGCCGCCGACGGAGCCTCGGCCGCCGCCGATGGTGGGGCGGCGATGGCTGGTGCGGCAGCGGCGAGAGCAGCTGCGGTGGTGTTGACGGGCTGTTCTTGCAACGTGGCGCCGCGCGCGCCTGTGACGTCGACATCATCGCCCTTGCGCGCGCTCTTGCGCGCGCTCCGCGGCGTCTCGTCGCCACCCGCTGCCCCCGCCGCTGAGCCCCCGCGCTGCTGCCGCGCTGGCGTGAGGCGCAGTCCATGGCGCCCTGGCGTTGAGGTTGCGGGCGCTTCGGCGGCGGGCGTGCTGTCGGTGGTCAAGGTGTCCTCGTCGGGCGGCAAGGAGAGGCGCGAGCCCCCGTGCGAGAGCCGATTGCGATGCGCCGCGTGTGAGAGGGACTTGGGCGGCGAGGGAAGCTCATCCGGAGTGCCCGCGTCGTCGCAGCTGCGGTAGGCGGACGAGGCGCCCGTCGAGGGAGCTCCCGAGTCACGACGGCCGCCGGCCGAGGCGAGATGGTCGAGGAACGCACTGCCGACCGACGAGCGTCGGAGAAGGGCGCTCCCCACCGACCTCGGCGGCGAGGGCGCCGCCCCTGAGCTCGCGCAGCTGCTGTCGGAGAAGACGCTCGCCCCAGTAAGTCGCCTGACTGCAGCGCGAGGAAGCGAGCGGGGCGGCGAGCCGAGGGGAGAGTCGTCCGCCGAGTCGTGCCGTGCGAGGCGCGGCACGCTGTTCGTCGCGCGCACACTGCTTAGGCCGTCTGGCTGTCGCGCGGCCGAACCGGTATTGTGACACACACGCGAGCGCGGGGCGGACAGCAGCGGCGTCGAGCCACCGATGGCACCCTCACCGCCGGAACAAGCCTCTTTGGCGGTGCCAGGAAGCATGGACGCCGGCGTTGCGGCTGCTGCTGGCGGCGACGGCGCGAGAGGTGCCGGCGGCGGGGGAGCAGGCAAGGGTGCAGCAGCCATAGGAGGAGGGGAAGCAGCGGGAGCAAGGGCGGCATCCGCGCTCGGCTCCTCAACTGGTGGTGGCGCTGTCAACATCGTTGGCGCGAGCGACTTGCGCGAAGTCGGGATGCGCGAGCCCTTGGCGGGCTGAAGTGGGCGGCCGACCGACTCGCTGGAGTCCTCCTTGGCGTTCTTCGCCTGCAGAAGGCGGCGGTGCTCCTGCTCCATCCTCAAGATGAACGTTGAGAGGAATTCGTACTCAGTGGTGAGGAGGAGGGACGGCTCGCGCTCAATCTTTTCTAAGAGCTCGGTCACTGCTGGGTGTATTGGCGACAGCTTCGCGACCGACTGCCTTCTTGTGATCGGCATGTCTCTCCTTCTTGTGGCCGCCACGTTCGCGAGGAGCAGACGAGACAAGGCGGGTTGAGTTCTGCGGAACACGCGGTAAAAAATTGTGATGACCACTAGATGACCACTACGACGCTTTTCAGGAACCTCATACACCCACCGTTTCCAAACCAGCACCCGTCACCTCATCCGACCCCAAGGCTGATGGGAAGTCGCATGCATGCAAAGATCTCCAAGTGTACATTTTCTTAGCGAAGCAGCCCCACTCGAGCTCTCCACTCTCCGCACTCTTCTGGATGAACATGCCGCGGACAACCCTCCAGGAAGCGCCGGCGTTCGCATTTGTTGCCAAGGCCCCGCTCTCGTTCGCGTCCCTTGCTGCCACTTCGGGCGACACGGGCTTCGTCCAGCGCGAGCGCGCGCCGCCGGTCGACTCGCCTGTGGTCCGATCACCAGACTTCGGTCCGCACCTGTCACCAGACGATCAAGAACACGAACGCCGCTGTGACCGCGCTGCTGCTGACGTTTGGCCCCTTGCCACGGTCATCTCGCCGTTGATCCCCGCAGATCGCCTTCTGGCGCGCTCCAAGCCCCTGGGCAAGCACTCACCTGCGCACGACCTCAAGACCATCGAAGAAGGCGACGAGCCGACCGCCGATGAGGAGCACGACGCCGTTGTCGACAAGTTCGAGCCAACGGTGCCTGCCTCTGCTCCGCAGGAGGCGAAGATCTCTGGCCCCGTCACTATCGAACCCGACGCCTCGACGGGACACGTCCCGCGGGTAGTGCTCAAGCTGAACGTCCCTCTCAGCGTCCCTCCACTGAACGACGCCGAGATGGTCGACGCCGAGGTCATCGACCAGCTCGAGGTCGACAAGCCCTCCGCGCCAGCGCTCGAGCAGGTTCCGGCCAAGGCGCAGAAGCGCAAGGCGGTGCGCGTCAAGGTCAAGAAGGAGGCGGTGCGCTCGATGCCCTACCGCGTGTCGCGCCACCACGGCTCCGGCTTCTACTCCGAGCAGAACCTCGTCAATCTTCAGTGGAAGGGCAGCGGCAGCCGCTTCGATCCCGTGCTCATCCTCTGAGCTTCTCGGTATCGAGAGAGCGGGATGAGGATGAGGAAGCGCGCGCTCTTGACGCGCTCTGATGTGACGATGCACGCAGGATGCCGACGACGGACGCGGTATAGATGCTTGTGACGGACGGAGCACATGGTAAGGAGCCATATTTGGATGGGTGGGTCGAACGAGCGAGCGACAGACCGAACAGGCTACAGCGCCGCGCACGCGGACAGTGAACGGAGGGTGAGGAGGGTGACGTTTTAGAATGGATGGAGCGCGCGCGCCGACCGTCGTACATGTAATGGATGATGTGTGGCACGCCATCCCGCGATCGATCGAGTCACAATACACAAGTTCCCGTCCGGTCGATCGGTCAGTTGATCATAAGTGTTTGTTTCAGCGCGCGCGCATACGGAACAGTCCTCTTGTGATCTCCACTCTCTTAAATTATATTACTGGTTACGTCGCTTGCGGTTTCGCGCCGGCCGGTCGCGTACACGTGAATAACGAGTACTCGAGTAGGACCGGCAGCCGCTGCCGGTCTTGATAGTCCGTGACCGTGTGTGTGAACCGTGAGTCCTGTGTGTGTCCCGGCTCCCCCCGATGTCTTATATCCGGTACACGCGCAGGCCGTCGACGCGAGCCGCGTCGGTTACGGAGAAAACTTGGGCGAGTTCTGCGTTCAGGAAAAGTGACCGTGAGACGAGAATTGTTGAGCGCCCGTGGCTACCCTTATCGCAGCCGCGGCAACGCGATCTCCACATGGCCTTGCAGGCCGTTAGCGAGGCCATCGAGAAGCTCGCTGCCACGGATGGCCTCGAGGCGCGGCGCGACGCGCTTGCTCTTTTGCTCGACACTTGCGAGAGCTGCTATGGCAAGGACGCTGTCGCACTCGGCAACGTGATGCGCTCAAACGAGGGCCGCGGCCTGCGCGTGCTGTGCGAGCTCCTCGTGAGCGCCAAAAATGCGGACGACGAGGTGCTGCGGCAGCAGGCACTCTTGGTCATTGGCAACCTGGCAAGCGACGCACTCGACACACAGTCGAGCCTGACCAAGGGTTTACTCATGCAACTCGCTGCGCATAAGGCGCTGCTTCATTGCCTCGAAGCCTCGGACGAAGTGACGCTTGGCCTTGCATGCGGCGCGCTGCAGAACCTGTGCCACGACCGAGCATGGTCGAGCTGGCTGCTGCAGCACGGTGCCGAGCGCCGGCTCGAGGAGCTCTCCCGCTCATCAGACGCGACCATCCAGCGCTACGCGAGTGGTACACTCATGAACGTGTCGTCCTCGACGCACGCCACGCTCGCCGGCGGCGCGCAGGCGGCGGTGGCACAGCGCTTACATGATGCCGCCGTCGAGAGCTTCGCATACGCCCGCGCTGGTCGCACCATCGGCCGCGCCGTCGCTGCCATCCCAGCAAAGGCGCGAATGCAACGTATCATGGCAGCGCAGCAGCACTCTTCGCGACGGAGAACACCATCCGCGTTACTTCAAACGGCCGACTCGCATGCACTCGCCGCCGCGGCAGCACCACGGCAGAGGGCTACAGGAGAGCAGGCGGCTGCGGCTGCGACTCTGGAAAAGGCCGCGGCCGAGCGAGCTGCGGCTGCAGCTGAGGGCGCCGCTGCGACCACCCCTGCGGCGCAGCAGAGGGCTGCTGCAGAGCAGGCAGCCGCGGATGGCAGGACTGTCTCGGAGGAGGCCGCGGCGATCCGTGTGCAGGCGATTGTTCGTGGTAATGCCGACCGGCAGACGGCGGCAGCAGAGGCTGCTGCCGAGGTTGCTGCTCAAGCCGCCGCGGCAGCCGTCGCAGAGGCCCGATTACTAGCACGCGAAGAGAGGAGGCGGGCGTCCGCTGCCGCCGCCGCCGCCGCCGCCGCGGCAGCAACACGCGCGGCAATCCGTATGCAGGCACGTGCTCGTGGCAACGCCGGCCGTGACCGAGCCGCAGCGGCCCAGAGGCGCCGGGAGGCCGAGGTCGCCGCGGCAGCAGCACGGCAGAGGGCTGCAGAAGAGCAGGCGGCTGCGGAAAAGGCTGCAACAGAGAAGGCGGCCGCAGCTGCCAGGGCACAAGCGGCCGCGGCGACCCGTGTACAGGCACGTGCTCGTGGCAACGCCGACCGTGGCGTAGCAACCAAGAGGAGGCAAGAGGCCGAGGCTGCCGCGGCAGCAGCACGGCAGAGGGCTGCAGAAGAGCAAGCGGCTGCGGAAAAGGCTGCAACAGAGAAGGCGGCCGCAGCTGCCAGGGCACAAGCGGCCGCGGCGACCCGTGTACAGGCACGTGCTCGTGGCAACGCCGACCGTGGCGTAGCAACCAAGAGGAGACAAGCGGCCGAGGCTGCCGCGGCAGCAGCACGGCAGAGGGCTGCAGAAGAGGCCGGGGCCGCCGCCGTTGCGGCAGCCGCCGCAGCCGCGGCTGCGACAAAGGTGCAGGCTATTCAGCGCGGTTGCAGTGTGCGTGCCGCATTGCCTCAGAGGATCGCCATGCTTGTGCCTCTCGTCAAGAAGGCGATCCTCGTCGCCCGCGCAGAGGCGGAAGCAGAGGCACTGGCGGCTGCGAAGGAGGCGGAAGCCGATGCATTAGCGGCTGCGAAGGAGGTGGAGGCAGAGGCGGCAGCAATAGCGCTGGTGACGTCTCTGTTGGCGGAAGAGGCCGCGGCAAATCAGACCGCATCGACAGATGAGTCCGGGGAAATTGCGCAAGTCACAGCGGAAGGTGCAGCGAAAGTACATCTAGAGGCGTGGGCGACTGCGCAGGAGGTGGATGCGGCGCTTGAGCTCGAAAATTCCGAGCGCCTGGCGGCAACGGCGGTGGTGACGGCGATTGTGACGGCGGCGGTGACGGCGGTGTCGGAGGCGGCGGTGGCAGCGGCGGAGGCGGCGATGAGGGTGGCAGATGTGGCGGCGGATGCGGCGGAGGCTGAGGCGGCGGCGGCGGCGGCGGCGGCGGCGGAGGCTGAGGCTGAGGCGGAGGAAGCGGCGAAAGTGGCGTCGGTGGCGGCGGCTGATGCTGAGGCGGCAGAGGCGGCTGCTGCGAAAGCCGGCAAGGAGGCGAAAGCGGTGGCGGAGGCAGCGGCGAGTCGGGCGAGGGAGGCAGCGGAGGCTGCGGCGGAGGCGGCGACGAGGCGGGCGACAGGAGCGGCGGAGGCGGCGGCGGCGGCGGCGAGGGCGGCGGCGGAGGCGGTGGCGGCAAGGGAGGCGGAAAGAGCGGCGACGGAGGAGGTGGCCAGGCGGGAGGCGGAGGAAGCGGCAGATGCGGACGCGGCAGCATTAGAGCTCGCAACGTCCCTGTTGGCAGAAGAGGTGGCAGCGAAGGAGGCCGCAGCGGAGTCTGTTTCTCCCCCGTCTGTGTCGCAGGGGAAGCCAGCCAAGTACAACTCGCGCGTGCAACCGCCGGCGTGGCTGATTGAGGCGTGGGCTGAACAAGAGGCTGCGGAGGCGGCTGCTGCTGCCCAGGCGGCCGCCGCCGAAAGAGCCGCGCAGCAGCGTGCTACAGCCGCCGCGAATGCCGCTGCCGCTGCGAAGGCCGCGTACTACAACAGCGGTGGAGCGATGGTAGATGCCGCCGTGGGCGCGCCCGCGCCAGGCGCGACCAACAGGGCAGCGGCGCTGGCGCGGCGGCGGGAGGCGGCGCCACCGCCGATGGCGAGGGCTACTGCCGACGTTGCGCCGTTGTATGCTCGGCGCCAGGCGCCTCCACAGAGCACCTCGGCGCCTCCATCCGTCTTCCACGACGGCGCATCCATCTACTTCAACCAGAACCAGCGCCTCTTGCAGTACGAGCCGGTGCGTTCCAAGGCCTCTGGGCAGGCGGGTCGTGTGGCGCGCGCCGTCGCAGGCGTCCCAATCCTTGCTGTCTTCGACCAGTCGGTGGTCGCCGCACCTGCGCCGCCGCCGCCCGTCCCCTTCCTGCCTCCCATACCCACGCGGGGCGCTGTTGCCGGCGCCGATGGGCTACTAGACGGCTGGAGCGAGGCAAAGGGCTCGCCACGCCAACCAGAGGCGCCGCTTTCGGTGGAAGGGCTGCGCGGGGATGCCAAGGGTGGGAATCGCGTGGCACGTGCGCGGCGGTACGAAGCGCTGGCTGCGGTAGGAGATGATGTCGCCTCGCGTATCGAGCGCAAGGCAACGCGCGCTATCCGCCGCGCCGCCGACGCAGACGCCGTCGGCGACGCCGAATCGGTCAGCCAGCTGGAAGTTCTACCCCACCACCACTACTACCACCATCAGCAGCAGCGGCAGCGGCAGCCTGATCACACGCTACTGCCTGATATCAGGCTGATCCCGACCATCCGGGTGCCGATCCACCCTTACCACTCATGCTACCGCTCGGGCATGAAGCAGATCGTGGGCATGCGCTACCATCTGTGCCAAGACGAGTGCGACAAGCTGAACGCAAGCGCCGAGGCCTTGGGGAAGCAAACGCGCAGTAGCTATGACCTGTGCGAAGACGAGTATGACAAGCTAAACGCTGCCGAGAAGAGAAATTATGAGATGATCCCACCCACGATTTGTGTAGATGCTGGGCCGATCGACAACGACGAGCTGGTAGGTCTAGCCTCCCACAAGCACCGGCGGGCTAGAAAATCCGAGGTTGTGAGAGCAGCTGAAAGAGCCGCTGCAAATAGACTGCTCTACCCTGGGCTAGCCGGCGGTGGTGCGATGGGGGCACCGCCCCACCCAAGCGTGTGAGTTTAAAGTGGTCGATCTCTCGAGACGACTTTAGGACTATCTTTTCCCACTTAGATCTTAGTCTTAGGTGCTCACAGCTTACCAGCTTTACCGTATACCGACACACAGCTCGCGGGGCCGGCGCGCTGCGGCCCCACAGATGTCAGCCAGATGTCAGCGCGGATGCCGATTAGAGCTTCGCCTTCTTTGAAGGCAGCGCCGTCGGCTCCTGCTGGCCCTCCTCCTCCTCCTCCTCCTCCTCCTCCTCCTCCTCTTCCTCCTCCATCCTCCTCCTCCTCCTCCTCCCCCTCCCCCCCCCTCCTCCTCCTCCTCCTCCTCCTCCTCCTCCTCCTCCTCGCTATCCGCGTCATCCGCTTCAGTTGCCTCCAGCCCACAAGAGCCACAGCAAACGACCGACGTAGTGTCCAGCCCATTTGCGCACAGGAAGCACAACTGCCAATTACATCCACGGACTGCTGCAGGAGCCTTCATCGACCCACGGCCTCGCCCGATGCTTCCCGCTTTCCGCGTGCACCAGAACCGCATCGGGCGTAGGCTGTTGCAGTCTTCACCGCAGGCAGCACAACGCGGTGCCCCGCTCGAGCATCGAGCCCTGTTGCTGGGCATGTTCGACGAGGACGCCTCGTTTAGCACTTTCACGGTTGCGGAAGCACGGAGCATCGCAATGTCGCGTCGCTGTCGAAGATCGTCACCGTCCTCCGACTGCAGCACCGCCATACGCAACTCGAGCTTCTCCGACGCTTGCATGGACCCACCCAAAAAAAGAGAACAACGGGCCCGGGGTGCGCCAACACGGGAGAGTGCGTCGACCGTCGTCCAGGGCTGATCACGTCGACGCGACGTTGCGCGAAAAATCAAGCAATTAGGATGCATGCAACATGACAGATGCAATATGATGCAGACAGCGTGATCAAATTGGATGTATACGATTCACACGTTCGATCCTTTCCAGGTCTACCGGTGTCTTGGGTGTCGATTTCTAAACATTGGCTGTGAATTCCATAGGCGCAACATTTCACGACGCGACGTAGGAACCTACGTGGCGCGAACGCAATTAGCGCGACGCACGCGCGCGCACGTGGCTCCACCGCCGAAGCACCTTCCCTTATGAAGGTGGAGGAGCGCTTCGCGTCCGTACTCGACCGCAATGGACGCTACGCACTCAAGGCGGGCCTCGAGCACTGCCTCAAAATCGCATGCGACGGCGAGAAACCGGACAAGGTCTTCAAGGCGCTCGCCGCCAAGTGCGGCACGGCCAAAAGCACGTGCAGCATCGTGTGGAAGCGTGGCAGCATCGCCTACCGGTGTCTCACGTGCGAAGTTGATCCCACGTCGGCAGTGTGTGCCGAATGCTTCCATGGCGGCCAGCACGTCGGCCACGACTACCGCCTCGTGCACACCAGCGGCGGCTGCTGCGACTGTGGCGATCCTAGTGCTTGGCACGCATCAGGCTTCTGCAAGCACCACGGGCTGAAGCACGACGCAGATGGCAACCCGCTCTACAAGCCACCTCTTCCGCCCGCGCTGCGTGCCAATATGGTCCAGATGCTCGACGCCGTGTGCGCGCGCCTCCTCTTCGAGTGTGCGAGCGCCTTCCCTCCAACCACAAGCGGCGAGGAGCAGCGCGGCGGTGGCGGCGGCGGCGAGCCATCGCGCTCCACTTCCGGTGAGCAAGCCGAGGCGGACGCGGTGGGTGGGGGATCGGCACGCACGGCGCCCGCGGCGGCTCATCCGCCTCGCGAAGAGAGAGTTCAAGTGAGCGCCAACATCGAATCTCGAGCGGCGAGATCTCTGAATCGGTCCACTCGGCAGCTTGTGCGAGGGGCACAGCAGGGCGACGTCGCGACGGTCGAAAAGGCGCTGCGGCAGAGCGACGTCGATGTCAACTGCTCCGACGGCTCCGAATTCGATACGACGGCGCTCCATTGGGCGTCGCAGGTCCGGCCACACCTGCCTGCACGCTCTTAACGTATTCTTAACGCACCGCGCTCAACGCTCGCTCACCCGCCCTCACCCGCCCTCACCCGCCTCCACCTGCCCCCACCCGCCCCCACCCGCCCTCACCCGCCCTCACTCACTCACATGCCCCCTCACCCTCCTCGCAGGCGGGCACCCTCGAGATCGTACGTCTCCTCCTCGAGCACGGCTCCTCGGTCCACGCGACCAACGTGTATCGACAGACCCCGCTGCAAGTGGCGACCTTCGAGGGCCACGTCAAGGTGGTGCAGGCGCTGCTCGATGCCCAGGCGGACCCGGAGCACGTCGATCTCGTGTACGGCTCGGCCCTCGAGATTGCGCGCAACGAGCGGCCGCGTAACCACAAGCGGCTGGTCCAGCTGATGACGTCGGCTCTCGCAGCCAAGCGCAAGGCGCAGCATCCGGGCGAGGCCGAGGACGGCAGCGCTGCCGCCGCCGCACCGGAGGCCAACGGCTCCGTAGGCTCTTCTCGTTCACGTGTACGAGTGCGACACTCCTCGCAAAGAGACGATCTCGAGGCGATCTCGCAAAGAGACGATCTCGAGGCGATCTCGCAAAGAGGAGGCCCTCCTCGCAGGCCCTCGTCGTACGTGTACGATGGACCTCTTTGCGACATGCCTGCGGTGAAGTCTGATACCGAGGGCAGCAACACCGCTGCCCTCGCTCGCTCTTCCAATGGCGCTCTGATGAGCGAGGGCAGCGGCGATGGCGGCGGCGAGGGCGGCGGCGGCGGCGGCGGCGGCGAGGGTGGCGGCGGCGGCGGCGGTGGGAGCCTCCACCCTGGCTGGGCTCTCCCCTTTTCGCGCGCGGTGGGCATCGAGCTCGTGCGTAACGGTCTCCAGTGGCTCCACTCGCTCTGTGACGAAGGCGACTCGTTCAAGGAGCTCATCAGCGAGGCGATGGTGCGCTCCGGGCTGCTCGGCGCTCTGGTGAGCTTCCGCGCGGCGTCGGATCATCATCTAAGCCTCACGCACCACATGCAGCCCAACCACATGGGCACGAGCACACCGTGCACCGAGCTCGATGACCTCGCCTTTCCGCTGCTCCTCTTCCCGCGCTTCAAGGCAGCGCTGCTCGACGAGCTCCTCGCCCACTACAGCGCCCTCGCGGGCCTCGCGTCGCCGCCCGGCCATCCCTACTACAACGCCCCGATCGACAGGCGTGGGCAGCTCGAGCCACGTCAGCTGGCCACCTCGCTCGGCCCTGGCACGGACAGCACCACCACGTGCCTTCCATGTGCTGGGGCCGCCGCCGCTGCGCAGGGCTCCTCCTCCACAGCGGCGCTCGACGCGGCGCTCGACACGGCGCTCGACACGGCCCCCGCGGCCGCGGCCGCTGCACCGACCGGCGTGGCGCCGGCACGGCGCCTCGAGTGGCCGCCGGACACGCGGCCGGTGCTCGCCTTCCTTTCGAGCGCCGTGTCGAGCGCCACCTCCAATGCCCACTACGACGCCCCCAGCTGGTCTCATGTGCCTCGGCTACTTTTGCCTCGGCTGCCCTCGCTGCTTCTCGAGTCGTTCACCGTGCAGGTCTTCACCTCGCGTTCGCTCGTTCCACAGCTCGTCGCATCGGGCGCCGCGCGTACCGTACTGCATGCGCTCGGCCTACTGCTCAGCCTCACCCTCGTGCCGGGCTCGAGGGTGCTGCTGCCTGGCCCGCCGGTGGCACGTCCCACCCTCGACGAGGATGAGGATGGCGACGAGGGTGAGGCCGATGCAGACGAAGACATGGAGCCGCCGACGCTCGAAACGGCGCGCTCGGCGCTGGCACGCGCGCGAGCAGCAGCGGGCATGGAGGGAGAGTTTGCACCATCCGAGGCGCCCGTGTTTGACGTGGCAGCGGCCCTCGAGGGGATCAGCCGCGCACCTGCTGCTGCTGCCGCCGCCGCCGCTGCTGCTACTGCTACCGCGCCCGCTGCCGTGTTTGACGTGGCAGCGGCCCTCGAGGGGATCAGCGGCGCACCTGCTGCTGCTGCTGCTGCCGCCGCGCCCGCGGCGGCGCCCGCGGCGGCGGCCGGTAGCGCCACCATCCGCGCCGTGCACTTCGACGTGAACGCCGCAGTCCAACGGCTGCTCGCATCGGGTTCGGTGCCCTCCACACGCGCAGGCGTCATCGGCGCCATCTCGAGCCAATTCCAAGAGTCGGTACTCGCGGCGGGCATCGACCCAGCTCAGGCCGCGGTCGCCACCAGCCAGAGCGTCGCGGCCATCGGTCGGCTGCTGCCTCGACACGTCGAGGATATGGTGCTCGGCAGAGCGCGCGGGCGTGAGCTCCCGCCCGACTTGAGCCGGTGGACGAGGGTGCCGATGGATGAAGATGCACCCGACTTTGAGGATCTGACGCCCGCCTCCCAGCGCTCTGTACACGTGGGCCCGCCGGCGACGAGCACGTACGACCCGACGGCGGCGACGGTGGCGTATCTTGCGGGCGCTGAGGAGGAAGCTCCTGGACGCTCCGGCCGAGTCGTCGACGTACTCCACCCTCTCCTCACGGGGCAGCCTCTCGTGATGGCCTCCGCGTCGAGTCGGTACAGCGGCCTCACGCAAGACCTTCGCTACTTGCTCAGCCATCCGGAGTGCGTGCGCGAGCTCCTCGAAGGGTCCGATGGCGCACCGCCAGCCTTCAGCTGGTGGCTGCATGCCTCCGAATGGCTGCAGCACATGGCGCCGCTCCAGCGCGACGGGCACGAGCAGCCTTATGAGGAGGACGAGCCCCAGCTGCCATGGGTCCACGGCTTCTGCCTCGAGCTCGAGATCATCTCGTTGCTTCCCGCGCTCCTCGAGCCGCTCGTCGCGCCCGCGCGCACGGCCCGCCTCGAGCGGCGCAAGGGGCGCAAGCGAGCCTTCGCTTCCGTCGAGGCGGCCGAGGCGGCCGAGGGGGCGAGGGAGGCGGGCGAGGCGCCGTGGCGAGCACTTGCATGCGAGGCGGCCGAGGCGGCCGAGGGCACGACGCAGGAGAACACGAGCGCGGAGGGGGGGGCGTCGTATCGAGCACCCGGCGGCACGAGCGCGGAGGGCAGGCTACAATCGGTGGCACCCTCGCCTTCTATTCAATTGGTGGCACCCTCGCCTTCTATCCATGGTAGCAGCAAGCCTCTGGCGCCGCCGCAGCTTGCTCCGCTGACCACGCTCGCGTGGCGCCAGCTGCGCGGCTGGCTCGCGCGCGTGGCGGCGCCCGTGGCCGCGCGTCAGCACGAGCAGCTTGGTGCAGCGGCGAGACGGGCAGGCAAGGCGCCGCTGGTGCCCGTCTCGGCGCCCATGCCCGCGGAGCAGGCTGGTGAGTGCCTCTGGTGGAAGGAGGATCGCTCCAAGAAGTCACAAAAGGGCGTACGCGTGTTTGGAGTCAATGACGAGGAGGCCACGGCCACAAGTGCCTCGGCCGGCGCCGCCGCCGGCGACGCCGCCGGCGACGCCGCCGGCGACGCCGCGTCCAAAGACCCCCCGGCCGGCCACGTTGCCTTTGAGCCGCCGTGGCAGGCGTTCGCTTGGCCTGTGTGGAGGCACGACAATGCGTTCCCCCAGCTCATCTCCCACCACCTGCCGTTGCACCGCACGCTCGCAGCCCTCGTGGGCGTCGGCCTCGAGTTTCGTCAGTCGGTGGCCGAGGTACTCCCCCTGAGCCGTGACGACGCGCTCGCGCTCGCTGAGCACCCTCTGCGGCTGCAGCTGCTGCCGATGCAGCTGCGGCTGCGCTGGTGGGGAGGCAACGGGCGCGAGCCGTACGCGGCCGCGCGCTTCTACCGCTGCCGCCTCTTCCGTGAACACGGCTGGGCACGCGACATGCTGCTGTTGCAGCTCGCCTTCGCGACGGTCGCGCCCGCCGAGGCGATCGGCCTGATCATGGCGCGCGCGGGGCTCACGCCCGTGGCGGCGCCCGAGCCGATCAAAGCGGTGTCCGATGCGGCGTCCAAGGCGGCGGCGGAGGCGGCGGCGGAGACGGCGTCCGAGGCGGCGGCGGAGGCGGCGTCCGAGGCGGCGGCCGAGGCGGCGGCCGAGGCAGCGGTTGGCCCATGGGTCGTCCCGGCGTCGCTGCGCGTGGCGGCCTCCGACCTGGCGCAATGGGAAGAGGTGCTCGCGCTGCTAGTGCTGCTGTTCAAGCCATGGGCCGAGAGCGAGGAGGCTGCGATGCGCACGGCGCTCGTGCACCAGCTCGCGCTCGGCCCAATCCCACACTCCCTCGTGGGCAAGCGCATCGAGCCGCGCTTTGCTGAGCATGCGGGTGTCGACGTGATGCTCGACGAGTTGAGCGTGCGCGAGCCCGGCCAGGGCGGCAAGTACTCCCTCCGACCCGACCTCTGGGCCGAAGTCGATGCTACCCATCCGTTCTACACGGCCGATGAGTCGAAGCGCGTCGCGCAGCGCCTTCACACGATGCGCACCGCTTCCGCACCTGAGCCCGCGAGCCCCCGCGCGTCGTACGCGGCCTCGGCCAGTGCTGACGGCGGCGAGGCGGCCGGCGGCGCGCCCAGCTTTGCCAGCGCGCCCATGGCGCCGCATCAGCCACCTGCGCTGCCCCCTTTGCGCGTCGTAGCGGGCGGACTGCGCAAGGTGCCCGAACTCTCCAAGCTTCTCTTGTCCGATGCGCTCCTGGCCCTCGTCGGCGGCGCACTGCACCACGCCCTCGAGCACAGCGGCGGCGCCGGCGGCGGCGGCGGCGGCGGCGGCGGCGGCGGTGGCGGTGGCGGCGTCGGCGGCGGCGGCGGCGGCGGCGGCGGCGGCGGCGGCGGCGGCGGCAGTGGTGGCGGTGCGTCGCGGGGCGCACTCGAGGCGCTGACCTCGACGGCGCTCACGCTGCTCACGATGGCGGTTCAGCATGCGCTCAAGGAGCCTACCGGTGTCGACCCGGTCGACATGCCGACCCCGCGCCAGCCCGCGCCGCCGACGCCCTCGGCACCGCACACGCCCTCCGCCGCCGCACCCGAAGGTCGGCTGCTCCGACGGCTCTGCGAACCTCTACCGGTGCATGCATGGCTCCATCCGACGCCCCCCCTTACGAGCGCCAACGACGGCAGTGGCGCTACGGGCACCGCACACGCCCAAACCGCGCTGCCCGTGCCCGAGTCGTCGTCGGCGGCGGCTTCGTCGCCTTCGTCGACGCCCTTCCGCTCAATCCTCGCGACTCTCACGCGACTCAAGCCCTCGCTCGGCGCAGCCCCGGCGGCGGCAGTCGAGGTGGTCCTTGAGCGAGTTTCGTCAGCGTCCTCCTCGTGCGCCGCCCACCTGCAGCAGGTGCGCATCGAGATGCTCGAGAGCCGCCGTTCCAAGCAGGACAAGTCGCCCCAGGCCGCGCAGCAGGCTGCTCGGCAGGCGGCCAAAGCTCGGCGCGAGCAGATGATGGCCAAGATGGCCGCCAAGCAGGCGCAGTTCGCAGCCGACGATGAGGAGCTCGCCGACGCGGACGACAAGGGCGGTGCAGCTGCTGGTGCCGGCGCTGCCCCGCCCACGCCCTCGCGCCAGCAAACGCTAGCCGAGGCGACGGCGGACGTGGCGGGGCTCAAGGCGCTCCTGGGCACCGACGACGCCGTCTGTGCCCTCTGCAAGGAGTGCGTGTGCCAGCTGCCCGCCGATGGGGGCGCGCTCGTGCCCATCGGCTTGATTGGGCGCGTGTGCCGCCAGAGGCTGCCGCGTCCGCACGGGGTGGTGGCTGCACAGGTGGCCGTCGCCACGGCGCTCACGCCGTGGGCTTCCCCCGCTTACGTGGGCAGCGCACCGCCAACGGGCGCGCTTCAGACCATCCAGACCGTATCGGACGCGCTGGGCGAGCGCCTTGGCCAGGGCGACCTTGCGGGTGCGGTGGCCAAGGCGCTCTCCCAATCGAGCAAGGCGCTCACCACGGCGCGAAGCGAGGCGGACCGCGCGGCCGTCGCGACGGAGCTTGCCTCAGCCGCGGCCCACGCATCTGCCGCGGCAGAGCTCGATATGGGAAAGCCGGTCTCAAGCAGTATCTCCGATTGGCTCGCCTGCCGCGCGAGCCAACTCGCCCAACTCGACGCTCTCGCCGGCGGCGCAGGCGGCGGCGCCAGCACGCTCGTGTCGCGTCGGCGGCGCCTGGCGGCGGAGGCGGCAGGGGGTCGGGCCGCCGGTGAACGTTCCGGCTGGCGGCGCGGCGGCGCTGAGCGCGGCTGGGTGGGTGGCAGCCACGCGCTGCAGGTCGAGAACGCGGCGGTGGGCGCAGTCGCGGCGGCGGTCATGATGGTGCACCGCGCGCTCACGGGCGAGGGCGACGTCTCCATTGAGATGGACGATGACAAGGGCGCAGGCGAAAGCGCAGGCGAGGCGGCGGGCTGGACGTCCGCGGCTGAGGCGGGTACGTCGGCGGCGACGGGCGGCGGTGGCCGCGGCCAGGGACGTGTCAAGGGGCGCGTGACGGTCGCGGGGGCGGGGGCGGCGCCAGCGGCGGCGGCCGACGAGGATGGCGTGATCGAGGGCGAGGACGCTGATATGGATGAAGGCGACGACGACGACGACGACGACGACGACGACGACGATTCCGACGACGACGACGACGACCTAGACAACGACGATGCGGAGGGCGATGACGTCGTTGATGAGGATGTGCTCGCGGCGGCCAAGGCCGTCGAGAGGGCGGTGGGCCAGGGCGGCGGCCGGCGCGGCGAGGAAGAAGACAGAGAGGATCCGTCCCCGCCGAAGCGGCGCCGGCGCAGCAAGGGCGCAGCCGAGGAGCACGCTCACAACGACGCTGATCCGATGGTCGCTGCGGGGGATTTCGTCAGCTTTGATAACGAAGGCGAGGAGGACGAGGAGGGCGAGGAGGGCGAGGAGGGCGACGAGGAGGAGGACGACGACGTGAGTGGCGCGTCTGCGGAGGATGACGTGTTCGAGGGCGATGTGGAGGGTGACGTGGGGGATGAAGACGAGGATGATCTTGATCTTGAAGACGATGATGATGAGCACATGCGCGCGGAGATGCGAATGGCGGATGAGGACGGTCACGAGGAGGAATATAGCCAGTACCCATCCGAGGCGGAAACGCTCATGATGGCGATGCTCCAGGGCGACGACCCGGACGACCAGCACACGCTGACCGCGCAGGCCCAGCAGATGCAAGATCCAAATATGCACATGTGGCTGGACGAGGACGAGGACGACGAATCGGACGCGCCTGATGAGGAGGAGGATGAGGACGAGGCGCCGCCCAACCCGACTACCTTTGCGGGCGGCTGGCCGCTGCCGGCCCTGCGCCTCCAGCCGATGATGGCAGAGCCCGAGCCTCGCACGCAGGCGGAAGGCGAGATGGACGAGGAGAGCTTGTTCCACGGGATCCGAAAGGCGAAGCGAGGCATGGAGGGCGCCGTGCCCGATAAGAACGCCCCACCTTCTGACGCGCTCGCCGCGGATGGCGCCGCCCTCTCCCCGCTGGGTGCAGGCGTGCTCGTCACCACGTGCGGGCACGCGGTGCATCTGCACTGCTGGCAAGATTACATGTCGGGTCTGCTACGCCGCGTAGCTGCGGCAGAGAGCTTCGAAGGCGAGGGCCAGGTGCGCCCGCAGCGCGGCGAGTTCCTGTGCCCAGTGTGCCGCGGCTTGTCCAATAGCGTCGTGCCGCTCTGTGCGCGCGAGGACCGCACGACGCGGGGGGCGCCGCCGGACGAGGCCGAGGTTGCGAAGATCGCATCTCCCGAGGTCGAGATCACGTCGAAGGCGCCGGCCGAGGCCGAGGCCGCCCTCGGCGCAGCAGGGGGGGAGTCGGTGGACCGGAGGGAGCCCGGCGTGTCACGATGGGATGCGTGGGTGAGAGCAGCGCAGCGCACGAGCGTCGGGCTCGAGGGCGACGTCCAACGAAGCCCGCTCAAGGAGCAGACGGAAACGTTTGTGACTCTCGTCGCTTGCATGCAGTCGCGTGCCTCGCAGCTGACCATCGCAAGCGACGATGCACGCGCGCGCCGCGCACCCGTCGCGATGCTCGCGCACAATCTCGCAATCTCTGGGCTGCTCGTCGCCTGCTCGGCCGCCTCTTCCCGCGTACCCACGGCGAGCTCGACGGCGAGCTCGAGCAACGACGAGGAGAAGCGCGCGATGCGGTTGCGCGTGCTCTGGCGCATTGCGCGCCACCACTTTGACAGCGTGAGCTTGCCCACGCGCACGCTCCTTACGCTCGCCGCACCCCCTTCCCTGCAGCATCAGCATGTGCTCCTTGCCCTCGCTGGTGCCGGAGGACTCGTGACGGAGACACAGAGCGACCTGGGCACCCTGAATGCAGATCTGCTCGAGGTGCGCGCGAGCCGTGCGCTGGCCGCGGCGCTCCTGCTTGATCCTCTCTACTTGCTCGTCGACCTCGCGGTGGCGCATGGCCAGGCAGCGACTGCGCCCGCCCTCGCACTCAGCCTGAGCCTGTGCGTAGGCCAGGCTCTCGTGGCGAGTGCCGCGTTGCATCAGAAGACCGCGGAGGGCTGGCGCCAAGCGCTCCTCGCTCTGTCCGACGAGCTCGCTGCCGAGATGGAGGCATCGAATCGGAGCACCGATGAGCTCGCTGCCGAGATGGAGGCACCGCATCGGGGCACCACCTCGCTCACTTGCGCCCATGCGGAGGCGGAACCCTCGGAGCAGCTGACACGCTCCCTTGGTCTCCTCGCTCCGCTGCTCGTGCGGCATGGGCAGCCGTTACTCGAAGCGGCCGCCCACATGCTCTGCGTGCTCGCCCCGCTGAGCGCCGCCGCGGGCTCCAATGCCGGCTCCACCGTCGGCTCCATCGTCGGCTCCGCCGCGTCCACTCCAACGTCCTTCGATTGTGCCGTGGTTTGCCAGCGCCTCGCCGCCGTCGGCGTGTCCCTCGGCACTCTCGCGACGGCGCTCCGGTGCGTAGTGCCCCGCATGCTGCGCACATGCGCCGCTCTGCATGCGCCTCTGTGGGAGAGCGGGCTGCCTGCCTTCACGATCGCGTCCCTCAGCGCGCCTCCGGTGGCGGCGCCGCCCCTCGCCGCCGCGCCGCGCCTCACCGAGCGCACCCGCATTCCTCCCGCGCGGCTCGGGCTGCTCCCGTTGCCGCTCTCGTTCGAGGAGCTCTTCCATGCGGGCATGGGCCTCCAATGCGAGCTGTGCGGCGCAACGCCCTCTTCGCGTGCACTCTGCCTGTGCTGCGGCGCGTGCCTGTGCGGCCTCGAGACGCTGCACGGGCCGCGCGCGTGCATCTCGCACGCGGGCGTGTGCGGCGAGGGCTCGGCCGTCTTCTTGCTCACCAACACGTCGGCGGTGGTCCTGGTACGCGACAAGCGCTTCCAGCCTCTTGGCTCACCCTATCGCGACGCGCACGGCGAGACGGACGTCGGGCTGATGCGCGGCAAGCCGCTCACGCTTGACCGTGACGAGTACGAGAACCTCTCGCGCCAGTGGCTCACCCTCGGCTTCCCCAGGGTGGAGTCCGCGGGGGACCACTGAGGCGACCGAGACCGGCGCAGATGAGCTTTGAGATGTTGAGCTTTGAGATGAGCTTTGAGATGAGTGCCGGCAGAGCGAGCGTCAGCGTGCGCACCTACACGTCACACATGAACACCGTCCCGAGCCGACGGGCACGCCTTCGTGGTCTTGTGCGACTGTTTGTTTTTCCGCATACACCTTGTGAAAATTCTGATCAGGTTTGTCCGAGTTCTAGCGACCCTTTTTTTCTCTAAGGGGCGGGCTCGGAGCGTCGCTGCCGGGCTCGCTGGCGGCTTCAGACGCGCTCGGGTCGGCCCGTTCGGGCTTCGAGGCGACGCCCGTGGTCGATGCCGACCACGGCAAGAGCAAATCGCACCGACGGCGACGCCGAGGCCGGTGCTGCGGAGGCGGAA
>Ga0210245_100661_pt1 | contig 30863 bp, 12 predicted proteins | sample ChrtobMetaP3_4mM_FD_155450 | JGI IMG/M metagenome (GOLD analysis project Ga0210245, IMG submission 155450) | Chrysochromulina tobin associated microbial communities from unialgal haptophyte culture, Seattle, Washington, United States - P3_4mM | ecosystem: Host-associated > Algae > Haptophytes >...
TTGAGGTACGCACGACGGATGAGCTGCTCGTCCTGGCAGTACCGGTCGACGCCCAGAACGGTGTAATTGTCCTTGGCCATCGCGACGCGCGCGAGGGTCTCCGATACAGTCATGCTGGCCATCCCGTCAAGGCTGTGTAGCCCACCCTTTGTGGGGTGAGATGAGCCCAAGACTCCCAAAGCTCGGCAATCTCCATCTAAGTTTCGCTCCTTGTCACCCTGTGAATGTTAACACAACAGATGCAGCGATGAACGGGCCTGCTATTATGTTTGTAACGAACTAACGATCCTCAGATCCGCCACGAAAGTTACGACTTGTGACGAGTTCTTCAAAAAGCAGGAGGCTCTGGGCGCGCGCTCTCTCAAGCTTTCGCGACATGGTCGTGGGATACGGCGCGCTCGACGCCTCTGTCCGTCCGCTCACGCGTAGATGGCGACGCTTTGCCTTCCAACGAGCGCCGATTGCCCATCGCCCCCGAAGAGCGTCATGTCTTGCGAGGAGTAACCTTGTCGCGACCGGAGGAGCCACCAGCCGCCCGGCGCCGACCGCGGAGTGTCCGTGAGCAGGTTGACATGCCAAGAGACAGAGGCAACCGGGGCAACCTCTGTGAATTTGGGCATAATCGCTGGAGGAGGCATGTCCGCAAGCGCGAGAAGACACGTGGTTGAGGTCATCGGCCCGTCCACGTGCGCTTCGCGTCGGCGCGCTGCGCGCTCCTCGAGGGAACGCAGCCCGGCTAATTTTGCTGACTACGAGCTTGCTTTAGGAAAGGTCAGCTGTAAAGACAAAAGTCCTCAAGCGCTCCTGCAAATGATGAAGCTCTCCGCCACAGCAGCTGGGGTGCTGGGCGCCGCTGGCGGAATTGCTGCTATGCGACCATGGCTCCAGTACTGCCGCCGCTGCACACACTCTTCAAAACCTTCTCTGCCGCTGGCGACCACAGCTTCACGGCATCCATCACGGAAGAGTGGATGCAGGGCAGAACCACATTCGGTGGCCTGAGCGCTGGGATATGTTTTGATGGACGACGGGAACTCGGCGGCCGGCGAGGGATGCGGCTCGAATAATTTTTGCGCACGCCGAGCACGATCTTGGCCGGGCTCTCGCTGGCCGATGTAGCCTCTGTACGGATCTATTCGACCGCCGCCTTTCATTCCATCAATAACCCGCTGCGCGATATGGATCGTCATCAGGGATGCCCCATCCGCTACCAGTCACCGTCAGCTTTCTCCAGGACGCTGTGAAGAAGGTATAGGCCACATTGGGCGGCGCGACTGGCCGGCGTGCCGGAGACTTTGCTCGAGCAGGCGAGCAAGGCGATGGAGGGGGAGCAGCAGCGACGTGCCCGCGTGGCGATGGAGATCAACATTCGCGCCGTCTGTGGCGAGGGCCCGCCCGCTGACCTTCTCGCCTACCTGCGCTCGCTGCGAGCGTCACGCTGTCAAAGATGCCCTCGGGCACCGGCTCCTGCGTGATAAGTGAGACTGACCCACCTCCCCCTGTGGTGCAGGAGAGATAGAAGACATAGTGTTGTCCTTGAGCAAAGAGGGGTAAGTCGACAAACCCGCGCAACACTACCGCGGCGCTTCGCACGCGTGACCACTCCGAGGAGCCACGCTCCACGAAAGATCCCACAGGACACACACCGGTACAACGCGACACACACGGATGAAACGACAAGCGGAATGGGGGGGTTCGAGAAATAGTAAAACGACAGAGCGGCTGTCGGGGGACACTATCGGCAGTCACTGTCGACCTCGGCACAGTGAGTCAGTCCCACATATTACGTTACTAAGCTGGGTCGTAGCGGAGCGTATGCACCCTTGAGCATTGCGCGAATGGGGTGCAGTGGCGCAGGTGATTACCGTGTGTAGGGCAGGGCCGTACATAAGGTAGTCCCAATGCGACACCAGTCGGTAAGTCGACGGTGAGGGATGATTGCTGTGGTAATTCGCGAAGAAACAGAACGAGCTGCGCGTGGCCGCCAGCGAGAAGGGGACGTCGCGAAAGCACGAAAGGGCTGTGCGGAGCTTCGAGTTGAGAAGGTGCGAGCGGCGAGGGCTCCGGAGAAACGAGCCGGTGGATGCAGCACGACACATCGCAGCGATTCGCCACTGTGACTTTGATTGAGATGTGCACGAGCGGGAGCACACGGGTGAAAGGGGGCTGCAGACTGCAGGAGACAGCCAGACTGCACATCGGGGAAAGAGATGCAACGATGCGAGTAGCAAAATGAGCGTGTTGAGTGCCTCGATTGCGACGTGGGCACCGGCATTGAACGCGTGCCGCGCTGTGCGCCACAGGCATGAGCGAGAAAGAGCGGGGTCGAGACCTAGGGCCGAGTGGCGGATACGACGACTGCAGCAGAGAGGCCAAGGAGCAACGGCTCGAGAATCAACGAAAGGAGAGACAAATAGAAGAACAGCGAATGGAGGAGCAGGTGAAGAAGTATGTGAACGATGCTGCGGAAGAAATCAAGGGATGGGAACACGATGACTTCGCTGAAGGCCGAAAGTCGATGAGGCTGCTGCTTTTCTGCCTCAAAAAGAGCGACATAGCCTGTGTACGGGAAGTTGGCGCCATCGACCTCATCAAGTTGCACATCTTCGAGTACGTCATGGCGAACTGCCTTTCCTTCGAGGAGATCGCGTTCAGGCTCGAGGACTTCACGTTTTCCAACGACATGCTGTTCGGAGTGAAGCTCGGACGTAAGATCGCCGAAGTGTATGACGTCCTGGTCGAGACAGTCGAAGAAGGCGTGCGCTATACGCCGACAGGCGTATTGTTGTATCCGAACAAGGAGATGGTGTCGATAGTGCGACTTCTCGAAAACACGAGGCGACAGGACAAACTGAGTATGTGGCGCTGCGATCACTTGTGGGCGCTTGCGATGCGACTCTCGACGCGCGTGTTCCTGATCGACGAGATTGAACGGGTCGACATCACGAAGGAGGAGGTGTTCGTTAGATTTGACAGCGAGCTCATCAGGCCGCTGCCGCATGGTGGACGGCTGTGGCCCATAAGCCCGAAATCCGCAGCGGCGAACCGCAAGCTGTTTATCGCGATGATGGATACGCCGGGTATGAAGAAGAAGTTCCCACAAGCAGCGTACGCGATCCGTATACTCGAAGTGGCGAGTGAGAGAGGATGGTTCGAAGAACTCAACTGGAAGACATTCATGAAGGAGTATGAACGGAAGAGAAAGGCGGACGAAGGGGGGGAGGAAGGCGATTAAGAGCGAATCCGTCGATGAAACAGCAGCGACATAGTAAACGAGATGGTGTAGTCGAATGCACAGTCGAGTGTCTGGCTGGAGTAGTCGGATGGAGCGTGTACAGACAAGGTATGTCCGTTGTGCGATAGCACTCCAGTGATTACCAACGTAATCAGTGTATCACGCGAGGCGACGCGTCGAAAACAGCGAAGTCCTTGGACAAGCGCGGAAAAGAAGAGCGACGGAGAGCCAGGTGAGGAGCTGCGAACTGCGTACGTGATGCGAGCAGCCCAGCAACTGTAGCACATGCAGCACAGCGGCGTGAAGGCAGCGGTCTTGATACTGGATACGTGCAGTCGCCAGTTCCGCAAGTGAATCGGAGTGAAGGGGGGGCACAGCGGTGGCGTGAGGCTCGCGATGATGTCGATTGAGAAGATGACGCAGCAGAAGGACTGGAAGGACCACACCGAGTGCCTTGTACGCCTCTTGACCAACCTCACTGAGAGCGTCATGCGCCACGACTCGCAGGAATGAACGGTCGCGACCGTATGCAGGGCCCGAGAGACTGGTACGCAGGCCGCGACAGCGAGCGCGGAAACGAAGGCGGGTGGCAGCGATGTGGCGGGCGGCAGCAGAGTGATAGGTCGCGCGAGCGCGATGATACGGGATACAACGGCGATGGCGGTGACCGGCGTATGCGCCCAAATGCCTGGTACACTGACCGTGGCAGTGGGAACAGCAGCCGCAACGGAGAAGGCGACGTGAGGCGCGAAGATGGCGATGACCGGCGTGAGCGATACAGCAGCAGCGCTCAGTATGGGCTGTCGCACAACCCTCGTCCGTACGGCAATCCGGGGAATTCGCAGTGGCGTGAAGGTAATGGCGGAGGACACGACAGGCCGAGGAACGTGCAACCACGACACGGAGTCAGTGTCGACAGGCAGATGCGCGAAGAGAGGGAGCGGACAGCGGGAACGAGGGAGCGTGCTGGGCACGAACTGCAGCACGCGGAGGATGAACGGCACGCCGAGCTGCTCCGAATGCAAGCTGCGGGGGGGAAGGAGCGTGCACGACGTGTGCGCGAAGGTGAAGAAGCGCGTGCCGCGGTGATCCGAGAGCAAGAGCAGAGGCAGAAACTGTCGCACGATGTGGCGGTGAAGATGACCTCGGGGATGACAATACAGGACGATGAGCACTTCCCGAAGACCCGCAAGGAGATGAGGTTGTTGGCCTACGTGTGCACGAGGGCCAGGACGAAGGACACAAAAGGAGAGGACGGAAAGCTGAAGGAGGGGACGCTGTTTCTTCCGGAGAACGATCACGGAGACATCCTCGAGAACATGCTCAGATTCTTCACGAGGGATCCAGATTTCGTCAGTGCCGATGAGACCTACAAGAAGCTAAAGGCCCTCGCATCGAGCGGGGAAGAGTTGTTCGGAGCGGAAGTCAGTTCGAAAGTCGCTGAAGTGGTGGGGCTCTTGAACAAGAAGATGAAAGAAGGCGCGAAGGAAAGCGTACTACCCGCGAAGGAGAGGACGATGCTGAGGTTACTCGAGAGTGCGAAGCGCAAGAAGGCGCTCACGTCCCTTGCAAAACGCTTAGCCGATGCTAAAGCCATTGCTACTGTCGAGACTTCGCCCACGCTCGCCAACGTGTACCTGGCGTTTGACGAGGTTATGAAGAAGGCGGACGGGCTACCATTGTGGTCCTTGAGTGCAAATGCTCATTCGAACTTAGTGAGCTTCAACCACAACATGACGCCAGCCATGAAGGAGAGGTATCCGAAGTCGAGTGACGCGGTGAAGCTACTCGAGCTGGCGCGGGATAACGGTCACTTGCTTGCCTTGACGATATACGCAGCCAACAAGAAGGCCGCAGAACCAGGTGGTGACGAGAGTGACGATGACCTACCGAACATGTCGCGCGTGGCGCGCGTGTAAACTGACGGAGCAACTTCGCGATGGGAGAATGGAGACACGAGATCGCGATAGTGAGCGCGTAGGATAATGTGCGAACATGAACAGTGACGACGACATAGAGGGTGAGAGTCAGTGACGGCGGAGTGATGCGTCGAGTAGTACGGTACATGCGTGTGTAGGTAGAACAGCACGTGCACAGTCGACAGAGGTACGGTAAGGGGTCGTTAATTGAGAGCGTCATCACACGTAGAACAGCGCCCACAACGCGTTGCAATTGAACGTCGCGACAAAGGCAGCACCGAGCGTGACTTGCGCAAGAGCATTGACGAGATAGGCTGAGCAGTGCGCGCCGAACGACATGACATCGGTGGTGTCATGGGAACACATTGCAGGTGCGCAAGAAATTGCGCTGCAGTCGACTGGGTTGATCCGCGGAATGCACGTGGAGGCATGGGAAAAGGAAGCCATTCTGTTCGACTGAAAGGCTGCGGATCTGACTGTGGCTATGGCAGGCTGGGCGCGCTGGAAGCCTTGTACGTCCTTTTGCTAGTTTGCATTGAGCGCGGCGGGTGTCGTCCGCGCAGGAATGAGCCCAAGTCCGGCAAAGCACAAGCGGAAGGGACCGATGAAGAGAACCGACACCAGCGGCAGCAAACTCAGCGATACGGACTTCGAGACCTGGAACGCAGCGGTACGCGACGCCGCAAAGGAGAAGGCCGATGAGGAATATGCCATGCGAAAGGCGATGCACGAGAACGGAGATACGACGAAGGCGATCGAACTTGTGGAGAAGGGAACAAGCGGTAAGGTTGAAACCGAGGAATGGAGCAAAGGCCAAGTGTCGAAGAAGCGACCCAAGAAAGTGGATGCGCCTGACTGTGGGAGGTGCGACATAGAGCTCGAAGCCATTGCGATGGAGATTGAGCCCGCCTGATCACTCAGCGCGAATGCGTTTGGCAGAGCAGGGATGGAGCCGAGGCGTAAGAGGAAAGCGAAGAACGCGAGTTTGTCAGTTTGTCAGATCGATCATGGCGAAGAGGAAGAAGAAGGCGACGAAGAAGAAGAGTGGACACTCTCAGACGAGGAGCGTGAACTCGCGTACGGGTGGGAGATGCGCGAGTGGGGAGTGCCCAATCCGGAGCCGTATTGCCCGGCCAAGAAGGAGACACCGTCGGCGCACAACTGGGGCATGTGAACGCAATGGCGGGAGGCTAGTAGGCTGTGGGAGCCTTACTAAGCTGGAGCCACGCGACGGGGAAGAAACACACGAGATGAAGAGAATGGAGCCTTACTAAGCTGGAGCCACGCGACAGGGTTAGGCGGTTTCCGTGTTGCTGAGCTCAGCAAGCTTGGAGCAGTAGTACGAATGGTAATGTCCGTTGGTGTGCAAGAAAGGGAACCTAGCGTGCCTAGCCCTTAGCCATTCCTCGAACTCGATTCCCTTATGCGCGACAGCTGTAGCGGTCCTGTCAATGAGATCCTTGAGTTCTCCGGAGGGTTCATCCTCCGCTCGTACCCACGCGTCAAACTCAGCTTCAGCCTTCGCCGCTTGTAACCACGTGTCAGACTGAACTTCGGTGAAGTACGTCCCAGGTACTTTGGCGGAAGCAGCACGGCGAGCGAGACGGGCTGACGGGGGGCCATGAACCACGGGAGGGGGAAGCGGAGTGTCTTCAACCGGCTGTGACTCCAGGTCAGGGCGAGGGGATTCGACAGGTACGGGCTGCATTGTTGAACTGTCGAACTCGTTTGAAGATTCCTCAGTGACAGGACGAAGACGAGTAGGAGGGTGGTGGCGGAAGCGGCCTTGAAATCTTGGAGGGGGAGCAGGTAAAGGTTCAGGAGAAACTCGTGGGGCGAGTGCTGGAGGTTCACCAAACGTAGCGGGGAGAGGGTGTTTAGCATCATAAGCGTTCAGCAGAGGTTGGATGGACGTCAGCATTGAACGTGCGCGCCAAGTGTCATACGACGAACTGAACCCCAACCAGCGCACGCGGTACTCTAAGATCTTGTCATCCGGTGAAGCACCCATAAGCGCACACAGTTTAGAGCGTGGTTTTGTGACACGCCTATCAATGATGCACTTAACAGGGTAAAGCTGGTCGGGGCTGGACGGTCGGCCATCAACTTGATATTGGATTGAAAGGTCATGCCTAGGATGATACGGGATGAGGCGGCGCCCTGAAACGTGCTCAGCGAGCTCACGGCAATCACCCGCAGTCTCGAGCGTATAACGGTTATGCGGTAGGACTTGTGTGACGCAATACGGTCCATCAAAGATAGCGTCGGCCTTGGGATGTACGGCATTAGAGTCGAAGTAAGATCCACGCATCACTAAGACAGAGTCTCCGACTTGAAATGAGATGTCAGTCACACGTGCGAGATCGAGACGTTGCTTGGCATGTAGGGAGTTGAGCTGGAGTGACTGATTCGCCGCGTCCCAAACGACTTGGCGTTCGCGGAGACGGGCGGCCACAAACTCAGAGAGATCAGTCGGGAGCGATACGTCATCAATGAAGAGTGAGTCAAGCCCGAGACGAGCGGATCTCATGTTGTTCAGGAAGAAAGGGGAATACTTTGAAACAGCGTGAGTAGCAGCGTTATACGCAAGAACCAAAAGGGGGTGCGCCTTGTACCACTTGACGCCCTTGTCTTCCACATCACGGACTCGCAGCATTTGATTCAGGGTAGCGTGCCAGCGCTCGACAATGGAAACCACGTTGTGCGTATAGGCACTACCAAATTCCATCGAGATTCCTAGGGACGTGTAGAGGTGTTTCAGAGCGTCGGAGATGAGGACACGAGCCTGGTCACTGCGTATCTCGCGGGGACACCCGTGGACTTGGATGAGGCGAGACAGGAGGATATCATACACCTTTTCCGACGTGAGGGTGCCCTCGATAGGAACTGAGACAATATACCGGGTGAAGAAGTCAGCGAAGTCCAAGCAGCTTGCATAATTGTCGACCACACGACCGTCACCCACAGAGAATTCGTCAACACCGACAACATCGAAGGGGAAGTGACCGTTATCTGGTGATTGCGCGGGGCTTGCATTGTGACGAGGGGCCTTGGCAAATTGACAGGCATTGCAAGTTTTGACATACTCACTGACAGAGCGTCGCATGTCAGTATCACTACCCCAATGGAAGCGCTGGAGGAGGAGGTCTAGTGTCTTCTGAACTCCAAAATGACCTGCCCTGTCGTGGCACAACTTAAGGAAGACATCCTGGTAACGCGGGGGAAGTACGATGCGAGAAGCCCCAGACCGAGGACCACCAGACGCAATTGTGGGATTAACATAGAGGAGGGTACCACAGGGGGCAAGATGAAAGGGTTCCTTGCTTAACTCATTCCGTTCAGCGGCTGTACCGTCAGTCCAGGCGGCCGAATAGGTTCCGAGTTTGAGCCAGTCAATAATGCGTGCTGTGGCAGGATGACGCTCTTGCTCTTCCCGAATCGCCGCGAGGTTGGGAAGTTCAGGTGAGGAAGAGGCTTCCACAGTGAGAGACTGAACAGCGTCCTCGGTGAGATCAGGAGAGTCCAAGAAGACAAAGAAGGCTGACGCGAAGAGTGCGTCAAACGCGGGGTCGGCACCCAAAGGGCGTTCAATTGGGCTGAGGGGAGGGAGCAGGCTAAAAGCGAGAATGGATAAGGCCTCCCTGTCGACCTTCCCGAAGCGTGCAGTGTGTCTGAGGTCATAGAATCCCCAAGACGGATACTTCTTAAGTTGAGAAGGGGTGAGTTCAAAGCCACACTTGCGAGAGGCGTAGAAGTCAGTGTGCAAGGCTGCAAGACCCCGTGCCTCGTGCTCGGTGCCAATGAAACGGCGAAGAGATGACACTGAGACGGCGAAATAACGCGTGAGCGACCCACCTTTTGCGGTGCCATCCGGAGAGATAACAAAGTCGCCAAGGACCGTGCACGATTCGAAGCTGAGTGCCTTGTTTAAGTAAGCACCAGTGAGGGGCATGATGGCAAAGCTTGGCATCAGAGACGTGCTGTTGCTTGTCTTGAGGAGAGCGCTACCGGCGAAGGTTTCGAATGCGGTCTTAGCAGTGTCCCAAAGCTCTCTAGAAAGCTCTTCTGCTTGATCCACTGAGGGGTCGGAAGATGACGGGGAAGGGCTCTTGTCAAAGTTGCGACTAGGGAACGATAACCTGTCCTCCGCCTTGGGACCAGAGAGAGCGTACACCAGAGTACCATCATGGACGATGATCGTTGCAGCCACAGGGCGGGTGGAACTGGAACGCGCGACCAAAACAGCGGATGGGGAATCAGCAGCAGGTACGAGTGGGTCGTCCTCAGCGGCAGAATGAGAGGCGTCCGAAATAGAAGAGACAAAAGCAGACGTGATAAGGGCCCTTGATGTAGAACGGGATTTTTGCTGTACGTAGAGCTGCAAGTAGTCGAAACAGAGCTTGTCGTGCATGTTGGTAGAAGGGGGAGGACCACCAACTAGGCTCCCAAGGACAACCTCGCTCGCGGCGGCCGTAGGAGTAGGGAGTGTATCGACAAGCAAAGGGAGTACTGCAAGGCAGTCGGTGACGCGGCAAATGACAAGTAGAGCGTCAGCTATGCGTACAACTGGTTTCATGTGCGAGTTGATGGCTTGCGTCAGTGGCTTCACGGGTACCCCCATCACAGAGGCCCAGCCACGTTTCGCTCCACTGAGGAGGCACGTCGTAGACAAGGGATCCCACGATTGATCCGAAGAATTACCTGGGGGGATGATAGCAGCTGTGGGCAGGGCCATAGTTACTCGGTCTGCATGAGCTACCTCAGTATGAGAGCGCAACATAACGACGTGCGTCCCATCTGTGAGTGCGAAAACAGCTCGCTCAGGGGGGCGATAGAGCGTGTGCGGCGGAGCCTTGTGGAACTCGAGTGTTTGCTGCGTAGAGAGCTGGAAGCACAAGTCAAGAAGCCCAAGTTCAGTTAGCTTCGCACGGAGCAGGAGGTAAGCCCGGTTGCAATAGGTCGTATCCTGATAGGCATATTCGAAGGCGGTATAGGGCAAGGGACGGTGAGACCACAATTGTGCGTGAGTGAGGCCGTAGCTCGCTGCAAAGTGTTCCATTTCGTCTTTATGCGGCATGTGCACTACGCCTTCTCCAAGAACAGACTCAAGTACTACCTTGAGCCCCCGCTTGGAACTCGGTATTAGAGATCGAGCTAAGGAGTCAGCGATGCCCGTGTCAAATAGACCGCGAAGACCCAAAGAATGTTCGATCTGGAGTGAGCTGGCATCGCCTTGACAGCAATGCATGACCTTGACTATGGCAGGGTTCTCGAGTAATGCGCGGAGTGGGCTACCCGGTCCAAAGACGGCATTACCGTAGTAGTGAGTGTCGAAGACATAGATGAGAGCGGGGTGCTCGTCGTCAACAGCATCAACACAGACTTGCGTTAAGGCGACGTGAGGGTGAGCACCACCGAGGCGGCCCTCGAGATCCAAAGAGATGCTGAGAGTAGGAAAGGCCTTGAGACGCTCATCGAGCATCTGCATAGCTGTTGCGATATCTGTAAGGGTGTCGCAGAAGGCTGGACCGTGAGGAGAAGTCGAGAGACGAGGGATGCTAGGAGGTACAGTGATGGCAAGTGTTTGTACTGGCTCGACGACCGTTCGCAGTTCGGCACGAATGTCGCTAACACGGGTGGCTATAGACCCAAGACGACGTAGGGGGTGGCCGTGCTCAAGGGTTGAACTCAGAAGGCGGAGGATCTTAGAGTCATCGACCTCACTCATAGATGCTGACGATACACCACTCAGATCGGTGAAAGACGTGTGGCTGATAAGGCGGACAGCACTCACGAGTCCAGAGACAGAAGACGGTGGGAGGACTGCGATGAAGTAGTGTGTTAACCCACCACCTTGACGGCGCTTGAGCGGGACTGCGCCCTTCAATGCGTGATGAATCCAGTGTGATTGAGGGTAGACCCGAAAGAGGTACGCGTGCAGTTGAGACCTATAATCGCACCGAGAGTTGGGATCGTACATCGTAGCGGGGAACTGAAGGTCGCTGCCGCGCTGCTCAAGAAGGCACTCAGTTCTAGCAGCCTGGACTTGGAGGACGACTAGAGCAACACGATGAGCCTCGCGCCGTACTGAGTGGGATCGAAGTTGTTCGAGATATGATGGCGGCGTGGAAATTGAAAGAACAGGCACAGGCACAGGCGAAGGCACAGGGCCCCCCGGTTCGTCCCCCACGGGTCGCACCCAAAGCGCCGCTTCAAGTCGATCGGCAATAGGCGGGCGAGACGAGTCCCCGCACTCGAAGTTGCCTCCTTCAGTGCGGTGCAATGGAATTTGACGCGATAAGCAGTCAGGCACAAGGTGGTCTTTACCAGGCACATACTGGATCTCAATATCGTAGGACTGAAGGTCGAGGGCGTATCCATTGACACGAGTGCCCTCACGGTGCTTGGTTGACAGAAGCCATTGCAGAGATCTGTGGTCAGAGCGCACAATAGTACGCGCGCCCGAGATGTAGTGGCGCCATTGGATACACGCTTCACGTAACGCAAGGCATTCTTGATCACGAACACCATATCGTGTCTCTTCGGGGATGAAACGGCGAGACCAACACGCAAGAGGGCGGTGGGAGGTAGGGTCGTTTTCGTCGGTACGCTGGCTAAGGACGGCGCCTATACCACAGCTCGAAGCCGCGTCAACGTCGATGTAGAAGGGTTTGCTGGAGTCCGGACGTGCAAGTGCGACGACGTTAGCGAGAGCGTGCTGAGTGTACGCAAAAGAGGCCTTGAATACGAGTGAACTCATGATCTTCTCGACATCAGCACCCTTTTGTTTGAGCTTGTCGAACGGTTCGAGTGCAGGGCCGAGATTCGGGATGAACTTTCGATAGAACCCGAGCATGCCGCTATAACGATGGGCGGCTGCTGCATCGAAGCCAAGGTCTTCACACTTAATACTCAGGATAGGAGCTGTCTTGTTTTCCATGGGTCGAGTACCATGCTGGCCGACCTTGAATCCCAAGTAAGGGACCTCAGTGTAGCCAATGTAGCACTTGTCGCAGCGCACAGCAAAGCCAGCCTCGATGAAGCGTTCAAACACACGTTGGACGTCGCGCATGTGCTCCTCGTACGTACCACAAGTAGGGATAATGACGTCGTCCATGTACGCGATGGCGATGTGGGGCGGGAGACCACGCAAGGTTGCGTCCACAATGCGCATGAAGGTACCTGGTGACGACGTGAGACCCATAGGCATACGAGCAAACTGAAACTGACCATATTTGGTGGTGAAGGCCGTCTTGTGTTTGCTGTCATCATCGACCTCTATCTGATGAAAGCCCTGAAGGAGGTCGAGAGTAGTGAACCAGTTGGCCTTACCGAGTGCAGCGAGGTTCCCTTCGAGATTAGGGAGCGGATACGTATCTTTGTCAGTGTACTTGTTGAGGTCGCGGAAGTCCAGGACAACACGAAAAGTACCGTCGGGCTTACGGATGAGCTGGGGCGCGGAGCTGAAGCGACTGCGAGCCGGTTCAATGATCCGTTCCTTGGCCAACTTGTCCAATGTCTTTTTCAGTGCCGCATCCTCTTCAATACTCTGGTTGCGCGGTTGTCGATTCGGCGGCGGGGCTTCACCCGAGTCGATCTGACTAGTGGGAATGACGCACTTATATCCATGAGCGTATCCAAGCTTTTCTTGAAACAGACGCCTCACCTTGCTGATCATCGACTCAGTAGCTTTGACATCAGCTGCTGAGAGCGCCGGGTTGATGTTCACTTTCTTCATAATCTCCTCGGTGGTGAAAGGCGTGTGCAGACCAAGCAAGATAGGATCGACTATGAAACGCGCGATCGGGGAGAGGAGAGGGATACGTACTCTTTGCAAGTTGGGGTTAATCACGCGCAGTCGCACATATCCTTCATGGTTGACTGTCGAAACTGACGAAGCAACTAGGACGCCAAGATCTGCCGCTCGGGTGTCGTCGAGTGGCATGAGGACGACTTGGCTTCCATTAGGACAGCACGATGGGACACGCACCCAAAGATCCTTTTCACTCCAGGCTGGTACTTCGATGCTCTTGTCAGTGTACGCGATAGGAGCTACTCCTTTGATAGCAGACTCCTCCTCGAACGTGAGGGGTCGAAGAACGTTAAGGGACAAAGAGATGGTGCCACCTGGTCCGACTGTTAACTTAGGATTGACGCGGGCAGTGGCACTGTATCCAGTGCGAGCTTCCACCTCTGCGATGCGAGCAATCTCAGCAGGATCAGTTTCTGGTATAGGCATAGCGATAAAACTCTTCTTCACAAAGCGGTCAACAGAGGAACGCCGATAGACGAAAGAGACAGGTTCAGAGATGACTTGGCCTTCATCCGATGTGAACAGGTAGTACCCATCGTACACGCTAGTAGGTGATTTCGGGGTGTAGAACTGCCTGCAGTTACCTTTCCCAAGTACATCGTTGCCAAGAAGGATGCCATGATGGCCCTCGATGACAGGAACATCAGTGAGGTGTACAAGCAATCCACCCAAATTAAGGGTAAGTGAAGCCCACTGAGTGATGCTCGTGCGTCCAGTGACTCCGCGAATTGCCTTCACTGAGGTGGTAAGAGGCTTCACAGATTGGCAAGCACCTAGCTTCAGCAAGCGACGGAACTCGTCACCGCCTATGAGTTTGGTACCTGAGCCGCCGTCGGGGATTCCTGCACTGTAGCGAACTGTGTGTTCACACCATTACGCATGCGGCTCGCAACCTGTGAGCACAAGGTGCGCAGGAGAGTGTCGACACCAGTGGCGCCTGTCGAAGCGGTTTCGGCCACGAGATAGGCATGAAATCCAGCCTCAATAGCATCGATGTCAGACAAAATGTTGGCACACGTAGAGGCGAGCCTGCGCTTGAAGCTGTTCCGAGCGACAAGGAAGAGTGTGGGAAGAGAAGAGTTGAAGCGCTGCACTAGTGCATGACGGGTACGGAGAGTACTGCGCGACATAGAAGAGAAGAAACGTAGGCGAAGCCTCAAGGTAGACTCGAGAGCAACTGCTGGTTGTGTTTTCACTGCCAACACAAGGTAACGGAGCCAAGAACACTGAATAGCGCGGGCGGCACAGTCTCTGCGCCAGGCGTCGAAACGTCGGGGTCGGGGTCCTTCCAACACTGCCTTCCGCAGAAACGTCTCGTACCTCAGTGACCATCTTGCGTACTCACGATCCCGAGATCGAACAAAGTGACCACGCCAGGCACACTGGATACGTAGGACGGCTGAGATGAAAGCCTGATTATCGACGTTGGAAGATGTGAGATGCAGGCGATTGCGGAGGTCGTGAAGGCCAGGCATATCGAAAAGTCGGGCGCCCCTCCGCTTCTCCTCCCGTCGGAACTCCAGTTCCAACGCCACACACGTCGCCTCGTCGAACTCATCGTCCGAGGGTGCGCCATCGGGTGCAAGGAGAGGTGAAGGCGAGCGTAGGGGCGTCGCAGTTGAATTGGGAGTACGATCGGATATGGCGGCATAGAAACGATGCCAGTCTCGTGTGAAGGTTGGAAAGCGCGGAGAGTCAGAGACGAGAGATGAACACGAAGTCGGAGGGCAGCAGGTATAAGGCGCCAAGGACCAGCAGACTACAGAAGCGGGCTTCGACACTCGCGGGCGCCACTGGAGCGGGTCCACATTCCTCCGAAGTTTGAAGAAATAGTACTCGAGTTCAGGCTCCGTCAGGGAAGATGTGTTCGGAACATGAGGGAGAAGTCGGGTACCGTATTCACGTGCAGGAGCCGCGTAGCCTGTGAAGTACTTGACATGTTCTACTTCGAACCATGCGCACGGACTAGAAGAAGAGAAACGGCAGCATAGAAGCATACCGGGTTGCACCCATGAATAGGCCCCTGTATTGAAGCGTGACTCAATAGTCTTGGAGAGAGAGACTACATCGTGGAAGACGTCGAGCGTGAACCATAGCTGAATCCAGGGGCGGGGAAGTGTCGAGCGAGGCAACGTTGCAGGTTGGACAACTAACGTGGTCACGTCGGACACAGAAACGCCAAGCATGTGGGGTACAAAGCAAGACGGTTGCAGATAGCTCTGTAAGACCCCACTCGCAACAGCATAGACACTTGCAGGGGTGAGACCTTGGTCTTCGGCGAGAAGGCTGAGTGCAGACACTGGAAGGGTATCAAGCGGCACGCGCCAGAGGCACGCGGTGACCTCGAGATGCCCGCCACCCGTAGCAAAGGAAACGTCGTACACGACAACCTGGGGGACGTCACGCTGAAGCGTGGAGGTGATGGCGAAAAGGAATGAGCCATCGCTGCAGTTAGCGTCCATTCCAATGTGCCGGGCACAGGCCTCCGCGTGGGGAAGGGAGTAAGGCGTGAACGGCTCTCCCATTTTAGGGCGCTGGACGTGCCGAATACACGCGAAGGGTCGAGCAGTAGTGACGGTATCGGCGATGCACATGAACATGCCGTTCGTATGCGGAACGACGACATCAATCTGCACTTGGACAGGCCTTGTGGTGTAATCCTTTGCCTCCGGGACCTTGTTAAAGAAGTCCTCGTCATGAGATGTTGGGATGTTACGCGCCCGGCGAGCCGCCACATACTTGGCGCGAAGGCTTTCTTGTGTAGGGAGCGTCACAGTAGATGGGAAAGAGATGTCCTTGCCAGTCCAGCAGACGAGTCGTGGTGCATCTTGGCCAACGGCATCCACAGTCTCCTGACTGGCGACACACACGGCAGGCGGATGACGTACAGGGCGAACACCAGGACGGAACTCTGAGTATGACTCTTCAGCATCATCGATTCCACGCTCATCAGGTGCCCGAACGGCGCACTCGAGCATGCTAAGTTGTAAACGGGAGGACGCCGAGTCAGGGTCGGACGGGGTGTTTGCACGAAGTGAATGTCGCTCGATGAAGTCGTCAATAGGAACCGCAAATGTAGAACCGCTAGTGCGAGCGCCATCGTCAAAGTCCGGGTCAAAAGCAAAAAGCTCCTCGATAGACTTGACAGGGAGGGGGCGATCAGAGTCGAAGACGCCCCCAAGGCAGTCGCGCGAGTACAGGTGATTAGTGCGAAAGGCGACGGTATCAGGCGTATCTGGAGAGGGGACGAAGCGAGCGACACCAGTGGCATAGACACTACCACTATAGCTGGAATCGCCACGAGCGAGGATACCAAAGTCAACGTCCGGATGGACTAGGGCAAAGGCCTGATGAACTTGAGTGAGAAACATGCCAAGAGTGCCGGCAGGTGCATGGCAAAGATCACCTCGCTGATTGACTGTGATGGAGCCGGGCTGGGACGCCGTCAAGCACACAACGTAAACAGTGAGGGAGGGTGGTGGAGATACACGAGGTGTAGCCATAAGACCCTGGACCAGGCGCAAGTGCCACGTGTTCAACTCCAAGTCTATTTGCGCTTGATCATATGAAATCACAGGCAGTGATAGTCGGATGTTACACCCTCCCCACATGGCAAGCTGGGCAGCGAGGAGCTCGGACATAGGAGGTGGGAACACGTTGTTGACTCGCTGGCGTGATTCTATCTTATGTTCTGGATCGATGCCAAGAAGGCGCGAGGCAGCTGAACAACTGTGGGTAGCCGTAGAACCATTGTATCCAGACATCGTGTTGCCAACACAGCAAGGAGGAGTTATTGGTGAACCATTCGGATGACGTGGCGGAAGGGGGCGACTGCTACCAGCACAGGTACGTGATTGCAGATAGCGACCACCATCAACCAGGGGTTTGTCAATAATGACAGGGTGTTTCGCGGGGAAGTAGATGAGGTGCTCATCGTGCGAAGGCAGCCCAAAGTCAATGCCTCGAACACGGTCACAACCTACAGCGGGGGTCAACTGGACGGCGCCACCAGAAACAGTCTCGACGAAGTATGACATTCCTTGTTCGCTTCGGACCGAGTGATGAACTCGTTTCTCATACCGAGCTTGGCATAGCGAGATGGTGGCCTTGAGTGCAAGGGACGGGCCGAGTGGTGCGCTGCGTAACGGGGTACCGTGAGTACGAGCGGGAAGGGCACGAAGTGTGCTATAGAACTGACACGGTGGCGTGTCAAAGTCACCGATGACTTCCTGCGTGCGAGGGTGCGCCTTAACGGCCATGTCGCGAACTTCTTGGCTCAACGCATCCGAACCGCCGTGGCAGGTGACAACGGGTGAGCGTGGATCGCGGTTTGGGATCACATCCTCGAAGAAGCGTCGCGCCTCGCTTATATTGTCCTGAAGATCGATGCCGACTGCATGGATACCGGCACGACGGACGCCATCGGCGTGACCTCCCGGTGAGAAGTAGCCACACACAATAAGGGGATCAAGAGAGGCCTTAAGTGTGGAGACGTATCGCGTTTTGTACCAGTCAGTGACCTCACGGGCAACAGCTGCTTGCGCGCGGAAGTCGTTGGAGTGGGCCATGTGAGTAACCCGTCTGATTGTACCTGACTCCGCACAGTGAACCGGGAAATAGCAAGCCATAGTGCCGTAACCACAACGCATGAGGCGGACAGCACGATACATGAGAAATCCGGAGCGTATAGCAGCGCTAGCAGAGTCAGTGGGTGCATGGCCTGTACGGCGCCAAAACTTCATGCACAGGGTGCCTTTGAAGCTCTTGCGAGGATGGAGAGAGACGTAACCTGCCGAATGGTCCGCAGACGTATGAAACGAAGCAAGGTGAAGAAGACCACCCGATGCAGTAGCAGCAACAGCAGACGCCATGCGTGCTGAATTACACGCTGCTTTGACACGACGGCCAGTGAGGGTAATTTTGAACTCGTAGAGAGAAGGATCCGTCGGTGACGGGACGCAAAGGATGTCCCACCGACGGGAGAGTCGTAGAGCGTGGAAAGTACAGAAGGGGCATGAGCTGCAACCCTTTGTGATATCGCGGAGATTCCACGCCTCGCACCGCCCGCGTAGGGAGTTAGCAAGCTTCCAGTATGTGCGCACGTGCGAAGACTGATAGTATCCGACGATACGCGTACGCCAAAAGCACTGTATAGAATTGATGGCAGCCAAGAGATAAGTGTGACCTCTCCTCCCTTCAGCGCGAACAGCGAGTGAGCGCGTGATCTTTGCCCCATGTAGGAACTCACCCTGTACATCGACACGCGTGGCCGCGTGGGCCCACTTGTCCGGTGAGATGCCAGCAGGTGCATCGTCCAAAGAGAATCCAACATAAGCAAGAGCAGAGTCAGAGGCAAGACGAAACTCGTCGTCGAACTCCTCGTCACAGGACAGACACGACTGAGTTGGAGCCGTGAAGGCTTCAGTACGACAGCGCGCTTCAACAGTGGTGAGAAGGGACACGAGGTCTCGCACATGACTTGTAAGGATGTCAGGCTGTCGAGTGTCGACCACTAGGTAGTAGACTGTAGACTTGCCAAAGCGGCGGGCAACATATGCAGTAGCGGGTAGAAGTCCGGAATACTTACCCGGTGGCCAACAAACGAGTAGCTCGGGTAGAGTGAGGCGAACTTGGGGCCTGAACACCTGCGAATGTGCGAACAACAGGTCCTCAAGACGCGTGTTATGTAGCTGCCGACGGCCAGTGGGAAGATCACGAGCAAACTCCCAGACAGATCCAATTGGCTTCTTTTCGAAGGACAGAGGGGCGGGGCGATTGAGGTTCAACTTTTGAACCAGCCTATCCTCGACTTGAAGGCGTGCCGTCGCATCCATAGTATCATAACGACCGTCCCAAGCGAGGCAAAAGTGCTGGAGCGTGACGGGTGCAGAGGCAGCTACGACTGAGGTCAAGAACGTGGACGAAGGGCGTGCAAACGAGAAAGCGCCAGAAGGCGAGGAAGACGTAGAGACAATGCAAGAGTTGAACGTTGTGAAGAAGTTCTGCCATAGTGCGGCCTTGAAGCGCAGGATCCGCGGCACTGGAGCACGTACAGCAGACGACAGGTACCGAGCTGAGCGCAAGAGAGAGAGCGCGCTTCAGAAGAATCCTGTAACGAAGCTGATCGGTCTCCGTTAAATACTCAACGTCCTTCGAAAGCTTGTGGTACCACGCGAACTGCTCTGCTGCTTTCTTGTCGTCGTCGCCTGCGAACGGACTAGTGTCCAGATGGTACCCAGCTGTGAGTTCGTATGGGAAATCGGGAGGTGGCCCGCTGGATGAGAAGTGGCGAATGAGGCTGACACCCAGGCGCGAGATGGCGAGGGTGAGGTTGTCGACTGCCGAATTCGACTGTGCAACGACGAGAACCCTATACCCCAAGGCGACCCAATTGCGAACAATCTCAGCTGACGTAGCCGTCTTGCCAGTGCCAGGTGGGCCTTGGATGAGAGTCAGGACAGACGAGAGGCTATGTTGAAGAGCAGACTGTTGAGATGTGTTCAAGGTATTTGGGAGCGGAGGTGAAGTAGAAGCCTGGACAGTAGGTAAGTGGTGCCCTAAAAGAAGAGCGCGAAGTTTCGTACCAATGACACCAGGGGCTTGAGCGAATTTGCTGAGAGCGGCCAGCATACGGTCGTGGGGTACAGATTGCCACGCCTTGGAAATACTGAAGCGTGTAGACGAGTCACACGTGTGCTCTTCCCACGGGGCAGTCTTCTCAGGGATGTCGAGAGAGACACCCACCATAGGTACGGGCGACTGTGCCACGTGGGTAACCGTTCCGGAACGAGATGCCTTGCTGGACTGAAGGGTGGTCAGACGGGAGCCCTTAGCGGCTTGAAGAGAGACAACGACACGAGTGTTAATCTTGAAATCCTTGGGTAGTGCGTTGGGGAAATAAATTGTCGGGCGAATGTCTCGGCCCGGTCCCCATTGAACAGCTACTTGGGATAAGCCTGAATCAACTGCGGCCGACTCAGACGCCTCGGCCTCGAGGGATAGAAGACGCTGAAAAGTGTCCGCCAGCTCTGATGCGCTGCTGTAACGAAGAGGGGCAGGGGTAGGCTTGGATGCCCAACGACGCCGGAAAGAACGGACGGCACAGGCACTTGCTTCTCCATCGGGGCGAGGCCAAGGCATAAAGACAGGGTTGATCGACCCGTGAAGCATCAGAGGTACAGACGGGAGCCCGTTAGGAAGCGACTTGTGTACAACACGTCGAGTTGGAGGCGACTCAGCTGATTCAACGAGAACAAGTGAATCGACGTCGGGGGATCCTGTAGCAGCGCATCGTAGGGTGATGACGTCCGAAGCTGGAGGAGGACTGGAGATAGAGAACACGAGGCTGTTGAACATAGGAGTCGTCTCGCGTATGACTGAAATGCACGATTCACAGTCACTGGGTGGGCGCGAGCTGAGAGGTGGCAAAGGTAGGCCAGCTCTGGTACAAACAACTAGTGGTTGGCCGCCATGAAGAGAGCTGTGAAGGAAAGGTCCCTCGGATGACCCACATACGCAGCACGAGGCGCACTGTTGATTGTCTTGAGGCTCGGAATCGCCTGAGGGTTGGGAAGTAGCCTCGAGAATAGCGTTGTTGACCACTGGTATTCCAGCGGGGAGTGCGGTGACGGCTGCCGGCTCCACTGACTTGGGCGCGTTGTGAACCTCGGTACGTGCTAAATTGTCTCCCTGTCGATCTTGAATAGAGGCAGGAGGACGATGAGAAGCTTCAAGAAGGGAGGCTGAAATGGCTGCGTTGATTTGTTGCTGTTCGATAGCGTCACTGCGAGCGGGCTGAGCTTCTTGAGCCTCGTCAAACGCAGGTTTGTCTTGCGAAAAGCGATCGTGAGTCCCCCCCGGGTGTCCCCCCTCTCCGGCACGGACGTCCGCGCCGACATGGGCGACGCTCGCGAGAGGTGGACAGAGAGGCGTGACAGGAGAAATGCGAACATAGAAGAGCATGTACGCCGTAGAGGAAAGGACCGTCGTCAGTGTAGAGGGTAGCACCTTGGCATCGTCGAAGCGATACCAAGACGAGGGAAGTGCAGCGGGGGATGGTGACGTAGGGGCACGAGCAAACGTATAGAAGTGCCCGTTGGAAAGACGCTCGCCAGTGTGAACGACCACAGCAAACAAGGTATAGAGTGCAGTCGTTTGGTCAACAGTGAAGGGACTAAGGTCGAGGGTCTCATCGAACTGAACGTGAGTAGTGAGTTTCAGACTGTCATTGGTAAAGCGTTTGAGATGCAGAGTGAGCACAGCAGGGAGTGCGGTAGGGTCGAAGAAAGAACGCGAAGCGCAAGAACCAGAACGAGTGCAAAAAGAGCACGTATAGGACTCGATGGATTCCGTCATGAAGTCGCGAAGAGCGTCAACAATACACGGGCGAAGGCCGAGAGAGATGGCGTAAGACGGCTCGATATACGTTGGCGAATGCAAACACGGGCATTCATAGACCGTATGGATCGAGCAGCCGAACACAGAGTCGACAAAAGTGACGTCGCCAACAACAAAAGTATCGGTGTCGAGGCTACGATGGCGATTGAGATGATCCAACACGCTGATGAAGAACTCGTGGGCATCTTCGTGGTGGCCAGGCGTGAAAGACGTCGAGAACGCCTTCAGATTGTCGATAAACAGAGAGGGCACCATGGTCGCGGCACGACAGGTGAGAATGCCAGCAAGACCGCAAGCAGAGCAGAAAGGCGGCAGAGAAGGAGGAGCAGGATGACGGCGACCGCGCCCCGAGGAGAGAGTGACTGGTCGACCACCCTTAGCACCCTTGGCAGGACGGCGAAGGAGGCGACAGGTACGGACATGTTCGCCAGTGGCGAGAAGGGATACCAACGGCGGTGCGTGAACAAGGCACTGAAGGATCGCATTGACGTAGCACGTACTACTAGTGTTGACGAAACCTGGACCAACGTGGAGAGAAGTGACCACGGAGGCGGGTGATGGAGCGAGTGAAGGATGTGACGTAGGCGCCAGAGAGGAAGGCACAGGCGTCAGCAGTGGAACGGGAACAGGGGCACGAGACGGTACAGAGGGCGGCGCAGGGCGAGGAGCTCGAGGAAGAAGATGCACAGAGGAGCCATCAGCGCAACCCGGTTCCCCCACAAGTCAATTGTCATCGTCCAGGTCACCATCGTTCTTGTTAGCCTGCTTCGGAGTAGCGGCCTTTGGAGAAGGTCGTCCAGATCGAGGAGTCCCCGGAACTCTGTCCTCTCCAGCCGTCGCGGCCGCTTGAGCCTTTTGGCGGTCGTAGGAGGCGCGCAGGAGAGCATAAACATCAGAGCCGTCCATATGCGTCTTCATCCAAGCGTCGTTAGGGTGAGTCTCGATATGTTGACTGATGAACCTCTTGAGACCTTGGCACTGCCATTTGTAATGATAGGTTGTGACGTGCGCAGGGGTCTTGTTGGTTTTGGAAGGAGCCTTGTCTGGATTAGGCAACAATTGTTTGAGGTCCTTGTACTCAACGCACTCTGTGAATTTATCGAACCACGGAAGACGTGGGCACATCGGACACTCGAGGTGCGAGACGAGGCCGAACTTATGGTTACGATTCCAAAGCTCACCAAAGTCGACACCCGCGAGGACACCCGCTTGCTGAATTTTGGGCACGTCGAGACACATTCGCATGCCGCTGGGTAGAGGCTTGGCTGGTCCGAACTTAGGAAACTCAAACCCGTCCGTTCCAGCTCCAGCGAAGAAGACATCGATATCGACGTCGCCGCCGCCCGGAGGGGGTGAAGACGCGGCATCCGCAGGGCGAGGCTGGTTCTTCAGAGTCAGAGCACTCAACCGCTCAACTTCAGCCTGTAAACGCGCGCAGTTAGTACGCAGAGCATCAACATCAGCGTGGTCTGTAGTCCCATGTTCCGTGTATGCGGCGGCAGCGGCGCGTCGAGGCGCAGGCACAGCAGGCGCAAGGTCGGCAATTTTGCGCGCAGGCGAGCGGTGAGCCTCCTTAAGCTTAGGGCGTTTCTCCAGGTCGTCAAGCAGTTGTTGCGGAGTAAGGTTGAGAAGAGTTGCCGAGTAAAGTGTAAAAAGCTCGGCCGCGACGGAATCATTACCGTCTTCACCCATGCACCGCTGGAGAGTCTGGACGATTTGACGCAGGAATACTTGGGTAGAGTCCATGTTGACCGGGGCGGAACCCTTGTGGCCAGAAGAGTTCAGCCGCTGGAAGAATCGGTGCCGTTCAGCAAACCGCTTGAGATCAACGACATATGCTACCCAAGGGACGGAGTGCAACCAGTGCATAGAAGAGAATTCATTGTACGGGTCCGAGGCTGTTTGCGAGAGGTAATAGTTGTCGAGCATGTGGAGAAATTGCATGAGGGACGTAGAAGTCTCGTCATCAGTGTCGTCGCGATGGGACATGGAATGCAAGAGGAACCGCCGGATCTCGTCCAGGGAGTAATGCAAGCACCCTTTCGGTGGAGATTCAGGAAGGGCGGATTCGAGTTGTTGCATGACATACTGGGTAGCTTCCTTCTTTGTGGCAGTGTCGTTCACACCCTTGGTCAGATACAACCGGGCGAGGGCCTCGTGAAGGTTTGGACGGCAGAGGCGGTAAGACTCCGGGTCATTAAGGATACGTTTGACGTCAGTCGTGAACTTAGAGACGGGGTTAGAGAAGGTCTGGGAGCGCGTGTTGAACTCACGGCCCTTCAGTAGTTGGATACAAACTTGGTGTAGAAGGGTCGACCATGCGACGGGCGAGCTGGTCGAACCGTCCACACGACCCGGTGCAGGGGAGCAGCCGTACCAAGCGGGTTGAGTCATGAATTGATCGGCAAAGCACTCGCGAACAGCAACCTCGAGAGTCAGACCCTTCAAATCGAGCCCACGCGGGGGTGAAGGGGGAGGCTCATCAAAAGGGGAACCACGGTCAGGGGAAATGGAGCCTGTTGGAGGTGGCGAGACACCACGAGCACGAAAAGCCATAGCGACAGCCGCATCAACCCGAGCAGCGACAGCCGCAGCAACTCGAGAGTCAAACTCAGCAGAGGAAACAAGTGGCTCTGGAAGTGGTGAAGCAGTGGGCGCGAGTCCGGGGGCACCGGAAACAGGTTCGGCGTCAATAGGCTCGGTGCCTGGTGCAGAGGCATGGGTCGCACGAGTACCATGAGCGTGAAAACGGTAGGCGCCTGCAGGATGCGAGACAGAAAGCTCATATGCATCACGATGAGAAGAGTCGGTTGACGAACTCGAAACAGGTGGTGCGTCAGTGCGCCCGGCGGTGGGTCGCCCCGACGGGAGGTCGAACGAGACAGATGGAGTACGGTGGGCGGTAGCGCTGGCAGGGTCACGTCCGCGCGTGGCACGCCCATCGTCGAGCAGCACATCGTCAGCACGTGCGGTGTCACGCACTTCGGAACGTGCGGAGCATGGGGCGGGGCGGGCACGTGGTGTTCGGCGCGCGGTATCAGCATGGTACATATCAATTGAGAGTCGGACGACAGCCATGACAGACGCGTAAATGGACTTGCGGTGTGGTGTACGAGAGCCATAGGGAACGACGACTCCGGAAGTGTGGTCCAAACAGATATCCAGTGCACGCTCGAAAATAGTGTCCCAAGCATCATCGGGCACGCCACGTAGGTTCAAGGAACGTACGTCGCCCATGTTAATTGCTAACATCTCTTCGCTAAGGATGCGAACGAGGAACAGATGGAACGAGAAGAGGCAGGGGGGGGGCATGTCGCAGCCATCAAGTATGAAAGTAGCGTGCGTACCAATAAGCGAATCCTTGAGTGAATTGATGTCGCACCTACCGGTCTCAAAAGCACGCACAACATCCTGCAACGGAGGTCCATAGCGTTGGAATAGGAGAAGCATGGCGTCCGTAGTGATGGACATGATGAAGAGGTGCGCGACAGCGGAGAGGTCCATAGAGGGTTCAACGATAAGGTCACGGATAGCGTCGAGCTGGCTAGGGGTAACCTCACAACAACCAGTTGGCCCAAGTGGATAGGCGCGAGCGCGAGCCGCATTGATGGCCTGAACAGTTTCGTGAACAACCTCCTCTTGGATTGCCAAAAGGCGGGCAGCGCTCGGAGGGTTGGACAGAGTTGAGGACGCTAGTAACGAAGACTCAGTAGTAGGAGAGGCGGGGCGCCGAGCAGGCGGCGTTGGGGGCAGGCGGCACGCTGCATCAGTAGTAGTAGAAGTGAAGGTAACGGGCAAAGCACACTCGCTTGCAATAGGGACAGCAGATTGCAGACGAGTCGAAGTGTGTACAACTGGAGGCGGTTGAGGAGGTGCGGCCAAGACCGTGGTGTCGTGAAGGGTGCCACCGGGCCCATACCAAGGCATCCAGGACAGCTCGACAAGTTGGTCGTCTTCACGTGTATACCACTTACCAGTGCTCACTGAAAGGAGACGTCCATGCGTGTCCGCTAGCAGTGGGACAGACGTCTCAGGGCAAGTTTCGCCTGCAATGAGGATGAACCCTTCCAATAGCTTGGTAGCAAAGCGAGAAGAGAGTGACTGATTGGAATCGATTGTTGGTTGCGCAGTGCGCTGAACGAGAGGGGTGGCCGAGGCCAGATTGCCGAGAGAAGATGGCGAGGTGATGGAAGAGTCGCGCTCGAGTGCTGCAGGGACAAAAGATTGCAAACGAGTCGCGATGACCCCATCAGTAGTGATGACAGGAACAGATTGCGCAGTGCGCTGAACGAAAGGGGTGGCCGAGGCCATGTTGAACGAAGTGGCCGAAGCCGGGGTGCCGAGAGAAGATGGCGAGGTGATGGACGAAGAACGCTCGCTTGCGATAGTGGTGGGAAATTGCAGGCGAGTCGATGCGAGGCCATCGGTCGTAGGGGGTGGCGCGCCAGAGGCAGTGCCCGTCGTAGAGTTGCCAAACGCACAAGCAAGAGGAGCTGGTGTCGCGTAGGCGTGGGAATGTGTCACGCCCTTCGAAGAGGCCGATGATGGCATACGAGAGTCGAGACCGTAAATTGGGACAGATTGGTTCGCAAAATCACGACCAGCGGCGCCGGTGACACCTCCAGGGGATGTACGCGGTGAAGGCTGGACCATGTGTGGTTGGGTCTGAGTCGTAGTAGTAGCAGTAACAGACTGAAGCGTCGAGTGCCTCACGTGGACACCTCTTGCATCTGCAGCCGAAGGCTCACCCCGAACATCGGACCCCGAACCAGTATGGCGTGATAAGTGAGACTGACCCACCTCCCCCTGTGGTGCAGGAGAGATAGAAGACATAGTGTTGTCCTTGAGCAAAGAGGGGTAAGTCGACAAACCCGCGCAACACTACCGCGGCGCTTCGCACGCGTGACCACTCCGAGGAGCCACGCTCCACGAAAGATCCCACAGGACACACACCGGTACAACGCGACACACACGGATGAAACGACAAGCGGAATGGGGGGGTTCGAGAAATAGTAAAACGACAGAGCGGCTGTCGGGGGACACTATCGGCAGTCACTGTCGACCTCGGCACAGTGAGTCAGTCCCACATATTACGTCCTGCGGCGGCGACTGCGCCTGAGCCAGCTTGAGGAACGACGCCAGCCGAGCATGCGCCGGCGCACCCGGAGCCGCAAAGGACTTTTACCTCGCCGAGGGTACATGTATGCTCATCAAGAACCGTAACGACGACATCGACTTCGGCCACTCCTTTGCCCTGCCCGGCCTGGGCACAACGCTCGCCGCCTCGAAGCCCAGGGAGGCATGCGAGGAGTACGTCGAGAGCATCATCGAGTATTTGATGTGGAAGCGGTGCCCCAAGTGCTGGAGCAGCACACCTGCGGCATGCGGCACTGGAGCTGCATCCGCCTCGGCATCCCGGGCTCTTCCAGGCGGCAAAGACACGGCGCCGGCGTGAAGCAGCGCGAACGGCAAGGGCGTCAGTAGCGAGCGAAGCGGTGCCCAGACGCCGGCGGCGCTTGGTGGTGGCGATGCGGCGGCGGTAACGGCGGCGGCGGCGGCGGCGGCGAGCGGCAGCGCAATCGCGCCAGCTGCCACGCCCAACCCTGGCCTCACATCAGCCTCCGAGGCCTCCTCGTCCAGCGCCCCCAACTCCGGCGCCATCGCTGAGCTCGTTGCTGTCCCTGCCGTCTCTGACGCGGCGGCGCATCTGCCCATCACGTCGGCGACTCCAACCTCGGCGGCGGCGCCCCCGTCGTTCTCGCGAAGGAATTTAGGGGGTCCTCTTAATGCGTAGGTAGCTTGGTAAGTTACAAAGTTCTCTCTCTCGCGAAGGCCGTAGAGGAGGCGGTCATCAAGGCCAGGGTCAGGGAGGAGGCGGCGGAGGCGGCAGAGGCTGCGGCAGGGGAGGCGGCGGAGCGGCGTTTGGCCGCTGAGGTGAGAGCGGAACAGGCGAGTGTGGCGACAGCCATCAGCCTCCTTGAGAAATTGGGGAGACTGTTTTGAGCTTGCGTGACGATGTTACTTCCGTACATTGCCACCCCGCCCCCATGTACCCCCATGAGCGTGCACCCATCTGGGGAGACGGCACGTGCCGCTGCCTGGAGCTCGCGCTCGGCCACGCCCACGGGCACGGCGGCCAGATGGACCTCCCGAGTGCGTAAGAGTGCCCTCCGGCGGCGCCAAGACGCCAGAGAGAGCCACAGCTTTGAAGGTGCGCCTCTGCAGCTCCCCACCCCCCAACACAGAGGTCGCCCACTCCTGTTTGAGCTTCAGAACCCGGTACTTCCGCCGATCCCCTTCCCCCCCCCTCCCCCTTTCCCACAGTTTGCATGCGCAAACTTGTTAAACTTGATGCGAAACCACGCAAGACAGCTCAAGGGGCTCGGCTGGGAGAGGGAGGGGCGAGCCGCTTGCGGAAAACGACCCCAATTCCCGGGCAAATGGCGTCCGCCTTCGATGCACTCTGCGTGGTGGCATCGGCGTTAGAAGGTAGCTCTTTGCTCGCGAGCCTCACTCTTGGGTTCTCCTCTGCCTTCTGCGTCTGCTAGTCCCGGCGCGTTCTGCGATTCTGCAGCTGAGACTTGTGCTGACGTAGCAGCGTGTTCGTTGCTCTGCTGCACAGCGCCTGCATGTAGCCCGAAGCGGCTGCGAGCGATGACTATGAGCGCGTCTGCTCATCTCGGCATGCACCACGGTAAGAACATCGCCATGAGTTGCATGGACGAGCTGGCGATCGCCGACTTTTGCGCTGCGGCTGGGGTGAACTATCTTCCACCGGGCGCTCCAGGAGGTTGACGACGGGCACCGTCATCAGCAGCGTGATCGGCTTGGTCGGCTCAAGCGCCTGAGGTTTCACATAACCGCATCACTCAAGAAGGGTCTTCCTCCCACCCCCTTGACGTACGTCGAGGCATCACCGCTGCTCAAGCGAGCACGACGCGTGCCGTCCAAGCCTTCTCCCGCCGCCGGTGCTCGGCTCTTCTCCTCGCCCTTCGCCGCTGGCACTCCGTGCCCGCCGCTCTCATCTCCAGCCTCCGCCTCCGCCTCCTCATCCTCCTCTGCCGCCGCCGCCACGGGCACTGCGCGAGCACGTCCACGCGATGCGCCTCCTTGCCTCGCGCCCAGACGCCGCCGCAACGGTCGCGCGCGTTTGCGATGCGGCGCGCGCCCGCCGCGCTGCCATCGCTAGCATGGACCCCATACTGCGCGCGGCGCGCCACGTGATGCGCATGGCAGGCACCACGGCTCGATAGATCAGGGGGCGACGATCCGGATGAGGCTACATCCGACGTATCAATCACCGTCCTAGACGTGAACGACCTGCACAACCGTCTCGGCTCCTTGTTTCCCCCCGTTGAGGCGTGGTTTTGAGTCGAGACACGAGGCTCTGTGAGATGAGCGATCTTTTTTCCGAGGCTCTGCATGATGAGCGCTCGTTCTTCCTAGTTCTATTCGGGGCAAAGTTTTTTCTCTGGCATCCTGTCTGCGACTGGGCTCCTCGGGTAGAGGGGAGCCAGCCGGTAAGTACCTGCCTGAGGGGGACCTCGGAGGCATAGAGGTCGTCGAGTCCCGAGAGGCTGGAGACTGGTGCTTAGACTGAACAGGGTCACGTACACTCTCGTCTTCTCCTCTGAGAATCCTCCTACACCTCGCCAGAGCTCCACGATACCTCGCCGGATCTCCCGCCGGTATCTCTCGGATCTCCCAGGGATCCGCCGGTATCTCGACGGAGCTCACTTACCGGTCTCTAGGTAGGTTCCGTAAACCTGTTAACGGACCCCCACCGGGGGAATGACCCCCCTACCGCTCGCACCCCCCACGCTTGAGGCAGCTTGTGCCGTGAAGCGAACAGAGCGGTATTTCATAGGGGTGGTGCCTCTGGGCACGACGACTCCCCCCATTGTTCCGACGGGCGGTGCCTCAGGGCACACCGATCCCGCCCCCCATTGATGAACGCCGGTACCTGGTGGTCCCTAGGCGTCCCTTTTCCCCCCATTGTGTGAGCGCGGTACCGACGCCGGTTGTCGAGCGCGTGTGGTCTAGGGGACCCGCTCGTCGCGGCCGTCGGTCCTCGAGCTCGATCAGAACTTAAGGATGATGATGCTGTCCGGGACAGCCTCCTCGAAGTCCTCGACCTCGTAGTCCTGCGCCGCGTTCCAGGCGTGCCACATCGCATCTGTCGCCTCGTAGATGCGGTAGTAGTAGACGAAATCGTCGAAGGACGCGAACGCTTGCATGGCGGGCCCGGCTCCGGTGACCCACGGCGCCCACGCGTCGTCTCCCGCCTCGGTGAGCAGGTCGGACTCCGTGTCGCTGTAGTACGGGTCGAGGTCCGCCACTGACACTTCGAGCTCGGCTGCGTCGTCGGCCTCCTCGACCTCCATCTCGTCTTCCCCGAAGAGCTCGTTGACGCCGTAGTAGAGGAAGACCATCGGCGGGGGCGCGTCGACGAGCGGGGGCGGGGCCGGAGGCGCTTCCTCGGCGAACGAGGCCGAGAACTTCCGCTTACCGGAGCGCAGGGTCATGAACTCGGCCGCGGAGGCTTCGAGATCCTTGAAGGCGCGCTTGACGCCCTTCTTGGCCGCCGCGTTCGACGTGTAGGCGACCGACTCCTTGAGCTTGATCGCCGGGACCCACTTGGTGAGGAAGTCCGCCGCATTGTACTCGTCCGGGACGTGGATGACGCTCACCTCGCCTCGCGCCACACGAGCCTGAAGGGTAGCGTAGCGCCGCAGAGCGTGCCGAAGGCGCCCCGCTGACTTCGGGTCGTTCGAGACGCGGACGCTCGACAGGTTGTCCGAGCGGAGGACGGTGGGCTCGTCCGAGAGGATGCCCATGCCACGGGCGATCTCGCGCACGTTTTCGAGGATCTCCGCGCACTTGGAGGACGCGATGCCCTCAGCCTGCGCCGAGGAGTCCACCGGGCCCATCTTCTTCGTCTCGGCGACGATCACGCCGTGGTTCATCATGACGATGCAGCCGTAGATGTTCTTGTCGCCCCACGAGGCGTCGGCCACCGCGTGGATGCCCGACTCGCGCGGGTAGTCCTTGTACACGCCCGTGGCCGACGTCGCCGAGAGGTTCCCCCCAGACTCCGAGACGTCGAGCTTCGAGTACGTGATGCCGCGATGGCGCGTTTCGTACGCGAGGATCATTCCTGCCTTGGCGACGATGATGGCTTCGGGCGGGGCGCTCGCCTGGACGCACGAGAGGCGGTGCGTCAGGACGTTGAGTTCGCCGGCTGCCGCGCGGATGAAGTAGCGCAGGTTGCCCGTGAGCGTCTGCACGATCTTCGTGGTCGCCGTCACCTTGCCCGACGGGTTGAGCGGGACCATCTCGAGCGCGTCGGCGAGCTTCTGGAGCTTGCTCCCCTTGGTGTGCTCGAGCTTGAACTTGGCGCGCGCTTCGGCGGGGACCAGCTCCGGGCACTCCATCTTGAACTTCTGCTCGATGAGCTCGGGCAGCGAGATGGTGATGACGTCGCGCTCGGGCGACTGCT
>Ga0210245_100674_pt1 | contig 30335 bp, 11 predicted proteins | sample ChrtobMetaP3_4mM_FD_155450 | JGI IMG/M metagenome (GOLD analysis project Ga0210245, IMG submission 155450) | Chrysochromulina tobin associated microbial communities from unialgal haptophyte culture, Seattle, Washington, United States - P3_4mM | ecosystem: Host-associated > Algae > Haptophytes >...
GCAGCTCCCTGATTCTCTCTTGATTCGTCCGGAAGCGCCCGTCAGCCTGTCAGCCAGTCAACCGCATGCCGCCACCACAGTGTTCACTCTGACGCGCGCGCCGCTGCCTCTTCTGCTTCTCCTCTCGACAGCGTGGATCCCTCCAAGCACACCATTGCCGAGCTGCCCGACATCGACGCCCCGGAAAGCAATACCAGTCACTCGGGTTCGGGCGCTTCCAGTCCCCAGTACGGCACGGTTGGGGCGGCGCCATCGCAGCTGCTACGGTCGAAGCCCATCGACCTGGACTTTGCCGCCGAGGACTCTGACATGTGGGACATGCTCCTCGCGCTCGATGCCGACCCCGATCTGCCCGGCGCCGGCGCTCCCGCACCCTCGTCATACGCGCGCGCATGCATCTCGCCCGAAGCGTTCATGGAGGGCTTGCCGCCACCCACGCCGCTCAAGCCTCTCGCCAAGGCGGCCAGGGCGAAGCCAGGCGCCGGCCGGCAGCCATCCAAGCTCGCCGCCTCCTCGCTGTCGTCGAGCGCGGCGGCGGCGGCGGCGGCGGGTGGTGGTGCAGCTAAGCCGAACGGCAAGGCGGCGCCCGCGGCGGCGCCCATGGTCGTTACGACTCTCGGCGCTGTCGCCGCTGCGAATGTGACGTCGCCAGGGCAGCCGGCGTCGGAGCGGCCCGGCTCTGAGCGCCATTCGTCCTCCGGCTCGGAGCACGGTGAGAATGACGGTTCGTTTGGCGGCCGCGGCGGCGCGGTGCTGACTATCGTCAAGGTCGAGGGGTCCGAGGACGGCGACGGCGATGAGATGAGCGAGGATAAACGGCTCAAGCGCATGCGGCGCAACCGCGAGAGCGCCGCCATGAGCCGCAACCGCAAGAAGCTGTACGTCGAGGAGCTCGAGACGCAGGTTGCGTCCCTGCATGAACAGATGCGCTCATTGCAGGAGCAGAACTTTGAGCTCCGTCGAGCGTGTGCGCGTGCGCGTGGCTCCTCGCTCGAGGACCCGCCGCCGCCGCCGCCGCCGCCGCTGCCTGCGACTGAGTCGGCGGCGGCCTCCGGCGGCATGTCGCTGGCCGCCTCCACGGCAGTGCGTCTGCCCACACTCCCGATGCTCGATGCGTTGAGCCGCGAGGGCGAGGACTTACCGGTACCCCTCAAGCGATCGGGCTCGCCTTTGATGGGTACTATGCCTAAACGCGCGTCCGCCGCGTCGCTCGCGCTCATGTCGGCGGTGACCTTCGTGACCCTCTCGGTCTGCCAGCCGGACGGCGCGGGCGGTGCTCATGGCGGTGCGGGGCTCGTGCCTTCGGGCTCGCACCACGGACAGCGTGCGCTCATGTCACTGAACGACTACGCGACCCAGGCGCTACCCAAGTCGCTCACGGAGCTGCTCGGACGCAAGCCCGCCCACGACCTCACCGTCGTTGACCGAGCTGTGGACGAGGCGGTGAGCCGCCTCTGGCCGTCGCTCGCGCTCGAGGGCGGCGCTGCCAGTGCGTCGCGTGACCTGCCACCCGCGGGCGCGCTCGCTCGTTACGGAGGCGCCGCGCCGCCACAGTACGAGTACGAGCACTTTGCGGCCGCCGCGTACGCTGCGCAGCTGCCGCCGCCCGAGGTGGCTCTCGAGGCGATGGGTGCGTCGCTGCCGGGCATGGGCCCTGCCGGGGGCGCCCCAACGCCCCGAGGCTATGGCGAGCGCGTCATCCGCGCGCCGCAGAACTCGTCGTGGGCCGACGTACTCCGGATCGAGGCCGCTGAGAAGCAGCTGGCCGAGGCGCAACTGACGCTGCGCTCGCTCGGCCGCTACCCGCCGCCCTCGGGCTACCCGCCGCCCTCGGGCTACCCGCCGCCCTCGGCCTTCGTGGCCCCGGCGGCGCCCACGGCGGCGCCCACGGCGCCCGAGACGCCAAAGGTGGAGGAGCAGGTGTCGCCCTATGTGCCCGACACGACGACGACGACAGCGCTTGCCGCGCCCCGAGCCGCGCCGCTTCGGTACGAACGCGGCACGCTGCCGGATGCGTACGACAGCGTGCCGCACTTCGAGACGGCCAACGACTCGGCCGACGACGAGTATGACACGCAGCGGTACATCTTTTGCTCGCGCGCGTACATGTTCGATGCGGCCGTGCGCCGGCCGCCGCGTGCCGAGACGCCCGCCAACACCCTTGGCGTCGTATCGGGCGCTGAGCTCGACCTGCCTCCCACGATGCCCGCGCGCTTCCGGGGCATCGACTTCAACACACGCGCCGGGCCGAGCGCGAGCTTGCCACGGGTCACCGACGGCAACACGTCCGCCGATGATGCCACCTCCAAGCCCGTCGTGACGCTGCTGCTGCCCTCGGCCGCACTGCAGGGCATGCGGCTGGGGGATGACGACCATGAGGCAAGACCGCCGGGCTCCTCCTCAAAGTCGTCGGCGGAGCGCAACGAGCTCATGCAGGTGCAGTGCCAGGTGCTCAATGCCTCGCGCGTCGTCGCGCCGACGATGTGAGGAGCAGCCGACGATGCTGCCCACAACGTGGCTGGGGGGCGGCCCACGTGGCAGCAGGCCCACGTGACAGCAGGCCCGTGTCGCAGCAGGGGCCTATGGCGGACGATTGCGCAGCGGCGGCCTGGATCGTGAGATACAGGCCTCGAAGGCCGAAGAAAAAGGACTGAAAAACTGAGAGGAGCCGCATCGCTGGGCGACGCGAGCTCGTTGTAGAGAAGTGCGAGGCGGCGGCAGCGATCGGCTGGGGGCCGATGAGGCCACGATAGGCAGGCCTGACGGCTCCGGCAGGAGGCACTGTTGCGGATTGGGAGATGATGCAGCCCGGGTCAGAGCTGCTGATGATATGGGGCATGATGACGATCCATGTGTAGATGAGGAGAGGACGCGATTCTCGAAGATGCCGACGTCGAGAATGTTGGACGGACTGCATGCACAGTTGTACACACATTCACGAGAGGTAACGTAGTTTGTGTCACTCTTGCACAGCTGTGAGCGTGCGACTTTTGGTATTTTACGTTTTGCTCGTTCGGCTGCCGGTACTGGCATACTGGCCGGCATGACACGTGCGCATCTGCGAGCGGTAGGGGGGTCATTCCCCCGGTGGGGGTCCGTTAACCTGCTTACGGAACATTCCTAGAGACCGGTAAGTGAGCTCCGTCGAGATACCGGCGGATCCCTGGGAGATCCGAGAGATACCGGCGGGAGATCCGACGAGGTATCGTGGAGCTCTGACGAGGTGTAGGAAGATTCTCAGGGGTGAGACGAGAGTGTTCGTGACCCTGTTCAGTCTAAGCACCAGTCTTCTACCTCTCGGGGCTCAACGACCCCTATGCCTCCGAGGTCCCCCTCAGGCAGGTTCTTACCGGCTGGCTCCCCTCTACCCGAGGAGCCCAGTCGCAACTGTGAACGTGAACTGAAGGAGGTCCAAACTCTTGTGGGTCTTTTGTGTAGTATTCCCCCCCAGCACGCCCAGCTTGTGATAGCTGGCTGCTTAGAAATCGACCTGTCCACCTGGGTGCGACACCGTCATCCCAATCGCATGAAGGGCTTCGCTTCCAGCTTGAGCCCCCCCCGGCTGCGCAGCGCCTCGCGCTCCTCCTCAAGCACTGGCGCCGCACCAAACTGCACCAGCACCTCCGCCTCCTCATGGCGCCCCATCTCGCGTGCATACGTGAGAGCTCGTGTACCCTGGTCGTCGCGCGCGTCCACGTAGGCACCACGCTCGAGCAGCAGCTGGACGACCTTCTCGTGGCCGTTGAGCGTCGCCGCGTGCAGCGGCGTGAAGCCCTCGTGGCTGCGTCTCTCGGTCGACGCGTTGGCGGCGAGCAAGATCTCGACGACGCGCGTATGCCCCATGTCACTCGCCATGTAGAGCGGCGTGAAGCGGAAGCTGTCGTCCATGGTGGCCTCGATAGGTGCGCCCTCGCGCAGCAGGAGCTCCACTGTGCTCGCGCGCCCTTTGTGCGCTGCGAGATGCAGAGGCGTGACGCCGTGTGGCCCAGCAGCGTCGATGGTCGCATTGTGCGCCAGCAGCAGATTGACAATGTCCTTGTAGCCGCCCTCGGCAGCTGAGTGGAGCGGGGTCATCTGCATTTGTGACCACAAGTTTGGATCGGCTCCGTTGGCGAGCAGCTTCTCGCAGACCTCAAACTGGTTGTTCGCCGCCGCCAGGTGCAGCTCGCTCATGCGCACCATCTTGCTCTGCGCAAGCTTGCTGCTCGAGACACCTGCGCGGTGCGCCTTGATCTGAGACGTGAGATGACGCTTCATTTGCGACGCAAATTGCGACGCGAGCTGATCTACGACGCCCTCAATCTGATCCTCCTCCTCGGCGTAGAGGTCAAACACAGCATCGCCATCCGTCTCGTCACCTACCTCGATCGCCTCGCTCTCGCTCGTGAGCTGCTCGCCATCAGAGGTGACCTCCGTCTGGATGATCATGCCCATCGGGGCGCGCACGGCGGAAAGCGCGAGCAGAGCGAGCACCGCCCGCGACATACTGAGAGCGACGACGCTTATCAGAGCGTGTGCTGTTCATATGAAGTTCGGTTCCGCCCCCTGAACGTGATTTAGTCGGCAGACCGCGCGCCCGTGAGAGAGAGAGAGTATTTGTGTGAATTTAAAACAGGACCACACAGAGCAGCGCGCCAGTTTTTTGCTCACCTGTTTCCCGTGGAAAGCCCAGCGAGACCCTCTGCGAGGGTCGAAACGGCGTCCCGTAGGTTCAAATTCACGAGACAAATCGACGCGGCCGTTTTCGTCCTTCGCCCGCGCGAATGAGGCAAGCTTTGCTCCTGGCCGCCTGGCAGCAAACGCATTCAGATCAGAACAAGGCACGCCTTGACGAGGGGAAATTGCTTGGCTTCCTTGAGCTTTGCCCGGGGGGCATGGCCACTGCGGAGGGCTGCACTCAACCGTTGCGCAGAGCCATATGTCTTCCCCGTTTCAAGGTTCAAGCCGAGGCCACGAGCCTCGCTCCTGAGCTGTGTCTTGGATGACATTGTTTCCTCAAGGTAGAGCTCGAGGGCATCCTCCAATTGTGCCATCGAGAACGCGCCCGATCTGGAGCTGTCGTTCTTGCCAATGAGCCTGGCGCCCTCTAGATGCTGCCGAAGCCCATATGAGGCACCAGACCGGGTGACGCTACTGCGCAAGACCCGTATTTGGATTTTGCCCGCAAGCTGCACCAACCGCTTGGCGGTCTGGCTGTGGCCGGCGGCGTCCCAACCATTCACCAAGAGCACCTGATCGCCCTTGCGAAGCTTACCGTGTGCAAGCGCACCGCTCGCGACCTCGTCGATGTACGGGTGCCCCTCGCCCGAGAGTAGGATGCCAAGCGATGAGTCCTTGTGTGGCTTCTCGAGAATGATCTCCACCTCGGAGACGCTCGCGACCTTGTGGACCGGAGCCATGAGACGCACTGACCAGACGAGTGGCTGCTCGTCAGGTTGCGGTCTGAAGAGCTGGAACGCGGACGGGTGCTGATCGAGCCAGCGCTTGGCACCACCCGCTGTCTTCATGAGGGCACGAGCATTTGGATCGGCGGAGTAAACCGTGGCGATCAACGTTGTGATCTCCATATCGGGCCCGTTGCGATGCAAGATGCTAGATATCATTACGACAAGCTCGTCGGTCGCCACATTTGTCATCGAGGCGTCGGTCACCATCGTGACACGATCGGCTCGGACGGACCCCGTCGGGGTACCGGGTACGCGCGTCCTTTTGGCAAGTTTTGGGCGCTTCGTTGCATCGATAGCGCAATACAATTGTAGAGTAAATAGCCGCTCGCCGTGGCGCGTGTCTCACACGATTCACGATACGAGAGTATACCCGATCTGAACCGGCCAACCCTGCCTCCTGCGCAGGGTCGTGCTGGGACAACGCCTTAAGGATAACCTGGGAGGACCCGCCCGTAAACCTGACGCCCGGCCGGGATGACCCGCTCGCTGCGCTGCGACATGGAAGTAACAACCGTTGCCCCGTTTTCCACGAAGCCTGCAAACTGGAAAATCAAACCCAAATGCCTCGCATGCCCACTCATGCCCACTCATGACCACGCTCGTCTGGGGGGCGCACGCCGAGGCTGCGTAGGGCACGACGCGTCCAGCGCTCGAGCACCGCGACTGGCAGCGTGTACCTTGCGACCCTGCCCGGCTCCTCGCTCTCACGCCAGTTGAGGTACAGTTCCCGGGGCGTGAACGCGTCGACGGAAGCGCCGGGCACCGATTCGTGCACGTACACGAACACCTTGTCGCCTTGGAGGATCATCGAGGGCGAGGCTGGGTGCGCGAGCGCGCGCTCGCCCACTGAATCGCATGCGAGCAACGGTGTGACGCGCGCCCAGCGGACGCCATCGAGAGAGAGCGAGAGGCCGATGCACCCGCTAAAGTGCTGCACGAGCGGGAACGTGGCGATCAGCGAGGCTGCATGCACAGGATTGACTTGAGCTGCCCAAAAGTAGACATCTCCGCTCGTGTGCTCGTAGCCCGCGATTGAGATCGGCTCGAAGCTCGCCCACGTGCGCCCGTCGTCGCGCGAGCGCGTGACCTGCACAAAGCGCTGCCCATGGTTCGCCATGTTCGCTCGGGCAAAGAGGAGGAGGGAGCCGTTGAAGGGCACGAGCGACAGGCGCCCGTCGAATTCACACGTGTCGCGCATGAGCCACACAAGGCGAGTACGATCGCGCCGCTCGATGCACCCCGGGTGCGAGCCGCGGAGCACCATCCGCTTTCCGCGCCACTGTGTCTCGACGCGATCTCGACGCGGAAACCCCTTGTCGTCGATGTCGGCATCGGAGAGGTTTGTCAATGGATCGTAGTCCCAGGTGGCTCCCGTGGCGGCCCAGATGCCCTTGTGATACCCGTTGACCTTATTCGGCTGCCCTGAGAGCGCGCGGTTGCGATGCTGGCCGCCCACGATCATGAAGCCGAGGCGGGGAGAAAACGCCATCGCAAGATTGTGAGTCAGAACACCCAGTGCGGCGCGCGGCCAGCGACGGCTGTGCTTCGGGTACACGAGCCTGGGTGCGCCATGAAAGGTCAGGCCATCAGCGGACGCGAGCCCGCCCACCCATCTCTCCTGCACATCGTTCTTGAACAGCAGCGCCACGCGCTGCGCGCCGTCCCTCAGGTAGCTGCTTGCAGTATCCTCGAAACCGAGAGGGATGGCGGAAAAGTAACGCAAGGACGTGCGCAGCAGCTTGGTGGCCGACGAGTCGGTGAAGAGCACGGGTTCACGCGTCACGTGCTCGCTACTCAGGAGGGGTGGGCGGCGCCGGCACAGGGCACGGCTCGCTCCGCTTAGTGCGATGCACCCGATGCCTGTGAAATCGCCGACACTCCCCACACTGACCATGTTGCTGCGGTTGCTGCGGCTGCTGTCGCCGGCGGCTTCCTGCACCCCACCGTCGGCGCTGCACCAAGACGCGTTGACCCACGAAGACACAAGTGGCAGCAAGCTCGTCGAGGCGACAAACTCGGCCCACTGGGGTTGCCAGCACTGCTCCGGGAACTGCGCAAAGGCACCCTTGTACTTCTCAATGGGGCGTGCATGCGGGCCGGTGCATGGAGTCTCAGCGAACGCCACGATAGGCCTGTTGCCAAGCCCGAGTCTCAGGGTGTGCGCGAGATCCACTCGAAGAGCGTGGCGCGCATCGGCCGTCGCACCGTCCATTCGCAGAACCAGCAGGTCGCAGCCCAACGTGAGGCCTCTTGTCGTCGGAGCATCTTGTCGGATGACGCGGAGCGTCGGCACTCTACCCGTGTCGTTGGTTGCACGGGTGAACGCGTGGCGCACAAGGCCGAGGTGCATCTCGTCGTTTGCTTTGAGCAGACGGCGTTTCCTTGCCGACACCGAATGCTCAGGGCTTCTTGCGACCCCCCTCTCGGTGCTGCCGCTTGAGAGGGCAATCCTTGTGTACGAGGCAATGGTCGTGGAGGCGCACTGCACGGCGAGAGCGACCGCCTGCTCCAGATCCTCTGCGTTCACCGAACACACATCTATACTTCGATTGGCTGGGAGCACCGCCGCGACTCCAAGAATGAGCGTCGAAAGACGATCTGCGCACGACATGTCGTCCAGTAAACAGCGCACGGTTCAAATGCTTGTTCAATTGCATGCATGCATAGCCTGTTCGATCGATCTTAAGGTCACTCGTGGAATATTGGGGCGCGGCGATTTCCATGCACCCCATCACAGTTTGGGGGAGAGTTCCGAAACTTGCATGCTTTCCGTGCAGGAAGAGTTCGTTCAACCCACAGAAACTCGCTGCTCCTTCGTCTCGCAAGCAAAGCAGCAAGCATGCCCGAAAGTCTACTAGATAAACGGATCGGAATGGCCGATGACCTCAGGAAGATGTATGTGGCACTCAACGATAAGTTCATCATTCGTGCCACCAACTCAATAAAGGAGCTCTGGCGGCTCGTTGAGACAGATGACCTCGCCGGCGTTATTGCCGAGTGCCGCTACCTGTGGCTCAAGGCGGAGCCACCGTCCGCAACCAACGTCGGCATGGCCGCCAAGGGACTGCACGAGGCGGCTAGATCTCAGGCAACACCCGATGTACTCGTCGCAAAGATCCTCGAGATCCAGGTGGCGGTCGATGCTTTCGTTGAAGGAGTAAGGCACGGAACAAAGAAGCGGAACACCGAAGAGAACTACTTTAGCGACGTTGGCCACGCTGCCGTGGTGACCAACAAGGCGCAGATCGACCTTCTGAGCAAGCAGATGTCCTCGTGGAACAAGGCAGTGTACACGGATCGCGTGCTCAACAAGTTCCTCGAGGAGGAGCTAGTGTGCAAGCTCGAGCTGCAGCGTGTGCAGGCTCGTAATGCGGAGACCCACCGACAGCATCAGATGGTGAGCGCGCGCAACCGTGAGCGGTGCGACTCGATCGACACGCCCTACGTGCGCAAGAAGGAGAGCATCCGTATCGCCCTTCATGAGCTCAGCTTTGCGACAACAGACGCCACGCCGCGCTTCCGTGACGTCGACGAGCAGCAGAGAGCGCTACAGGATTATAGCCTCAAGCAACGGCAGCTCGCGCCTCACGCGACGAACTTCGCGCGCCCGGTGTCGGCCCGCTCGATTGCACTCAGCGTGCGGGCGAACTTACCCCCGATCGAGAGCATCATGAATCCACCCGGGCGTGTCCCTGAGCTTGTGCGACACATCGATCGACAAGAGGTGAGTGAGAGAGAGCGGGCGGAGAGCCGTCGCGGAGAGCGGAGAGCGGAGGGAGAGGGGGAACGCTCTGCAGCACATCCCGAGATCGGCTGCTCCTCGGGCGTGCCCTCGCGCGTCCTTCCCTGCTCCCCTGCCTCCTCACCCTTATCCTCACCCCGTTGTGTGCGTTGCCATTGTGCCTGTTCTCGCTCCCTGTGCCGCAAGCTTCTGCTGGCGGCCGGTGCTACTAACTTGGTCGGGCGCAAGGGTAGAGGCCCGCCTCCTCTCACAGCGGCAGAACTCTATGCGAAGCAGAACGCTCCGCGTGACATCACCGAGTCGACGCTCCTTCGCATCATCAGCATCGCCTACAGCGAGTGGATCGAGCACAAGATCACGGCCGGTAAGCGTGCGGCGGACAAGTTCGCTGCTGACAAGCTCGCCGCAGAGAAGCTCGCGCGCGTCGGTCTGACGAGCAGCCACTCTGCACGAGCGTCGCCGCCGCCCACGCTTCCGCCGCTGCTCGAGTCACTGCGCTCGTCGATGCATAAGATCCATGGCACGAAGGCACCCATAAGGATCGAGGAGGCGAGAAAGGCGTCTGAAAAATTCGCCGGCTCGTTCGATCGCGTCTCGCTCTTTCGCCTGCTGTGCTGGGGGACGCCAGATGTGAAGCAGACCTTCGCGCGCTTCGACGTGGATCACAGCGGGTATATCGAAGTCCAGGAGCTGCGCAAGGCGCTGGAGCACCATGGCCTCAACTTAAGCACTGCCGAGGCCGGGCGCATCATGGGCGTCTACGACAGGGACCCCAACGGCAAGCTGGACCTGAGCGAGTTTGCGCAGGCCGTTTGCGACCTGAGCGCCGCCGACGATGCCTTTAAGGTGAAGCAGATCCCACGGCAGGTGGTACGAGACGAGGCCTTCATGTGGATGTTCTTGTGGCTGCACATCGCCACGGACTCGCCGCCGGAAAAGGACGAGGTGATACAGCGACGCACGTTGCTTGGGCTGGAGCAGGTGCCGCGGATGGTCGCGAATTTGCAGCGGAAGCTGGTCGTTCCCATGCATGGCAAGGGGGCAGACCCCGAGGAGTATCTAGTGCAGCTTGCGCGTGTGCTGCCTCCCGACGAGCTCCCGGAGGCAGCCCGCTATGCACCCGCTATGGTCGATGTCGATGAGCTGCTGCTGTCCTGGGCCACTCACTGGGGCGATTGGGACGACGACGGACTCGGCGCGATGCTCGGTCGACAAGTGTGGGGACGCTTTCACGAGAAGCACAAGTCTCTCCTGACCGTCAACGCATTGACGCCTGTGCCACCCAGCGAAACAGAAGATCCACCAGATCCAGCAGACCCAACCTTTCAAGCGTGGTTCGACAGGAGGGAGACTCCAGCTCCTGGTGCTGGTACCCGCAGGACCCCTCTGCGGTCACCACGGCTGCGCAGAATCAGGGACGTGCGCGGTCCCGAGTTCTTCGCTCGCGCGCACGCGAACTCAGGCCTGGCCCACGATGACGCCAGGCTTACGCTTAGCCCCAGGCTCAGCCCCAGGTGGGACGTCGAGGGAGAGCACCATCGTCGACTGCCCGAGGGCTCGCGCGAGCTCGTGCAACCCTCATGGGCTCAGCAATTTTAACGAATCGGGCGTGGCTTAAGCCACTTAAGCCACACACACTGTGCGAGTTCCAGGTGCTACTGAATCCGCGGAAGACATCAGCGACACGTGAACGGAGGGTGTTGAAATGAACAACATGCATGTTGCTGTGCCGTGTAGTCGTCTTTGCTCTGAGGCGCGCTCAACGCGCCTCCACTCTTTACTAAAAAGCCTTTTTATACGGCGCAGGGAGGGAGGCAAATGCCTTGAGAAACTTCACGAAAGTCGTTTCACAGCCACACAAGAAGGAGCCCCGAGCGTCGAGCATGCTCGAGCCCGATGAAGGCGTTGGCGCCACTGGACGGCCAAGTCGGAAGAGCGCGGATCGCGCCAAGGAGCGCTTCGAAACGGATTTGGTTTGGGCACGCGTCAAGGGCTGGCACTGGTGGCCAGGCGTCATTACAGACGTGCTGGCCGGTAGCAAGTACTTGGTCACCCTCTTTGGCACGACGGCTCCCTGTGACGTGTTCAATGAGAAAGACCTCAAGACATGGTCAGATCGACACCCTTGCGACAAAAGCGGCGAGATCAAGAAGCTCAAGAATACGTCGCACTGTGTCTACAGTCAGGCTGATCAGATGGAATACAAAACCGCTGTTGAGGAGGCCATGAAGCTCGCTGAGGAGTATGAGATGCACATCGAAACAATGTCGTGCGGTATCTGCGGTGGTGGGGCTGACGAGTCTCGGATGCTTATTTGCGATGGCTGCGACCTAGGGTACCACATTTATTGCGTGACACCTCTGCTCTCGACCATCCCTGAGGGCGATTGGCACTGCACAGCTTGCGCATGCACGACGCTCACCGTGCCGCCTACGGCCGTGACCAAGCTTGTGACGGCTGCAATCGCCAAAGTACTCAGCATGTACCAGTGGCCACCGCTGCCGCACATCCGGCTGGTTCCAGCGCAGCCGGACGACCTCGTCGAGGTACTGGAAGACGACACATGGCGCTCCGGGATCGTGCTGGACTGTCCAGCACTCGCGGCAAAAGGCACTCGCGGCACATATGTGGCGCTCGACGAGCCGCAGCCACCGGCAGGCGCATGGCGGTATGTGTGCAAGGAGAACGAGACCATCCGCAGCATCGTGAATGCAAGCTACAGCGATCAGGCGGTTGCAGCGGCGGTGCTTGAGGTCATCCTTGAATTCCAGGAGGACGTGCGTGCGCTCCACCCTATGCTGGCAACTTATCTGCAGCTGATTGCGAGCAGCGACCTCAACCTTACTGGCAAGCTGAGGGCGTACTCGTGCATCATGCTGCCTGAGTTCCATCAGGCCAGTCATGACGAGACGCTCGAGGACATTGCTGATCGCTTTGGGCGGCCTCCCGCCGCCACCAGGCAGCTCAACGAGCGTCGGACCAAGAGCACCTACATCATGGATGGCATTGTGCTCTTGCCTCCTTGCATGCCTAATGCTCGTGCTCCGGTTCCATCGGGGCCCACGGCAAGCCGTTTTGCGCCAACGCAGCTGCAGCTGGCTGACGCTCAGGCCCGCGCTGCAAACTTGGTCGCTGGCAGCCGAGTGTGGGTCGAAACACACTGTGAGATTGATGGTGAGGACAACGAGGGGCACCAGCATATGAAGTGGCGCCCGGCCACAGTAGCACACTTCAATGCCGATGGGGACTCTATCATTCTCACCAAAGTGGCTGGCGACAGAAGCTGGATCGAGTCTCACGTTACGTTGAGTAGCGAGGGCGTTGAGTGGGTGCGTAACGTGCCCTGGCCACATGCCAAGCACCAGAGCGATCCTTTTGGTGTCGCCGGCTCTGGCCTGTTCATTCCACCCTTTGCGACCTGGTTTGAGGTGCGAGCCTTCAAGTCGCAGCAGCAGATGCGCAGCACAGTGCGAACACGACCGGCGCCGCCCCCGTTGACGTGGCTGGATTTGTTGCCAAGTACGAGTGAGGTGGAAGTGCTTTTTGACGGTGCATGGCAGATGGCTCGCATTGCGAAGAAGATGGCCATTGGGCACTTCAACGTTGATCTCCTCGATCCAAAGACTCGCGAGGTCTTGGAAGAGCTGGTGTGCGATGTCGTGCGCCTTCGGCCTTATGGGACTCATAAGAAGCTCCAGCGACTACCAAATCGCAAGCGCATCACGGAGGGAACGCCGGATGCAGAGGATGACCCGAGTATAGAAAAATGCCGCGAACTCGATCACTGCTACATACATTCGCGGTGTGGGCGTGGTTTCGAACACCCGGGCAATTGCAAGCTTCATGCGCGCCCGAGCACATCGACGCTGCAGGGGGAGGATGGTGTCTATCAGGACAAGGAAGCTGCAGCTGAGGAGGGGCAGCCGGTGCAGGCGGCGAGGGAACCGCCGGAGGGAGCGCCGGCAGGAGCGCCGGCAACCTCCCCGTGCCTTTGGTGCCATCAGGCGTTCAAGAGACTTAAGACGCACATGCCGCATTGTCCGCGCATGCCCGCTGTCAGCGAGGATGACGAGAAGGAGCTGCGCCAGGTGCAGCAAGAGGACAATGAGGTGGCCAGCGACGAGGTGAACGAGTCGCATTACATCCCAAGTTGGGCAAAGGGAGTCGTCGAGACGATCAAGGACCTCAAGCAGACGCAGCCAGAGCTCTTGCAGGGCGCGAAGGACGTGCTTGAAGAGCGCTTCGGCCACGTTGAGTGGTTCAAAGCGCTGGTACCGGGCCTACTGGGTTTGTCCAAGTTCGGGAAGGTTGCGATCAACTATCGGCCTGGGAAGAGCAAGCCGCTTGCGGACAATCAAGCCGGCGACTCCCAACATGACAACCTCGGCCTTGCACTGATTGTGCAGGGCGAGGAGGTTATAGCGGCGGCGTGCACATGCATTGTGCGCGCCAATTCACGCTCCAAATCGATTGCGCTCGAGGTGCTTCTGTTTGCGGTCAAGGCGTCTTACGAGAAGCAAGGCGTAGCTACTAGGCTCGTGAGCGAGATCTTTAGACACTGCCGTGCACGCGTGATACCCGAGGTGATGATATTGAGCGATAAGCGCATTGAGCAGCCGCGCAACTGGTGGGTGCTGAAGGGCGGCTTCGAGCTGCAGGGTAGGCGAAACCAGGCGTTTGGGCATCTCGACGGATTGATGAAGCACATGGGCCTGAACTCTTTGCCGCCGTCCTTTATGTTGCCCTGGACCGTATTCCAGGATGCTGTCGAGGAGCGCAGGAACGCCAGCCACTCACTCACGATTCTGGTTGCACCAGTGAGTGAGTGGCTGGTGCTGAATGATGTGACCGCTGACGCACCACTACCACCGACCAGTGCAGGAGCCACGTCCAAGCGCCCAATGATCGCAGTCAGCACGAATCAGAAGCGTTCCAAGACGATTAAGCGGAGCGCGTGCGCATCTTGCGAAGAAGAAGAGGAGGATGAGGCTGGGACGGCTGACGGAGAAGTTGATGACGCAGCAAATGGCGCGGTCCACGGCCCGTTGGGGCAGGAGGGCGAAGAGGATGCTGAGGCTGGGGCGGCTGGCGGAGAAGTGGATGACGCAGCAAATGGCGCGGTCCACGGCCCATTGGGGCAGGAGGGCGAAGAGGATGAGGCTGGGGCGGCTGGCGGAGAAGTGGATGACGCAGCAAATGGCGCGGTCCACGGCCCATTGGGGCAGGAGGGCGAGGCTGAGGCGCTGTGCGTGGCGCCGCGTGCAGCGGGGCAAGCAGCAAACGACGATGAGGAGGCTGCAACTGCCACGCCTGCTGCTGCTGTCAGGCGGCCCACAGTTCAGCCTAATAGGGTCTTCCCTTGCCGGAGAACGACGCTGCGAAAGATGCGCATCATGGAGGCCTTTGCCGGCTCCGGCCGCCTTGCCACTCAGTGCTGCAACTCGTCGGGTGCGGAGGTGCTCATCATAGAGCGCGACTGCAAAGCGCCTGATTACAACGATGTGCTCACTCAGCCGCGCGTGGGCGCTCCGCCGGGTGAGGCTGCAGCGCAGATGCGCCAGGCAGCGGCCAATTCGAAGGCCACGGTCTACTTTGAACTCTGCATGTGCCGCGACATCAAGCCTGAGGACCTTCCCACTCTCGACTACGCGCATTTCAGCCCACAGTGCACCTCAGTGAGCAGGGCAGCAGGCTCCGCGCACCCGCGCAAAGAAACCGACATGCCAGTTGCGTTTCTCGGCTACGACGATTGCTGCAAAGAGTACAATAGCGATCTACAGTGGATCTTGGACGTGTGTCAAAACCAGCGGCGCCGCTCTGGCAACAGTGATTTCAAATTTACTGTGGAGGCCCCAGTTGGGAACGCGCAGAAGCTCATCCACTTCAAGATGATGCAGGTCCCTGTGGATCATGGCGGAATTGGCGCAACTCAAGTGGAGCTGACGTACTGCAAGTTTGGGATGGAGTACGAGAAGCCTACATTCTTCTGGACAAATATCGAGAGCTTGATCAAGGAGCTAGAAAATGGAGAGAAGATCTGCAGCGAGGAAACTCCTTGCAAGGTAGGCCCTGCCTGCCACAAGCAGCTTGGCCGCGATGCCGGACCGACAACTGATGCGGCCAGGTTCCCGCCTGATCTTGTCGTCTTCCTGCAGTCTCATGTCGAAAAGGCATGCTCAAAGCGTCGCAACGACAGCGTGCCTGCCTGAGCACGAGGCTCGAGAGAACGAGGGAGGGGCTTGGTTGGAGGGGCGCTGCCATGGGCGCTGAGCGCTCACGAAGTATCGACGTTGGCCGCACACATTGTGTGGATACCGCAATGTGTATACACCGCACGGTCTGGTCTCCGGTGTCCTTGCATGTCGACTTCTACCCGTACCCCGGATTGCGGATAGTGCATAGACTGTGATGCCGTTCCGGTCGTATACAAATTTCAGTGCGGCGTCCGTACCACCGTGAAGTACGCACCGCTGCGGTGCGTTGAGCTGTGCGTGTTTCTTTCGCCACCAAACATCGAAATCGAGATCTTCATGAGTTCAACGAACATCCCAGCACCGCCACCGGACACGCATTCACCCCTTTTCACTCCTGGACCTGTGGCTGCGCGGTGCCCACGGCTTCAACCCTTTTGGGACCGCGCCTAACCGCGCCTTGCGTGCTCATGGCTCTCTGACGGCAGCGAGGCGGCTGTGGGGAAGGGGAGTGGGGCCTCTCGCCCGGGGGCTGATACGTATTCGCGGATCCGAGTCCATGCGATCGGCGGCGCCGAAGGCGGTGGCGCCGTCAAGGGGACGCCGTCGTGGGCGTTAAGGGGCGGAGACTTCATTCGTCAAGGGGACGCCGTCGTGGGCGTTAAGGGGCGGAGACTTCATTCGCCTCGGTCTCGGGCGCCGTCAAGGGGACGCCGTCGTGGGCGTTAAGGGGCGGAGACTTCATTCGCCTCGGTCTCGGGCGGCGGCGCAGCCAACGAACCATCAGGGACGAAGCGCACGAGCACCGTGATGGTGCCGCAAGTGGCGTCATCGAGCGGCTCGTCGAGGAGCTGCAGCATGTAGTTGGGCTCGCGCGCGAGGGCAAAGAGCGGCAAGCGCTTGTTCCCGAGCCGATCATCGCCCATGCCCAAAAAGTCCTTGTCGAAGACCTTGATCTGCAGGATGGACTCGCACACCTCATCAAGGCGTACGTGCTCCATGCGCATCGTCTCGTCCCACACAGGGTGGATCGTCTTCTGCTGCACCGACGACTTCCACGCTTTGTGCTTGCCCACCTTGAGCGTCACGTACGGGTCGGACATGCCGTTGGAATCCGACGACATGAGCTCGTTCGCGCGCACCAGGTGCACCTCGAGTGTCCCAGTGAGACTCGGCCGGCTTGGGGTCCCAGGCACGGGCGTGGGCGTGCCGGCAGCCGTGTCCTCGGGTGCGCCCGCTGCTGCGACCGCTGCTGCGACCGCCGCTGCGGCCGCCCTCCTCGTCTCGGCGATCGCCGACGCGGGGGGCGTGCTGATGCGGCCCTGGCCGCGGTCCTGCGTCGAGGCCAGCTTCGAGGGGGAGGCTGCCACCGAGGTGGCCGTGCTCGCGGCCACCGAAGGGTTGGGTGAGGCAGCGGGCGGAGGAGAGAGGACTGTGAGCGGCGGCGGCGGGCGCGGCGGCGCGGGCGCAAACGTGACCGTAAACGAGATAGTCGTGCCGCGCGGCGCGGGTGCCCCGAGCTGCTGCTGGAAAAAGTCGATCGCAGACGCCGTCGTGAGCGGTGCGAGGCTCACCGCGAGGCCTCCCACGGCGTCTTGCGCCGAGGTCGCACTCGACGAAGGCGCATCGCGGTCGATGAGCTTGAGGATCATCGGTTCGGCGATCAGCTCACCAACGGTCCCCTCGACCGCCATCACCTCGCCCCAGTCGGGGTTGGCTGAGCGCTGTACGGAGCTCTTCCACAGCTTGCGCCCGCCGAGCTTCAAAGAGACCATCGGACTCGGCGGCGCACCGGCCACGCCACCGACCAGCCCTTCCGCGCTCAGGATCATCACCTCGAGAGTACCCCGCTGACGTAAACGCTCCGCCGTTGGCGGCTGCGAGCGACCCAACGGCTGTGTGCTTGTGGGTACCGCCTCCGGCAGCGGCGGCGCTGGCGGCGGCGGCGGCGGCGCTGGCGGCGGCGGCGCTGCCGCCGGCACGTGGTCCGAGGCGGCATCGGCGCCGACCGGCTGACCCTCGGCATCAAGACCGACGAAGCTCTTCACCTTAGCCGCGATCACGGGCGAGGCCTCGCTGACCGCGCTCTTCATCTTATCGAAGGCGCCTCCGAGCACCGGCGAGGCTGCCTCCCACCAGTCCTTGAACGTTTCATCGGCACGGCTGCCGCGCTGCGCCGAGGCAGTCCTGCTGAAGAGCTGACGCGCGGCGGGAGAAGCGTCGGGGATCCATCGCACCTCAACCGTGATGGTGCCCTCACCGCCAGCCGTGAGAGGCATGCGCTCGAGGATAATCCGCTCACGATCGCGCAGCGGCTGCAGGTCGACGCCCAGCTCGCCCAGGTAGTTGTCCGCGTCGCGCCCGATGTCCTGGTCCATCACCGTCAGGGTTAACGAAGACTGGAGCACCGTTTTGAGCGTGCCCACCACGACGCGATGCGACTCATTCCAGATCGGGTCGAGCGTGCGCGGCACGACCCTGGTGCGCCAGTCTTGCTGTCCACTCATCTGGAGTAACACGTACGGATCGGAGAGGCCCGTCTCCGCGTCGCCCGCCATCAGGCGCGTGGCACGCTGGATGCTCACCTCGAGCGTCCCTGTGCCGAGGAGGCGCCGTTTCCGCTCATCCGGAGCCCCAGCCTCCTCATCCTCCTCGACGAGCCGCTGCCACTGGCCACCGCCGCCGCCGTCGCCCTTTGTGGGCGACGCTCGCGGCGAGAAAAAGTAGCCCACGAAGCCGGCATTATCGGAGCCGTCGGCACCATCGGCACCGTCGGGCAGCAGGCCGACCGCGCGGAAGAGGACCTTGTTCAGGGCGCGCACCGTTGTGTTGCGCCGGCACACGACGAGCACGAGCAGCAGCGCGACGATGACGGCAAGGAGGCTCAGCAGCGAGTATACGATCCTGTACATCCTGTGCGTGAACGTGGGCAGCTCGCAGCCGCCCTCGTACGTGAACACAAAGTTGGACCAGCGGTAATTCTCCCCGTCGTTGGAGACGGAGAAGAACATCTGCAACGTACGCGTGCTGCCGTCGTCCGCATAAGTGATCGCAGGGATCGGGCAGCGGATCTCGCTCGCCGAGCGGAAAAAGGCGGGCACCGAGTGCTCAAACTGCTCGAAGAGCGTCTCGCCCGTGCGCCGGTAGTTGCAGCTCAGCCGCTTCATTGGCGCAAAGTTGGCGCCCTCGATGGTGACGACCGCATGCCGCGCGACCTCGATGCGCTCGTTGGTGCGCACATCGCGCACGTACGCGCCGCCGTCGCCGCACCGGTGGTTCGTGGGGCTGATCTGCGTGATCCGCGGCGGCGAGAAGGGGTTGTGGAAGGAGAAGAGCGCCGGCGTGGCGACCGCCGCAATAGAGGGCACGGAGCCAAAGCCGTCGGGCGTGAGCGCCACCTCGACAGGTACCGAGAGCGACTCGATACCCGCGGATGGGATAGGTGTGCGCGCGAGCGCCATCGACGACGAGACGAAGGTCGCGCGGCTCACGCCGAGGTCGCCAAAGCGCACGTGCAGCCCCAAGCTGGTTGGTGCAAAGTTGAGCCCGTACACGGTCACAGCCGTCGACGACAGGTACGCGCCGTACGCGGGCGCGACGCGCGAGACGACGGGCGTGAGCTTCGGGTCGTAGTACGTATAGTTGGCGGTGGAGCGCCCGAAGCTCACGCCGTCGGTGCTCGCCGAGACCGCGGCGGTGGACGGGCGTGCCGTCATGGGCGCGGCACACCGGATCTGGGTGATCGAGATGAAAGTGGCCGCAGCCGACACTGGCGCACCCGGCTGGCGCTGGAAGCGGCCGGAGCCCAGATAGGCGCGTTCGGGCTGACCTTCAAACTCGTTCTCGTCGCCATCCGCGCCCTCGCTCGCGACGGCGCCTGCATCCGGCAGCGGCGCAAAGAGGCAGCGCAGCGCCGCGCCGGTGGGCGCAAAATTGGAGCCGGTGAGCGTCAGCAGTTCGCCGTCCTCCCCGTCGGCGCGGCCAAAGGCGCGCGAGAGGGCCTCGACCGCGGGCGGCGCGCTGGTGTCGTAGAAGGTGAAGTCGGACGTGCGCGTCGACCATGTAGTGCCGTCGAGGGTGAGGGAGAGGGCGACCGACTGGACCGTCGGCGAGGCGGGCGCGTGGCACACGGCGGCCGAGGAGTTGATGTACGTCGCTGCCGTAGGCGGGAGCGCGCCGAAGTGGCACGCGAACGCGTCGGTCGGCCCAAAGTTGATGCCGGTGAGCATCAGCCGGGTTTGTGCCTTCAGGCCAGCGACGGGTGGCCACACGCGCTCTAGTTCCGCGGGGCGCGTCGCATCGTAGTAGGCAAACGGCAGCCCGCTCGAGAAGCTCGCGCCGCCGTCGGTGGAGATCTGGAGCGTGGTGGTGGCCGGGCTCGTTGCGGGCGGCGCGTTGCAGAGCACCTGATCGCCGCTCACAAACGAGGCGGGCACGGGCGAGGCGGAGCGGCCGCCGAAGCGGCACACGAGCTGCGCACCAGTCGGTGCGAAATTGGCACCGCTTAGCGAGATGACGGCCGACGAGCCGAGGGTCAGCAACCGTGGCGAGACCGCAATCAACTCGGGTGGGGCCGTGGGATCACTGTAGGTGACGCGCGCGCCGCACTGGCCGCTGTCGCCGTCGTGGTACACGAGGCACACGGGCACCGTCGCTGCGGAGCCGGCCCAGGTGGGTTCACCCATTGGGGCGTCACATCGCGCCTCAGTGAGCGAGATGAAGTGCGCGGGCACGTGCAAGCCGCCGATGGTACACCTCATCTCGGAGCCTCCGGGACGAAACCCCGTGCCATGAAGGAGGAGCGTAGTGCCGCCGTGCACGTCGACCGCTAGCGGGCGCGCGCTCGTCGTCGACGGGATAGCGTCCGGCTCAAAGAAGGTCAGAGACACGCTCGTTGCGGCGTCGACGTCGGCGTCGGCGGCATTGCCGTCAAGGCGAAAATCGGAGCGGACACCGTCGCGGCTGACGACGAGCGGCAGCGAAATTGGGCCGCTGAACCCGGCATCGTCGCCGGGCGACTTGCAGAGCACGAGTGAGGCGGTGGCAAAGGTCGCGGGTGTCGGTACCATCCTGCCAAAATGGCACTGCAGGCCCACGGGGGCGAAGCCGCGCCCGTGCACTTGCAACGTGACAGGCCGGCTCCCAAGCGGCAGGCCGGCCGGTGTGACCGAGACGAGGGCGGGAGGCACGCTTGCGTCGTAGAATGTGAAGGGGATTCCCAAAGAGGAGAGGCCGTCGGCTGAGACGACCCTGAGGGTCGCGTCGGTCTTCGAGCTCGCGGCGGCAGGCGAGGAGCAGGCCACGTGCCCAAACGAGCCAAAGCTCGCTGGCGTGCTCGCGAGCATCGCGCCGTCGGCGGTGAAGACGCACGACGCGCGGGCCGAGGGGGCGGTGTAGCCGCGCGGCGGCACGAAATTCGTGCCGTAGAGCGTGAGCGCAGTGCCGCCCGCCACGGACGCGCCCGCGGGTGCGGCGGACGAGAGCGTGGGCGGCACTGCCGAATCGTAGTACACGAACTGCATCGAGCTCGGCACGGCCGTCTTCGCACTCGACGGAGCGGTGGCGGTGGGCCACGAGCGTCCGCCGTCGTCGGACAAGTCGAGCGCCACTTGACCGAGGGTCGTCACAGACGGAGCGTAGCACGAGATCGATGTCGAGTGCACAAACGTCGCAGGCGCGACGACGGCGCCGAAGCGGCAAAGCAAGTCGGACGGCGCCTTTGGCGGGTTGAAGTTGAAGCCACGCAGCGTGACGAGCGTTGCCTGCGAGCGCTCGCCGTCGGTGGGCGTCGCACTGAGCAGGGTAGGCGGCGACGAGTCGTCATAGAAGGTGACGATGGCCGCAGTGCCGAAGGTGACGCCCCCATCGAGGCTCAGCGAAACCGCAGCCGTCTGCGGCTGCAGAGCGGTCGGCGTCGCGCAGCGCGCGTGCGTGTCGTCGAAGATGGTGGCGGGCGACACGACGGTGGACGGCGCGGCGGCAGGGGCGAGACTCGTGGACGGACTCGCGTGTATGGTGTGTGTGTGTGTGTGTGTGCTCGCACGACGGCGAGCCCCCAAACTCTCGGCCGGGAGCGGCACGAAGCGGCACACGCGCAACGCGGCGGCGCTGCTTTTGCCACCATCGACTGCCGGTCGGAAGAAGTGCTTGCCGCGGAGCGACACGCCACCGCTACCCGACTCGTCGACGGGCAGAGCGGCGGGCTCAACCGAGGTGATGAGCCCCTGCTGCGACGTATTGTACGGCGTGATCGAAGGCCCCGCCTCCGACCAATATTGGCCGCCGTCGTGCGTCGCGCGCACTCGCGCGACGCCCCACCAATGGCTCGGCGCCAGGCACTCAATCTCGGTGGCGGAGACGAAGGTCGCGACCACGCTCTCCTGCGCGCCGTGATCGTCGAAGCTGCCAAAGCCGCAGCGCAGACCGTCCGTCGGCGCGAAGTTGGATCCCCACAGGCTCAGCCTTGCCTGCCCACCTGAAGCCGCGAGCGCGGCGACGTCGACCGCCGCCGGGGAGGCCAAAACAACAGGCGCCGTGTCCGGATCGTAAAAGGTGAACGGCAGCGCCGCGGACCACGTGACGCCGCCGTCGGCCGAGACGCGTACGGTCGTGTCCTTTGGCGCGTCGGGCAGCGGCACTGAGCAGCTGACGGCGGTGCCGTTGACGAAGCGCGCCGGCCCGCCGGAACCGCGCTCGTCAATCTGGCACACGAGGCCGAGGTCCGTGGGCGCAAAATTGGTACCGAGCACGAGCACATCGACCGGTGAGCCGTCGGTGGGCAGCCCGGCGTAGCGCGGCACTAGGCGCGTCGCCGTGGGCGGCCGCTCCATGTCGTACAGGGTGAGCGGGACCGAGCCGGCCGAGAGAACGAATTGGGGTGCGCGCTCGGGAGCCGAGGCGGCATCCAGAGCTTCCTGTAGGAGCCCATCCGATGTGCGTGCGCCCTGGGAGAGCTCCGCGGCACGCGCGGCCCACAGCCGCAGACGCACTGAGCCGACCGAGCTCCGCGGGGCATGCGGGCTCAAGCAACGCACCGTCTCACCCATCGTGTGAGTCGCCGCCGTCGCGAGCGCAGGCGCAATGGCACCGTCCGTGTGCGCAGGGAGGTAGAAGACGCATGCAGCCACGTCGGCGGTGGGATCGTAGTTGTGCACGCGTACCTCGAGCGGCGTGCCGCCGGCGTAGTGCACAAACGGCGGGTGCACCGCGCTCACGAGGGCGCCTGCCTCCGGGTCATGGAAGGTGAACGGGATCGCAGGCACCGAGAGGGTGAGGTGGTCGAGCGTCACGGCGAGCTTGGTGGTCAGCGGCGCGGTGGTGGGCGGCGCGGCGCAGCGGAGGGTGCTCGCATCGAGGAGCGTCGCGGGCGTGAGGCCGACTTGCTCAAAGACACACCCTAGGTGTCGGGTCGGCGCGAAGTTGGCGCCGCTCACCGTGAGGACGGCGCCTCCGCCGACGGCCGCAAAGACGGGCGTGACCGATGAGGCGACCGGCGGCTCTGAGGCGTCGTAAATGAGGAGCGAGGCGGCGGCGATCTCGGCGGGAGATCCCTTGCGCGGCAGCGCGGCGCCGCCGTCGATGGCCGCCATCACACTCACGCGACCGACAGTAAGCGCAGAGGCGGGCGGCGCTGCACAGCGAATGGAGGACGTCGACACGAACGTGGCGGCGGTGAGCTGCGCACCGCCGAAACGACAGACGAGGCGGTCGCCCACGGGAGCGAAGCCTGCACCGTGCAGCACGATGCTCGGAGGCGCGTGCACGTCGCCATACGCAGGCACCACCTCACTGATCGAGGGCGGCCGTGCCGGGTCGTAGAAGGTAAACGGCAGGCTGGACGACACAGGCGGCTCGCCGCCGACGGCGCCGACTGCCACGTCGACGGAGCGGACCGGGCCCTTGGCAGAGCTGCTCACAGCGGGCGAGGCGCAGCGCACGCGCTCGGTCGAGTCAAAGGACGCCGCCGTCGCTTGCAGACCCTCGAAGAGGCACTGCAGCCGGCCGTGGGCCGGCGAGAAGCCCAGTCCGACGAGAGTGAGCTCAATGCCACCGCTCACAGGCCCGATTTGCGGCGAGAGGCGGCTGAGGCTCGGCGGCACGCGCATGTTAGTGAAGGTGAAGGTCTCCGCGCCGGGCGCCGAGAAGAGCCGGCCGTCGAGCGACACGCGCAGGTCAACCGAATGGCTCGGACCGTTGGGCACCTCTGGCGAAGCACAAGCGAGCTCCGTCGGTGAGACGTACGAGGCGTCCGTCGGCCCGTCCTCGCCAAAGGAACAGCGCATGGTGTGAGACAGCGGTGCAAAATTGGATCCGAACACACGCACGTGCGACGGGCTCGCGCCCTCTGCCGAGTGTGGCCGCACCTCGGAGATGACTGGCAGGCTTGAGGCGTCGTAATAGACGACCGTGGCGCTGCCCTGGTCGTCCGGGAGCGGGTCGATGCGTACGGAGACATCGACGGTGCCGAGCTGGCCGCCAGGCGCGGGCGGCACCGTGCACACGATTGAGCGTCCGTCTGGATGCAGCCCGCCCGGCACCGAATCGACGCCGAAGAGGCAGTGCACCTCGCCGTGCACGGGTGACTCAAAGGCGCTGCCGTCGCGCGCGAGCTCGATCTCGACGCCGCCATGTACGTCGACGACCGCGGGCGTCACGCGCAGAGACTGCGCAGCGGCCACGGCGGTCGGGAGGAAGAGCAGCAGCCGCATAAGCGATTGCGGCTATTGAGGAAGCCCGAAGAAAGTGTGCGACACATTTCCGGAGCGTCACGCAATAACATGCAGTGAAAGTGGCCAAAACGGCGGAAGAAATGGGTGGACACTTTCGAGTATCGTATCGCAATGTCTCTAGGAAATTCCTACCGTAAAAGGGGCCAAAAAAACAAATCTCTAGGAAATTCTTACTGTAAGAGGGGCCAAAAGAAACGAAGAAATTGGCACGAGAACCAGAGGATTTTTGGTAGTTCCCATGTCCTCCTTGCTGAGGAGGGGTGCGTCTTCGTCACGTAAGGCGGAGCCAACGTTGACGCGCTCGCCGCTGGCGACGCCTAACAGTGTGCCATCGGGGAGCACGGCGGCGGAACCCTCGCCGAAGCCTGCGAAGAAGAAGAAGGCCTCCAGCAAGAAAAAATCGAAGAAGAAGGGGGCAAAGACATCGCGCGAGGAGGCAGAGCTGGAGGATGATTTTGACGAGGCGCGCTGGCTCGAGCAGCAAATGGAGCTCACGCGCCGGATGAACACGATGTACTGTGCCAACTCCGACACGGGCGGCGGCTGCGATGCCGACCAGGAAGAGGAGGAGGACGACGAGGACGAGGAAGAGGACCCGCTAGAGTACTTTGACCACGACGCTGCGGCCGAGCAGGAGGCGGCGCGCAAGGCGGAAACGATGCGACTCCTGTACCAGCTGCAGCAGGGTGCGCCCAGCAGCAGCAGCAGCGACGTGGGGCCCCACGTTGGCGGCGACGACGAGGCCAACGAGGCAAAGGCGCCGCCCGCCCGTCCGCAGGTCGGGCGAGTGGCGGTGCCGCCCCACCGGCCTGTGGTGACGTCCTTCTCGAAGGGCGCCTCCAGCTTCCGCCCGCCGAAGGTCGTGCCCTCGAGTGGCTACGAGTCCATCGTGGGCAAGGACGGCCACGTGTCCGCCGTCTTTGGCGGCGGCATCGCCATCGACAGCGGCATCGCCGAGTTCGAACGACAGTTCGAGCTGCACACTGCGAGGGAGAATGGCGAGGGCGTGGCCGACGACACGTCCTCGTCGAGTGAGATCGAGTTCGAGCCGTTTTGCGCCGGGCGGCAGCTCGGCGCAGTCGACGTCATCGAGCCCGTGTGCGTTACTTTCCCGCCGAGCGCACCAATGGACAGCAGCACCGTCCCGGCCCTCGCCGGAAAGGGCGCGGCAGCAGCGGCGACCGCGGCCGATGCGGAGCCCTTGGCGACGCCGCGCACCTTGGCGCAGAGGGTGGCGATGCGCCGCCAGGCTAGCTTCGATCGCCGGCGCTCTACTGGTGCGTTGATCACGGCCACGGGCGTCTGATGACGTTGCCGCATGCAAAAAGCGCTCAACTTCCACGAAGGTATTCGACGGCTGCTCTGCCTGACCTCTGCACGACATTCACATGCACGTCACGCTTATTCGCAGTCTCGCTACATCAGCCATCAGTTTCATTAAGTTTGTTCGCCAGACAGCGAGGGGGCCGAGCGCGGTCTCTGCTGTGTGTCGCGGGACTCCGCTCCGGATGTCCCGGTTGGGGTTAACGGTTTCGCCTGATGAACGTACTAGACGCTTGGTGTATTGAGCATGTGCGATTCGAGGCCTTCGATGGTTGTTAGTTCATTTAGAAGAGATCTATCAACACCAAAATTGTCACAGTTATAATTGGAAGATAAAATTTAATACTCCACTCGTCTACGCGGGTCCCAGCCGAGCAGTGTCCAGTGAGCAGAGCGCCAGCGCCGCGACACGACATCAGAGATCCGATCGCGGCGATCGCCCTTTACCGGTTTCGGGTGAAAGCCCCGCTTTCGGAAAGGTCTCCGGCACAGCTGTCAAGGTCAAGAGATGTGCGATGCAGCTGGGCTGGCTCTGCGCCACACCTCGCTCACCTCGAGCCGTCTAAGCTCAAAGTTGCGGCGAGCGCAAGAGCCCGTGCCACACGACGACCGACATGCTCTCTGTCAGTTGATCGAAGCCGGGCCGATGGAACGGCTCCCAGTCGCGCTTCTCGCCCTCGCGCTCCACGTGGCTGTACCAGTCGGGCAGATCGGGCGTCGCGTTCGTGAAACGGTAGTCGACGTAGAGCTCCTCGTCCTCGAGATCACGCAGAGCCACAAGCGCGATCGTACGCTGCATGCGCGTGCCATCAAAGGTGAGAGGAGACGAATCGTACCACGAGATGCGCCTGAGTGCCTCGACGGAGGCCGCGGGCAGCGTGTCGCAATCGCATAGAGTGGGATAGAACATGACGTTGGGCTGCACGCCGGCCGGAGGGTGATTGCACAGAGCGCCACACAAGGACGAAGTGCCGTCGGCGCCCTCTGCCGTGCCCCCGGGGTTGATGCCGTCAACGACATAAGAGTCAGCCAATTGGATGACATAATCGCTGAACGTGGCAACGAAGGTGCATTTTATGCGCCCAGTGATCGGCGTGTACACCGGCCCTTGGTAGAAGCTGACGACCGAACCGCGCGCGCACTTGCCTTTCAAATGGCAACCGTCGCCTGAGTGAGGCACCGACGAGGGTTGCTTCCTTACGGTGAACTGCGCTGGCGCATCATCCGGCGCACGATGGCGATCGTACGCGGTCTCGCTGAGCGCATAGGCGACGCCCGATTTTATCGACTTCGAGTTGTCTATACGCACTGCACTCAGGTCGGAAGGGCACTGCTGCGATTCCGTCGTCTGCATCGCCCTCCACAGCTGGCGCTCCTCGAACTCCCGCGTGATGCCCAAGGCATTGTCGAACGCTTCGAAAGGCAGCAACTCCTCGATTATGCGTATGCCACCGTAGCCTGCGACGCCTGCTGCGGCGACGCGTGCGGCTCGTCGCACATGCGACATAATAGATGAGGACCGTCATCGGAGCGGTCCAGGGTCGTCATCAACGCAATCCTGGGCAATCTACCCCCACAGCACTTTCTTTTAGTAGTCCTGTACTGCACATCATCCCCAACTGTGAACTGACTGCCAATAGTCATCAACGTGAACGTGCGATCGTGCGGGCTGCGTCGATCCAGCAGCGATCAGGCGGATCTAGCGGACCGTTGTTCGCAGGACGCAGCGTTCAGGATCGTTGGCATCGCCCCGCGCCGCTCGCGCCTCGGCCCTCGCTTTTCTATAATGGTTTTCTGTGCTGATTTTTGTTTATTCCCCAAACACAGTAAATACTAAATTAGGGATGTCAAGTTGACAAGGTCCAGCGGCATGCCGGCGCCGGCGGGGACGTGGGGGATGAAGTTGAAGAGCAAGAGCACTGCTCATCGCTCATGGTCATGCTGCGCGCGCCCTTCGCGTGCGCGCGCCGCGCCTATCGTCCCTGTTGGCCTACCGCCCTGTTGCCGCCGGAGCACCTCCCTTGGCTTGCTTCTTGAGCGCCTTGGTGACACCCTTTTTGGCGGCAGGGCTCAAGGGGTTGCCCTTGAGGTTGAGCTTCCTGAGCGCCATTTTCGTGTCGCCACCGACGGAGGCCGCGAGCGCAAGCGCGCCCTTGTCGCCAATGTTGTTCTGGCCGAGGTCGAGGTTGAACAGCGAGCTTTGCAACGCGGTGGCCTCGGTGAGTGCTCCTGAGAGGCGCGAGGCACCAGGGTCACCGATCTGGTTGCCCGCGAGGTTGAGCACCTTGAGCTGCACCATCTGCGTCATCCGCTGCGCGAGGAGGAAGAGGCCCTGGTCACCGATGGAGTTGAAGCTGAGATGCAGCTCCTGCACCTGGCTGCCGAGCGGCAGCAGCAGCGCGAGGCGCGACGCATCCGTATCTAGCCAGCCGAGTCGGTTGAAAGTGAGCGCCTGCGCGCACGTGAACATCTCGACCAGCGCGTCGCGATACATATGAGTCACGACCTCGCGCTCGTCCTCTCCCTCCACGTATGCGGCAGTTCCAAACTCGTGGCGCGTGCGGAAGGCGAGCGGCTCCGAGGGCGAGGGCCGGTGGATGCGTTCGTTGTGCTCCGAGTCTATGTCCTCGGACAGGTCGAGCAGCTGTGGCCAAGGGCCCGAGTAGCCCGACAGGTCCGAGGTTGACTTGAGGAGTGTGGCCAGCCGGTGCTCAGCCGCCGCCCAGCCGCCCGTGTAATCGAACTGCTTGCTGAGCGCGTCCTTCTTCTCCGGGATCATCCAGACAGTCACGAGCTCGTGCGCATAGAAGAGACCAAAGGCCTGCACCCACTTGGGCGGTTTCCCGCCGCCGGCGCCGGCAGCAGCGGCGGCACCCCCGCCGCTGCTGCCCGCCGCGCTGGCCTCGACCGCAGCTGCGGCCGCAGCCGCGCTCACGCCTGCGGCGCTCTTACCCTCGCCGAAGGCAATCCAATCGAAGAAGACGCCCAACTCGGAGATGCCGCTGTCGCCACCGGTGCCGCGCTTGCGCGTGAACTGGTCCCACCGCTCGTCGAGAGCTTCGCACACGGTCTGCACGATGGCGCCCTCGGCGTCGGGGTGAGGACCGCCCTTGGCATGTGGCGACGAGTTAGGATGCAGCACGGTGATGATCGGTAGCAGCTTACGCTTCTTCTCCTTGCTCTGCTTGTAGATCTTGCGTAGCTCGGAGGCGGAGATGAACGCCTCCGCCGGGAGCTTCGAGCGGTCGGGCGGCAGTGTCTCGGGCATCTTGGCTCGTAGCCACGAGGCGCGCAGCAGCGTCACGAGCGGCTTCGTGCCGCGCTCGCCTTCTTCGAGGTACTGGAGGAGTTCTTCCGGGTCATTGAAGCGCGTCAGCACGTTCCCGTCGGCGTCGAGGCGCATCGGTCGCGGCTTGGCCTCCTTGCCGCCCTTGCCGACCGAGGGCATCATAGCGGCGCGAGCAGCCGCAATCTCGATCTCGAGCAGCTCCCTAGTGTCGTCCTGTACCTCGACGGCGCAGAGCGCGCGCCGCTTGCGCTCCTCCTCTGCGCGCGCGGCCTCGGCCTCATTGGCGGCCCGCTCCTCCTCCATGGCCCTCTCGGTCGCCTCCCGCGCCGACACTTCAGCCGCACGCTCCGCCTCCACCCGTTGCGTCAGCGCCTCTGCCGCCGCCTTCTCTGCCTCCGCACGCATGGTTGTAGCGTGCATAGTGGCGAAGCGCTCCGACTGCGCCTCGAGCGCGCGCTTCGCACCGGCCGCGTCAATCTGCGCCGTCTTCAGCTCCGTCTGCGTGGCGGCGAGCCGCTCGGTGAGCTGCTCGCGCACACGCGTCACCTCCTGGAGCTCCCGAGTCACCTTCTCCGCGTTTGCACGCGCGATATGTGCCTCCGTCTGGAGTGACTCCTTCTCGAGTTGCATCTCGTGCATCTGGGTCTGCAGCTGGGTGCGCTCACGCGTCACTTCCTGCAGGAGCTCGTTTGTCTGCTGTGCGAGCTTGAGGTTAGCGTCGCGCTCGTCCGTGCGCACCTGGAGCATGCACTTGAGCTCCGCGATGTGCTTCACGCAATTGTCGAGGGCAATCTGGCCCTGCCGCATCCACGGCTGAGAATACGGCATGTGCTGCCCGAGGCCGCTACCAGTGCCGCTAGCGCTCGAGAGCAGGCCGGGGGGCTTCCATTGCTCGCCGGGCGGCCGCAACAGAGGAGGATATTTTCGGTGCGACCCGGGCGCGTGCGGCAATCCGTGCGGCCGCGAGGATAAGCTCGGAGCGACCCGGGCGGTCGTCGCAGAGGCGGGCGTAGCGGGCTGAGAGGCCGTGCCGCCGCCACCGCCGCTTTGCGACTCAGCTATGGCCGCCTCCAGAGGATCAGTATTGGCCACGAGCCTCGGCGCCGGCGGTGCTGGCCGGTGTGATGGGTTGACGCTGCGTCCAAAGCCAATTTTGGGCGGCTCCGGACGGCGTTTCGGCGTCGCAGCAGGCGCAGTTGGCGCAGCAGGTGCTGCTGGCGGCAGTTCCGGCGCTGTACGACCCGACGACACGTTCACGGACGCGTCCGGGAGGATCGCCACCGTCATTTCTCGAGGCAACGGGAAAGGGAGGGGCCTCTTCGACCGATCGGGTGAACCAGGGGGTCTGAAATTCTGATCTGTGAACCGCTAGACGCGGGCCTTCCACCCAAGAAACCGTTCACGCGACCTCACACACGGAGAGCGGCTCATGCCCTAACACACAGTGCCCGAGTAGCATGGAGAGCGCACGACGACGCACGCTGACACTCGTACGAACCGAACACTTGCTCATCCCGAGAACGCCCCACATGCGTGCCGTGTGCCGGCTCGAATGCGGCTTTTGCCACGCGTATTCGAAAGCGAGCGCACTGTGCTTGGAACGGAAACCGCGCA
>Ga0210245_100692_pt1 | contig 29818 bp, 25 predicted proteins | sample ChrtobMetaP3_4mM_FD_155450 | JGI IMG/M metagenome (GOLD analysis project Ga0210245, IMG submission 155450) | Chrysochromulina tobin associated microbial communities from unialgal haptophyte culture, Seattle, Washington, United States - P3_4mM | ecosystem: Host-associated > Algae > Haptophytes >...
GCCACAGTCGTGGTCCCAGTGCTCGCCGGTGGACGGTTCGCCCGTTCATCCATGCCTTGATCCGTCCGTCCGTCCGTCTTCGTCACAGGCGGAAGGCTTGCCGCCGCGTAGAGCCGATCAATGAGTCTCTGGAGGGGCCCACAGCCCTCGAACGCCTCGATCCGTGCCGAGCGCTCCCTTGAGCATCTGCGGTACTCAGCTTTGGTCCTCTCAAGCTCTGCCTGCGCGGCTCGGATGATCCTGTGTAGGCCATCCCTCTGCAGGCCACCCTCCTCTGCCTTGCGCGCCTCGGCGATGGCGCGGACGAGGCCGACGGCCACCTGCGCCTCGGGCGTCGCCGTGAGCGTGAGCGCCACATCGTCGCCTGCATGCAAGTGCTCGGGGTCGTCGTCTTGCAGCTTGCCGAGCGTGCCCTCACGATGGCCCGCGAACGTACCCTTTCCCGAGGTCGCGGTGCAGGCACGGAGCGAGTTTGGCCACATGAGCCCCATCGGGACGTGGCGCGCATGGCATGGGCCCAGCAGCGGCGCCAGCTCCCGCCGGAAGCAACCCGGCTGCTCTTCGCGCTCAAACCAGCCAGGCAAGTCGAAGCTCCGATGGCAGCGCAAGGAGCCTCTAGAGGGGCTAAGAAGTCGTTCGAGTGACGGAGGAACGAGGCCCTCGAGTGACGGGGCGACGATGAGGCGGCCGGAGGTGCGGCGAGGAGTAGGAGAAGGAGGGCTTGTTCGAAGATCAGAGGGAGATCGAATGGTCTCCCTGCTAAGATCAGAGGGAGGTGCGAGCGGCGGCGACGACGACAGCTGCAGCTGCGGTGGTGCCTCCCGCCTGGATGCCTCCCGCCTGTACGCCGTTGAGTATGCCGTGAGCACGGCATGCGGGCTGGCCAAAGCAGACGATGGGCTTGCGAACAAGCCCGAGGGAACCGACTCGGGCGCCAACGGCGACCTCTCCCAGCTGTAGCCGTGGCCACCTCCTTCCATCTGAAATTCTGAGAGCGTAGTTTGGACGGATGCGCTGCTCGTGGACCGAATGGAAGCCGTGCTCTTGCTCATGAGCTTGCCTCGTGTTCCAGGCCGGTGCTCCACGAGAACCAAGGGTGAGGGCGGGCCCAGCAGAGGGCTTGGCATGTGCAGGTTTGGTCGGTGGCTCGTCAAGTTGGCGAGGCTGGATGGTCGCCAGATTGGCTGGGCGCGCCGCACGGGCATTTGTGGCGAGCGTCGCGTGTCAACGAGGATGCTAATCATGTCCCCGACAGGCTGACCATGTCGATGAGGAGGCTGCTCAGCGGGCTTCAGCGCCGAGCTTCCGCTCGGGCTCGAAAGCTCTTCGTGGCAGCGGGCCGTCCTCATGTCCGACCGTCTCAGAATTTGTCATGTGTAACCGACATTTCGAAGTACATTCATGCGCGGGATTTGATACCGATCCGTAACCGCCCTCTTCGGGAGGCAGTGTTCTGTACGGTGTTGTATGGCAGCATCCACGGTTGCATGCGGCGCGCCGTCGTGGTTGACTCGGACTCCTTCAGCTCAAGGCTCACAAGGCGAACGGGGTTGCACACGTGGGAGCGGCTCGTACATGCAAATGCGCAATGCCAAGAGCCTGTCGGGAGGCGCACGTATCGATGACCTGCTAGGCGACCTGCATCGATCGAAGGAGAGGCAGCGGCGCGAATCTCGGTCGTGGATGTACAAGGCGGCTCTCGCTGCGCTCAGCGTTTTTCTCATTGCTGCCTGGCTGCGCTCGGGTGGAAGCAGAGCGACCGTCCACGCCACGGGCTCGCAGGAGAAGGTGATTCACTGCTACTTTCTCATCGACCGCACGGGCTCAATGCGACCGCTACAGTCGGCAGTCTTGCAAGGATTCCAATCCTACGTGAAGGAGCAGCGCGAGCAGCCGGGTAGCATGCTGCTCACGCTCGCGCAATTCAGCTCTGAAAAGACGCTCGACATCAAATGGGAGGCGCGCGACATCCACTCTGCAGAGGTCCAGTCGTTCGGCAGCTACGATCCGCGTGGCTCGACCCCGCTGTATGACGCGCTCGCTCTCCTAATCGAGCACGCTAGCAAAGCCGCGGCCGCGCGCGGCGAGACGGCCGGCGGCGCTGTCTCGGGCGGCGGTGTCCCGGGCGGCGCCGACATCGTGGTGGTGATCTTCAGCGACGGCAAGGAGAATGCGTCGCGCCAATACACGCGCATGGACGTCTTCAAACTCATCGAGGACCGACGAAAGGCAGGATGGACTTTCGTATTCCTCGGAGCGAATCAGGTTCGTGCCGCAGCTCGCGACACATGCGATGAGCCCTGCGACAAGTGGTGTGCACCCCGCGCGACGCACTGCCGCTCTGACGCTGAGATGCCCGCCGTGCTTGCCGCCCCGTGTGCAGGACTCGTTCGAGACGGGAAGCAAGCTGGCGATGGCCTCCGGCGCCACCTCCAATTACATCCCTGACAGCCGGGGCGTTCAAGCTGCTTGGTCGGATCTCTCCGGCAGCACGAAGCGCGCACGCTCCTCGCTGCGCGCGGGGCACGCGCTCTCGGCCGCCGAAAAGTCGGACTACCTCAAGGGCTTCAATTCCGCTGAGAAGGATTATCGGGAGCGTGGCAGCGTCAAGAATGGCAGTGGGCAGTCCGGAGCGACGAAAACCGTGTGCGCGTCCGGAGTGTGCGTGACCAGCAAGGAGGGGCGTAGGAAGCTGGGCAGCGGCGATCGGAAGCGAAGCGAGCGACGCGCTGCATGAACAAGTGGTTCAGTCCTGTGTGCATGCGTCGTTCTGCGTCTTATGCTTTTCTTGTCAAGTCAAGTCTATACATAAACAACAGACAACCGTACGGAAGCCTATCGAATGTGCTCCGGAGGCCAGCAGACTTGACTTGACTTGACTTGCCTTCTAGCCTTCGAGTGAGGCGTCTGAGAAAGTTCCGGAGTGGAAATGCTGAGCGCTCTAGCCAGCGCGATGCGCTCGCGCCGCGGCGGCTGGGCGGCGTTGGCGCGCTTGCCGGCGCATGTACCAGCACTCACACCACCCATCGAGTTCCTAAACCGACTAGAGCCACTGCCCGAGGGTTCTGCGGATGTCAACAACAATCTGTACTCCGACCCAGCTCATGCGGCGACGTGGCACGCAGAGGACCGATCGAGCGAGCTTGCCACGCTACAGCTCCTCAACTCTGCGCGCATTCCCTACTTCGATCGCGTGTGGCGGCAGCAGCTTCAGCTCGCACCCGCGCGTCCAGGCTCCTTCCTTGAGATAGGGTGCGGCGGCGGCATTGCGACGACAGCGCTTGCGGAGCTGGGTTACAACATGACCGGTGTCGAGCCGGCGGCACCCTCGCTCGATGCTGCACGCGAACATGCGGCACGCCTCGGTCTGCAGGGCCGGACGACCTTCGTGCCTGGTAGCGCCTACGACCTCTCCATGTTCCCGGCTTCCAGCTTTGATGGCGTGCTGATGGCGGACGTGCTCGAGCATCTGTACGATCTGCCTGCCGCCGTCGAGCAGGCGCGGCGTGTGCTCAAGCCGGGTGGCGTGCTCGTCTTTGACACCATCAATCGCACGTATGCCTCGTACGTGCTGGCGATCGCGCTTGCCCAGGAGAGTCTGGGGATCGTGCCACCGAGCACACACGATTGGCGAATGTTCATCAAGCCTGATGAGCTCTCGTACCTGCTGCAGGCGCACGGCTTCCTGGTGGACACGAGCCATTTCCGCGGCATGGCACCCACGTTTGCATTGCGTCGGCCGCTCAGCGGCTTCGCAGGGCTGGTGCGCGCACTCGCAGCCGGCGCGCCGCCGCCACTGCCGCTCTCCGATTTCGTCGAAGTCGCATCGCTCGAGGTCAACTACCTGGGATTTGCAGTCAAACGGCAAAGCGAGAAGACTGGAAGTCTTGAGTTCGCGATGGTGCAACCCCGCACAGAGTAACACCAGTACCGGTAACTGTGAAGATGAAATAATTGCGACAGCGGACCACAGGCTCGGCTTGACTTCTCGTGACAGGCCCTCTTGTCAGAGCGGGGGGGCCTTGGAGGCGCTGGGAGGCGCCTTTGATTACCCGGTACTGTACTATTGTAGCGATGTCATTTCACAGCCGACTTGTCCGACTCGTGACTGGAAATCGGAATGTCGCGACTGTCTCATGACGTGACGTCACCGGCGCCAGCGCCGGCGTCCGACGCCGCACCGTCCACAACAGCCGCCGTCATCCCCTCGGACTCGCCCTTTGCGGCTAACGCAAAAGCCCCGAGTACCGTGCCAGCTGCTCAAGATGGTGGCGCTGCGTTCAGCTTCTCATTCGCTCTGACGCCGCCGCCGGTGGAGGCGCCGACGCTTGTACCGGTGGTTCCCGTTGTGGCTGCTGCCGCTGCCGCAGCGGAGCTAGCATCAAGCGATGGCAAAACAGAGCCGCCGCAGCGCAAGATGAGACGGCCAAGGAGACGCAAGGGCGGCACAGAAGCAGAGGTGGAAGCTGAGGCGGAAGCGGAGGAGTGGGAGGGCGGCGAGGAGGAGGAGTGGGAGGGCGGCGAGGAGGACGAGGGAGCCGCTGAAGAGCAGGCTGAAGAGCCAGCGCCCTCCAAGCATATTGATCTGGCCCAGTCCTTCGATCTGAGTGGCTTCGCCGCTGCTCTGCCCTTGACAGGCGCGGCCAAGGGCGACGGGAAGACTTCGACGAGTTAGCGGCGGAAGCCTGGGGAGCTGCAGCCTGGAGCCTCGCGAAGTCGTTCCGGTAACTCGCTCTTCACCCCATGTCTCGCTGGCTAGATTATGCCGATCGGCGCGTGGGGCGGAAGAGCTTCATGGAGAGCATCATTCCATTCTGTGCCTCCCAGCTCTCATTTGCATGATGGACGTTGGACCGCTGCCGACTCGGGATCTGTCCCGGGACTGTCCTCTCGTGGACCGGCCAAGATTTCTATATTTACCTACCATGCGAAGTGGCGCCGAACCTCTCCAAGTTAACTTTCTACACGCCATCCTCAATTGGCCATCCTTCATATTTAGTACGGTACGCGTAGCGGTACGGTACATGATGCAACGCTGCACAGTACAGAACACGTTCTGACGCACACAAAAGTTCGGAACACCAAAGTGAAGATCTTCAAAGACTCGAATTGCGAGATTACGAACGCACTCACTTCAGGACTTCTTTTTCTCATGGAAATCGAAGCCGCCGACGCGCTGCTCTTCCAGCGCTGGCTGACGGCGCGGCAGTACCCTCCCGACTGCCGCGCGACGGTGGGCGTGCTCACGCGCGCCGGTCTGAAGCCCGAGAGCAATGAGCAGTATCCGGGAGACTATTTCTACGGCCTTGGCCTCGGCAGCCAGATGGCCTCGCTCCGATTCAACTTTGTCGATGCGCTGCTCAAGAATCGCATCTACCACTTCCCGACGTCTCATTACGTCAACCCGCTGCGCTGTGCGTCGCAGCGCTTCGACTGCTATTTCGAGCCGCCGACGAACTGCTCGCGCGAAGGTCCGTCATCCGCAGGCAGCGGAAGCTCGGCCACGCTGGTGACCCACCGCACAGTCGTGAGCGCGCCGCTGCTTTGGTGCTTTGAGCTCCCTCGTCGCCGCCTGTCGCGTCTGGCCGGCCTCCATGCCGTGCACACGGAGGCCTGGTACCACGGGCAGCTCTCTGCCTTCCTTTTCCGGCCGAATGCGGCGGTGCGCGCCTACCGCGCCGAGCTGCTGCCTCGGCTCGCCTTCGACGTGAACTTTACGCGCGCGGGAGTACTCGACCGCGATGCGGGAGTGAGCGGCAGCCTGCACAATGCGAGCACCTGCGTTGCCATGCACATCCGGCGCACCGACAAGTTCAAAGGGCGTAGGCGTGAGGATTTGAAGAGTGCGGTAGGCTTCAGTGGCTTCAGCCGCGCGTTCAAGTCGTGGGCTTACTGGAACTCGCCGCGGCCCACGGCGCAGTCGCGCGTGCTGCTCGGCTCGGAGGACCCTCATACCTTTGGCGCCATGCCCGCGTTGCTCGCGCCCAGCCTCTCCTACTGGATCCCGGGCCGCGACTTTGTGATGTCTTCCTTCAAGGACATCAACGACCACAACGACCGTCTCGTCGGACGGTATGCGAGCCTTCTGAAGCGCATGGCGGCGGCGCGCGCCGAGGGCGCCGCGGCCGTTGCGGCGCTGGAGGCGGCGGGAGCCACCAAGGACGAGGGCATGGCGCTCATCGTGCAGATCCTGCTCATGGGTGAGTGCGAGAGCTTCTTCGGTTCGTTTGCCTCCAACGTGGCGGTGCTCGTGCACGACCTGATGCATGCTCATCGTGTCGCGAAGCGCGAGCGGCTGCACGTGATCGACGTCAACGGGCGCAGCTACTGCGGCTGCGGCGCCTCCTTTTGCATGAAGCTCGAGAAGCGCGCGACGCGTGAGCCACGCCGAACGATGCGAAGCATGGTCGAAGCCTTTCGAGGGAGCAACATCAATGCCATCTAACTCACTCATTTTGGGGGGCGCCGGCCGGCTGTACTGTTGCGAGAGTTCGAGAGTAGCTCCTCGGATCCCCCACAGGCGATCGAGAGGGAAGAAGTGGGCGAAGACCGCTTACACTAGCTTGTCCGACACAACCCAAAGAAGGGTATCACAACAGAGTGACCATACATGGTATGGGAGTCTAACCAAACATGGTAAGACAGTATGCATGCATCTACTAAGAGATGTACCGACCCCTCCCCTGACCTAAGCCCACACTGGCCCTACTCATATGTGAGGTCTTGCTGGACCTCAGTTGAGATCAGGTGAGTTTCCCCACTTGTCTCGCGACATGTACATCTAGCATTCTCAGAGCATTCTAGCTAGACCTCAGTCTGGCATGGTCTGGGATCAGCAAATTATCCACTCAGAGTGTGCTATATAGTCGTGAGTGGAAAGAGTCTGTAAATTTGTGCGACAAAAAGTGGACGTTGCGTCAATTACGGCAAACTCCAAATGATCAATCCAAATACAGCCTTGTCTCAATACTTTTGCCGTGACTGGGAGACCGATGGACTGGCCGACGCCGTCCGTCCTCTCGTAATGCGCTCCATCATGACGAGCCTTTCTATGTTCATCATGACAGTGGCCATCAAGACAGTGTCTGCGGCGGAGTACGACCTGATCGTGGTCGGCGGTGGCATGGCGGGCCTCATGACGGCTCGTGCGGCCTCGGAGCTCTACAGAATGAGGGTGCTCGTTGTTGAGCAAGGCACCATCTGCGGTCAAGGTGCGACTGCCGCAGCAAAGCAGGGTCACGTGTACGTGCCCTCCGGCTCGATGCAGGTAGATATGAGCACGCTGTCGCTCTCAAATCGCTTACGAGCTGCCTCGCTGCGCATCTACCGTGAGATGACGGCGGCAGGATATGATGTTGGCCTGCTTGAAGCAGGCCATGCAAACATTTTGACGGGCACCCTGAACGGCTGGGACCTTGCCGGCTGGGAGATGTGGGCAGGCTTCGTATTCTTGCGGCTGTCCAATCTCTCGCCACGCCTGATCGACTCTTCGGAACTCGCCGCACACAACCTCACTGGTCGCGGCGCCCTTTGGAACGCCGGCTCGGCGATGGTGACTCCGTGCCGTGCGCTCGCGGCAGCGCGCTCTTATGTGGAGTCACGCGGTAGTGTGGTTCGTGAGGGTGCCGCTATCACGGGCGCGACGCACAATGGCACGCACCACGCTGTCACACTCGCGGATGGCACCGTCGAGCGTGCCCGGGCGCTGGTGCTCGCATTGGGCACGTACCACGACGCCTTTGTCGCCACGCACCTCAGCGTGTGCGCCGCGAGCAGCCCGCGTGTCGGCGGGGTGGCCGGCCAGATTGCAATCTACGAGGTGCCAGCGCTGCCCCCTTCTCCAGGCGTCTTCGTGTACTCACCGGGCTCCGCCATACCCATGACCTTCCCGTCCTTCCAGTCGCGCCATCTCTCCAAATGCCCGTGGGTCCCCTCGTACGTCTGATGGCCTTGACTCGCCTCTGATGACCTCTGATGGCCTCGAATTGCTCTTGATTGCCTTATATAGCCTCCCATGACCTCTGATTGACCCCCTGCTCAGGTACTTTCTCACGCAGCAGTGTCGGGAGATGGGCGGCGACCGTTTCGCCAACTACCTATACGCAAGGCAGTGGACGCGCTCCGGACAGCCCTCGCTGCTCTCTACAGGCGCCCGGCGTGAGCCTGTAAGTGACGTATCACGTTGCCACGGCGCGGCGTACATCGCACGCGATGTGCCGTACCGTGCAGACGTCGAACGCTGGGCGCTTGAGCAGGCGACCACCGTGTGGAACCTCGAGGCGTCGGACGCGACGCTGGTCGAGAACTATACTGCATGCTTCCCCGTGACGACGGACGGCAAGGTGCACGCGCGCGCGCTCGCGTGCGACGGCTTGCCAGCAGACTCCGTCTTCATTCTCAACGGCCTCGCCGGCGGTGGCATCAGCCTTGGGCCAGGCGCAGGCGAGCATGTGGCCAGGCTCGTCGGCTTCGCACTCGGTTTGGGCGACGGCCCTTTGCAAGGCGCGGTGCTTGCGAGCTTCGCGCCGCTTGGCCTCGCTGGCCTCGCTGGTCTCATCCTCCTTGGGCTCGGCTGCTGGCTCGATCACATTCGCGTCGGAGGCATCTACGGCGTGGCCCGTTGCGGCTCACGCCGACAGCACAGGTGGACGGGGAGAAAGGTGGACGTTGTCGTGGGCGCAGATGAGAAGCAGATGGCACGTGGAGCCCGTTGCTGCGCTGGCTGCTACTGATTCATGCTCACAATCGTCGTCCTCACAATCGTCGTCGCCGGGACCACGTGGGCGGGAACGTCCGCCACGCGGCAGGCATGGCCGTCCTCATGAGCGGACTCTGCACACGCGTTCCTAGTCCGACGGTTCCGGTGGGGTTCTGAGGTTACGTGTGTAGGCTCTCTGCCTGAGGACGAAGAACCTATCACTCATGATTCATGATATACACACTCACATGCGTCATGGTCATCGCCCTCATGCCCCCATGCCGAGATAACGGTGGGTGGTTGGTGGTTCTCGTGTCAGCGCGTAAACACTTCACACCACTTCTTTCACAGAATCCGAGCACGCGTCCACTGCACGTCCTGCACAAAGCGAACGCCGATGGCGTTTCCGACGACCAAGCTCTCTCACGTGACTCTCTACAAGAACGACTTCGCCTTCATCGAGCGACGTGCTCTGATTGGAGACTCCAAGGACTCCAAGCTGCGCACCTTTAAGTTGGACGTGCCTCACGAGAACCGAGCGCTAACCATGGCTACAGTGGCGGTGACCGCAGGCAATTCAGCTGGGGTGATGGTTGCCCACGACACCAAGACGGGATCCGCCGGCTCGTCATCGGTGGATAGTGTACACGATTTTGCCATCGGCTCCAAGATTGGGCTCGGTAACTTTCTCGCCTCGGTGATCGGCGCCGAGGTTGAGCTCCTCGCCGCCGATGATGGTGATGGGCCGAGGCTGAGCGCGAAAGGCCTGGTGGCGTGCGTCGACGAGCGCTCCCGCGCCATCCCCGGGACTGAAATAGTGGAGACTTACCAATCCGACGTGCAGATCCTCGATGCGTCCACCGGCAGCCTGGTGCGCATTCCACTCGCCGGCTTGTGCGCCGTCAAGCTTCTCGACCCTGCACTGCAAGCCGACCTGACAATGGCGCTCAAGGCGCAGCTGAGCAAACGCAAGCCAAGACCGAAGTCTGATAGCAGCGAGCTGCGCATCACCGTGCTCGACCCGTCCATCGATGACGCTGCCGAGCTGCAAGTGGCATACGTGGAGCCCACGAGAGAGTGGTTGTGCTCGTACCGGCTGGATGTGCCCAAGGACGACGCTCAGGACGACGCGGTGGACGCGTCGTATGATTACGTGGCGAGGGAGGGTGCGAGCACGGCCGATGTGCCCGGCCAAAGGACGCAGCTCCACCTCTTCGGCGTCGTCACCAACGTCTCACGGGAAGACTGGAACGGCATCGGACTCTCGCTCGTTGCCAACGAGCTGGCACTGAAGCACCCAGAGGCCAAGGCAGCCGCGAAGGAGGTCGCCCACAAGGGCGCGTCTGGTGGCCGGGCGTCGAACGTCGTCGGCGGTGGCGGTGGCCACCAGCAGATCTTCGTCAAGACGCTCACCGGTAAGACGCTCACGCTTGAGGTGGACGCGACGGACTCGATCGACAACGTCAAGGCCAAGATCCAGGACAAGGAGGGCATCCCGCCCGACCAGCAGCGCCTGATCTTCGCGGGCAAGCAGCTCGAGGACGGCCGCACCCTCTCAGATTACAACATTCAGAAGGATTCGACCCTGCACCTCGTACTGCGGCTGCGCGGTGGCCCCAGCCACGACGGCGATGGCGGCGGCAGTACCAACGTGGCCGTGCCTGCTCGCGAGCCCGAGTTCGAATCGCTGAGCGCCATCGAGATGTCGGGCCTGAGCGAGCATGTCATCTACCATGTGCCCGAGCCGGTCACTCTCGCGAGTGGGCAGACGGCCTCGGTCCACGTGGGCAGCTTTGGGCTGCATGGCGAGCGCGTCCTTCTGTACGACCCAAAGGCAAGCGAGACGTGCGCCAAGCGCGCCATCCATTTGCATAATACCTCGAGCACGGTGCTCGCGCCTGGCACGATCTCCGTCTCCGACGGCGGCCGGCTCGTGTCGCAGTCGGAGTTCACGCCGATGCTCCCTGGTGACGAGGCGCTCATCTGCTACGGCGAGGACGGTACACTCTCCATTCAACGCTCCGTTGAACAAGCCTCTTCGGTCAGCGCCGTCCAGCTCCTGTGGCGCATCGATGAGCGAGGCCGGCGCGTGCTCCTGGGCGCGAGTCGCAAGCACGAGGAGCACAAGGCGACCACGTACACGGTGACGAACAACGAGGCGGCTGCAACGGCTCGAGCAACGGCCACGCCGAGCGCCGTGCCGGGCGCCTCCTCGGAGGGCATCACCACAGAGGCGGCTCGCGCCCGCGCCGGCGCCGCGTTCTCAGGCCCACCGAGCGCTGTGCCGGTCGCATCGCCGCGCGCGTTACCGTTGTACATCGACCACGAGGCTGACGCTCGCCACGAGGGCTACGTGATCACGACGACGGCACACGCCATCAAGCAGACGACCGCTTTCGCGCGCTATAGGTACGTGCTCGCGCCGCAGCAGCAAGTCACGTTCACCGTCGACGAGCGCGCGTCGTACTGCGTGCGCCTCACGAGCCTGCCCCAGCTTCGGCTGCTCCTCGCCAAGACGTATGATGAGGCCATCCTGGCGGCCGCGGACCGCTCACTGCTCGAGCTGATGGTGTCCAAGTGGGAGCGAAAGGCGAGGCTCAGTCTCGTCAGTGCTTCCGAGCCGATGGGCGAGGACGTGAGCGAGACTGAGCTTCAGTCGTGGCGTGAACAGGGCGCTCTCCCAAAGGAGCTCCTGCAAACGCTCGACGCCCTCAATGCCCTCAAGGCCAAGCGAGCGGCCGGTGAGCGGCAGACGAAGGCGCGCATCGCGCAGATCAAGGAGGTCTTCACCAACCAGGACCGGCTGCGCGAGAATATCCGCTCGTTTGAAAAGTTTGGCACCAATGTCCTCACCGAGCGCTACTTGAAGGACCTCGACAAGGAAGAGGACGAGCTGATCGCCATGCGCAGGGCGATCGCCGCCCTCGAGGAGGCGGACGCCACGCTCGTCTCCGAGATCAAGGCGATGCAGCTTGTACTGGCCGCCGACGTCTCGCGCGTCAAGGAGGAGCTCGATGCCGAGATTGAAGAGGCCACGCCCATGGCCACGCTGTGCAGCCCCAATTGACACGCAGGCCGGAGGTCTTTGGGACCCTTTCAACATGCCTTTTGTCCAGGTGAGAAGAGCAGGAGGCACCTGACCTGATGGGGCGGGTAAAGAGAGCAGAGGCCGAGGATCGGTACTGCAATTTGACAGGGCCTGGGGTCTTTTCCGCGGGCCATCCCAAGTAGTTGCTTCGGTGGCGAAGTCGTAGTCAACTTGACTTCTGTCAGAGGATCTTCCATCTGTTCCGCACTATTGTCTATTCCCATCATGTTGATGTTCCGTCAGAAATTTTCGGACGAATCCGTATCTTGTACCGGAACACTGTGATCCGTGTGCTAGTGTGTCCCGTGTGTCCCGTGTGTTAGAAATCAAACAGACACACATTCACATTCACGCACACACATTTACACCATGGAGGGTACCGCGCGGGGGCGGTTTAGAAGGGCGACATGCTCATGGTGAGCTTGAAGCTCAAGTGTGAGCGTGTTAGAAGTCACACAGGCACACATTCACATTCACACATACACATTACCCGGTAACACGTGTGTGTCCCGGCTCCCCCCGGTGGGGGGACCGCGACGAAACTGACTGACTAACTGACCCCCGGTGTTTTGGTGTCAAGTCAAGTCAAGTCTATAGAAACAACAGACAACCATACGGAAGCCTATCGAATGTGCTCCGGAAGCCAGCAGGGGTCAACTTGACTTGACTTGACTTGACTTGACTTGACTTGACTGTTTTGGTGCGCTCGGTTTCTTCCGGTCTGCTTTCGCGGCTCCTCCGTTCGCGCGACGGCCTGGTCGTTGCTTGGCTGCGTTGTGTGCTATCCGCCGCCATTGCTGTCGGGGTGGTGGGGGCTCTGGGGGAGGGGGGCACCGACCCCTCCTCCCACTTGTTCATGCCCGGGCACATCGTGCATGCGCCCGTGCTCGGCGATCTCAATCCTATGCCGCTCTGGGCTCCCGTGCTGAAGGCATCCAACAAGTCCAACGTCACCTTTGGTGGCGTCGGCTCCGGTACGGTGATCGACCGCTGCGAGGTTGCGTACAACGCTGATGACGTCTTCGGCAGCAACCTGTCGGTGGTGCTCTCCATGGGCAACGGTGCTTTCGACACTTTCGCAATGGTACAACCGTGGCACAACCGTGGCACGGAGATGGACTCGAAGTTTTCTATCACTACACGGTCGCTCCCAGCCTTCTGCTCAAAGTATGACATCACGACAAAGTCGCTCCCAGCCTTCTCCTCGATGGCCGTCATTGGAGGTGGGGCGCCGGGGCACATCGGCGGCCTACTGCGCCTGCGCGAGGGCACACCCGACGAGATCGCACTCGAGGAGCTCTTCGATGCGGGCTCGATTGGGGACGCCGATATCAAGTACTCGTTCCCATACGACCAGACGAACTCGAAGGAGGACCCCGGAAGCGGCGAAAAGGGCGGGGTGCCTTTGCGGTGGGTGGAGTGCTTGGACGGCGCACTCGTGCTGTTCAGGCTCGGGTTGCTCATCTTTGCAGTTTGCTCGGAGCAGGAACGGTCCGGACCAAACAAGTGCTTTGCAATGTGGGCGAGGCGCAATCGCTCCTACCGGAACAAGTGGCGTTTCGCGATTTGGGCGAGGCACAATCGCTCCTACCGTAACAAATGGCTCAAACTGGCCTTGCTTGTGCTCTTGGTCCCACGGGTGAGTGCTATGGTGACGACGACGACGCCACCCGATGGCGATGGGACTGGTGCATATCGTCGTGATGAGGCTGGCGCGCATCAGGTAGAGTCGGGCGCGCAGATGCCGCCACTGCGACCGCCGCCGCTCACTCCATTATGCGCTGATGATGTGGACAGCGGCGCCTTCGACTCAGGCGGCGCACCCATGCCGTGCTCCTACTTCTCTGCACAGCCCTCTGCTTGCGCTTCCTATCCAATCGCGCGGGCCACTTGCCCGGTCTCGTGCGACACGTGTTCGCCTCTCCTACCATGGCTATCACACACCCGACTGCCGCCCTCGCCCCCCCCTTTGAAGGCCACACCCACTTCGTCCCTGTACCCTCCGAGCTCTGGTCGGACACTGCCTCAGTCCTCGTCACTGCCGCCATCGCCCCCATTCTTGCTGCTATCTATGCTTACGCCGCCACCTCCCGTTCGGGTGCCATCCCCTCCACCTCCATGGTCGCCACTGATGGCACTCCCGTGCACGGTGCTGCCCTGCACTGAGGCCAGCGACGTTCCCGCGTTGTACCGAGGTCTGCAGCTCGCGGTGCCCAGCCACCGCCGCGAGCTGCAGACCCAGGTGAGCACCAGCGCGGAACTGCTCAGTGCACTCGCCAACACAGCCGTCGGTCGCATTGTCCTCGCCCCCGGCACGTACATACTCAGCGCCGAGCTCAGCGTCACCAGGAGCGTCGTCCTCGAGGCGGTGGTGGCAGGCTCGGTCGTGCTGGATGCACAAGCCAGCTCCTCGAGTAAGCGCCGTGTGCTGAACATCCAGCCGGGCTCGTTGGGCGTCGTGCAACTGATTGGGCTCAACATCACGGGAGGCAACGTGAACGATGTGCGTGCTAACGCTCAAAAGTTCCCATCGCCCCGATAGGAAAATTGCTGACGCGCTTGCTTTGATTCTCGCTTGCACAACTGCAAACGACGCTTTGGTCAACTACAGGGGGTGCGTGCTGCAGAGACCTTGAAAAGTTCCCATCGCCCCGATGGGAGACTCACGTTTGGCTCGTTGTTTGCAGGGTGGTGGTATTCGTGTCGATGGAGGCTCAGTGTCAATTGTGAACTCCCAGATCTACTCCAACACAGCTGACACTGTGCGCACTCATCTTCAAAAGTTCCCATCGCCCCGATGGGAAAGTTGCTGACGAGCTTGCCTCGACTCACGTTTGGACGACTGCGGCCGACGCTCTGGTCAACTACAGAATGTATGTGCCGCAGATACCTTCAATATTTCCCATCGCCCCGATGGTAAAATTGCTGACGCACTTTTGCTCGACTCTCGCTTGCACAACTGCGACCGACGCTTCGGTCAACTACAGTCGGCACGTGCCGCAGAGTTGAAAATTTCCCATGGCCCCCATGGGAAAACTGCTGACGCGCTTGCCTCGACTCACGCTTGCACAACTGCGAACGCTTCGGTCCACAACAGTATGTAAGTGCCACACAGAGACCTTGAAAACTTCCCATTGCCCCAATGGGAAGATTGCTGACGTGCTTGCCTTGACTCTCGCTCGCTCGCAAAACTGCGAATGCTACAGGGGGTGCGTGCCTCAGAGACCTTGCAAAGTTCCCATCGCCCGATGGGAAAGTTGCTGACGTGCTTGCCCCGACTCACGTTTGCACAACTGCGGCCGACGCTCCGGTCAACTATACGAGTAGACTGTACGTGCCGCAGAGACCTTCAATATTTCCCATCGCCCCCATGGGAGACTCATGTTTTGCTCATTGTTTGCAGGGAGGCGGTGTCTACGTTTCTTCCGGCACGGTCACGATAACGTCTTCCTCAATCACCGGCAACACAGCTAACTATGATGTGCGTGCTCATGTTCAAAAGTTCCCATCGCCCCGATGTGAAACTCACGTTTGGCTCGTTGTTTGCAGGCTGGTGGTATTCGTGTCGATGGAGGCACAGTGTCAATCGTGAACTCCCAGATCTACTCAAACACAGCTGACAATGTACGTGCCAGCCACGCCTGCAAACTTCCCATCGCCCCGATGGGGAAATGCCTTGTTGACATGTGCATTTCGATTCTCATCTTTTATGATGGGTGCTGCCTCGAACTACAGTATTCAGTACGTGCCATCTGCGCCTGAAACTTCAAAAGTTCCCATTGCCCCAATGGGAAAATGACTAACGTGCTTGCCTTGACTCTTGCTTGCACAACTGCGAACGCTTCGGTCAACTACAGGGGGTACGTGCCGCAGAGACCTGCAACTATCCCATCGCCCCGATGGGAACCTTGCTGACGTGCTTACCTCGACTCTCGCTTGCACAACTGCGGCCGGCGCTTTGGTCAACTTCAGCAAGTATGTTCTGCAGAGACCTTCAATGTTTCCCATCGCCCCGGTGGGGAAATTGCTGACATGCTTGCCTCAACTCACACTTGCACAACTACGACTGACGCTCGGTCAACTACAGAATGTAGGTGCCGCAGAGACCTTCAATGTTTCCCATCTCCCTTATGTGAGACTCACGTTTGGCTTGTTGTTTGCAGGGCGGTGGTGTCGCAGTCTTCGGAGGCACAGTGACCATCTCATCGTGCACCATCAGTGGGAACACAGCTAGCGCTGTGCGCGCTCATCCCCAAAAGTGCCCAATGCCCCAATGGGAAAGTTGCTGACGTGCTTGCCCCGACTCACGCTTGCACAACTGCGAACGCTTCGGTAACTACAGGTGGTGCGTGCTGCAGAGACCTTGCAAGGTTCCCATAGCCCCGATGGGATTTGATATGTTTTGCGATTGTGCTTTCAGGGCGGCGGTGTTTATATCAACAATGGCACAGTGACCTTGTCATCATGCACCATCACTGGCAATACAGCTGGCAATGTGCGTGCCAACGCTAAAAAAATTCGCATCACCCCAAGAGATTCACGTTTTGCTCGTTGTTTGCAGGGCGGCGGTATCTACGTCTCTTCCGGCACGGTCACGATAACGTCTTCCTCGATCTACGGGAATCCAGCGAGCAATGTGCGTGATGCTCATGATCAAAAGTTCCCATTGCCCCGATGGGAAAGTTGCTGACGTGCTTGCCCCGACTCACGCTTGCACACAACTGCGGCCGACGCTCCGGTCAACTACAGGTTGTACGTGCCGCAGAGACCTTCAATGTTTCCCATCGCCCTATGGGAGACACGTTTGGCTCGTTGTTTGCAGGGCGGCGGTGTCCATGTCGTGGGTGGCACAGTGTCCATCTCATCGTGCACCATCAGTGGGAACACAGCTGCCAAAGTGCGCGCTCATGTTCAACAGTTCCCATTGCCCCGATGGGAAAAATGCTAACGCGCTTGCCTCGACTCTCGCTCGCACAACTGCGGCTGACGCTCCGGTCAACTACAGTATGTACGTGCCGCAGAGGCCTGAACTTTTCCCATCGCCCCGATGGTAACATTGCTGACGTGCTTATGCCTCGACTCTTTCTGCAAACGACGCTTTGGTCAACTACAGAACGTGCGTGTCACAGTGACCTTCAAAGGTTCCCATCGCCCCGATGGGAAAATTACTGACGTGCTTGCCTCGACTCTCGCTCGCACAACTGCGGCCGACACTCTGATAAACTATAGTCTTATGTATGTGCCGCAGAGACCTGTATTTTCCCATCGCCCCGATGCGAAAGTTGCTGACGTGCTTGCCCCGACTCACGCTTGCTAAACTGCGAATACTTCGGTCAACTACAGTATAATGTAGTACGTGCCACAGAGACCTTGAAAACTACTTGAAAACTTCCCATCGCCTCGATGGGCAAGTTGCTGACGTGCTTGCCTCGACTCTCGCTCAAACAACTGCGGCCGACGCTCCGGTCAACTACAGGCTTCTGTACGTGCCGCAGAGACTCAAAAGTTCCCATCGCCCGATGGGAAGATTGCTGACGCGCTTGCTTTGATTCTCGCTTGCACAACTGCGAGCGCTTCGGTCAACTACAGTGGGTGAGTGCTGCAGAGACCTTCCAAAGTTCCCACCGCCCTCATGGGAGCTCACATTTTGCTCGTTATTTGCAGGGAGGCGGTGTCTATGTCGAAGAAGGCACAGTTTCTATCGTGAACTCCCAAGTGTATTCCAATCGAGCTACGTTCGTGCGTGCTCATGCTCATAATCTCATGCCCTCATGTGTGGTGAAGAGATTCTCGTGCCAACCTAGCACCGAAGTGACCACTGTGACCTCGCGCTCCGTGCGCAGGGGCCCAACGTCTTTGTCGATGGCTGCTGTGGAGCCACAGTCTGCTCTTGGGCAACGACCCTCATCGGCGTTCTTGGCACAGTCTCAACTTGCCAGGCGCCGCCCTCGCCGCCCTCGCTGCCGCCCGACAAGGCCATGGACATTGGCCGTATCGCAGGAGGTGTTGGCGGCGGTCTCCTTCTCCTGGCCGGCCTCTGCGGGCTGGCGTGGAAGCTGCGCCGAATGAACGCAACTCCGAAGAGCAGTGGGCTTGACCTGCAGCAAGAGCAGGGTGTAGTGTCTCCCATCCGTCTGCTGGAAGCAGACTGAGAGGCGCGCTCTGTGAGCATCACACCATGGCGGAAGCCACAGATGTTCTTATGCAAAGTGTGTAACAGCATGGTCGAATGACTCGGCAACGAGGCGGGGGCGAGCCTCAGCCCCATTGCGACGGATGTGGGCTTGACTGGTGTGGGTGTCGTGAGCGGCGAGAATGGAGGGATGTGCTGGGAGCGAGAAAGCTAGGAGGGATTTGCTGCTGGGAACGGGGGAGCTCAGAAATGCGGAGCTCAGAAATGTGATGATGGGGAGCGCTCTGCAGCACCAGCCGGTGGGATAGGACAGGCCGTGGGTTCGGACCGCTTAGAGCGAGCAGCTGTGTGCGAGATGTGCTCTCCCGTCTGGGTCGGGTGAGCAGCACCGCGTGGCGGAAGTGTGCATCAGACACCATGTGTCACCGATCTTCAACGAGGCACGGCCACTTGAGTGCCGGGAGTGATGCATCTGTTGGAGACGCTCTTGGACGGGTGTTCGGGGGTTTGGGCCTCATAGTAGGCATGGAAGAATGAAGCCGATAAAAATATATATAATAGAGGGTAAATTCAGTGATTGAAAAAAAGTCATATGACGAGCCGAGCGGAGTATCCGTTCAGGACCCGCGTCTTTGTCTTCGAATGAGAGTCCTTGGATGTAGTGTTCTCGTGGATGAGGCCGGTGAGCGTGACTGTGTATTCTCACCCTCTCGCTGCCCTCACACAACTGTGCATTGGACGATTGGGAGGACCTCGACAATCTTGAGCAGCCTCAGAACCAACCGCACGCCGCCGCCACCGCTCGGCACGGCGCTCGCGGAGACGACTAAACTCGGCTCTCGGCTCACCGGCCGGAGGTACGTGCCCGGGGGGAAGAGGCACTCGGACTCGCCCGGGAAGGCGCTTAGGAAGCCCACGACAGCGCCCCTGTGCTGTGGCAAGTCGGGGGCGCTCAGCTTGAGCAGCAGCAGCGCACCATGGCTCGTCGCGCATGGCGTCGCGGCATGGCTGCGCGCAGCATAGCGCTCGGCCACCGCCCGCTCCGTCGAAGCGGATAAGAATCCGAGCTCGCATCCCCCGCGCTGCAGGAACTCGCCCGTGAGCGCCGTGCTGAGCGCCATGTCCCGTACCCCTCGCCACAGGGTGCGCAGCGGCGGTGGCTGCGGCGGCTGCAGCGGCACTGCAGCCGCCGAATCAGTCGCCGAGGCAGCCACCGAGGCAGCCGAAGGACTACTGATGGCCGCCGCCGCGCCAGCGGCCTTGCGCAGCTTGTTGCACGCTTGGATGAGCACAGTGACCGTCGCGGCATAAGGATGAGGAGCCTCCGGTGTGCACCTGCATGAGGGAGGCACTTCGAGGTGTCGTCAGAGGCACTCAACAGTTTCGTCAGAGGCGTATGGATGTGGAGCCTCCGGTGTGCACCCGGTGCGTAATGGCCCGTTGATGTTCAGGTGCGTCGAGCCTGCGGACGGGCCCGAGCCACGAAATTCATTAGAGCCCCTCCTCCGGGGCACTCAGATTGCAATCAGAGCTCATCAGAGGCCATCAGCACGACTCACCCGAGTACAGGCGCAGCGCGAGCACATCTGCCCGGCTCAGATTGGCCGCCTGCGCCGCCGGTGCGCTGTGGAAGTCGTCGAGGGTTCGCCCTTGATGGCCCAGATCGAGTACGCCGCAGGGCATGCCGGGGGGTAGAGGGCGTTCCGTCGCGGACTGATGGCTCACGTACTCGAGCCAATCGAGATCCGTCCACCCGAGCGCATCACGGCTGGGTGCGCCGCAGGCCGCAAATGCCGCAAATTCCGCAACGATGGCTCTCTCACCCGCCGCTGCATGCATTGCGAGCGCCTCCGCCTCCAGTCCTACCAGCCGGTGCACCCGCTGCGCAGCCTCGATGGGCTTGCCGAAGCGCAATTGGCCGACGAACCGCTCGGCCTGCCTAATTTGGTTCGTCCATGAAGCGCTGTCGTGAGCCGGCGGGCGCACCGCCGCTGTACGTGGCAAGGCGAGCGACAGGCGCGGGCGTGACGAAACAGCGTCGGCGGGACGAAGCCCGTCATAACCGACGCCGAGCACGCGCGCCTCCGCATGCAATCCGGGGAAGTCGCTTAGCAGCTGGTCGGCACGGGCGCGCACCTGATGAGGGAGGCACTCCGAGGTGTCGTCAGAGGCACTCCGAGGTTTCGTCAGAGGCACTCCGAGGTGTCGTCAGAGGCACTCCGAGGTTTCGTCAGAGGCACTCCGAGGTGACGTCAGAGGCACTCCGGGGTGTCGTCAGCGGCTCCGAGGCCACCTGCGCGAGCAGCTCACACAACTCCTCGATGGCCTCCGCCGGCCCGCGCAGCGTGCATGCAAGCGTGTGCTCGGGCGCCGCCGTCACGTGCGCCGGCGGCGCGCCGTGCATGTCGGCCTCGTTCACACCAAGCGGCTCGGGGTTCGTCAAGCCCAAAGTCCACGCCGGAGCGCCCGCCGTATGGCTGTACGCGTGGGCCACGGCCTCAGTGCTCTCAAGCTCAATCAGCAGAAGCGTCGTCCCGGGCAGACGCGTCGTCCCGGGCTGAGTCGTCCCGAGGCCGTCGTCGTCGTCGTCGTCGTCGTCGTCGTCGTCGTCGTCGTCGTCGTCGGCGTCGGCGTCGTTGTCGGCAGCAGCAGCAGCAGCATGGCGCTCACGCTCGGCGACATCCGTCACGCGCGCCTGGATCAACGCCCCCTTGCGCCAGAATTGATGGTACACGCCGAGCCCGAAGCAGGACGCCATCAAGCGTTCCGTCAAACCGGGCGGTGCTATACGGCCGAGCGCGTAGACGAGGCTCACCTGCGTGCGCCATGCCGGGCGGGACGCGCCGTCAGTGCCAATCAAGGGAGGGCGCACGCAGCGCAATCTGTGCCAATCAAGGGAGCCAATCTCAGGGTGGCAACCAGAGTTGTGAAACGCCAACGGTGGCATTCAAGCACACGTCCGCTGAGACGCTCACCTGCGCGCCGTGTCGGGCGGCGGCCCACGAAGTGTCTACGGAGGTCGGCCGACGTTCGGGCAAGCGCATGGGCATCACCTGCATGCAATTAGGGGGGCAATCAGCATGCCATTCAAGAGGAGCTCGAGAGGCCGACGTTCGGGCGAGCGCAGGGGCATCACCCAGCGCCGGCCGAGCGGCGTGAACTCGGAGAGGAAGAGAACGCCACTCTCGCTCAACATGAGGAGCACCTGCATGCAATTAGGGAGGCAATCAGCATGCACTCTCGCTCAACATCAGTAGCACCTGGGGGTCTCATTAGGACGTAATGAGTGCCATCCATCAGTTGCAATGAATCGCAATCACTCTCAAGCGCACATCGCCGAAGTCGTTCGCACGGAGCCCCAAAGCATTCACATTCACATTCACATTCACACTCACACTCACACTCAATCAAGCGCACATCGCCGTAGTCGTCCGCATGGAGCCCCACATCTTCCCACAGCATGGGCAGCAGCTCCTCCCGTAACTCCCCCGAGCCAACGAGCACCGCGGTCGCGTGCAGCAGCAGCCGAACGCCCGGTGACTCCTCGAACAGCTCGCCCGTGTGCTCGTATGCGCGCGGGATCGCCCACTCGCGGCTCACCTGCATGCAATTAGGGAGGCAATCAGCATGCAATTAGGCGCGGGATCGCCCACTCGCGGCTGGCATTCATGCAATGGTGGCACTCATCAGTGCCGATCCATCGCAATCAACAGTAATCAGTAGCAGTCATGGCTTACCCGATGGTCGACGAGCGGCTTGAGTAGCTGGGTCACGTAATCCGGATGCAAGAAGATGAGACCGCAGCTCGCGAAGAGCTCCCCTGATTAAGGAAGCCATCATTGCAATCAGGTCATCAGTGCAAGAAGATGAGTTCATAGCTCACGAAGAGACTCACCCTGATTAATCAGCAGCTGCAGCACGTCCGCGAGCACACGCGAGTCTGGAGGGACGCGCAGCGGCGGCGCCACGGCCGTGAGCCAGCACTGGAGAGCCTCCGCGTACCTGAAAGCAATCAGTGGCAATCATGTCAAACAGTGGCAATCATGGTGAGCCAGCACTGGAGAGCCTCCGCGTACCTGAAAGCAATCAGTGGCACTCCGCGGCACTCAGTGGCTCACAGTGGCACTCAGTGTAGCCAGATTGAGCAATCATGGCCATCAGGGAGCACGCACGTCATGTACGGCCGGGCGCGTGCCTCGCAGACAGCCGGCGGCGGCCGGTGGCGACCGTTCGTGCCACCCACCGCGCCGTCCCGGGCGCCGTCAAGGAGCTCGGCCACGTGGCGCGCCGTCGCGAGCGGATCTCGTCCATCACGGAGCGCCCGGAGCATGGAGCCCGCATAGGACCAGCTGCGTGGGATAGTCTGACCGATGGAGAGCAGCAGCGGCGGCGACGACGAGCAAATCTCCTCGAGCTGAGCTCGGAGGGCTTCGAGGGTCTTCTCACCGCCCGCCACTGACGAGACGCACGCGACGCGAGGTCGTATGCGCAGCCGCACGGCGCCCGCTGGCTGGCGCACCTGCATGCGACGCAATCAATCGGGATCAGGGTACGGTGGCATGCCGCACCCGCGACGCCAGGCCAATCATAGGCACGCATCGACATCAGCCGCCATCACCTGATGATTCTGCATGCAAATCCGCCTCCCTAATTGCACGCATAGCCATCAGTCGCCATCAGCCGCCATCAGCCGCAATCACCTGATGCCAGTAGATGGCACGGCGCACCCACGACCCCTGCCTGCATGCAATTAGGGAGGCAATCAGCACACCTGATGCCAGTAGATGGCACGGCGCACCCACGACGCCTGCTCCTCGACCACGCGCTCCAAATGGTGCACCTCCAGTGGCGAGACCGCCTTCGGTAGGAGCTTATCGCACTGCGTGAGCACCGGGAGCACGACGGCACCGGGTGCGCTGCTTTGCAAGTAGTCGAGCCATCGGCCGAGGACGTCAGGGTAGTGAGCGTCCTGCCACCAGAGGCACTCACAGGCGCTCAGAAGCACTCAGGGGCACTCAGTGGCCATCAAAGGCCACCAACAGCAGTCAAACGCGAGCATCCATCACAACTCATCGAGGCGCTCAGAAGCACTCAGTGGCCATCAAAGGCCACCAACAGTCAAACGCGAGCATCCATCACAACTCATCGAGGCGCTCAGAAGCACTCAGTGGTCATCAGTGGCCATCAGGGGCCATCAGAAGCGAGCATCCATCACAACTCACCGAGGCGCGCGGCGCCGCCACCGCCAAGATGTACAGAGACCCAGGCACAATGTAAGGCTGCTGCGCGGCGGCATAGGCGATCTGTCCTCCCAAATCCCACACTGACATGGTGACGTCGCGAGCGTCGTCAGTGGCCTGCCCGCTGGTGCCGCTGACGCCGTGGCTGGTGCCAACGCCGTGGCCGGTGCCATTGTAACCGCCATGGCTGCCGCCATGGCTGGCGCCATTGCTGGCGCCATTGCTGCCGACTGCGTGGCTGCTGACGCCTTTGTTGGCACTACTGCCGCCGCCCACGCCGTCACCGCTGCGCCCGCCCCCGCCCTTGGCGCCGAGTTGGGCGCCGACCTTCTCGCGTTCCACGCTCGCCCCTCCGAAGGCGCCGTGTCGGGCGCCCTCCGCGCTCGCCTTTCCTCCACCGACGCCGTGTCGGGCGCCCCCAAAGGCAGCACGCAGCGTGAGCGTCGTGATGTCGAGCTGGGTCGCACGCGAGTCGACGCGACGAAGCTCATTCGTGGGCTGGCAATCAAGTACGATCAAGTGGGCTGGCAATCAAGTACGATCAAAGGCAATCAAGGGAGATCGCACCTGGATCGTACGCGCATCGACGTGCGTGGGCTTCGGAGTGCCATAGAACAGGCCGCGCTGCAAGCTCGTCTTGCCCGCCATCCCGTCGCCGAGCAGCACAAGCCGTGCGGACCACGAGATTGTAGCTCCCGCGCGCTCAAGTTCGTCAAAGTAGCGACGCACGGCCTCGAGTCCCTGATGAGGGAGGCAATCAATCTAAGAAGGGAGGCAATCAAAGAGTTCGTCAAAGTAGCGACGCACGGCCTCGAGTCCCTGATGAGGGAGGCAATCAATCTAAGTAGGGAGGCAATCAGAGGCCATCAAGCGGCCTCGAGCTCGTCGCTCACCTGGTTGGCAACCGAGACGGGCGGGCGCTGGAGCGGGTTGCCCTTCCACAGCAGCTCGCGTAACGACAGCGCCGTCTCGTTCGTCACGGTGGGCAGCTCCGCCAGAACGTTCTCGGAAATGTCCAGATGGCGCAAGGAGACCATACCCGCAATCGAGGGCAGGCTCACCAGACGATTCGCCGACGCATGCAGCTTCTGTAGGCATGCGAGCTGCCCAATCGAGTCGCAGAGTGCGACCAGCTGGTTGGCATGCACGTCGAACGTAATCAGCGTCTTCAGGTGGCCTATCGAGTCGGGCAACTCACCTGCATGCAACGCAAACAGTGCATAGTCGTCCTCATCGAGCGAATCCATAGTCACGTCACGTCAAGTCAAGTCAAGTCAAAACAACTCAACTCAACTCAACTCAAGTCAAGTCAAGTCAAGTCAAGTCAAGTCAAAACAACTCAAGTCAAGTCAAGTCAAGTCAAGTCACGGAGCGATACGGCCATTAGTGGGGGGACAATGGCAATCAAGATAATCAAGAGGCGATCAAGAGGCAATCAATATATAAACCAAGATACAATCAAGATACATCAAGAGGCGATCAAGAGGCGATCAAGAGGCGATCAAGAGGCAATCAAAGAGGCAATCAAGAGGCAATCAAGAGGCAGCTCACGAAGGAGATTGGTCGAGATGTCGAGCGACGTGAGCGCGGGAAGCTCGCCAAGCCGCTCCGGCAGCGCGCCAAGTCGATTCCGGTGCGCGTCCAGGAGACTCAGCTTGCGCAGCTGGATCAGACTCGCAGGCAGACTCGTCAACTGATTCTCATGCACGTCCAGCGTGTGCAGCAGCGGCAGCTGGCCGAGTGCCTCGGGCAGCTCGACGAGCTCGTTGTTGCTCACCTGCATGCAAGGCCATCAGGGACGTCGGTGGCGATCAGTGGCGATCAGTGGCGGTCAGTGGCGATCAGTGGCGATCAATCAGTGGCCATCAGTGGCCATCAGTAGCCGTCAGTGGCAGCTCGACGTGTCTTCTCACGTCGAGGCTCAGAAGCTGTCCGAGGAGCCCGATCGTTGCCGGCAGCGCGCCGAGCACGTTGAAGCGAGCATTGAGCCTCTCGAGCGCGCGCAGCTCGCCCACGCTGTCGGGCAGCGTCCTGATCGAGTTCGTGTTGACAAGCAGCGCCGAGAGCATCGGCAGCTGCTTGCCCAGGCCTGCGGGCAGCCCCATGAGCGCCATCCCGAGCAGATCGAGCCTGCGCTCACGTGGCGCCTCACGGACACGGCGCGCCACCTCCGCACGCGGCTCCGGTCGGTCGCAAAGCTCGACGAACTCGCGCACCAGTGCCTCCATGCGTTCCGGGGCAGCAGCCGTCCGTGCACCGGAGGTGGAGCCGCTGCCGCGGCCTGCAGCTCCACCTCGGCCTGCCGCGCCACCACGACCACCGCCGCCAGCCGGCCGGCGTGCGGATGAGGGTGGCGAGGGCCCGCGGCGGCGGCGTGGCGTGGTGGCGCTGGTAGCGCGCGGAGGCATGGAAGGCCGCCGACCTCTGTGGTGCCGGCTCTTGGAGTCCTGCTGCAGGGAGGCGTGATGCGCGAGCAAATCCAAAAGCGGAAAGTCTCGTTAACGTTACTTCGTCTTCCAACCACCGGTCCCAAGAACGGAAAGTCTCGCTGTCGACGCGGGTCTATAGACATGTGTGCTCGCAAGAGACAAAATTGCCTGCTGTCGTCGATGTTGTGTCGTCAGATCGATGCTGTGGCAACCAGATACCCGGTACCGGTACTAGAGATGTTCCGTGCGAGGATCCGACATCGATTGTTTTCGTTCGCTTTCTGCATGTTTCGCAAGTTTGCTCTTCACACACATCCATTGCCATTTTCTCCTTTGTGTGAGCTCGGATGTCATCGGGTCGCCTGGCCGCACTCTTCGAGCGCCTCGGCGACATCGATCGCCCAGTACCCACGCAGCGCGTCGGTTGGACCACTCCGACGGGCGCCACCCTTGACCACGATGTGCTCGAATTCATCGTGGCGCGCTTGCTCGGTCAAGATCTCGCGGCACTCGGCTCAACTTGCTCCTCACTACGCGCCCTCGCCGCATGCTCCTACATCGGCTTACGCCTCACGCTGTTTCCGCACCAGCGAGCTTCGCTTGCCTTTATGATGGCCGCTGAGGCGAGCTGTCAACGCGGCGGCATCTTGGCAGACGAGCCCGGCACCGGCAAGACGGTGACAATTCTCTCGCTCCTCTGCAAGACGGCAGGGCTGCGATCGCGCGCGCCAGCCAACGTGGCGCAGGCTCGCGCCGAGGCGGCGGACGAGGAGTGGGCCTCGCTCGCCCTTCCGTTCAAGCGCGAGCTCGCGTACGCCATTCTCAAGGACGTGCGCACGCGATGCCCGAGAGGATTTGCTCTCTTTGGCAGCTCGGGTGAACAGGCGGCGGCCGAGCTCGAGGGCTATCTCGCCCTCGTGCCCACGCCGCCGCCCGACTTTGCCGCGCTCAAGAGCGATACAGCCATCGGCGCCTTCCCCTCGCGCTCGGCCTTTGACGAGGCTGTCCGCGCAGTTCCACAAGCGGCGCTGACGTACTGGTCAAGCCACGTGGCCAGCCACTCGCACCCACACGGGCCCGCCGCGGCGGCCGAGCTCGCCTCGGTCGCCAAGGAGCTGCAGGACGTGCTGGAGACGGTCCTTGAGTCGCATGGTCCCAAGGGATCCAAATCAGGCAAGGGATCCAAATTAGGTATCCAAGGGAGAGTTAGCAAGAGCCGGTCAGCTGGTTCTTCTGTCGGCGGACCGCTACGCTCGTGCGCAACGCTGTTGGTGGTGCCGCGGCCGCTGGTACCGCACTGGCGTGAGCAACTCGAGTGGCACGTGCACACGGGGGCCCTTGGCGGCCCCGTGATCGTCGACGATCACGGGCCCGCGGAGCTGCGTGATCTGTACTCGGCATCAGAGCTTGCGGCGGCGGCTGTGGTGGTGACCTCCTCCGAGCGACTCTCCCAGGAGCACCGGCACGCGCACAGGGGCGATGGCCGGCCGTCGGTGCTCTGCGAGGTGGCGTGGGTGCGCCTGATTTGCGACGAGGGCCACTCACTGGGTGGCGGCGCGATCACTCACACCAAGGTGAGGTGATTACTCTCTGTGATTACTCTCTGTGATTACTCTCTGTGATTACTCACTGTGATCTCGGTGATTGCTCACTGGGTGGCGGCGCGATCACTCACACCAAGGTGTTCTTGATCGCCTCATGATCGCCTCATGATCGCCTCTTGATGGCCTCTTGATTACCACGAATTGCCGCTGATCGCCACTCATGGCCATCTGATTGCCATCTGATTGCCATCTGATTGCCGCTGATTCCCACGAACTGCCACTGCCATTTGCCCGACCCCTCTCTAGGTGCTCCTGCAAGAGCTCTCAGTCGAGAGGCGCTGGGTGATGAGTGGCACGCCGGCGAAGGAGACGAGCGATGCGGACGGTTGTGCGACCCTGGGTGGGCTGCTAAGCTTCCTGCGCCACCCGAAGCACAGCCTGTGGAAAGGCGTGGCGCGCCGGCTGCTCGCCCATGCCGAGGGCGCGGAGGACGCGGCGCTTGCCTTCCTGGCGCCGATCATGGTGCGCAATCTCAAGCGCAAGATCGCAGTGCCCCACCCCATCCGCTCGACACGCTTCCTCGAGTGCTCTGCCGCGGAACGTCTCGCGTACAATTCGCTCGTGGCCTTCTTCCAGGCGAACCTCGTGCTCACCGGCCTGCAAGGCGCCGTGACGGGCGCTGGCGCGGACGTCTCACTGCTCCATCACAACAACCTCAAATCGGCGCGCAAGGCTGTTGAGAATGTACGGCTGGCGAGTAACGGCGGTGGCAAGCAGCTCGCTACCCTCTCGCCTCACTACTTTCGAGAGTGCTGCGCGTGGCTCAGTGAGCGATATCGGGCTCCCTCGCGGGTCGTCGAGCGGGCGTGCGCCTTCATGACGGCTGCCCAGTCGGGTGACGCGACGCCCTGCGATAAGTGTGGCCTGCCTTTGCTGCTCCAGCTCTTGATGCCCATGTGCGGGCACCTATGCTGCCCCGAGTGTGTTGACTCGGCGAGTGCAGCTAGCAGCGCAGCTGCGGAGGAGGGCGGGGAGCAGGCCGCCCGTCACGACGACTTCCCCTCTCTTCGGGGAGGCGCCCGTCACGCCGAGGGTGTTCGCGAGCTATGCGCGTGCCCCGTATGCGCTGAGGCCCTCCCCGAGCTCGAATACCTCAAGTGCCCGCGCTGCGACGACGTCGTGTGCAGCCACGGCGAGCGGCGCGTGCTCACGCAAGCCCATCCACTCGACGCGTTCGCTTACGTGCAGCCCGGGTTTGACTTGCAGGTGATGACTACTGATGACCACTGATGACCTCTGATGACCTCTGATGACCTCTGATGACCTCTGATGACCTCTGATGACCTCTGATGACCTCTGATGACCTCTGATGACCACTGATGACCTCTGATGATCGACCTGCAGTGGAGCGAGACATTACGAGAGGCCGAGGCGCGGGCTCTCGCTCACGCATACGAGCTGCAGCGGAGGGAAGAGGCGCGGGCCGCAGCCAAGGTGGCGCCGACCGCGCTGCCGTCTTCATCGCGCCGCGTCGCCTTTGCAGACGACGCCAATGGCGGCGGCGGCGGCGGCGGCGGCGGCGGCGGCAGTGGCAGCAAAAGCGACAATGCTGCCGTTGGCAGCAGCAGCAGCGGCAGCGGCAGCAACGGCGGCGGCAGCGGCGGCAGCGGCGGCAGCGGCAGCGTCGTTCCCCACCAAGCCCAACCCCAATTGTTAACGAAACCCAATTGTCACCACCAAGCCCAAACCCATACCAAAGCGGCGCACATTATCGAGGCGATTGCCTCTCTTCGACGAATTGAGCGGGAAGCGGTGCATGCACTCAAGCAGGGGCGATGCCCCTCGGGCACTGGCGGTGACCAGGGCAGTTACGACGGCCGGCCGGTGCGCGTCGCCGTCTATGCGGAGAGCCGGCGCATGCTCGACCAGCTAGGGCACTTTCTGTACCTGCGCTTCGGCGACGATGCAGTCGCACAGTTCTGGGGCAAGTACCGTAACTCCGAGCTGACCAAATTCCGGACGCGGCGTGTGCAGTACTGGCGGTGCGAGCGCTGCCCGCCGCGCGCGCATCACGCCGGTGGGCGCGAGGTCGAATCTGGGCGCGAGGTCGAATTCCCCGAGGTGCGCTGCTACGGCAAGCATCTGGTGTTGCAGGTGGGTGCCGAGCATGCTCCGGTCGGGATGCAGCTGCCCGCCGGGGCGACTACCTTCGAGGTGTGCGTCAATGAGGAGGATGCCCGGGTGCCCGGGCAGCCCACCTTCGTGGCGGGCACCGTCTGGACTGTGGGAACCATTGCCGAGACGCGCCTGCGCGCCCCGAACGCCCAACACAGCGCCCCGTCGCTCGGCGTCTGGGTGCCGGGGCGCGTGGTGAGCTTCCAAAAGTGTGGACATCGGCTGGGTGATCGTCCCTGGAGCTCGCGCGAGGTGAGCGCCACTGATGAGCCCTGATGAGCCCTGATGAGCCCTGATGAGCCCTGATGAGCCCCGATGAGCCCTGATGAGCCCTGATGAGCCCTGATGAGCCCTGATGGGCCCTGATGAGCCCTGATGAGCCCTGATGAGCCCTGATGAGCCCTGATGAGCCCTGATGGGCCCTGATGAGCCCTGATGAGCCCTGATGGGCCCTGATGAGCCCTGATGAGCCCCGATGAGCCCTGATGAGCCCTGATGAGCCCTGATGAGC
>Ga0210245_100694_pt1 | contig 29796 bp, 27 predicted proteins | sample ChrtobMetaP3_4mM_FD_155450 | JGI IMG/M metagenome (GOLD analysis project Ga0210245, IMG submission 155450) | Chrysochromulina tobin associated microbial communities from unialgal haptophyte culture, Seattle, Washington, United States - P3_4mM | ecosystem: Host-associated > Algae > Haptophytes >...
CGGCGATTGGTACGTCGGATTTAGCATCATTCGAATCGTCGCCCTTTGATCTATCGGACTCCTCCACGCCACGAGCATGCTCGATGAAGATGAAGAGTATGAAGACGCAGTGCTGTACGAGCGCCGCGGCACGCCTGTTCTGCGCAGTGCGCGCCCCGAGCTCGTCGTGCCCACACCCTGGACGAGATGGCTTTGGACTGGAGCCCTAAATTCGAGGTTATGGCCTCGAGCATGCGCTGCGACGGGGTAGCGCGCCTCGATGGTGGCAGAGCCGCGTCCCGGGTTCTCGCCCCGCTGTCTTGGTTGGTCAGAAGGAATGAAGGTGTGAATCTCCTGCGCATGCAAGGGGGGAAGGGGGGAAGATTTCTCTCGGCGCTGATAGGCTAGGTTCCCCAACGCACGCGCTGTGCGTTCGCCTCACCTATCATTGCATCACGCGGGGGAGGAAATTTATGTGGCGGTCATTCGCAATTAATCGCAATCCTTCACCTCATCAGTCATCACCTGGTCCGGCAAACTGTCCGGCATGTGTTCGCTGATGCCTTGGGCCGGCTGCTGCTGCGCCTGCAGGCTCACCTGCGGCTGCTGCTGCTGCTGCTGCGGGGTGAAGCCCTTGGCACCCGCACGCACCACCTTCGCCTGTCGACCCTCGCCTTGCGTTGTGTAGAATAACTCGAAGAGCTTCTGGTTGGTATGCACGTAGACGCTCGATTGCCTCTGATAGTATGCTCCGCCCACCCTCCGTAGTCGAAAATGCGACTCCCTGGTTCGGCGAAGTGCGCGCCCACCGCTCCATGCCACGGCAGTCCGCGATTGGTAGCGAGATGTCGTACACGCGTGCATAGGCAGACGTAGTCCAAAGGTGGTGCTCAGCATCATCAGCATCATCAGCATCATCAACCCCAACCTCAACCCCAACCTCGCCAATACTGCCACTCTGCAGCCGATGGAATTCCGTGTCCGCAACCATGTAATGGCCACAAACCGCCTGATGAGAGAGTAACGACCTCAGAGCGTGACCATTTGCGGCCCGCAATAGACGAAACTCTTACCCATGAATGCCGCGGCTCCAGCGGACGCGGAATCTACCCCACTTAAGGAGTAGAATCTTGTATCCCGTGCTGAGAGACGGCAAACATGAACTAGCAAGATGTCATTTGGATTCATGGCCAGAATCCATAGCCATGTAGCGACCTCAAGCTGTCCACGAAGGCGATCTCGTGCGCGTTGCGCAGCGCGCGCCGCGGGCAGTGCGCGAAGCAGGGCGACATCGTCGCGCCCGACTCGGAGAGCTCGGGCAGCTTGACCAGGTACTTGGGCTCGCCGCCGAGCTGTGCAAACTCGAAGCCCATCACCTTGGCATTCTTAATGCCGAAGGTGCTTGGGCTCGGCAGTGCGCAGCCGACGATGTCCGGCGCGTGCGCAAGCGTCGAGGCCGACGGGCGTGTCCCACCACGCGGCCTGGTTGGGCTTGCGGCCTTGGAGCAGCAGGACCTGCACGCGGCGGTCGACGGCGAGGGCAAGGGCGAGGGCGCGCACGATCGGCGCTGAGAGCTGCGTCGCCGGGCGGAACAACGCCGCGGGCGGCTCGACGCCGTGGGCGGCTCGACGCCGTGGCCCTGGCCGGGCAGCGCGCCGGTGCAGCCGTCAAAGGCACACGCGACCACGCCGCGCGTCTCGTCGCCCTTCATCATGCATTGGAGCTGCGGGCTCACGCCGCCGCGCGCCGTGTAGTAGCCGGCTGAGTGGCCCTGGCGCTGCGCGACAGCTCGCTCGGCTCGGCCATGGAGTCGCCGTGCAGCCAAGTTGTCTCCTTGCCGAGGCCGCTGCACGCGCGGGAGAGCGAGAGCGCGTCGTGCGAAACGACCTTCGGGCGCTTGCTGTGTGTGGCGACGGATTCCGCGGTGTGTGTATATTACTGGGTGTTACTGGGTGCTCACGACGACGGCGACCGGCAGCATCCAGCAACCAGCAGCAGCACTGGCATTTAATGATTTTTTATCTGATTTAATACGGGGTTTTACGGGGATCCGATCCCAATTGTCCGATCCCCGGACGGGATCCGATCCCGACGTCACAGTTTGCGAGATTGCCAATGCGTTTGTGCCCGGTCGGTTTGGGGGCCATGGGCGACTCGACGCCGCGATGGCGCTGTCACCGGGTTTGGGGACTGGGGTGACGCCTCAGAGCTCAGTGACGGTCCGCCCGCGTGGGCGGTGACATTTCCGATTTCCCCGAAAGCGTTTTCTCCCTGTTTTGTACAGCACCTCGAGCACGCCGTACCTCAGAGGCAAGAGATTGGCGTCAGAGTCCGGTGCCACCAACACGAGCTCCACAGCTGCTGCTCTCCCCGACCACGCCGACCACGCCGCTCGCGGATGGAGACTCGCCTCCCCGATTTGGTACAGGCGCGACAGGTGCACGTGAAGCCGTACATGGCGAGCGCCTCGCGGCGCAGCTTGCGCGACTCATGCCGGTCCACGTACGAGTGCATAATCTCGCCGCCAGCCGGGATGTCGCACGCTGCGACGATCCGCGCCGAGGCCGGTCGGCTCGTCTGTTGGACCTCAACGACCCCATCAGCCGTTGGGGCATAGGAGAGCTCGGCGTTCGGGCAGCACGAGTGATTCATCATGCAGACGAACCAGAAGAGGCCGGTCGCGTCGAGCGGCTCGACGCTGCGCCGCGGCGAGAAGGAGGCCGCCGCCGGGCTTGGCACCGTCACCGCACACTGGTTCAGCAGCGTCAATCCGACAAGGGCCCCAAAAGAGTGAAGCCCCTCCATGACGCAGCCCGCTTCGATCTGAGCACGTGTGACGCCGGCCTCGGTGGCGGCTCGTTCCTGCGAGAGCAGCGCGGCCAAAAGCAGCGAGCACGAGGCGCTCACATCGCCAAGTGTCTGTGCCGCCGCCTCCGCGCCTGCGGCATCACGGCCGATCACCGTGGCTACAGGCTCCTGCACGAGCTCGAGAGCCGTCGCAGTCTCGGCTGTCGCCAAAGCCTCTATCCCTTGCCGTGTGGCGCTGGTGCCCACGCCCGTGGTACTGCCGCGGTGCAGCCGCGCATCGGCGCAGAGCCGCGCCACTAGCAACCGTGCGGCCAGCTCTAGCTCTGGCAGTTCAGTCCCCTCCGCATGCGAACGCCAAGCTCGGAGGGCGGCTGCCGCTTTGCGGCCTTCGCCTTCACACAACAGCCTGTGGCCTCGGGCTACGTCTGCGTCGGCGCATGCGCGGCTGCAATACAGCGCGCCACAGCCACAGGAAACCACCCCTGTGGGGGACTTGAGAAGCCACGCCGCAGCAGCGTTGAGCGGGGTTCCCGCGGCAACGGAGCAGTGCAAGTCGGCCGGACCGAGAAAGGTCAGGCATCGATCGCATGCCAAGTGCCCGCCGACGCCGCACTTGGCTCGCGCGCCGGGCATGTCGACGGCGACGGCCAACAGCGGCGTCTCGGATAGAATAGTCTCACCCCGGGCAAAGGCTCTGTCTGCAATCAAGCAGCGTCCACGGCCCGGAAGTTCCCGAATGCACACCCCCGGCGGTGGCGGTGGCGGTGACCACGGTTCATGCGAACTTGGCGAGGGTGGCCCAGAAGGGTCTCGGCGCCTCTTCTTCTGCAGCAAAGCCGCGGCCTGAAATTCTGAAGGAGCACGAGACATGCCACGCGCGGGGAAGTGTGTGATGATCTCTGTGTGATCGCGCGCGCGTCACGCGGAAGGAGAAGAAATGTGTCCAAACTTGGCACAAGAAGAGGAGAAACTTCGGCAGACAACGCTCGAGCTCGGCTTGTACCTACACGTGTCCTTCGTGAAGCGGCGCGAAGCGATGTGGAATCCCCTAAGTTTTCTCGACGACGGAGTGCCGATGAGTTCCACGAGCTCCGTCCGCGCCTTCACAAGGGCCTTGAGTGTTCCTTCCGCGATCTCAGTCTCAAAGGTCCATGAGCTCCTCATCGATCACCGAGACACTCGACTACTTGCGTTCACATGGAATCCCATGCGCTTGCACATTGCGATTGAACTTTGACGACCTTGGCACCTCGAAGCTCTCAAGCTTCCTCAGCGAGCACGGAGGTGCTGACAGTTCACGCGGTCATGCAGTGCACATTGCTCATGACGACAACGACACCTTCGATTGTCAGGGCAGCAGCGATGGGAGCGGCGGCAGCGATGACGAGGATGAGCGCGATTCCTCCGTCTTTGCGATCGGTGCGATGGGCTGGCTTTCACGCTGTGAGGAGCGAGCTGCTCAGCTCTTGCGTGCCTCGCCTTCGCGTTCCATTTACCTGCGCTACTCAGAGGCGAATGGCCGCATAGGCCTGATGCTACGTCGCCTCCCACTGCTCATGGTCTCGATGCGCTGTGCATCTGACGGACGAGTGGAGATCGAGAGCGCGCGCCTACGAGGCCGTGGACCTCTATCCTCGAGCTCCGACGAGGTGGTGCAGCCCAAGGCGCACCTGGGGGAGGGCACAGGTGCCGACGTTGTGCGCCGTGTGCCGGCGACGCTCGATGACTGGGCAGCCTCGCTCCTCTGGATGCTCCTCAAGGTGCATCGTGGTTCATTGAAAACCCTGACCCGCCCGAACCTCAACCCCATCCCTTGACCCGAACCCTCCTTCGAATGCTCCGAAAGGTGTATCGTGGCCCGTGGTGCTTTGGGGCGTTCGGTGCCGCCGTTGATGATCCCGACGATTGGGCGAAGGTGCGATGGACTGAGAGTGACGGGCGACGGCTCCGAGTGGCATCCGACGCTGCACGGGCTCTGGCGGGACGTGCAGGCTGCCCGTGCACAGTGCAGCTTGGGCTCGAATTCGTGTTCGGACCGCCTTCGCAAGATCTCTGCCCGGAGGGTCGGAACGCATTTGCGTCGGCCCAGGCGACGGCGGTGACGCCATCAGCGAATGAGCGTCGTGCCGAGCTGGAGAGTCAGAGTGATCTGAGAGCCGTCCTTGTGGCTTCTGCCACGGTCAGTCAGGATGGTTCCACAGCGCCGGGCAGTGTACTGTTGCAGCTCGAATCTGCGGGCTGATTCAATAGTTTGACTTGTGTGTTCACATCGCTCATTCACAAAAGCGTTATGTCGGGCGCCCCTGGCCGTTGGTCGCCCAAAAGTCGCCCGCCCTCCGCCGACGATTGCACGCTACCCAAGGAGCAACTCCTCAACCATGGCAGCCACAGAAGCGATCGGGCCCGGCGCCGCCTTCAAGGATGAGGGCAACGAATTCTTCAAGCAGGGCGAGCACCTCAAGGCTGCTGCGTCGTACACCAAGGCTATCAAGGCCGAGCCCCTCAACCACGTTTATTACAGCAACCGCTCGCAAGCTTTCCTCAAGCTCTCGAAGATCACCAAGGCGGTGGAGGATGCGGACAAGTGCATCCAGCTCGCGCCCGATTTTGTGAAGGGCTACCATCGCAAGGCCGCCGCGCTCGCCGCGCTCAACGATGAGGAGAAGAAGGACGAGGCGTGCACTGTCCTTCTGTGTGCGATCGACCGCGGCCTCGACAGCAACGAGCTCGTCCGGCTGGGGCTGCAGATCAAGGGCAAGGCCTTCGCCGCGCAGGTGGCCGCACGCCGCAAGGGCGAGCCTGAGGAGGAAAAGAAGGAGAATGAGGAGCCCAAAAAGACGGAGCCGGCCGCTAAGAAGGCGGCCCCGGCAAAGGCACCCGCCGCGGAGGCGACCGGAAAGACGCACCTGTACGACCTTGACCCGGAGAGTTTTGCTGGGCTGATGATCAAGGACGTCTTCACCGAGGTGATCGAGAAGAAAGCGGTGCCCACGATCGCGTACTTGCAACCAGGCCGCCCCAAGGCTGGAATGGCGGAGGAGCCCGGCCTGGCGGGCGTTGGCATCGAGAACGCCTTCGACTCGCCGCAGACGCTGACCCAGTGCGCCGACTTCCTGCGCAAACACATCACTGAGAATGACTACCAGTCCGCCATGATCGTCGTGCGCAAGGGGCACATGGCCTTCCCGTTGGTGTGGAAGGACAAAGGTGACAAGTGGCCGTGCGACCCGAAAAAGGACGGCGTCCTCATGCAGCTTGAGGCGCGAGGCGCGCGCGCAATGTTCTTCACCGAGCTCACCAAGGAGAAGGGCAAGTACTCCATCGGCGAGACGCACCAGATCGACGCGGACGAGTTTGCGATGTTGCCGCGGCTCTTCGGCTGAGATAGACGAGAGGTCATGACGGAAGCACAATGTTTGCATGCAACCATGGCGTTCGAGAGTCCAGAGGGTAACTCAATGACATGCATGTCAGTGAGGGAAGCATATTTTGGGCCTGCCGCCGCACGCCAACTGTGCTGGCAGTAGTGTCTCGTGTGCTCGTGCTCTAGAGTGCTCACATGAGAACCACGACGTACGTCCGAACGCGACGGCGGATATAAATTATAATTATTTGCAATTTGGTACACGTGGATCAACGAACGATATCACATGCAAGATCACATGTCACTTGTTATAAGTGGCACTCAGCCACTTGATGTCTGAACGACTTGGCGCAGGGTTGCCCTCTCCTGTATCTCCAAGTGTCTGTACTGAGCCCTGTACACTTCTTTGGCCGGCAGGCTGTCGTGCAGCGTGTCGACCTCCGCGCGCTCCGCGTCCCGCTCGAGCGCGAGGTTAAGACGCGTGAGGCGCGTGAGGAACGCGTCCTCGAATACATGCACGTCCTCGATTTTGATGCGCGAGTGAGAAGCGCGCGAGTCAAGACGATCGACAGGAGATGTCTCCCTCGTGGCCTTTGCTGGAGCGGCCGCCTGAAACGCCTCTGCTGCGTCCTCTGCACCTGTCTTTCCTTCTGGCCTTGGCCCTGTTGGTGGCAGATGGCAGCCTGTATGTTCTAGTGCAAAGTGGCCTGGGCAATTTGTGGCGGTGCAAAAAGGCGGCTTACCTCGTTGGCGACCAAGCCATCCTCCACAGACTTGGCAGGTTTCCGGGTCGGAGGCCATCTCTTCCAATAATTGCTGGTGGTGGTGCGCTATTGTCATGGCGCGAACTCGCCCTGCATTCTTCCTCTGTGCTGCTTTAGGTGACTTCATTCTTGAGGGCCCGAGCATGAAGTTGAGGGCCGAGCGAGGAGTCAAATGCACACAAGCTGCATTTTCCATGCGCAAAAAGCTCCGGCGTAGAGATACCATTTATGGAAGTTTTGTGGAAGGGCAGAGATCGAGGGTACTTGGGCTCTTGTCCTGGAAACTGACAGTCACTGACATGTACAATACAGCCTTTCTCAGCCCATTCACAGACCAATTCACATGAGTTGAAATGCTCGTTGACTTCCGCTTCGTGGCCGCCTGTGGCACGGCGGTGGCCATTGCGCTCATCCTACACCGTCGCCGTCGACGTTTGCGCGCCACATCGTCGCAGCCGCTGCGCCTCGACTCGCGCTATCGGCACTGCAGCCTCTCGCCCGATGATGTGAAGGTGCAGCTTCCAAAAGATGTCTCCATTGCTGACCTTGAGCTGCATCCCCCGTACGACGTGGCGAGGGCGAGGCGCATCTACGACAAATATGGCTGCATTATTGCCCGTGGGCTGTCTCGGGCCTATGTGGACGAGATCCGCGAGCACGCTGACGGTGCGTTTGAGCAGGCAGTGAGACTCATGGAGGCCGGTGCCTTGACCGAGGTGATCAATGACGGCTGCTTCGTTGGCTGGGTGACGCCGGATCAGACGTTGTTCATCCCGGCGCCTAAGGGGCACTGCCGGGACAAGCAGGTCATGGTCCTCGGGCTCGACTACTACATCTCGGCCGCCATGTTCCGTGCCGCGACGGACGCGACCACGCTCGACCTTGTCGAGGCCCTCACCGACTCACCCCCCGGCGTCGAGCTCTTTGGCAAGGGGCAGTGCTTCTACAAGGAGGGCGTCTCGACGGCGGCCGACGCGGGCGGGCTGCAGCAGAAGCATCTGCATCCGTCCGTCACGATGGCTGCGGTCAGCACCACCGAGAGCGCAGGGAAGCCAGGAGGCAACCCGAAGTACATGCATCAAGACTCGGCGTACTTCATGTTCGCGCGAGGCGGGTGCGTCGCCACACTCAACTACACGACGGCGACGAATCTGAGCCGCGACAACGGGCCGCTCTACGTGATCCCTGGCTCACACCGCTTTGGGCACCTCCAGCACGTGGATACGCCATCGCACTTGGGCCTGCCTCCCGAATGGACCTTTGGAGACGGATTGTGCATCGAGGGCGAGGCGGGTGACAGTATCATCTTCCACGTGCACACGATCCACGGCTCGCCGCCAAACAGGTCCGACCAGCCGCGCGCCACCTTCATCAATCGCTACTTGCCCACGGATGACTACCAGGCCTTCTTTGCCACCGATGTTCGAATGCGAGCGCGAGCGCGTGCGGAGTTCGAAAAGGGCGTTGCTGAGGGGCGGCTGCCCGTCACAACGCGTGGCTTCGTTGTGCGCGGCCGGCGCGTGTGGACCGACCAGAGCGCGCCGTGGAAGCTGGAGGCGCGGGTGAATCACTGAGCAGGCACCGCCCAAAACCGCCCAAACCCGAGCGTCTGGGGCGAAAGGTGGAGACAACGGGACCACTGACGATCCCACATCGTAGCTCAAGGGCATGCCCGCAATGCGTCGTGTCAGCGGGCGTTGAGGTCTGCAGAGCGTGACTATACGGGCGGAATGACTCAAGTCACCATGTGTTACCCTTGGGGGGAGAGTGAGTTTAAGTTTCTTTCTTAGCCGGCGAAGAGTGGAACGCGCCCGGCAGCATGAGCATCAGAAATCCAACAGCTCGAGCGCCTGCTCTGCCTCCCCTCCGTCGAACTCATCTGCAAGCACCACCTCGTCGCGGGTCGATCCCATGCGGCTGCTAACAGAAGCCACCGAGCCGTCTGAAGCAGCAGCAGCTGCTGCTGCAGGCCCGCAGCCACCAAGCTCGCCATCGTCGCTATCGGAGCCCGCCTCGAGCAAGTCCACCACCACTCGGGTGTTCGCGCCGCCGTCCGCTGGCGCTGCTGCGGCGCCCTCTTCTGTGCCGCTGCTAGCCGCGCCGCCGCTCTCATCTGCATTGGAATTTGAGCTGAGGTACATGTTCCTCAGCATGGGGTTGACGCGCACACCCACGTCCATCTTGGCAGCTAGCTCCGAATGCATGCGTGTGCCCATGAGCTCGATCCTCGTGAGCTTTTCACGCCGGGCCGCCATCAGAAGCTGCAGCTCGTCCGCGCGCGCGCCTTGGGCTGCATCGAACGCATCGGCTGCGCTGCCCGCGCTGTCGGCAGCGACCACACCAACGCCATCTCCTGCGCCGGCTAGCGCGGCGTCGACCTCAGCGTCCGATGACTCAACCAAGACGCCCTCCACGCCGTGTCCGGTGACGAATTCGGCGGGTAGGCTCGCCGCCACGTCGAGGACCACTGCCCACGCGGGCACTGACTGCAGCACATCCGCGTGGCCGAAGACGAGCAGGTGGTGGCGCGCACGTGTGAGGGTCACGTTGAGCCGGCGGGGGTCGCCGATGAAGCGAAGCGCCTCACGCGCAGTATCGGGCGCGCCACAAGTGGCGGTGAGGCACGTCGAGACCAGAATCACATCCCGCTCGGCGCCTTGGAAAGCATCGACCGTTGAGACGGTCACCGCGCCCGCGAGGCCGCGCTCCTCTAGGTGCGTGCGGATGGCTACCGCCTGGGCACGGTACATGCACACGACGCCCAGGCGCTCGGGTTCGAGTCCACTTCCCACCAGGCTGCCAAGGACACGCGCCACACGGCTTGCCTCGGCGGCATTGGAGATGGAGCCGCCGCGCTGCGCTTGCTCGACGCCGTTGGCCACGTGTTGGAAGCTGACAGTGGGCAGGCCAGGGAGGAGCGGCGCACGCGCGGCCGCGGCAGCCGTAGCGCTTCCCAGTCCGTCGACGAGCCGGCCGCCGTAAAAGAGGTGCGAGGCGAGCGCCGAGATGGTTGGGTGGCAGCGGTACTGGGCGCGCAGCATCACCGGTTCGAGTCCACAGCGCGCGAGGCGTTCAAAGAGGGTGAGGCTCAGGCCGGCGCCGCCTGCGGCCGGGCCGGGCGCGGCGGCAGGCGCTCCGCCGGCGCGGCTCGTCGAAGAGTGTGCGGCGAACGCGGCCGCGGCATTGGCGGCGTAGGCGGCGGCGAAGCCGGGGGGAGGCGTGGCAAGCGTCGGCGGCAGCTGCATCGGGTCGCCGACTGCGATGAGGCGCTCGCAGCCGAGCCGGTAAAGAGGGAGGAGGGAGGCGGGCTCGGTGAGCTGGCTGCACTCATCCAGCAGCACAAAGTCAAACTTGAGCCCCTGCATGCACGCCAGTCCAGTGGCGGCGCACGTGGCGCCCACGACGGTGAACTGATGCAGTGCCCTTGCGCGCGCGGCCATGCGCCCGCTGTCGATGAGCGCGATGGCCTGCTTCAGTGCGTGCTGCTCGGCCGCAGGCGCCGTGCTCAGCTCGCGCGTGAGCTCGCGCTTGGTCGATTGCTCTTCGGTGGCGCTCAGCTTCCCATGCGTTGAGTGAGGCAGCACGGCGGCGGCGATGCGCCGCACCGAGCCCACACGCACCACGTCCGGCTCTGCCTCGCCATCTGCCTCTGCCTGGCGCAGGAGCCCTTCGACCACGTTGTCCACCGCCACGTTGGTGAGCGCGGCGAGCAGCACCTTGCACGGCCGCCCGTGCCGGCTCGCGCCACGCAGCGCGCGCTGCAAGAACCAGAGCATCGCCACGAGCAGATGCGACTTGCCCGCGCCAAAGACACCGTGCACGAGGATCACCGGAGGCGCCGGCCTGGCGCCGCCACCGCCGCCGCCACCGCCGCCGCCGCCACCGCCGCCACCGCCGCCGCCGCTGCCGCCACCGCCGCTGCCGCCACCGCCGCCGCCGCCGCCAAGGTCGGCACGCAGCCAGTCGGCGAGCCGGAGGAGTACCTGATGAGGCAAGGCATTCAAGGTCATTAGAGGCCGTCCGAGGCCATCCGAGGTCATTAGAGGTCATCAGAGGTCATCCGAGGTCATCCGAGGTCATCAGAGGTCATCAGAGGTCATCAGAGGTCAATAGAGGTCATTAGAGGTCATCAGAGGTCATCGGAGGAGTACCGTGCGCTGCTCCGCATTGAGTCGGAAGCGCTCGAGCGTCATCCCGAGCAGCGCCTCGACGTTGGGTGGCGCCGCGCCTCCCTTGTACACGAGCCCGAGGCGAACAGGAGGCGGCGGCGCGCTCGCGGGCGCAAGGAGCGTCGGCAGCAGCGGCGGCTCGGCCGGTGCGTGGCCGCACGCGAGCTTCAACGAGCTCAGCATCTCGAGCTGCTCGAGGAGGTCAGCCGCGTTGGGCCCATGCAGCGCCAGCACGTGCAGGCCGGTGCGCACCGGAAACGGGCCGGGCTGTACGACCCTCACCTCGAGCGTGCCTATCTGGTCGGCCTGGCTCGGGCCGTGCCAGAGCGCGCGCACGAAGAGAGGGGCCGTGAGCTCCTCGGCACGGAGCGCAAGCAACCAAAGGTCGTCGATGCCAAAGGCGCTGCCCGGCTCGCGCCCGCCGACGAAGTTGAGCTTGAGGAAGAGTTTACGCTCGCCACCCTCACGGGCCTCGCCACGTCGGCTGGCGCGGCGGGCCGCCTCCGCCATGTCAGCTGGCGCCGTGAACTCGTCTTCGTCCGCATCCCCCTCCTCGTCCTCTTCCACCTCGTCGTCGTCGTCGTCGTCGTCGAGTTCGGCGGTCTCGTCGAGAGCGAAGCGCTTCGTCGAGCGCTGCGCCCCTCGACCGCCGCCCCGCTTGCTCTGCCGGCCGCGGCCGCCGCCGCCGCGGCCGGTGTGTGGCTCGTGCCGCCAGCCCTCCTCAGTTTTGGCGCGCGCCTGCATGAGTTCTGCCTGGTACAAACCAACCCCAGCCGCCCGCTGCACCACAGGAGACGCGTGCCGCCCCTCGTAATACCGGCGCGCGAGCTCAGCGAGCTGTAGGTTGAGCTGCTCCTGGACTGCCATCCGCATCGCCGCCTGATAGGCATCGAGCGAGCCGTACGCGAAGGCGAGTGCCGCGCGTGGCGCCGTCGCGGGCGGGCCAGTGCGCAGCTCTTCCGGTGTGGGGAAAAGCAGAGGGCCACGCGAGACGCCGACGCCGCTGAAGCCGCTGGCGGCGCGCGATGAGGCGGGCCCGCGAGCCGCTGCGCTCAACGCAGAGGCAGCTGGCGCGGTGCAGCTGCTGCTGCCGCGGCTGCTGGCAGCTGCCGAGAGCGCGGTCCACGCGGCCATGGCACCACCGCGTCGGACGTCCATGCAGCCTCCACGCGGCCCGGTGGCTAATTGCGAGGAGCCCTCAGCTCTGGCATGCGGCGGCGGAGGAGGCGCCGGGCCGCGTGGAGGCACATGGATGCTCGATACGACGCGAGGGGGCACAGGGGTGCTCGAGACGACGCGAGGGGGCACAGTGCTCGAGAGCATCTCCGACGAGCCGCTCGAGACGACGCGAGGGGGCACGAAGCCCCCTCCACCTGATGAGGGAGGCAATCAGGGCGTCATCCGGGCGTCATGAGGGCGTCATCAGGGCGTCATTAGCCGCGCCTCCTCCACCTCGGGAGAGGCCCAAGCCGCCGAGACGACGAGGGGCGGTGGATGACGTGGCCGAGGTGGATGACGTGGCCGAGGTGGATGGCGTGGCCGAGGTGGATGACGTGGCCGAGGTGGCTGACGTGGCCGAGGTGGCTGACGTGGCCGAGGTGGCTGACGTGACCGAAGGTGCAGCTGCGAGCAATGGCCTTGCGAGGGAATCGGACGCCGGGGCAGCGGCTGACAGCATGGCGTGCAGCTGTGCAGCTTCGCCGCATGCAGCTCTGCACGAGGCGCTGGCGCTCATCACGGCGTTCGTGCGGCCCGAGGCCGCCCCCACGCATGCAGCGCTCATCACGGCATTCGTGCCGCCCGAGGCCGCCCCCACGCATGCAACGCTGCCACAGGCCGCTCCGCCACTGTCCGGTGCCGGTCCGAGTACCGGTGCGTCTTCACACAATCCGCAACCAGTCGTGCCGCCGGCCGCAACGCTGGTCGCGCCGCCGGTCGTGCCGCCGGTCGCTGCGGGGTTCCTCTGAAGCAGAGCAAGTATCTCCGCGGGCGAGCGCAGCTTCGGGATTGGCGGCGCCGGCACCGGCAGCTGCGGCGGTGCAGAGGGCGCGAATGGCAGAGCCGGCGGGCCCGCGTGGTTCGAGCTTCGCCCAACGCCTCGGGGGGGCGGCGGCAGCGCGGCACTCTCTTGCCAATCTCGCGGCCGCAGCTCGCGGCACTGCTGCTGATCGGCCTCACGAGCTCGGCCGCCCCCGAAGATGTCAAGGGACGGGTGCGTACGCCCGCCTTCTGGAGGAGCGGCGCAGTTGCCGTACCCGGAAGGCCACTGCGGGCGCGGCGCGGCCGCGTGGCTGCTCGGTGGCTCTGCCCAGCGCTGCTTAGGCTGCTGCGGCGGATCCTGTGCCTTGGGTGCCACAAACCGCGGGCGCGCTGCTGCTGTAATCGGAGCCGCCTGATCAGAGGCGCGCACCGAAACTTGAGGTGCATGCTCCGCTCCGACGTCGACTGTGTGACTGCTGAGCGTGAGCTCCAGCCCCTCGACAACGTGCTCAGCAGTTGTCAAAGACTCGTCGATCGGTCTGCCGTCCTCGGCGAGCAAGGTGAGCTTGACTCGGGACCCGAGCGGCTCGACGACCATCGTGCCGTCGAACTTACGCTTCTTGGAGACTACCTTGTGGTACACGACCGAGTAGCGCCGCGAGTTCATGCGGGCGGGCGGCACACCGATGCGTCGGTAAAAGAGGGCCGCTTCGCCGGGAAAAGCGCCGTGTCGAGCCATTTAAAGTTTCGACGCGAAAGCGTGCCAAACTCGGCATGGGCAATACTCTCCTCACGTGAACGACTCTATTCAGGAATACTGGTGGAGCTCGCTCCGCCAAGCCCCACTTTCACTCGTCCTCGGCCACCTTGAGGTCCTCCAAGGCCGCCTTCAGCGTCACCTTCGAAAAGACGAGGAGCCCGGCCGCATCGGTGCTGTCGGGGGGAATGCGCAGCAGGAGCAGTTGAGGGGACGCGTGCGCCACACGCGCCTCGTGGACGCCGGCGCCTCTCGGAGGGTCCACCTCTCGGCCGCGGGCATCGATCATGTACGAGGCCTTCCAGCGCATTTGCATCCTCGGCTTGCCATCCGCCCGGCTGCCGATGCCGCCGCTGTCGGGAGCAACTAGGCTCCAGCGGCCGCCCAGCGTCTGCTTCGAGTTCCCGAACGGGCCGACCCGGCGCTTAACCTCGATCGACGAGAATTCGCCGGACTCCTTTATGCAGTGCACCACGCCCTCGACAACCTCAAACGGCCCTGCCGGCCCGGTGAGGAAAGGCGCGATCGCCGCTTCGTTCGACGCGTACTCCACCTTCCAACTGCCAGCTAGCGCACGCTTCTGCTTTCCTGCCGTCGACGGCAGCTCTGATTCCTCCTCGAGCATCTTCACAAGTGATGCGATCACAGTGAGCGAGCGCTCTGTCTTTGCTACCTCGGCAAGAAGTTTATCCGCCGTTTTGATGCTCTCTGTCGCTGCAGCCGTCATACTGACGCCTGCAGGCGAGACGCGCGTGCTTGCAGCGGCGGCCAGCAGTGGAACCCAGGCCGGGTGCGTCGGTCCACGTGGTATCGCGCGCATTCGTTGTGGCCGACCTGGTCCTGGAGAGGCGTCGCGAACGATTCCAGGAAATTTCTCGCGCGCGTCCTTGCGGCTAGGTGTCCGGAGAATTCGCGTGAGAAGCGACCGTGAGACTGCTTCTCTTTGTTGACTCCAAACTTAGCGACTTTTTTTCGAAGCCTCATCACCCGTCAGCTTCATTGCGCAACGTCCGGATGGCGTCGCTCCAAGCCGTGCGGACGCTGCGTGCGGATCCATCGCGCACATCGTGCGGACCCATCGCGACGGAGGCGACGTCCTCTCCCGCGGGACCGCCGGCAGAGTCCAGCACGGACCTGACGGCAAAGATGAGCAAGCTCAAGTCGCTGGCCGATGCAGACAAGGCGCTCATCAGCACGCTGCAGGCCAAGATCGAGGACCATAAGAAGGAGCTCGAACATCGCGCGGTGACCATTGCGGCCATCCAGCGCAACTTTGAAAACCTTTCCAGCGTGGCGCACGCTGACAGGCAGGAGCTGTCGGCGCTTCGTGAGGCCGAGGTGCGACGCCGCGACGAGAGTTTGGCGGCCGCGGAGGAGCTCGAGCGGCTGCGTGCGGAGGTCTTCGAGCTCCGCAAGGTGCGCGAGGTCGTTGCGAGCACTCAGGATGAGCTCGCCGCGGCGGCCAAGCGTGCGGCAGGGGAGCGCGGCAGGCTGGACAGTCAGCTTGCAGCCTCGGAGCAGCGTTACGCGGCGCTCGAGAAACGGTTCGCGGCCGAGACGGCGCGCGCGGATGAGGCCGCGCGACGCGCGGCGGAGGCGGACGCGGCCGTGAAACGAGCTGACGAGGCGCGGCTCGCGGCAGCCAGGGAGGCCGAGGCGAACGCCGCGGGCGCCGAGGATCACGCGGCGGCGGCGCGGCGCGCGGCTGAGGCGGAGGTGGCGCTGCAGCAGGCGCTGCGCCGAGCGCAGCAGGAGGCCGAGGGCGAGCGTCAGCGCGCCGAGGCGGCGACGCAGGCCGCGGGCTCGCGCCTCAAGGGTGAGGAGGCCGCCCGGGCGGCCCTGGATGAGGCGAAGGCGGCGGCCGCGAGCTACCGAGCCGAGGGCGATGCGATGCGAGAGCGTGCGGCGGCAGCGGAGGCGCGGGTCCGAGGGGCGGAGGAGGCAGCCAAGGCGGCGCAGGAGGAGGCGCGGCGTGCGGGCACGCTGGCGAGCCGCGAGATCGCCGAGCTCCACGAGAAGCTGCGAGCAGCCCGCCAGTCCGGATCCGATGCAGCGTCCGAAGCAGTGCAGCGGGCGGAAGCGCTGCTGAGAGAGTCGCAAGCGCGCGAGGCGGCGCAGAAGAAGCGAGCTGACGAGCTCACCGAGCACATGCTGAAGCTGAGCGAACGGCTCGAGGCGAGTGATGCGACCATCAAGCAGCTCAAGCTCCTGAAGGCAGAGCTCGAGGCCACCGCGCAGGCGCGCGAGGCGGACATTGAGTCCGTGCGCGCGCAGATGGTGGCGCACGCCGAGGCGGCCGGTAAGCGCGACGGAGAGAGGATCGCCGCCATCTCGCGTCTCGAGGCGGCGCTCGGCACGGCGAACGCCGAGGTGCACGCGGCGAGGGAGCAGCTCGGTAGGGGCGTCGAAGAGGCACAGCGGCGCATGCGCGAGGCTGGAGAGGCGCTCGAGACGGCGCGCGCGCGAGAGGCGGCTGCTGCCGCAGAGGAGCTTCGAGCAGCGCGCGAGAGAGAGGCGGCGGCGCGCGCGGCGGGCGAGAGCCTCGCGGGCGAGGCGGCGGAGGCGGCGCGCGCCGAGGCGGCGCGCCTCCTGCGCGAGGCCGAGGAGACGGCGCAACAGCAGGCGCGGGCGATGCAGTCGCAGCTTCAGCGGACGGTGGCGGAGGTCGAACGAATGAAGCTGCAGCTCGACGAGGCGGATCGGCTCAAGGCGGAGGCGCAGCAGGCGACGCTGCGCGCGGCCGAGGCGGAGCGCTCAGCAGCCATCCGCGCGGCCGTGGACGAGGAACGTGCTCGATCCGAGGCGGACAAAGGGCAGCTGCTCACCGACCTCGACGCGCGGCTCAAGGCAGTCAGCGCCCGGGAGGCCGCGCTCGGGACGTCGCTCAAAAAGGTGCTTGCGGCCGAGGAGGCGATGGAGGCGTGCCTCACGTGCATGTCATGCCTCGAGCTGCTCAAGGATCCGATGACCTGCACGCCGTGCGGTCACACCTATTGCTCCGCATGCCTCAAGACAACCAACTCCGAATGCCCAGAGTGCGGCGGCGGCGGCCTGCCGATCAAGCTCGAGATGCTCGGTACGCTGACCTCCAAGTTCGAGTTCCAAAAGCAGACGCTCAACTCGCTGCATGAGTCGGCGACGACCAATGCCGCCGTCGCCAAGTTCGCCGCGCTTGCCAAGGGCAGGTGAGCCCTGACACGCGAAAGCCCAGACAAGGCACGCGCCGCGACAGTGACGGGGGGAGTGAGTTGTGTCTGTTATTGTATCTGAACCAGCTAACCTACAATGACGGGGGAGTTACAGTTCAGTAACACGGTTCTCTCTGGCTCTGACCTTCTCAGTTCTCTGTAGAACCACGCCTGCGGCGGCCCGCCGGGGCGGCGCGCCACGGCCCACGCGACGCACCGGAGCGACGCCGTCCACGAGCCGCCGGCGAACCGTACCGAAAGAACCGAAATCGCGAATGACCGGGGACGAACCGTGGCGGCGGGGGTGATCAGGGGGGGTCTTGTCGTGTCCCGTCACACTCAGTCAGGCGAGTGTGGAGTGAGGACAGAGACGCGCTCCGCCGGCGGTGTCTTGTCTCCGCGCGTCCGCGGTCTACGTCAACGGTCAACCCGCGGTCGGTCCGAGAGGCGCATGGAGAGGCGAGAGCGAATCAGCGAAAGCCGGAAGCGAAACGGCAGTGCCATGCCTGCCGGCGTGCGGGGAGTACTCCGGGGCTCTCCCGTCCATGCTCCAACCTCCATGGATCCGCGCGGGGCCAAACTGGTAACTGGTGCGCTTGGGAAACCTGACCTCGCGCTGCCTCGGGGCACCTGACCGTCTTACTTCGCCGGCGCGCCGCGAGACCCGACGACTTTGTCTTTGACCGATTCTGCATTCACCGATTCAGATCGTCCTAGATGTGCTCTATGTGCAATGTCTAGAACTCTAGATGTGGCTCTAAGATTCCGTTCATTTAGAATTGTCATCTCGCGGGTATAACCGCACCGACGCCGAGACCGCGGGTCCGGCGCGCGCGCGCGGCGCGGCGCGTCGCTCGCCGGGCGTGCGGTGGGAACGCGCCCGGTACGCTGCCCGACGGAAACGGAATCATCAGATCAATGTTCCGGAAAAGAATCTTTTTCCCGTAAATAAAAGTACCGTCGGTAAAAATGCAGACCTACCATTCGTTGCGAGAGAGCTTGCTGCCCCTTCCGGACAAGAAGGAGTCGGTGCGATATTGGTTGATCCTCGGGGGATTCGTGACCGCAGCTGCCGTGGCTGTATTTGTTATCACGGCTAGATCCGGCTCGCATGCTGATGCTTCGGTCTTGAACTCGGCACTGATTGCTGTGGCACCTCACTTTGAATATGCTGAAGCGAATTGCGACGAGACCAAGTGCGAGGCTAGCGAGATTGTGCAGCTCGACACGTGGTCATGGGCACCCACTTGCATCACTGGACGCGCTCAGTCGCCGATTGATATCGTCACCAAGGAAGTTGCGACCGCAGGGCTTCTTGATGACGCAATCTCGCTGTCCATTGGCAGCGCGACCCTCGTGCCGTCGAATACTGGCCACGGATTTCAACTCACCAGCACGGGCGGCACTCCTTCTGCGATGTTCCGTGGTGAGAAGTTCAACTTTAAGCAGACGCATTGGCACACTCCTTCTGAGAATACAGTCGATGGCGAGCACGCGGCGATGGAAGGCCACTTTGTCTTCCAACTTGATGACCCTCTGTGGGTCAACACCACACTCAATCTCGCAGTAATTGCCGTCTTTTTCGAGCTTGGAGACTGCAATCAGCACCTCAGCGCGGTCTGGGACACTTTCCCGGTCGACCGTTTGGGTACAGGCTCTGGCACGTTCTCCGGAGAGATCCTCGCCTCGCTGCTGGCATCCGTTCTCGGAGGCGGGTACTATCTGTTTACCGGCTCGCTCACTACCCCACCGTGCACCGAGGGTGTCGCCTGGAATGTGATGAAGAAGAGGACGACCGTGTGCCAAGATCAGGTAGATCGTCTCAAGCACGCTCTCAGCGCGACCGCAAACGGTGTCGACATCAGCAATCGCGTGGTGCAGCCTCTCCATCAAAGGGTGGTCACGCAGACCTCTCGTTAGCCGGGTCCGACATTCCTCACAGCTTGATCTCGCGCCCTTACGGCCCGTGTGTGCTGACGTGTCAGGTGGTGTGAACAAGCTCGCGCGAGATATCTGAAGAGATATCACATGAACACGCGAGCAACGAGCACTGCGGGCGCGCACTGATGTCCGGGCCCGCGCGCCCGCCGCGGCCCATAGTGCGGCATATGATTTAATGCGTGAAGCCCCCGGCGCAGGAGCGCGGTCGCAGCGCGGCGGGCGCGACGAACCGCAGGTCGACGTGCGCTCGCGCGGCCAATTGGAATTGCCCCAGCGGCCGGTGTGGGGTCTCTTGGTGGACCACGTACACCGACGAAACGGTAAGATTGCGCATTACCTTACATTTAATATGTTTCGCGCGACCGCGTGCCGCCCCCCAACCTCGAACGCTGCAGCACAGCCTCACGCCCACCCCGTCACACGCTCACACCCCTGACCACCATGTGCACTCCTCCGCCCAACACGATTGCTGCGATTGAGCTGCGATGCTCGAGGGCAAGGCCGCTTACATAGCGCTCAGCGTGGCCATCTCATCGGCTGTGAGCGCAAACGAGGAGAGCGCGAGGTCCTCGGCGATGTACACGGGATCCTCGCCCGGGCTCGTCGTGATCTGAATGCCTTGTTGGTAGATCCACCGGAGCGCAACCTGTGCGGTGGACACATTGTGATCATGGGCAATCTTCGTGAGCGTGGGGTCGGAGAGGTCGACGTGCCTCAACGGCGAGTACGCCTCGTACGTGGCACCAGCGGCCCTGGTCTTGTTGATCATCGCATCGTCGTGAGAGCCAACTGACATTTGGCACTGGTTGAGGGATGGAGTAACGCCACCCAATGCCATGACCGCGTCGAGATCCGCAGCCAAAAAGTTGGAGACGCCGATAGACCTGGCGAGGCCTGCATCGTGTGCAGCCTGCAGGGCCTTCCACGCATTTCGCGTGCCGTCAAGATCCTTGCACGGGAAGTGTATCAACATCAGGTCCACATACGAGGTTTGAAGCTCGCGGAGATCTTCTTCGATGTTGGCATACACGTCACCTTCACATGGCACCTTGGTGGTAATGAAGAGCTTTTTGCGTTCCACGCCCGAGGCTGCAATCGCGACGGCTATTTCGGGCTGGTTATGATAGCTGTCAGCTGTGTCTATGCCCATGCCGCCGGCCAGGATCCATGCGAGCGTGGCAGCAGTTGCATTTTTAGCTTGGTCATCCGGATGGCCGCAGGATACCCTCGGCATATATACGCCCGGCGCGATCTCCAGTCGGTCATCTGGTGGAGCGACCGCCGCAAACACGAATGCAGCAGCAAAATGAGCCATGAGGGCCTCTGAGCGGGAGGGAGGACGAGCCGTGAACGAACGGCGCCTGTGTGAACGGTACATTTACACCGCACACCGGTCTCGTACAAATCAGTACCGTAATCACGTAAATGCTTAATGATACAAGGGAATATGTACACTCGTGCGCTCCTCGCCCCCCCCCCACAGCCACACGCGCTTAATTGAAATGCTAAGACGGGGTCGCCCTAGGGTCGTCCGTCGACTAACCACAAACCATAGGGCCTCGCGTGACCCACTCCTGCGCGCCGCGCCGCCCCATGTGTCCGGTTACTCACATGGGGTCGGCGGGCATCTGCTCCCACTCGGGGTCAGCATTGGCGTCGTGCGCCCGGAAGCTGGGGAGCAACGAAGCGAAGAAGGCGCTCACGATTGAGGCGCCGTCGCGGTACAAGGCGACCCAGCGCGTCTCCTCCTCCTCGGCGACGGTTTCGACCGCTGGCCGCGTCACCCCATCGGCGTCCTCGGCGGCGGCGGCGGCGTCGGTGCCGCCCTCGGGCGCGGCGTCTGCCTCGGCGGCTGCCGCTCGCTGCGCTGGCGGGTTGTGAGCGGCTCGAACGGCAGGACCGTGCGGCTCCGCGAAGCGGTTGAGGAAGGAGAGCCATCCCATCTGTGCGAGGAAGATGATAGCGGCGGCGAGAGAGAGCAATATGGAGCGCTGCATGTTGCCGTCCTGCCCGAGCAGGTACACAAAGAAGGCGAGCTTCAGCACGAGGCGCAGCGCGTCGGTGCGCCCCTCTTCGTCCTCGCCGTCAAAGGCCACACCCCCTAGACCGCCACCAGCACCGATCGCAACGGCACCGGCCGCGCCGCCAGCCATGTTGTTGTTGTTGTGGACTGCCGCGGCAGCGGCGGCCGCTGCACCACGGCCTTCGTCGCCCTCGGCGGCGCCCGCCGGCTGCTGCTCGGCCGCAGCTTGCGCGGCCGCATCGCGTCCCACACCTGCACCTGCGCCCCTTGCAGCATCGGCGGCCACGGTGACAGCGAGGCCCGGAGGAGGCCAAGTGGCAGCACGGGCGCCGTCGTGGGCATATGCGCCGTCGTGGGCATGAGCGTCGTGACGGGCGTGCCACGTGGCAGCGAGGGCGGCTGCCTCCTCTGGGCGCAACGTGCCCCCGCTGCTCGTGTACGCACCGCCCAGCGCCACGGGCAGCGGCGTGGCGAAGAGGGCCGGCGCCGGCAGGGCAAAGACATAGGGCTGGCCTCCCATCTCAGCCACATGCCATTGATACCCGAGCGGCGCGGGAGGCGCGGACGCGCCGAGTGGCGCGACATGCACTTGCTGGTGGGCCGCGGCTGTCGCCGCGCCGTACCCCGCATAGTAGCCGTACCCCGCGGACGGCCCGTACCCCGCGTATGCACCGTAGCCCGCGTAGTGGCCGTAGTAGTCCAGCGCTGGGAGAGGGGCCGACCATTGTGGGAAGAGAGTTGCGGCGGCTCCGACGCCCGCCATGACGCCCTGTGGGAAGAGAGTTGCGGCGGCTCCGACGCCCGCCATGACGCCCTGTGGGAAAATAGTTGCGGCGGCTCCGACGTCGCCATATGGCGCGGGCGTCATGGCGGGCGTCGGGGCGGATGGCGTGGCGGGCGGCCGAAGATGTGGGGCAGCGGACGAAGAGGCGCCCTCCCAGTACTGGGGAGGGAGGCCATACAAGCTGCCGCTCGCCGCGGCCGCGCTTGCGGCGGCGGCGGTGCTGCCACCGGAGGCCGGTGTCGCCGGCAGGGCACCCGGGCGGCTGCTGGCGGGCGCACTCGCCGCGGCCGCACCAGCTGAGATCGCCGCCCGTGAGGAGGCGGCGGCTGAGGCGGCGGTGGCGGCGGCGGTGGCGGTGGCGGCGGAGGAGGCAGACGAGGAGGAGGCTGATGACAGGGTGGTGGACGACGAGGTGGAGGGCGAGGTGGCTGCACGGGCAGGCTCCTTGGTTGGGGAGTTGATGGGGAGCATGAGGTGAAATGTCTGCGGCTGCGTGGTATCATGCTGCGGAGGAGACGAGCGACGGGGGCTATCAGTACGGCTGAAAAGTCAGGCACACATGCGCAAGAAGATGCTGGAGCCTGCGCTTTCAGACACTTAGATTTCAGCAGCGCGCGGCTCCTTAGCAGGCGGTGGCAGCAGATGGCGCGCGCTCTCTCACCTGCTTGAGGACGTCGACGGTGCGTGAGCTGTCCGTGAGCAGCTTTCCGGCAAATATTAGGCGTTGGTCCTTTGGGTGCGGATGCTCTGGATGGTGCTGCGACAGCCGCTCCTTAATGTCGCGGACGGTGCCTTCGAGCGAAATGTTGAAGCGGAGCGGCGCGTCTTCGTGGTGAGGACTCTTGATCACCAGCGTCACTTCGTTGGCGTTCATCGGTACGACTGCAGCAGAGAGGACGGTCAGGCAGAAAAAGCTGCTGAGCTGGCAGACCCGACCTGGTCCCGACCGCAAAAAAACTTCACAGTTCAACTCTTCAGTTCGCGGGTCGAAGTTGCGCCGGATCTGATTTCAGAGTTCAAGTTCAAGTTCACAGTGTGTACCGAGAATGAGTACTGAGATCAAGTAATAAACGCTGCCGTCGTTGTCTTGCCGCTGTGCCTCTACTATAGTGTGCCCGTGCGTGCTGGGACCTGGGAGCTGGGTGGCTCTCTATTTACTTACTTTTTACGAACCCCTCGCGGCATGCGCGCACCGGACGCGCACCGCCGCGCGGTCGAGCAGCTTGCCCCGCCGTCTGACTCGCGGCGTCGCGGTTTCGTCGTGTCACGACACGTGTCCTCGTGTCGGCGATGTTACGAACATGATGGATTATATTGATTATTCGGTGCGCAATTTTCGGCGGTTTGGCTTTGGGGTTTTTGACGTACAGTGCGATAACATTAATTATTATATGAATTTTATCTTGAAATCTTCTGAGCTTCGACCGAAGGTTTGAAGAAAACTATCGACTAACGATCGGCGACCGTAGCTCCTTGCTATACAAAATCATCCTTAGCCCCTTGCTATAAAGCAACGGTCGCATCGTACTTGTCGCGCATCTCGTCCGGGATCAGCTCGCGGACACTCACTTTTCGGAAGGGCAGCTCTGGGCGTACGAGCTCCGCCAGCATTTGCACGGCGCTGAGCGCGGGGCGCCCAAAAGTGGCCTTGAACTGCCCGTGCGCATCGACCACATCCGCTGGCGGCCCGCGAGCGGTCGAGATCCAATGGCTAGCATCGAGCTCCTGAATATAGAAGCGCCACTGGGGAAGCGGCATCCCGTCGACGGTTACCGCCGCGAACTGGACCTTCTGGCCCTCCGAGCCCTCGCCGAGCTCGCCGAGCTGGAAGTCGCACCGGTGGAACTCGAAGCCGAGCCCGTCGCCACGCGCCTTGGTGTACGCTTCCTTGAGCGACCAGAAGCGACGGAAGAGGTCCTCCATCTTTTTGAGGTCGGGCCGAGCGGCCTCGATGAGGTCCATCTCGGCCTTCGTGAGCTGGCTCGTCATCGTGCGCAGCGTCTCGTTAATGTCGCGCCTCTTACCGCCGCGCGCGACCTCGGGTGCCGCCACGTCGATGCCACAAACGGCCAATGGCTCCGTCGCCAGCGCCACAAACATGCCCTCGTGAGACACATTAAAGTTGAAATTGGGCGCGCTGTCCATCGAGGCGGCCGCCGGTTTGTTGGCCATGTACGGCTTGCCGCCCTTCGTGCGCTCAATCTTCACGTCCGCGTACGCGCAGCCGGTCGCCTCGTGACACACGCGCCGCTGCAGAAGCCGACTGACGAGCGCGCGCTTCCTGTCGGCCACCTGGACGAAGCGCATGACCTTGGAGGACTCCGCCTCGGGCACCGCGCTCAGAAGCAGCTGCCATTCCGCGTCGCCAGGCTCCCACGTCGAGATGTCGACGATCCAGCGGAAGACGCCAGGAGGTGGTGGTGGCCGCGGCAGAAGCGGTGGCGGCGTCGGCGTTGGTGACAGCTCGGCCCGAGCCGAGGGCGCGGTCACAAGGCCGTTGGCCCTGCCGTTGCTCGGTGATGCTGACGCGAGTGGCCGCGCCTGACCGCCGCTCTCAAAGAAGGCCTCTGTCTCCTCACGCGACCAGCCAGAAGCATCAGCAGGGACCTCCATGTCATCAGCAAGATAGAGCTCCTGCAGCTCCTTGATGACGTCGGCGGACGGCATGCGGTAGCTTTGACGCTCGGAAGAGCAGTGGGCAGTGGTGCTGAGAATTTTGCTGGCCCTGACGTAGCTCCAGCTGGCTCCAGTCGCGATGAGGGAGCGCGGGCCGCGAGCAGCTGCCCTCGGCTCGATCGACTCGAAGGGACAGAAGGGATTCGTCAAGAGCGTCGTTCCGAGCGTCCAAACATTCAGAGTCGACGCTCACAAGAATCACAAGTATACCGGTAGGGTTCATCACAAATCCTGAACGATATCGTCGCGTCTGCGGGCGGCTCAATGGCGGGGCTTTTGCGCTGTTCTCGTACCACAATTTATTGACAATTAGAGGCGCTCGGTATTATTAGACGCACGACGAGACGAAACAGGGCCGCTCAGAACTGCAGTACGCCCCTCGATGCACACACACATTTTCGGAGTCTGTGGCGGAGATTCAATCTTCGGCTGTAGAGCACGCTCCACGCTGCCGGTAGGGCATACGCGTATCATTCTCAGCAAGCAGAGAGGCACTTGCCACTCTCCTTGACTACCAGCCGGGTCGGTGCGCCATCTGTGGCGCCTTCCTCAGCACGCAGCGACGATCGCCCTCCTCCAACAAGCGGGCTGGAGAGCGGCGGGCTGCGGCTCCATTGCTGGTTACCCGAGCCCGCGACGCACGCGTAGAATCCCACCGGCGCGCCCTCGGCCATGTCATGGTTGGAGACGTCGAGGCAGTAGTCGCGCCCGGTGTGGACGATTGGCTGAGGGTCCGCCGTGGTCGAGTTCCGTTCGGGGGCCAGCCGCTGTCGGCTGTCGGTGGAAGAGCATGCTTCGAGTTGCGCGAGCGGGAAGCCATATGTGGGATCGGTCCCAGGCCCCACACTCACGCACAGCCGCCCGTCGAGGGAGAGGCGCCCGATGGCGTCAAACGTCCAGGTTTGGTGCGCCGCGAGTGGACTGCCATGGATTCCACAGCTCAGCATTTGGAGCATGTCGCCGGCCGCCGGCTCGTCGCATGGGGGCGGCGGAGTCGGGGGCACCCCCCATTGCGGCCGATCAAGGAACTCGACGGTCGCGTTCGCCGACGCGTTGTGCAGCTCGAGCACTACGAGCTCGTTGGCGGCGTTGGCGCGGATCAGCGGCCAAGGCACGTAGAGCGTCTGCTGTGGGCCCTGAGTGTTCCAATAGCGTCCGAGACCGAACCCATTGACCCACACGACGCCCTTGACGAACCCCGGCAGGTGGAGGAACGTGTCAACCTGGTGGACCGAGGTGAACGTAGCACGGAAGAAGGCGGGCCCTTGGACGTTCGTGCCACGCGGCGCCCACGATAGGTTGCCGAATTGGGTGCGGCGCGCCGCGTCCTCCACGTCCACGCAGCGCGTCGACCAGCCGTCGGAGGTTACGGCCAGCGGCTTGCCCTCGACGAGCACGCCGCCGAGCAGCCCGAAGCGGCCGTCGTCCATCCCGTGCGAGAAGTTGATGCGAGCAAGCAGCTCGAGCAGGATCGTAATGCGGCTGCCCTTGGAGATCGACGGAAGCCTCAGCACTGCGCTCGCGTCCGTGCGATAGATGGTGCCAACATACTCTTTGGTGGTCACGGGCGTGTCGATGAAGACGAGGGCGCGGTCGTGCAGCAAAGGGAGAGAGAGCCTGGCGCCGCCCGCCACGTCCTCAGCGAGGCTCGCCTCAAAGATGGCAAAGCCGCCGCCGAAGCAGCCCACCCGCTCCACCCCGGCTGGAGGTGTCGCGTCCCCGGTTGAGGCGACAGACGGCTGGAGGCTGTACGCGGCATCGAGGAATGGGACGAACTCATCGAGTGGCACGGCGCCGAGTGCAGCGCGCGGTGCGAGCGGCGCCTCCGGCGGCGGCGGCGCGGGCGGCGTGCTTGCCGGCTGCCCATACCAGAGCATGCGCGCAAGGCGCGCTGGCTGGATGAGCTGTTGACGGACCGCCTCGAACTTGTCGATGCGGTCGGAGCCGTATCCGTGCTCGCCACCCTCGGAGATGGGCGCGTCGTAGTCATACGAGGTGATGTCGGGCTGGTACGACGCGCCGCCGCCGCCGTTAGCGCCCGCCGTCCACGCGAATGAGGTGCCGCCGTGCGCCATGTACAAGTTCGCAGAGCCCCAGCCGTCCGCCGTGTCGAGCACCTTGCCCAGCAAACTCGCGGCAGATGCCGAGGAGGTATTGGCCATCTGCTCACCCCAGTGCGTGAGCCAGCCTGGGTAGAGCTCGGCGCACATGAAGGGCGAGCCGCCTGGCGGGTTGAACTTCTTCTGCGCCTCCCATGTAGCCTCCGGGTTTCCACAGCCGTCGCCCACGGTCATCACTGATCCGCCCGGGAGGGAGCCTCGCGTCATGTAGCCCGCGTCGCCACCGTCCGTGGTGTAGAGGAGGGCCTCGTTGCCGAGCGCGGCGCGTGCGAGTGACACGAGCGCCTCCATGTATTGCTTGTCGCTCGGGTGCTGGGACACGTCTCCATACGAGCCAAACTCGTTCTCCACCTGGAACATGAGCACATTGCCGCCGTTGTGGAACATGAGCGGCCGCACGACGGGCAGCAGAGCCGCCCAGTAGCGCTCGACAAAGCTCATGTACGGCTGCGCGTAGGTACGCAGCGTGAGCGTGCCGTTGTACAACATCCACGCCGGGAAGCCGCCAAACTCCCACTCGCCGCACATGTATGGGCCGCCGCGCAGGAGGACGAACAGGCCATGATCGCCCGCCTGCCGGACGAAGGCCGCCAGATCGCGCCACTCTGATGTGAAATCGAACTTGCCGGGAGTCGCCTCGTGCCAGTTCCAAGGTACATACGTTGCGATCGCATTGAGCCCCATAGCGCGAGCACGTCCCAAACGGTCCGACCACAGCCTTGGGTGCACGCGAGAGTAGTGCATCTCGCCAGACGCCAATGTGACGGGAAAGGTGCCGTTGATGACGAACTTGTTGTCGCGCACGCCGAACGTTTGGGCGACGTTTGTAGTCGCAAGGGCCTGAAGGAGCACGAAGCGCGGGGTCGGCATCGCCGGGCGAGAATTTGTTGTCCTTATGTTTCGTTACCCGGTTATGATTGTAGGATTACGAAAAAAAGACACCGGGGGTGCCGGGACCACACAGGACACACGGGCACACGGGCACACGGGTACCCCGTAGCGTTCACGAGCTTTCGAATCATGTCGAATATTCTGCTGTGCCCGCGGGAACAGCCGTCCGTCTTACCCGAGCCGCCTCGCTCAACATGATGGACCGACCGAATGCCGACCCCGCGGTAAACTAAAACTTTAGTCGCGGCGAGCTCTGAACCTTAGTCATCTCTTGTGTCCGAGTCCCATACCGGTCATTAAGATTAACCGGAGAGCATCGCATGAACACTGAAATCCGATCATCAAGCGCGAGTGTGTTCGGTTATGTGTTTGCTGTGTCAGTCTCTCAGTCAGCGTGCACAGTGCTCGGCTCCAACGGCTGGGGAGCGGTTACGAGGCTTACGAGGCGTCTACCTCTACCTCCGTCAGGTGACGGGGTCCGAAGACGAACCACCGGACATACCGCTGACCGGGGCGCGGTCTCTGCCCTAAACGCTAAAGCCACGGGCCATGCTATGCCAACTCTCCAAATGCCATTCTCGGACTCCGCCACCCCCCCCCCCCCCCCCCCCTCCTCCGGCCCTCAGTTACAGAACAGTGCGACCGCCTAACCGGTCGCGGTTGCCGGTTCCGCCCGGCGCTCAAAGACACCTGGCATGATCGGGGCGAGCCGCGCGGCGGGACACACACATGACACGCACACGGCGACCCGGTGCACAAACATGAACGATCAAGTTCGTTTCGCCTGTGATTGCAGACAGCGTGCAGACATCAAGACAAACGCGCCGTGTTCGGCGACGAGCCCTCCTCTGCACAACGTGGACGGTGGCGACGCGGGCGACACAAGACGCTAGGCGCCCTCCCGAGCGGATCAGTGATGACCGTGGCGTGCGTAGCACAAGGCTGCCTCTATCGGTGTCGCAAACGTGCCGAGTCGCCGCTGCGCACCATTTTCCGATACCACCGCCTCGTATTTGCCACCTCGCTTGATCACGCCTTTGAAGCCCGTCTGACTTTTCGACGACGGCACCAGCTCGAGCCCCTCGGCGGCCGCGGCTGCCATAGCCTCGTCCGCCGTCAGCGGCTGATGCCCTCCGACCCTCGCCTCCGACGCCTCCGCCACCGCTCGCTCCGCTCCTATGTACCTAGCGTAGCACAAGGCCGCTTCTTCCGGCGTCACTGACTGGAAGACGACTTCCGAGTATGGAAGACGACGTCCGCTGCGGCAAGCGCTGGGCTCAATCCGTCGAATGGGGAGGCGGCGCTGCGTACCATTTTCCGATACCACCGCCTCGTATTTGCCACCTCGCTTGATCACGCCCTTGAAGCCCGTCTGACCTTTCGACGACGGCACCAGCTCGAGCCCCTCGGCCGCCGCGGCAGCCCTGGCCTCGTCCGCCGTCAGCGGCTGATAGCCCTCGCCCCTCGCCTCCGCCGCCTCCGCCGCCGCTCGCTCCGCTCCTATGTACCTAGCGTAGCACAAGGCCGCCTCCTCTGCCGTCACAAAGTTGCCGAGGCGGCGCTGCGCACCATTTTCCGATGCCACCGCGTCGTATTTGCCTCCACGCTTGATCACGCCCTTGAAGCCCGTCTGATTTTGGGACGACGGCACCAGCTCGAGCCCCTCGGCAGCCGCGGTCGATCTGGCCTCGTCCGCCGTCAGCGGCTGATGCCCTCCGACCCTCGCCTCCGCCCTCGGCCGCTGCTCTTCGAGGTGTGAAGGGTCGAGGGGTCGAGGGGCGACGGCAGCAGCCTCAGCCCTGGTCTCGTCCTGCGTCTTTCCGCACGAGACCAGGGCTGAGGCTGCTGCCGCCGCACCGGGAGATACGCTGCTCGTGCTTTGAGAGGGCGCCTTCCTCGATTTCTTGCGTGCATGGCGAATAGGATCTGTGCCACTGTCATCGAGTACTGCACCAGTGGGAGCTGACGACGAGCCTGCATCTGCCCAGTGAACGTGGACAGCATCGACCTCGACGCAAGCCTGGACGTCGACCTCGACGCCCGGTTCCACCTCCACAGCAATGAGGTTCATCATGTTGCGGAAGCTGCGTCGTGGAGCCCAGGGCTCGCCGCCCAGCACACTGCGAGAGGACCACACGGAACGCAGGTGCGCGCGGCGGGCGCGCCTCACGCGTTCGCTGTGGGGAAGAAACATTTTACCATTACGACGCCTCACGGAGCAGCTCAAAGAAGTGCAGGTATGGTCTGTTCGTTTGGGGCGCTCAAGCTCTGTGAACGGCATCCTGTGAATGGATACACGTTTAGCATCTTACTATGCTATAGGGACATACTCGGTACTGGGTGCCACACCG
>Ga0210245_100696_pt1 | contig 29771 bp, 23 predicted proteins | sample ChrtobMetaP3_4mM_FD_155450 | JGI IMG/M metagenome (GOLD analysis project Ga0210245, IMG submission 155450) | Chrysochromulina tobin associated microbial communities from unialgal haptophyte culture, Seattle, Washington, United States - P3_4mM | ecosystem: Host-associated > Algae > Haptophytes >...
GAGCGGCTAGGAACTCTTTTCAGCTCAAGGCAAGTCTGATGGACCTAAGGGCGTGTGCTGACTCCGCTTCCTTCACAGAGAAAAAGGCTGAGAAAGTTCAGTAGTTTCTTCAGCAAGTAAGCTAGTAGTGTGGCTTTCGAAGGACAAGCAGGTCCAAGTCAAGTCAATCATCATGCACAGGCAGTCAGTCGTTCCGTACCGGTACCGGTAAAAAGACACCGGGGGGAGCCGGGACACACACGGGACACACGGGACACGCGGACGCACAAAGGCACACAGACGAATCTCACAACCAACCAAACCTACCAACAACACACGCACCCCGCACGTCAGCGCGACGACCGAAGCCGCGGCCGACTCAACAGCCGCAAGCCCGAAGCCGACCGCTCCCCGCGGCCGACTCAGAAGAGGCCGCCCCCAGCAAACCCGACCCTGCCTCCGCCCGCTCCCAGAGCGCCTCCCCGCGCCTGCTCGAAGGCGGTCGGCGAAATGAAGGCGCGTGCGGCAGACGCGTAACGGCCGGCGGTGCGGCCGGAACCCCCGATAAGCTCGAGGCGCGAGAGGCGGAGGCGGGCATGCGCAAACCGGTAAAAAGACACCGGGGGGAGCCGGGACACACACCGGTATTCATAATACGCGTTGTCCGTGTCCCATGAATACGGGACGCGTTGTCCGCTTCGAACCGACACCATTCTAATGTGTGTGCACAGTCACGCAGACATCACCTACCCTCCACGCGCTTGGCCATCGTCACGAGCGTCGTGGGCTCCTCTCGGAGCAAGGACTCGTTCTCAATCGGCAGAAAGGCGCTCATAGGGTTGGTAGAGGGCGCAAGGCGCAGCGAGGAGGCGCCCTCAGTGCGGTAGATCGGCTTGTAGCCGCGGCCCTCGTAGAGCTTGCGCGCCGCTCCATTCTTCTCCTCCACCTGCAGCAGCACATCGTCCATATCCTGGCAGCACAGCTCGCAAAAGTCGCAGAGTTCGCGACCCAGGCCCTGGCCTCGGTATGACGGCGAGACCGCCAGGTTGGCAAGGAGCGCGTACGGCGCGTACGTATTCGCAAACTTTTGCACGAGCAGCCCCTCGTCCCGCTGCAGCACGAACGCCGCGAGTGCACCGATGCCGCTCTCGCCAAATACAGCTTGGGCTTGCTCGCTCTCCGCGTCGGTCATTGCGTCGAGCTCGGTGCGGACCAGCCGATCGGCCTGCTCGCTGCGCAGGACAGCGCCCGTCGACGGATCGAACAGGGAGGCCTCGATACCCACGCAGCCCACCAATTTCCCGCTCTTCTCGTCGCGAGCCAAGATGAGATCGTTCCAGAAGAGTGATGGCGTCTCTCTCCCACTGAGATTGGATGGCCGCTTCTCGCGCCGGAGGCCGTACCGCGAACCCAGATCCTCGGTCACCTTTCGCACCAGCTGATTTCGCTCGCCGCTGCTCAGCTTAACACCGTCACCAAAGGTTGTGCTCGCAAGCCAGAAGGAGTCCACAAAGAAGGTCGCGACTTCCGAAAGACTCTCGGCGGTGGCCCCTTGGAAGTCCAGTGTCGCGGCTGCCATTTGTACGCGCGGCATCGGGTAAAGCATGCGGCGCGCCGCGGACGGCAACCATCCGCTTGAGCTCGCAAGCACAATGAGGCCGACGAGCATCATCCTCTACCTTGAGGAATCAAAAGGATATTCCCGGAAACTACAGTACCGGTAAAAAGTGTGTGTCCCGGCTCCCCTCGGCGTCTTTTTACCGCCGCGCGGGGCCGGTTCAAGTTCAAGTTCAGTTTCAAGTATCGCGGGCCTGCCGGGCCTCTGAGCTTACCGACGCCTTCCAGCGCGACATGCAGCAACGAGCCGGGCCACTGATGCAAGCCGACGCCTTTCTGCGCGCGACGTTCAACGGTGCGCTCCTCGGCGCGGATGCGTACTCGACGATCAAGCTTCTCCTCGTGCTGCTTGGCGTTTCTCGCGTGCTCAAGGACCTCAGGCGAGCCTCACGCTGCGAGGGCCTCTACTCTTGGCTTATGGCATGTATCTCGCCGTGGCTCAAGCGGCTGCCCTTTGTGCAAAGCCAGCTCAAGAAAGAGACAGACAAGCTGCGCCACGACATCCAGCCGTCGCTCATCAAGGACTTGACGCAGCCGAAGACGCGGTTGCCCGCTGCGGGCATGGCCGAGGACAAGGTGCTCAAGCTGATGCTGGAGCGGCGCGAGCTGGACACCAAGTACTGGCAGGACGGTCGAGTCACCGGCGCCATCTACCACGGCAAGCGCGAGTACATGGACTTTGTTGGGCAAGTTGCCGGCCTCTTTGCGTTCACCAACCCGCTGCACGCCTCAATCCATCCGGCGACGCGGCAGATGGAGTCTGAAGTTATCAGCATGGTTCTGCGTATGTACTCGGGTCCGGCGACGGCCTGCGGCGCCTTCACGACGGGTGGCACCGAATCGATTCTGATGGCGATGAAGGCGTACCGCGACAAGGGGCGCGCCGAGCGCGGCATCACGGAGCCGAACATCGTGGTGTGCGTCACAGCACATGCCGCCTTCGATAAGGCGGCGCAATACTTCAACCTCGAGTGCCGCAAGGCACGCACGACCGGTCCGCAGGAGGTCGACCTCGTGCACGTGCGCTCGCTCATCGACGCCAACACCGTCGCGATCGTCGGCTCGGCGTGCCAATACGCTCATGGCACCATCGACAATATTCCGAAGCTCTCAGAGCTCGCACTGAGCTACGGCGTAGGGTTGCACGTGGACTGCTGCCTGGGTGGTTTCCTGGTGCCGTTTATGCGCGCGGCGGGTTTTGAGCTGCCGCACGAATACGACTTTCGCGTGCCCGGCGTCACCACCATCTCGTGCGACCCGCACAAATATGGCTTCGCTCCAAAGGGTTCGTCAGTGCTCATGTTCCGCACGCCCGAGCTCCGTCATTACATGTACACGTTCGTCACCGAGTGGACTGGCGGCATCTACGCGACGCCTTCGATCCTCGGCTCGCGCCCGGGAGGCGTGGTCGCCGCCACGTGGGCCGCGATGATACATCACGGCGAGGCTGGCTACATCGAGACCACGAGACAGATTGTAGGGGCCACTCGCAAGATCGGGGCAGCCATCGAGGCCATCGACGGTCTCGAACTCATGGGCCGACCGGATGTATGCGTGGTTGCATGGCACGGGAAGCCCGGCAGCGGCATCAATTGCTACTCGCTCTGCGACGCGCTCAAGGAGATCCGCGGATGGGATCTCGCCACGCTCCAACGGCCCGCCTCAGTCCATTTGGCACTCACATTGCCCACGAGCGCGAACGCGGACTTGTTCATTGCGGACTTGAAGGAGGCTGTGGCCATGGTGCGTGCGGACCCGGTCAAGTACTCGGGCGGCACGGCTGGCCTGTACGGCACCGCCTCCAAGATGCCCGCCTCCTTTGTAGAGGAGTCGGCCAAGGTCTTCCTGGACGTGATGACGTTGGCCGCCGAGGAGGAGAGTGCTCCTGGCGCCGCAGCCGCGTGAGCGCAGGCCAGAGCCGGCTGTCACCTCTGGCTGTTGAAAACGAAATAACTGTGCGAGTCTGGTGACTGGTCTCTCATACATGCGAGTACTCAGTACTTGTGTTCAAGTTCAAGTTCAAGTTCAAGTTCAAGTTGATGATGTGGCAGCGCCTCTGCCTCAGGCGAGGCAGCTGTATGGCACGGCGAATGAGGACGTCGAGGAGGAGTCTGAGATCGACGAGGCGGTGCGCTGTGCGCCCTTTTGGCAGGCGACTCAGCAATAAGGTGGCGGGTGGGTCGTCGGCTGGCGATGATGCTGAGATCGACGATGATGATGCGGTGCGACGGTGCGGCTGGCCTGACGCGCAGCTGGCAGAGAGCCCGAGGGGCCTCGCCGCGATATAGGCTGCGTGCGGACTTGAGATGGACGATGAGCTCACGGGCGGGCCGAGCGCGGCGAGAGAGGAGGCTAAGTGCATGAGTGAGATGGCGCCTGATGACGCTCATGATGAGCTGATGTGTAGCATGGATGTAGTAGCGGAGGTGCATGCACAGGATGCAGAGAGGGAGCAGCAGAGAGAGGGGGCGTCTGTTGGGTGCGTCATGCCGAACGGCAATGGCGCGGGCGGCGACGACTGCGAGGCCGGACGAGCGCTCGAGGGTGATGACGGCGGCTACATGGGCTGCGAGGGCGCCGACGGCGTCGAGCAGGGGGCGTCGATGGCTGCGCGCGAGGCAGAGGACAGCGACGAGGACGAGGTCATGGCGGGCAAAGAGAACGTCTCGATGCAGCACGAGGAGAGGGGCGGCGGTGCAACGGGTGGCATCAAGAAGGGGAAGCGCAGGCGGGGCAAGCAAGGGTGCGCTGGCCATCGGCAGCGACAGGCGGCTAAGGGGGCTGTTCTTCGACAACCGGCGGCAGGCGACACGAGCATGAGTTGAGCTCTGAACGGCGTGAGGGAGGAGGTTCCAGTCCTGCGCCTTCATTGTGCTGCAGTACGGGCCTTCTTGCTTGCGTTTTGATCATCTCGACGAGTGTGACGCGGTGCCGACCGGCCTCGAGCTCCTTGGTCGAGCAGGCGCCTATGCTCCCCTCTTTCTCTTCCCCAATCCCCCTCTCTCTTTCGTTTTCTTCGATCTCTATCTGTACTCTGAGGGCACGCAGGCTAGCACCCTGTGGCGTGTCTCCTCCTGGTCTCCTTCCCGTTCGTGTTCCTTCCGTTGTGTCTCACCATCTCCGACGACTCTCACCCCCACTGCTAGCTTAGAGAGCACATTCGATAGGCTTCCGGGAGGAGGTTCCAGTCCTGCGCCTTCATTGTGCTGCAGTACGGGCCTTCTTGCTTGCGTTTTGATCATCTCGACGAGTGTGACGCGGTGACGACCGGCCTCAAGCTCCTTGGTCGAGCAGGCGCCTATGCTCCCCTCTTTCTCTTCCCCAATCCCCCTCTCTCTTTCGTTTTCTTCGATCTCTATCTGTACTCTGAGGGCACGCAGGCTAGCACCCTGTGGCGTGTCTCCTCCTCGCTCCTGGTCTCCTTCCCGTTCGTGTTCCTTCCGTTACCCGTTGTGTCTCACCATCTCCGACGACTCTCACCCCCACTGCTAGCTTAGAGAGCACATTCGATAGGCTTCCATTAGGTTGTCTGTTGTTTACGAAGTAACTTGAACTTGAACTCGCCTCGGGGCCGGGACACAGTACCGTAGTTCTCTACTTGTAGCCCTGGCAGACTCGGACACATACGACTCGTCACACACGACACGCAGGGCCAGCGCGAGCGCGCGCGAGGCTTGCTCGCGGCGCAGCCGCCCCCTCGGACGCGCACCATCCCCGTCAGTCGCTCCTCTGCCGCCTCGGCATTCGCCTCCGCCTCCGCCTCCGCCTCGACCGCTGCCTGAGCCGATTGCGCCGCCACTGCAACGGCGTCGTCAACGTCGTCGATGTCGTCGAGATTGGTGTCGTCTCCGTCGTCGCAGGCAATAGACCGCACGGGGCCAAGTGCCTCGGATACCTCGTCGACATGAGAAGCAAGCGTCAGAAGCTCACTCAACTCCTTCCAAAGAGTCGCTCCGCCGTCCTTGGGCTGCACACGAACGTGTGTCCCGGAGCGCTTGATGACAGTGCCGGTAGTTTCGACTCTCTTATGCTTGAAGCGCACGTAGTCGCCCTCCTTCGGGTCCATCGCACGGGTGTGAGGGAGACGATCGATCGGGCTTCGTTGTGTTTGCTCGCGCGCTCCAGAGCCGTTGAGCCTTCACGACGCGCCCTCGGCAACACTGTTCCGCCGCCCAGTGAGGTCGGTCTCTCCCTTTCTCCCAGTACACAGGGTAAAATCAACGCCAGCATCCAGATTGAACAGGCACATGCGGACGTGCGGACGATACAACAGAGGATCAGAGGTAATGTACAGGAGTGAGTGAAGAGACCTCGGGAAGAAGACGGGCCTCGGGCTTGTTGGATGGCGGTAGGGCGGCGGCGGCGCGGCGCGAAGGCGGTGGAGAACGGCGAAGGAGGCGGGGGCGAAGGCGGCGGCGGGGGAAGGCGGCGGCGGCGGCGAACAAGGTCCTCGCTCCAAGATTGACATCGTAGTTGCCCATGTTGAGCATTTCCTTGCCTGTCTGGTTTTGCGGCAGAACAACCAGATCAAGCTTGAGATCAAGCTTAAGATCAAGCGTAGTTGCCCGCGTTGAGCACTCCCGGAGCTTTGGGTCAAACCTCCTCCACTTGTTGCCCTGAGCATCCTCCCCGTCCCACTCCCAGACGTAGCCATACAGCCCCAAGTGGCGGACCGACTTGTTCCGATACATCTGCTGATTCTGAGGGGCGGGCATGCTGCGACTTTGCGAGGTTTTCGAGGTTGGCCGGGTTTCGGATTCTGCCGCGGCTGCCCAAGGTTTCAACAGCTCGTAAACAGCTCGCTCTCCTTCAGCGTCCGGTCTGCGACGGGGAAGGCATCCGCAACAGATCGAGAATGAGCTCCGGCGGAAGCGTTGCGCAGCAGCTGTAGCAGTCGAGCTCGCCCCAGCAGAGCAAGTAGCCACCGGCGACCTCCACGAGGCTCTTCGCGACCTGGATGCGCATGTGCAGTTGCGACTGCACGCACGATGGCAGCGTGAACGGCAGCGAGACGCGCACGACCGCAAAGGGTGGCTTGGCTTCAAACAGATAGAGCAGATTGGCGTAGTTGCGTGTCTCCTTCTTACCCACCCACGAGCCGGTGCGCAAGCGGACGAGCGTGAGGTAGTGGCCGCTGTCGAAGCGCAGGGGCGGCGTGCCACCATGCAGCTCGACGCCTGCGGCGAAGCCGTGAGGGGTGACGTGTAGCTGAGTGCACGTGCCGGAGGCAGGAAAGATCTCGACGACCATGTGGGGAGAAAACCAGCGGACAGCGAGTAGGCGCCCCTCGTGCTCGAACGGCATCCAATTCTTCTCCTGTGTGTGCGCATCGAGATATGGAAGACAGGGAAGGGTTCAGCAAGGGGCGGTAATGGAGCACATGGTGAGGAGGAGGAGGATGGGCTTGAGTAGGGCAGAGTCGTGGTGATGGACCGGCTCGTCATTTGATGCGCGCGCACCCAATATTTGAAATCCACGTTGTCGCAGACGAGCGCTGTGCCATTCGACGGATGGCGCACATCGAAAAGGAAGGGACGGCGTGCCTGGTTGGCTCGGCGCGCCGAAGATTCCCGCGACTTGATCTCGATGAGCGACGCGACGGCAAGCAGTTGGTTTTGATACCTGGCGATGGCGAGGCGACCAGCGGAGGACCACAAATGTGAGAGCTTCTTTTGTGGCCAAGCGCCTCGAAGGGCATGGCAAAGCATCACAGCAGCAGGAGGGCAGTGCAGTTCATGCGGGACTCGAGCGGAGTCGAGCGAGAGGGCACACGGGCCGCACCGGAGCAGCACGAGATCCTCAGTTGCAAGCTCTGGCACGAGCCCAAGCCTGCTCAATGCCCCGTCGATGGCCACACGCGTCAGGTCGCTCACTCGCAGCTCAGAAGGAGCGCCTTCGCCTGCTGGTGCTGCCTGGAGGGTGCAGGTGCCGAGCCACCACGCGCCGTATAGGTTCTCCATCAGGTGGTCTGTCGCCTCGCGCGTGAGCACGAGCGGGTTCCCACAGTAAGAGTAGGTAGACTCTCGAAGGACGCAAGGCATCGTCGCATGGGAGATGCTACGCGTCGCTGAAGAGCGTGTTGTCGCAGGCCCCGAGGGCGACTGATCAGGCGCAACCATGGCCACATTGTACCATCGGGTGGGCGCTTCCCGCAGCCGCAGGTTGAGGTCCCAGCTGTCTGCCTCGTGGATCTCGCACGCCGAGATGGCTGTGGTCAGGAGGAGCCCCTGCAGCCTGCACAGCCCTTGGCCGTCACTGGTGGCCGTCGCCGGTTCGAGTGATGCCTTCACGAAGGCGAAGCCGGTACACGTGTTGGCTGCCGCCAAGCACGCGTCGCGGCACTCGCTCCAGCTTCGACCGAGACTCTGTTCTATCGGCTCAAGCAACGAGCTTCCCTCGGCGGTTTCGTTGGCAATGGCGTCCCCGCCATCAGCTCTGCGTCGTCGAATGGCCTCGTTGGCACAAGCGGACGCCTGGAATGTGCGCCACCTTGTGCGGCCAAAGGCGATAACGGCGTGCTCGATCACACTCCCCATAATGGAGATCTGGTTGACCAGCCGCGAAGGGGCCCCCGCATGCACGCCACCAGCGCTGCCTACTTCAACAGTGGCGACCGTCTCGCCACCCACGACAATGGTCATGCGCGTCGATGCCCGCGTGAAGTTGAGTGCAAAGAGCTCGCCCAGCCGGAAGGGAAACGCGCGGGCTGTGCCAGCGCCATGCACGGGATGCTCACCGCCCCACTTGCCATCGGTGTTGGTGCTGATCCACGTGCGCTTGCGCTTCCATCCGATGTAGAAGGCGAGGTGGGCTTCACGCCCCCTGTCCTCGTCCCCCTCGGGCAAGCTCGAGAAGACAACCTTCGTGGGCACATTCGACAGATGTGTGCGCTTCCCCCTGATACTCAGCGCGTCGCCGGCACCAAAGCCGACTGCCTCCCTGAACGGCTTGCGAATGACACGTGTACTCTCCGGCAGTGCAAGGGTCTGCGCGGACACAGGCATCGTGGGCTGTAGAATGAACGGGCGCCGCAGCTTGACGAGGTCGCAGTCGGAGGCTCGCCTGGAGTGCAGCCCTTGGATCATGACGCAGTGCGGCGGCGATCTGACCCGCCTGTCGACACGGTAGCCAATGCACGAAGGCAGCGAGGCGCACTGCGTCGCACAATCTGTGGGGGTTACCGTCGCGCCCAAGTCCTTGGCGCTAAAGTCCTTGGCGCTAAAGCCCTCGACGCCAAGATCCTCGGCCACCGCAAGCTGCTCCTGCATGTGCGCGACGACGCTGGGATCGAGCACGACCTCATTGGCGCAGCGCACCTTGGGGTAACGGATGAAGCGAGGCTGCTGCAGAGGTTGCGATTCACTCGAACCTAGGGCTGGAAGCAGCAGGGGCTGTGAGGCCACGCCCAGCTGCAATGCCTTGCGCCATTCAAGCACTCGGCTAGAGGCAGGCGCCGCCGAGTGCGATGTGCCTCCGAGGGGTCTATCAGCCACCGTTTGGCCATGATCGCCGCCGCTGCCGCTGCTGGTCGACATGTGGGCAGTGCACGGGGCGCTGATCCGCGGGGGGGCGATTGCAGTCGTAGCCGTCCACGTCCGTCGGCCCGCAGGGTAGCACGTGTGCTTCAAACTGCTGCTCCTGCGGGCTGTGTGTGAACGTGCATGATCGGTCGACAGGGACGCAGATGCCGCGGATCCCGCGGCAGCCTCTGCACAAGCTTGCCACGCGAAGAAGAGCTTTGTGGGGCTAGGGAGTACAACCGCCGCGCTAAAGTCCACGGCGTCCAAGGTGGAGGGTACATGGGCGCTCGCTCGGCGGGAGATCGGGTACGCTGACCCCTCTTTGTTGGTAGAAGTAGTAGCAGCAGTAGCGCTCGTGCTGGTCGAGCTTGTCGTGGCAGACCACGAGCCGGCGGCTGAAGCCATGCTGCCGTTGCCCCACGGCTGCGCCTCCAAGAACACGCCCTCGCAGTAGAGCTCAACGCCAGCTGCCGTGAGCCGCAACGTGAGCCGGCCCGATCCGCCTCGCACCAGAGGCAAGCGTGACCAACCCGGCTCGGCATACTTGCTCACGTACGCATCCCTAGAGCCCGGCTCCGAGGGCCTCCCATTTGTCATGGCTGACGTCGCGTCGACCGATGTGGTCGCATTGGAGGCCATCTTGCGTTTCGCCCGGGTCGCGGCGGTACCACCGTCCGCTGCGTCTCCGTCGCTATGCGAGGCGGAGGATAAAGAGGGGCTGTGTGCCAGGTGGAGCCGCTTGCGATGACCCTTCTTGCTGCGTGGACGACCTTTCGCGTGCGTGGTTTTCGCCGACAGGATCGGCTGCTGCTCCTCCAGCTCTCGAGGAGCGCTCCCGCTGGTCTGTTTGGCGGCTTGGCTGCTGCCACCCTCGCCGCCGCCACTGCTGCTGCCGGTACCTCTATCCGTCCTCCCGCTACTGCTGCTGCTGCTGCCATCTATCTTGTTCGTCAAGCGGTAGGTCGGGTAGCCGACGCTAGCAGTGGCGTCGATGTGGACGGTGAGGCGGAATTGCAAGCGGCCCCAGCGGCGCAGGTGGACACTGAATTCAAAGCCGTCGAGCCACGTCACGAGGAGGTGGACTTGGAGTGGGGCGCCCCGCGTGCGATAGACACCTCGAACGTCCAAGTGCGAGCAGTAGAGGTGAGACCACTCGGTATACGAAGGCGGGCGCACGCGCTGCGCAGGAGGATCCATGGCATTCTTGAGGTGCGCAGGCTTCGAGCTGGCTCGTGTGCCGTCCAGTGCCTGGGCCGCCTTCTTCGCTTCGACAGCCCACTCGCGAGCGAGCGTCTCACTCACTTCGTGCGCTCGGTCGTTCTCGGCTGCGGCGTTCTGTGCCGCCAGACGCGTCGCGGAGTGGTGCACAATCGTTGATGCCGAGTTGGCGCAGCTCAGCAGCGGCGGCGTCGCGAGGAAAGAGGGCGATGCCAGCGAGTAAATGAGATGCACCTACAATGTGTGGGGGCGACGAAGCATGCATGTGCTCAGCCTCGCATGCGCACGAGAGTCATGTGAGTACTCTGTGTGAGCACTCTCGAGCACACGTGGCTTACATCCGCTTGGATTTCGTCCATCTCGATAGGGAACGCGAGGGTGCCGACTGGGCGACGGGCGCGCATTGCTGACGAGCCGCCCACCGACCCTGCAAGCCGGCTTGCGCCAAGTGGGGTCGCATGCACGGTGAAGGCCTCAAGAATCTGGGTGGGTAGATAGCGATCTCGTAGCGATCTCGTTAGAAGTAGCAGTGGAGAGAGCAGCAAGGAGCTGCTGTCGTGCGCAGGGACGGTGATTGTGACGCCACGGAGGTGTGCGTATACACGAGCCGCCGCGCACCTGCCGCATCCCACGAACATGCATTAGGTACGCGCCAGTTCCAAAGTGGCTGCGACGGTCATGAGGAATCGTCCAGCGAGACCTATCCACTCGCCATGCTGACATGAGGCCCATCCACTCACGCTTCTGCGCGACAAGCTGGAGCTGCACGACGGCCCAGTTCTCTGGCAGCGACGCGGCGAGCTCGGTGATCGACACGGTCCAGTGCGGTAGGAGCTCCGCGCTCACATCATCCTCCATGACGACCGCCATCTCGCATCCAGTTGCCGTGCAGTAATCTTCCGCACGGCGAATGGCGAGCACGTGGGAGAGGGTGCATCCCATCTCAGACATTGTATTGCGCTTCAGCAGATGTTGAAGCTGCTTGCCTGTATGGGTGAATTCATTGGCGCTTGCATTGCCGTCAACCGCAGGCACGAGCTCAACGTGCCTTCCAGCTGCTTCGAAAGAGGCCTGCATGGCGCGGCTTCGTGCTCGCCCCGTGGCTGTGCGGTTCAGCGAGAGGAAAAACACTGGCACACCATCGAAGAAGGAATGGTCGTTCATGCTAGCCACTACAAATAGGGTGTGGAGCATGACAGACAAAAGACCTGCGCGTGCGTTCATAGCACACTCGAGCCGAGCATTCCGGCGCCGCATGCATTTGTTGCCAGGGACTTGTCAGGGCCGTCGAGAGAAAAGAATGGACGTCCTAAGTCGGTGCACCTGACAGCAATAACCCCTGACACTCTCATCTCTTTCTGTTCCGCACACCGAGCATGCCTCTCCACATTCCGACATTGCACTTTCTTGCATCGATCTGCATCTCGCATCGGCAGACGCCGTCCGCTACATGGTACGTGGTCCGCCTCAGGAGCGAAGCCACCAGAGGGCGCCCCATGCGGCCGTCACTGCCGGCACCACAGCGTGCCGCATCAGCGGTCCAATCACAAAGGACAAGCAGCATCCTATGCTCAGACGGTAGCCCTTGCCACCCAACGCCTCCACGAGTGCCACGGGCAGTTTGGGTGGTGGCCAGAGGGAATAGTTGAGGTTGTGGCCGGTGATCAGCGCGGCGCTCGTGAGGAGCAGCCCGCTGTGTAAGAACATGAAGGCGACGTACACCGTCAGGCTGAGCGCCGGCTGGCCTGGGGAGCGAAGGCTAGAGCCGGGCACACGCCCGAGTCGGCGGATGCACACCGGGGTGGCGAGCAGGAGGAGGTGGAAGCCCCAAAAGATGGCCACAGAGGCGCGGGCGGCCAAAGGCCAGCCGGCAGCTATGAGAGCCTTGGCGGAGTCGAGGTCCGGGAAGACGAGCGCGAGCAGCGGCATCCAGCTGCAGAACTGAAGCAGCTCGCCGAGTAACGGGCGCGCCGTATCGGGCGCGCCGAGAAGCGTGAAGGCGCTGAGCAGTGTGTACACGTGGCAAGGCAGGAGGGTGAGCTCAAGGACGGAGCGTGTGAGGGAGAAGCCCTGCACGAGCTTGACGCCCGCATTGAGCGGCCAGCACAGCGCAATGGCGGTCCCTAGCGCGGCCTCTGCTCGCGTCCGATCGAGGCCAGCTGCGCTACCGGAGCGGGGTGCAAGAGCCCCTTGAACGGGTGTCCCTTGAGCCCCGTGCATTACCCAGCAGAGCACGAGGGCGACTGTCAAGACGCCCAGGTGGACGGCGAGCTCGAAGATGTGCTGCTCAGCTGCATGGTACCAAAAGCGGGGCTGCTCGCGCGCGTACGGCTCGCACCATGTACGCAGGAGCTGCGCGCTCTCCCGCTGCCTCGTCTCGTTTGGAGGGAGGAAGCCGAGAGAGCCGATGAGCAGCGCGTTGAGCGTCATGCCGAGCAGCACTGGGCCGCACAGCACGAGCTGCACCGTCGAGCATGCGGTCAGTGTCGGGAGCAGACCCTCCACACGCCCTCGCAGCTGCGTGGACGAGCCGCTATTGTCGATGATATGCGTCGCCCTTGCGGCCTTTTCCACTAGTGTCAGAGGCTGCGCTGCGATGCGCGCGCGTGCCGCGTCCTCGCCAGCGCCGTCGCGAGCCATGAGGCGGCGGAGCTGCGTGTCCGCGTCGACGGACACCACGACGCGCATCGAGCAGATGCGGTGCAGCCCAGTCTCAAAGAGTAGTGGTGCGTCCAGCACGACAACTCTCGTGCCTATCATCACGTGATGTGCGAGCGCATACAAGAGGCGGATGGCAATGGCAGGCTGAACAATAGAATTGAGCTTCCGACGATGAGTTTCCAAGGTAAAGACGATTTCTCCAAGGCGCTTCCGGTCGATGTGTTTGCCATCCGTGCCCAGAATTGTGGGTCCGAATGCATGAAGGACGCGCGAATAGACCGAGGCTCGAGCCCCTGGCCGCAAGATGTCATGCGCGATGGCGTCGGCATCGATGAGGGGGATGCCATTTTCGACCAGGAAACTCGAGACGGTCGACTTGCCTGCGGCGATGCCTCCGGTTAGGCCCACGATCTTCATGTCTGTGACTGCGCTATTCCTCGTGAATGTGTAAGTGTGAATGTGAATGAAGAGGCGTGGAAAGATAACGCCAACGAAACGCGTCCGCAAACCTCACAACATCTCAGAGCGGCAGGAGCCTCTGGTTATGTGACTGGCTGCGTCGCGGTGTGCGATCAGTCGGGGGTCGCTGCGCGAATGGGCGTGGGCGAGCACCGCCACCGTCGGCTCCTGCGACTGTCCGCGGTCTCGCGGCGGCAGCTGGACCAGAGCCTCCCGCTCCGCTCTCGGCATAGTGACAACATGCGGGGGTATCCACGGCGGGGTAGGCTCGCGCATCGAGATCAAGCGCCTCGCCTGCTCGCCCATCATGGCGCCCATGCCTTTGGCGTTGGGCTCGGCAGCAGCCTCGCTGCCACCCTCTTCCACACCCGTCACGTGGCCCTCGTGCTGCTGCTGCAGCTCCCGAGGCCGCCGGTAATCGATCTCGACGAGCTGCTCGGCGCGCAGCTGGTGGGCAAACGACCAGTTCGTCCGCCACGGCCGGCCTTTCGCCTTCGCGGCCAGCGTCCGAGAGTCTCCGTGATGCTTCTGGTGCGCGAGCATGTACGCGTGTTGCCGCTTGGCCTCGTCCTGCGCGCGCCACCGCTCCTCCTCCGTGGGAGACGCCCGATTCTCGGGGGGCTCCTCGCGCACCAGCCCCAGAGCGCCGAGGACCATCCTCTGCTGAGCCCACTCGTGCACCATCGTCGTTTCATCGTCGAACCCCGGTGGCGCCGTCACGGGCGAACCTACTCCACCACGCACCAACTCCGCCGTTGGCGATGCGCTCGTGCTGTTGCGGCTGCTCGCTGAATCAGGGCGGCTGGTGCTGAGGGTGCCGTCGGCTGCTTTGGTGCCAACCCGAGTTCGCAGGCCGACCGCACCGGCACTGCTGGCACCGCCGCCTGCCGAGGCGATGGAGTGGCACATGGCCTTGAAGCCGGGCGCGAGCTGCACGAAGCGGTCAATGTGCCCAGAGGGGAGGACGAGCAGGATGCTCGACTCCGTCGCAAGCGCATCCGCCTCGTGCTTGGCCGTCGAGTCCCACAGTAGCTCCTGAGAGGGAAGCAATCAGTTGCACTCATCATGCAATCGGTGCGGCTTTCAGGTAGCCTTTCGAGTCCCCACACATGCGCCATGCGCACCTGACTGAACCAGGGCGAGCTCGAGCCCTCGACGATCTCGCCCACGAGATGAGCCTTGGCGCCACCCGAGGCGCGCGTGGGACGCGCCAGCCGGCGCCACCGCTCGATGCAGCCGGCGAGCAGAACAAAGACCGCGCTCGCCGGCTCGCCTTGCTCGACGCACCTCTCACCCTGTGCGACGCAGCGCACGACAAAGAGGCTCGAGATATGCTCCTGCGTGAGGCGTGGCAGCGTGGTGAAGAAGGGCACGCGGCGCAGCGCGCGCTCGATGTACAAGCTCTCGACACCGCGGAGCAGCTTGGTGACTGTGGCCACGCCCTGGATGCGGTAACGCGAGCAAAAGGCGGGCCGGCGCAGGTGCGCGATCGCGGCCGGGCTGATGACGAGCAGCTCGACAGGCTCAAGGGTGATGAGTGAGCGCTCACGTGAGGCGCTGGGCAGGACCAGCCCTTCCTCGCCCAGCACCTCCGAGACCAGCGCCACGCCGGCCACGGATCCGACGCCGGAAGTGAGTACCTCGACGATCCGTCCATCAGGCTGGATGCTCGCCTTCATCTGCCGATTGAGCTCGTCGCGCTCGGCCTGCGAGCGGTAGATTTCAAGGCTGCCCGCGAGCACGACGAAGCAGCACTCACACGCGGCGCCCTCGCGCATCGCATGCGTGTACCGCGGCAGCAGCCGGCGCGAACTGGCATGCAGCACTGCCAGTAGCTCATCCGCGCTCAGATGGCGCAACGCGCGCACCTTGCGCAGGATGGTGTGGGCCACTTCCTCACTCACAGGGGTGAGGGCCACATCGAGAGCGATCGACTCAGCGAGCGCCGTCGCGGTCGAGAGCTTCTCGGGCGACTCCCACAGCTCGTGCAGCGTCTCGTTCAGGGCCTCGTGCATCTTCTGCACCTCCTTCTGCTGGTCAGGACTGATGCGCGCTCGCGCCCTCGACGCACAGATCTCCTCGCCGTGGCGTCGCTCGTCAGCGGGCAACGATCCACGGGCCACGTTCTTGTTCGAGGGGTCGTTGCGCTGCTGCTGCTCCTGCTGCTGCCGCTTGTGCTCCTGCTGCTGCTCCTGCTGCGGCTGCTTGTTGATCTTGTCACCCGAGCGCTCCGCGAGGTAGATGAGCAGCCGTTGCTCGGTCATCACGAGCTCCGCTGGCGTGGGCCCCAGGGAAGGGATCGGCGGCACCTTGCCCGGCGCGAGCAGCGTGATGCGCTTCTGCGGCAACGGCTTGGGCGGCGGCCACACAGTGCTCGGCGTCAACCATCTTCCCATTTCAAGCTTGCCAATCGAGAACTCGCGGATTCGTTCCAGTGCAGCGTTGTCGGTGTTGTTGCTGTGCGCGGCAGCTTTGAGCTGCGCGTGCTCGCTCGTGACCATTCCGGCGGTACCGGACCAGACCTTTGCGGACGACATCGTGGAGCTCAAATACGGCGTGAAAGGTGAAACCGCGGAGCGTCCAAACGTCCAAAAGGACCGGAAAAAAGGAAGAATGCATGCTAGATTCTAAATACGATGTACGTGAACCAGCACTAGCGTTGTTTCTCGGACGGATCCCTTCGCTTGCAGCTGAGAAGATCTCACACAGACACAAAGAACGTCCAACGACACCAGCCTTTTATGCCATCACATCTGACCAGAAACATGCTCCTCCGACCGCTTCCATTTCAGCGGCGCTCGCACTCCGGCATGCCACGCACATTACATCGCTCATCGGAATCAACATCGGGCCGCTACATGCATGCCACAGACGCAAGCATCGCAATCGCATCCGCGTCGGCCGCCTTGCCCTGGGCGCTGCGCGTGCTCGGCGGCGCCGGCGGCGCCGGCGGCGCGCGGAGCACCCCCTGGGCCTCGGCGGGCACCTTGGTAAGCAGCACGCGCAGCTTGTGCAGCCGACGAAGCTTGAGCAGACCCGCGGGGCTCAGCCGCGCGATGGCCTGCGCGATCGCATGCGCGCGGGCGGCGGGGGCCACGGCAGCAGCAGTGGGCTCGGCAGGCGTGGCAGCCGGCTCGTCCACGATGGCGGCGCTCGACACGGCCTCGAAATCGGACGCTGTGCCATTGACGGCCAGCAGCGCGTACGCATCTGCCGTCGCAGGCGCGCTGTCCACAGCCAGTGAGGGCTGCGTGGCAATGAGCTTGAGAGAGCTAGCGGCGAGGGCAGCCTCCGCGGCCATGGTAGCCTGGTCGCGCGCCGCGCGCTCCTGCCTCTCCTTCTCCTCGTTGGCGGAGAGCATCGTCCGCTTAGACATCTGCAGCGAGCCACACGAAGTGCACTTCGTGCGCCGGACGTGGAGTTCGTGGCCGCACATGTTGCACGCACGCATCCAAATCTTGCGCTCCGAGTCGGGCGAGAGGGCCAGATGATGTGCGCCGGTGGGCGAGGAGGTCGAGGACCCATCGTGGCAGGGCGAGGGCGCGCCTGACGCGCAGTCGTCGCCAGTGCGTTGGGACACACGGCGCGCAGGCGTGTACTTGCCCGACCGCTTGGTGCCGACGATGGGGGGCGTTCGCCCGGGCGAGCCGACGTTTGGCTCCTCGGCGCCGCTTGCTGACTCGGAATCGTTCGGAGAGTAGTCACACTCAGATAGAGGCCTGTGTCCGCAGAGTCCGGGGGAGGGGGGGGGCTCAGTGTCGAGGGGGGGCCGAGGTTGAGGGAGCCAGGGATGGCGAAGGGGAGGCGAAACGCGCGGCGTCGGCGTACGAGCGGCCACCTCGCGCAGGCGAGGAGTGTGCGTTGGCAAGGGTGTGCACGCGCGCGCGCGCGCGCGAGAGAGAGCGAGAGACGCACATGTCCTCCGTCTGCACAGGGTGTGGCTTGGCGTTGTGGTTCGGGGTCGCGGTGCTCATCTTGCGTGGCCGTGCTCGAGTCGCAGCGTTGATCTGCGATGGGTCAGGGTCGCAAAATGTGCGTAAGGGGTGGCGCGAGGTCCCCGCACCCGTGCGCCGTGCTGGGTGCAGCAATGCACATCTGGGGCAGGCTTTCCCGATCGCTGGTCGCGGGGCGCGCCAACGGGGCGGGAGGGATGGCCAACATCCGGATGGCGTTTCAAAGGGGACTCATTCAAGATGGTGGCGCCGTGCCCGCGCGTGCGGGCGCTCGCCTGGCGCGCTTGCAGTGGTGGTTGCGGTAGTGGGCGCGCACCCTTGGGAAAGCTGAACGCTATCCGAAGAAGCTGAACGCTTCCACTGATCTGGCGATCTCCCATATTTGGGCAAAATGGAAAATGAGCAAAGTTACTTCGATTCACACATACGCACCCCCGCAAATATGAATTTTCAACATGTATCGCCAGAACGAGCAGACAAATTTCACATTCACACTCACTTCAATTCACACGTTAGGGCACAGGCTGTCGTTCGAGGTCTTCATTGCGAGCGCAGTCGTAGGTGTTGCTCGAGCTCATGTCGGGCATGCCCGAGCGCATGTCCTCCGCTTTGCGCAAGCAAAAAGAGCAGTCCATGAGCAGCAACGATATGTGCATCGTGGACGCTCGGACGATTGCACAAGCTTCCACCAAGCGTGACGACTGCCACCACCACCGGGGCTGAGGTGATGATCATGACCATTCGCGTAACCCCATCCAGGCCTTCTGCGATATGATTCCGTGAGGCTGCCACATGCCGGTTTGCCTTCTGGTGATCTTCGGCATGTTCATGGGGACTCGCGCTGTCCTCCACAGCCTCCTGGGCTAGGCCAGTGCAACAACTCCACTTCACGATCGCCGAAGCGCACAGCCCTTCGACGACCTCTCCCTCTCTCCGATCGCGAGCCACCTCAGTCGCAGCACGATCATGACGCACCACGCACAAACCCTCTTGCGTGGTGCTGAGCCCGTCGTGCTCCGGGGCTCGCTTCACCTTTTCTAAATTCATGCGCAGCGTCGAGTGGCTTCACCTTTTCTAAATTCATGCGCAGCGTCGAGTGCTCCGCTGCCATGCTCATCTGCACACACTGTAGTTTCAATGTGAATATGAACATTCTTGTGTATAATCCTACCAGTACGGTGACGAAAATGACGCGCGCGGCGTCCCACGTATTGTGGGACCGAGCGGTCGCGTACACGAGGACGCGCCGCCGGCGCTGTGCCCCGGCTCGGCGCACCGGGTGGTAAACCTAAACGGCCCACGCGCGCGGGTCGGGGCTGGGGGCCGGTGCCGCGTTACCGCGTCGGATGCAGCGTATACGCAGCGTTATGCGTTATAGCCCATTGGTAGGGTAGCTCTTGTTCAGTTACACGATCTCTCTCTATAGCTCGGCTTTATGGATATGGGCCGCCTGCTCGCCAGACGTAGCCGCAACGCAGTGCTCATAGTATCCTTCCGCAGGCGCGCGGCGGAAGCCCGATGTGAAGCCCCTCACGACGATCGTGTCTCGCCCACCTGACGCCAAATCCTCCACGCCGTGTCGATGCTGGCACAGGTTGACGAACGCCTGGCCGGGCGAGTGCCCGATCCACATGACATCGTCCGAGGCGGCGGCGGCAGCGGCGGCGGCGGCGGCAGAGCCTAAGCCACGGCCAAACCCGGGCTCGAAGCCCACGCGCGAGCCGCTCAGGTCCTCTGTCACTCGGAGGGCCACGTTCATGGAGACCTCGCACACGTCCGAATGCACGCCAGCGCGTGCAGCCCCACGCGATCGATTCGGCGCCGGATCCGCCGCGGCGGTGGCGTCTGCGCGTTGGGAGCCGTCCTCGGCGTTCGAGCTCGGTAGGAACCAAGACCTCTGATCGGCCGCCTGGCTGCGCCGGTGAATCGTGAAGGCATGGTACGTGTCAAGTGCCCCTCCACTGGTCCACTCGGGGTATAGAAGCCGTGCGAGAGGCTTGAGCACCGCCGCAGCGAGCGCATGCGCCACGCCATGCAAACCAACTTCATCGAGAAGGAGCGACGGCGGCTGCAACTCCGCCCGCCTGCCGCCCGCCTGCCCGCCCGCCTGCCCGCCCGTCTGCCCGCCCGTCTGCCTGCCCGCCTGCTCCAATTTTGCCCTGGTGCCGCTGCTCAAAGTCCTATCACTGTCGTTATTCGTCGGCAGTGGGTCGAAGCCAGAGGCGTGCGCATGAATGAGCTCAGACGCAAGGCGCTCCGCCCCCGCCTCCGAGAAGATGCGCACGAGGTGCACCGGCTGCGCCGCCGATGGCGTCTGAATGAGCGGCCAGAGCGTCGAGGGGCTCGGCTGCTCGAGTGCTGCGAGGAGGGCGGGTGCTAGCACCCCTCGGAGAGCCGCGAGCGAAGGCATCGCACGCTGCTCCCAAGTGTGCAGCGGCTCATAGCGAGCTCGCCCGTGAGCCGTGCGCTTTCCATACGCCTCCTTCTCCGCACGCTCGTCCTCTCGCACGACGCGGTAGCTCTCCCGCAGCTGCTCGAGGGTCGACTCGCTGAGTGCATGTGTTCGACTGGTCGGGAGCCAAGCAGGCCTCCGCACGTGCTCCACCACGGCGAGGGAAGCGTCGATGGGCGCGACGAGAGGCGTCGTGCTTGTACGTGGCTGCTCGAGCACGGCAACCAGACGTGTGAATCCCACAGGAAGGCGGACCGTTGCCGAGATCGTGATTGGCCGCGCAGAGACGGCGGCACATGCACGGATCCTTGGCTCTGCTGGAGGTGGTGCAACGAACCACCAATTTAGTGCGGTATCTGAGCGCACGCTCAGCTGGACGCAAACCTCAGAGCCGAGTAGCTCCGTCGCGTCCGCCGGCAGGGATACGCGCAACCGCGCTTCAACGTCGCCCGCTGCCACGACTGCACAATTCGCCACATCGCCGTCAGCATCCCATTGCAAAATGTGGCCGTCAAGCTGCGTCGCCGATGGGTGGATGGCGGCGTTGCCCTCGCCGTACGCAGCAGCCGTCGCGATGCAGAGATGCCAAGCGAGCACGCGCGGCAACGAGCGGCCCCAAGCCATTCCTGCCTGATGCAAGTGTGAAGAGAGGCGCTTCACTTCCAAAAAGACAAAGTTTGTAGCCACCTCGACCTGCACCTGGGTGACTGTGGTGCTGGGAGCGTGGGACATGGGAGCGATCACTTCAAAAAATAAATAACCTAACGGTCCCGACCGACCACACACGCGAGCCGTGGTCGGTTTTCCCCCACCCCGACCCCACCACACACAGCAACCGTCGCGAGCCCCTTCGCTCGCACGCACGCACGCCGACTAACACGCCGATGCCCCACCTCTTGGCACTTGGAGGGGCGCATATCTACATGCCATCAGTTTTGCCTTTGGCATCCGGGTGCGTCGCAAAGGGCAGCTCGCGGATGGAGCTGAACCAGCGCACGGAGGCGGCATTCACCTCGCACAGAAGGCAGCTGACGCTAAAGTTTTCGGCGAGCGAATCGCCGTTCCCAAACGGGTCGAGGAAAGATTTGGAAAGCTCGAGGAAGCCACGGTAGAAGAAGACGAGGACAGGGCTGAGCGCGATCGTGAGCACGCCGAGCTTGGGGTACAGTGCAAAGGGCGCAAGCACGACGAGCGTGTCGACGAGCAGCTGCACGAGGTGCACGTACGAGAGTGGCATGGGCGCCGCGGCATCGTCGGCGATGTTGCCGCACACGGCGCGCAGTTTGCAGCCCTCCTCGAGGAAGCGTGCGTCAAGGCCAGCGTTGCCCTGGAGTATGCCCGTGTACCGCGCGTCGATAAAGCGCGCCATGATCCACTCGAGCACGGCGCTGTGGCGCTTCGTCTCGGACATGGCCGTGTCGTCCATGAGAAGGCTGAACTCGCGCTCGGTGAGCGCGCCGCGCTCGAGCAGCCCTCGCAACCCAACCTCCGTGCGAAGCAGCGAGTACGAGACCGCGTTGTCGCCGCGCGCCGGGCGCACCTGGCTTGCCCAAAAGAGCATGTGGTACAGCCGCATCCAGCGGGCGATCGTCTCGAGCAACTCGAGGCTCTCCGCTGTGAACTTGCCCGTCTCGGCGTCGCGACGCGCGTGAATGGCGAGCAGCATGCCCATGTCACTGAGGCGCCCCTGCACCTTGCGCACGTTGCCCTTTTGGGCGAGCCAGTACCCATACGCCTGCGAGAGAAAGAACGAGTTGACGAACGTCGCCATGGTGAGCAGGTAGCCCCACATCGTCGTGAAGCCGAGCATCCGCGCCACCCACTCGTCCTGCGGGTTCGGCACTTCGAGGAGGGACCACGTATGCAAGCCTTCTTTGCGAGCCGTCTCCATGGCAATCACGAGCAGCACGGTGACGACCATCATCACCATCGCCGACGGCCACGTCCGCTGCAAGACGGTGCCCTGCCACTGCCGCCACAGCCAGCTCCAATGCGGATAGAACTTCGCCATGAACTTGGGCGGGTTATTCCTCTTCATTGCTCTGTCGATCATCTCCTCTATGCCGGCTTGATCCACTCGCGTAAGCAGCGCTTCCATCCGCTGCCTGGTGCCCCAGGTCTCGTCAATAATTGCAGCAGTGGGCGTGTTGAAAGTGGAGCCTTGGCGCTTCAGCGCTTTCGTCGGCGTCCCTTTGGGCGTCGTGTCAGCAGTGGGCGGTAGCTTCATGTCGGGAATGGAGTCGCCCTCTGGGAATGGAGCTCTGGGCTTCTGACCCGATGGGGTGGGTGGAGGGGATGATTCACCTTCGTTGGCGCTTCTGCTTCCGGAGCCTCCCATGCTCAGGGCTCGCCTTTCGTCTTCGTCCGGACGACGTGTGCAGCGCAGCAGCTCACCAGTCCCCCCGTCGAGAATTACCGGTAAAAAGACACCGGGGGGAGTTTCTCGTAGATAAACAGAATGAAATTGAGCATTAACGGAACCGGATGAGGAATCGTAAAATCTGAGTACACGATCCCACCGGTGTGCACCTAGCAATTCGTGGCAACAAAAAACTCGTCACTTCTGGCATAGCTTCACATGCATGCGCACTTGCGCAGTGGTGTTCAGAATGTACCGGTAAAAGCGTCCTCTCATCAAACTTTTTTTTGCTTCCCCTCTGGTGTGTGTCTCCATCACGCGCAGCAAGCGATGCTTTGCGAGTCCTGGTGCGCGACCTGGGCCTGCGACGGCTCCGCATGGTGCAAATCGGGCGCTGTGCCCGATAAGTGCCTCGGATGTCACGCTGCTGCTACAGCGGCACCCGCGCCCACGTGCGAGAGCTGGTGTGCGACTTGGACGTGTGACAGCGAGTGGTGTGCTGGAGGAGAAAAACCCAAGGCGTGTCAAAGCTGCGACAGCACCGCTGCACAGACGCGCGAGAGCACAGCAGGTGCTCAAGCGCCTGCTCGTTTGCACGAGAGCAAAGGTGCTCGGGGCCCCGTCATCGATGTAGATGCCCCAGCCGTGGCTGACGGCAAGACAGGCGGCGCAGGTGGCGTGGTGGACGCCTGGCATTTGCCATCCTGGCCGATGCCGATTGCAAGCTGCTCGGACCCTCAGCGCATGAGCTGCCACGTCGCGCCCGGAAGCTGGATTGGCGAGGCGTGGACCCAAACGAAGGCAACGCCAAGGGGCCCTGGGCCAACACGTGCCATCGATCAAAAGCGTGGGATCGCCATTACGGGGTCGACTCGGATGTTCTACTCCTCGCTGGTGCCGTCGCCAGAGCAGGCGGCCAAGATGCAGTGGTCCGACGTCGCCTACGAGAAGCTGGCGCTCCTCGACAAGAGCCTCTCATTCACGATTGACATGAGCGCGGTGCCGTGTGGCTGTAATGCGGCCCTTTATCTCGTCCAGATGGACATGCCCAGCGGCGACGACGGGAGCGGCTACTGCGATATTCAGGGCTTTGACGACCCGAGCATGAAGGCATGCACGGAGTTGGACGTCATCGAGGGCAACCAGAAGGCGCTGCAGTCGACCCTGCACACGACACCGGGCAAGGGAGAGGACGGGCGGTGCAATCAAGATGGCTGTGCTGCGAATTGGGGAAGGCACGAAGAGACGAACCCGGCCTACGGCCTGCCAAACACCAAGGGGGTGCCTTCGCATACGATCGACTCGTCCAAGCCGCTGCATGTCACCGCCACCTTCACAAGCAAGCGCATCAATTGGTACGACGATGCGGGGTGCGCATTCGAGGTCGAAGTGGCACAGGGCGATAGACGGGTGAAGCTCCTCGACAGCACGCGAGATGGCAACGGCGTCGACCGCACGCCTCGACCCTTTGCGAGTGCCGACCTGCAGCGCACCTACGAGGCCGTCACAAACGGCCTTGTGCTCGTCGCGTCGCTTTGGACTACCGATGACCTCTCGTGGCTCGACGGCGGCTGCGACGCCGAGTATCCCAAGTGCGTCCTCAACGAGACGACCGTGGCCATCACAAACCTATCGATCGCGCCACTCTTTACCACCTCTTCGTTGGCGCCGCCGCCCCAATGGCCCCTCCCGCCGCCGCCCTCGCCCGCGCCCGCCACGCCACCACAGTCCGAGTTCGTGCCCATGCCACGACCGCCGCCCCCTCCGTACACCGACCCTGCGCCCGCTCCCCTTAAGGCATCGCCGTCACCGTCGCCCGCCGTCGACAACCGGACAAGCATGGGCATCAGCGCACTCTTCGTGGTGGCTGCAGTTGCTATCTTCTTCTGTTGTTTGGGCGGCTTTGGCGGCAGGCGCAAGGCAGCGGGAGCAACGCCGCGCCCACGAGCATCAAAGACCAGGTCAAAGGCGGGCTTTGCACGGGTTGCGAGCATGGAGGAGACTGATGAGAATGATGGCGAGGAAGAGGAAGACGCGTCTTTACACTCTCGCACTCCTGGCTGTGCACGGAGGTCGTCCTCCGCGGGGGTCGAGGCGGCGGAGGTCGAGGCGCCGGAGGTCGAGGTGGAGGAGGCAGAGGCGGCTGAGGACGAGCCAGAGGCGCCCAGGGTTGAGAAGGCACGTGCAGACGCTGAGCACCGTGTCAAGGCCGAAGCCGAATCTCGCGCGCGTGCAGCCTTGGCAGCACGGGAGGCCGCTCGGCAGGCGGCAGCGGTGGAGGCGGAGTCAAGGGCCAAGAATGCGCGCGCCAGGGAAGAACGAGCGCGCGCCAAGGAGGAACATGAGAGGCGGCTTGCCGAGGCGCGGGCGCTCGCCAAGGCAAACAAGGCTGCCAAGGAGGGGAGCGGTGTTGAGAGGCACGAGGAGGAGCAGGTGCTGACCTTCTCGGCGAGCAGCAGACGGTAGCAAGGGGACGCGAGCAGTGAGGGTGTGAGGCCGGTCGGGTCGTCCGTGTGCGTCCACAGGGACGAGCCAGTCGCGGACGAACACGTCTAATTCACCTCTATATGAAACGTTGATCCTGCATACGTCGAATCGACAATGCCTTCGTACTAAAGCGTGGCGCTGGCGGTCAAGAGACTAGACCTACATCACATGCGAGGTGATACTAAAAGATGAAATGACGCGCTCGCGCTGCAAAGCCGTTCGGCCTTTGTCGCGAACCGGGGGTTTGAGCACAATCATCCGACGAGGGTCGAGTGAGCACAGTCGGCTTCTTTCGAGTGCGTGTGCCTCTCGCAAACACCAGTCCAACCAGGGCCGTCATCGTGAGCGCACTCATCAAGCAGAAGGCTGCACCGAAGTGCAACTCCTCACGCGCCGAAGGCTCAGCCACGTGGCGAGGGTTGTCGCGCGTCGAGCTGAGCGCCGCTGATGACCTCTGATTGCGGGCGGCCACGTGGCGAGGGCCAACTCGATCAGTCTTCTCGGCAAGCACGCTCCGGCTCTCGCCGGGACGGCGGGTGCGAAATGTGCTCGGCAGCTCGGCGGGCGGCAGTGCCGCCGCGATGATGCCGAGCTGAGCCAGTTCCACTCGGTGAGAGGCACTCCCACTTCTCGTTGTCGTAGGTCTCCTCCCACCGATCGTGGTCTGGGGCTCTCCGGCCACCCACAGCCCCCGCAGCTCCCCGAAACGCCGACTGGTGAGACGCTGCAGCCGCGTGCTCCACGCGACCGACGCAATCTCGACGCCGTCGAGATGGAGGGAGAGATGTCGCTGCCCTGCGGCAGATGCGACGACGCTGTAGTGATGCCAGCCGTTCGAGCCCACGTTCACATGCGGCGCGCGCAGAACCACACTCCCCTCCCCCACGAGCAGACGCCGACCAGCCTTCCACGTGACCATCGGCAGGATTCGCCGCGGCCCTTCGGCCATTTCGCCGGCCATTTCGTTGGCCGATTCGGGCTCCGCGGATGCACTCAGCACGGCGCCATCGACGAAGCTGAGCGACCAAAAGGAGACGCGCTGCCCACGACGGCGCTCCGTCGAGTGCACGCACGCCCACCACGAGACGACAAATTCGCCGCCCGTTAGAGCGTCCACGGGCAGCGGCACGAAGGCCTCGAGATTGCCGTCGAGGGAGAGATGGTGGTCGCCTTGCTCCTCTGCCCACCAGCACGTCAAACCGGCTGCATCGGTGATGCCGTTTCTGCCCGTACACGCGCCGCTGTAGATCCAGCCGTGGTTGCACTGGCCCGAAAGGTCAAGCAACAGCCGCTCGGATCCCACAGGTGCTCGGCGCAGCGGCCAGTGGCCTACGATGGGTGGCGTGTGACGAAACTTGGGACGATGGGCAGGCGACCCGGCAACGGAGGACGAGCCTGCAGAGAGGAGAATGTCCTCACATGAGCAATTGCTGCCGATGCCCATCGAGGGTAGCGGCGCGAGCGGGAAGGGCGCGAAGGCTGCCTGGAGCACGCAGTTGAGCGTCGCGGGCACGCTCGTCACGTACTCGGGCGACCAGTGCTCAAGCACGTACGAGCGAGAGAGGGAGGAGTACAGGTGGATGGCAAACCCACTCAGACCCGCTGGATGGCCGAGCGCAGCCTGCTGCAGGTGGCGGAGCGGATCGGAACGCTCGAGCAGCAGCATACGCAGATTGTCCGCGTCCCAGTCGGGCCAAAAGAACGCGTCGTACGGGAGCAGGCGCACCTCGTCGGGATGAGCGGCCGCGAGCTCTGCGGGCCTCTGCACGGAATGCGAACTCCATCCATCGCCGTCGCCGCGGCCAAACGAGTGGTATTCGCGGAGCCAACGCCGAGCAAAGGAGGCGTTCGGCCGGGCGAGCAAGACGGCATTGCACAGGCCATGCGCGCCGCCATGCGCGTCGTCGCCCTCCTGGCCGATGACAAAAGGCGCACTCGACCTCCTCGGGCTGAGCAGCCCCGCCAACGGACGCAGCACGATCACGTCCAGATCGAGATAAATGCCACCATGCTCGATAAGCAATTGCAGCCGGAGCACGTCGCTGCGATGAGCGGCAGTTCGCAGCGATCGTCCAAAGATCGTCGTGGCAAGCTCGACCCTGTGCAACTCCACCAGTGGACGCGCATGCTGCCACCAAGTGCCGTTCGGCTCATGATGATAATGGAAGAGCAGCCGACATTGTGCGTGATGCTTGTGCGCTGCTCGGATGGCTAAGTAGTGCACGAACGCGAACGCGTCGGGGTCGTCAGCGAGGCCGAAGATGAAGTGGAATGGGACGGCAAGACCGGCGTCGGTCATCGGCGCCGCGCGCTGTTTTGGGCACAAAGTAGGCGTGGGAGCACCCACCCTGAGCAAAGCAGAAACTTCAAGTTCTCCAGCACCAAGCAACCGGAAGGAAGACTGTCACGAGCCTCTGGCTCAGTTGCGCCAATCCTCGAGCTAGACTAACGAATACCGTTCAACGGAAACACCCTATACACCGGGGCTAGCCGGGACACAGACGGGACAGACGGGACAGATGGGACAGACGGGCACACGGATCACACAGACGAACCTCACAACCATATACGAGTACCGGTACTGTACCGGCTTGTAGACGGGTATACAATCATGCGTTCAACATTCATGCCTACACATGCCGTCGCAGATCGCACTCCACAGGTTCGACTGCACATCCACGTGAAGCGGCGCTCAATGCCCGCCTCGAATGAGTGTGACTACACATTGATGAGGGCTGCTGACTCACCATCGTCGCAAGCGGAGGTGTCGCATCTTCGGCGACGTGTTCGAGATCCTCCGCATCTGCCCATTCAGGCGCGCCGGAAGCCGAACAGGAAGCCGCCGGCGAATCCGCCGCCAGTCGCCAGGCCGTGGCCCATGATCTTGAGGTACTTATCCTTGGCAATTGAGAGATCTGACATATCTACCTTGCCGTCGCCATCGAGGTCGCCCATGCTCTTGAAGCTGTCCGAGATCTTGGTGTAGTTGATCTTGATGATCTCATTGTGCTGAAGGACCTGTAGGAAAATCAGCACGCCCCCGGCGGCGGCGGCAGCCACCCCGAGTGCAATCCGCGTCGCGTACCCGACGCACCCACCGGCCACGAAGCCGTAAGAGAGGTCGGCGGGCAGGCCCATCTCCACACCCTCGGCGGCCTTCTGCTTGCCCCAGTCTAAGACATCCTTGCCAGTTTCCGGGACGGCCTCGGTGAGCTTTGTCCAGACGGTTGTGGCCGCCATCGTCTCTTTCAGCCCCTTCTTCTCCGTCTCAAGCTGCTTCACTGTCGTCTCAAGCGTGGCAATCTTCGCCTCGAGCTTCAGCTCTGCCGTGGACTTGCCGCCAAAGCCAAGGAGGCAGTCGGCAGGCGCGGGCGTCGTCAGCGAAGTGAAAGTCACAGTTGCCGCGGCGGCCAAGGCCGGGCGGGCGCATAGGTTGAGGCCTCGGCGGCCGAGGAGGGCAAACATGTGTGGACATGTGTGATGTGTGGACCGGGCGCGAAAGTACGGTGTGCATCTTTTCTTCGGAACTACCGATTTACCGGTACTTGTAACGTAGGTTGGAGTTCACAGGAACGAAGGGTGAGAGTTTGAAACGCGCAGAGTGCCGCGCGCACCGTTTATTTTTTGCCGTCTTGCGCATGCAATATCTGATGTTCTCGTATGTTCCCCATGTACAGTAGCTCCGAACGGATCGCGCGGTTGCGCGTTTTTCAAAGGGAGATTTAGCTATCTCGCGCTGATTTCTTGATGCCGCGCCCCTCCCGAGCAGCCGGCAAGGCAGCCGGTGAGGTTGGATACCACGTGACCGGACCGCCCATCGAGTGCAGCACGGACAAAAGGGTACTCCCTGGGCTGGATGAGCATTACAATTCACTGTGGGCCAGTCCTCAGCGCCTTGATCATGCGCTGCGTGGCTCCTTTTGCTCCAATTCCACGCCGGGCTTCACGCAGGAGCTTGAGCCACCGAGTTGCCACACGCGGCTGTTTCATGGCCGCCTCGATAGCGCGTGCCTCGCTGCTCGTAATCTCTCCATCCATCAACTCCCGTGCGTGAGGACCTTGCTCATCACCGCGTTCCCCGGTTCAGGCACATTGAGCATGAGCCGGCGGCTCGGCCACGTATTGCGGCGCACGCATACGACGCGGCACGAGGCCCAACACCTTGAGCCCGATGTACTCCTCTCGTGGATCGCCCGTTCGGACGTGTGGCGACTCGGACGCGGCAACGCAAGCAGCCCTCCGAACGCGACGTGCGGTCTCGCATTGCGAGAGGATATCTACAGAGAGTATCGATGGACACGGAATCGGCACACGTACGGAATGGGCTCGCGCATGTTCCTCAACCGCTGCCTGTACCGCAAAGTGCTCCTGCAGACGCGCGAGCCGCTCGCCGCCATCCGCTCGGTCCTCTCGCGCTTCTGCACGGGAGTGTCCTACTTCATCATGGCCGACCAGCTCATCGCACGCAGCGGCAGCGCGAGGCTCGGCTCGTGCGTCCCACCAATCTCGCCACCTGGCGCCGCCCAGTGCCCGTTTCGCACCTACCAACAGCTCAACAACACCGAGGTGCGCCGACCACTGCTCCGCTACCTTCTGCGCTTGTACTGGCATTGGATGGGTAACGCACTCGACGTGGCAGACGGTCACTTCGCGCTAGAGGACGTGTGGCATAAGCAGCTCTTAGCCAACGGCTCCGTCTGCCAGCTCGCTGGGCTGCCGCAGGCCATGTGCCACGAGGACAGGGTGACGCGCGGAATCGCGGAGCGTCTCAGCGACAACCAGACCTCGGCGGAGGCGCGCCGCGAGCGCAACAGCCACAGCTCGAGTGCCCTCGTGCAGCCGGTTACTTGGAAAGAAGCCCACATGGCCGACAAGCAGGCGGCAACGCTCGTGCGACAGCTTGCGGCGAGGCTAGGCTACAGATATCGGGAATAGGGCAATAGGCCTGTGGAATAGGCTGGTCTGTTTTCATGCGACATCGACGTGAGACAACGACAACGATTCACTCGAAGTCCCGATCCCGCATCCCCCTACGAAACGCCTTTCGTCTCAGAAACAGAATACAG
>Ga0210245_100701_pt1 | contig 29701 bp, 18 predicted proteins | sample ChrtobMetaP3_4mM_FD_155450 | JGI IMG/M metagenome (GOLD analysis project Ga0210245, IMG submission 155450) | Chrysochromulina tobin associated microbial communities from unialgal haptophyte culture, Seattle, Washington, United States - P3_4mM | ecosystem: Host-associated > Algae > Haptophytes >...
CCGATGCGCGTGAGGCCGGCGGGCAGCACGATCGACGTCATCGAGGAGCAGCCATGGAAGGCGTGGTCACCGATGCTCGTGAGGCCGGCGGGCAGCTCGATCGACGTCAACGAGGAGCAGCCATGGAAGGCGTGGTCACCGATGCTCGTGAGGCCGGCGGGCAGCTCGATCGACGTCAACGAGGAGCAGCCATAAAAGGCGTAGTCACCGATGCTCGTGAGGCCGGCGGGCAGCTCGATCGACGTCAACGAGGAGCAGGAAATGAAGGCGCAACTGACAATGCTTGTGAGGCCGGCGGGCAGCTCGATCGACGTCAACGAGGAGCAGCACTCGAAGGCGCTCTCTCCGAGGCTCGTGAGGCCGGCGGGCAGCTGGATCGACGTCAATGAGGAGCAGCCACAGAAGGCGCGCTCACCGAGGCTCGTGAGGCTGGCGGGCAGCTCGATCGACGTCATCGAGGAGCACCACTCGAAGGCGTTCACACCGATGCTCATGAGGCTAGAGGGCAGCTCAATCGACGTCAACCTGGAGCAGCCCTCGAAGGAGAACTCACCGAGGCTCGTGAGGCCGGCGGGCAGCTCGATCGACGTCAACGAGGAGCAGGAAATGAAGGCGCAACTGCCGATGCTTGTGAGGCCGGCGGGCAGCTCGATCGACGTCAACGAGGAGCAGAACTCGAAGGCGCTCTCTCCGAGGCTCGTGAGGCCGGCGGGCAGCTGGATCGACGTCAATGAGGAGCAGCCACAGAAGGCGCACTTACCGAGGCTCGTGAGGCTGGCGGGCAGCTCGATCGACGTCATCGAGCAGCAGCCCCAGAAGGCGTTCACACCGATGCTCATGAGGCTGGCGGGCAGCGTGATTGACGTCAACGAGGAGCAGTCCTCGAAGGCGCTCTCACCGATGCTCGTGAGGCCGGCGGGCAGCGCGATCGACGTCATCGACGTGTCGTCGCGGAACGCGTTCACCAGCACGTGCGCCTCGCCATGGCGCAGCACGCACGCCGCGAGCAGCACCTCCATCGGCACCTCGCCCTCGCCGCGGATGCACGCGCGCACCCCTGCCATCGGATACGGTTGCGTACCATCTCCATATTCTTCTGATCCATCCGAAGACGCCACGCGCCTCAGCGCGGCCACGTCCACCTCGAAGCCGCCCAACCCCGTCACCTTTGCCAGGTTGGGCAGCCCGCACGACGCGTCGACCGCGTCGGCGATGAGGCGACCGGCGGCGCGGCTGTCCAAGAGGTTGAGCTCGGTCACCTCGACGAGGTTGCTCGTGAGCGGCAGGCCGACACGTGTGCACAGCCGCGCGCACAGGACGCGCCGCGCCCGCGCACGCCACGCGAGGCTCACGCCCTTGAGCGCGCACAGCGTCGGCACGTCGGCGTCCGCGAGGGCGTCCTCGAGGGCGTCCTCGTTGACGAGCTGCGTCGAGAGCCAGCACATGGGCGCTGGCGGTGTGGGTGCGTCGGCTGCTCCCGGAGCCGTGGCGTTGTGCTGAGCGTCTTGCGTGTAGAGCGGCTCCTCCGTCGCCGCCTGCCGCTCCGCCTCGGTGGGGAAGTCGCTCACGACGTCCAGCAGCCGCCCGAGCTCCGGGCCACTCTTGCCGGCGAGGTGGCCGGTGCACAGGGATCGCGAGAGGAGGCGGCGCAGCTCGATGTCCACGTCGAGAAAGTGCGCGCCATGCAACAGCTGGGCGAGCTGCGCGGGCGAGCACCCCTCCAGCGCCCTGCCATCCTCCGCACCGCCCTCGGCGACGCGCGAGAGCGTGCGGAGCGCAGCCGCAGGCACCAGAGTGGCGAACGCCCCCTCGGCGCCGCCCGTGTCGCTCACCCAGTTGGCGAGCGTCGCCGATCGCGCCGCGGCCAAACGGGACCACGCAACCTCCTCGCCCTCGGCGCTTCGCACCCTCACATCGCCGTCGTCGCCGTCGCCGCTGATGTCATTGCCACCGCCGACGTCGCGGACCCGACGACGCTTCATGGATGCAGCACTTCCTAAATCAGTCCCACGACCTCCCTAAGTTGGACCGTTATTCATACCGGTACTTTTCCATGGTGTGGACTTTGGAATAATTACGGAAAACGGCGCGTGTGCGCAAGAGCGTACGGTGGTCCAGTCGCTAATGCGTGGTTCGGTTCATCTTGGTTCACGCGCGAGTAGCCGAGCCTACGAGCCTGCGCGCTGCGGAACGCATCAAGAAGCAGACGCTAATGGCAGATGCCCATCTCCGCCATCAGGGCATCACCCATACATCACCCATGGAAAAAAATAAAAAAATCTCACGAGATCTCGGCCCACGTAGCCGCGGCGGTTCGCACGACCGTCATGGGGCCTTAACATCGACCGTAACATGCTGTTATGGGGCCCTAACACATTAGCGTTATGGGGCGTCTATCTAGACTACCCTGCGAACCGGGCTTTCCTGTCGCCGCCGCCGCTCGAGCCGCCGCCATGAGCCTTCTTCAACACAGAAGAGCCGCCTCCGAAAGCGGGGCTCCCAAAGCGGGGCTCCCCAAAATGGGACTCGCCCCCCATGGGCCCGAGGCCAGCCTGCAGCCTGTCGAGCTCCGACTTGAAGGCGCTCTGGCTCTCGTGCAGCATGGCAAAGGAACCGCCCACCTGTTGGGTGTCGAGCCCGCCGACCAGGTACGCGTGGCGCAGGATCATCTCGATGGTGGCGCGCTCCTTGGGTCGCTTGACCAGAATCTTGGCCAGTAGGTGCTGCGCCTGCGTGTCAGCAATGCGCGCCATCGGCAGCTCGAGAGGCGTCGACGAGGCGAGCACCTGCAGCGCCACGTCATCCGAGCAGCCCGCGAAGAAGGGCTCGTTGGTGAAGAGCTCGAACGCAATGAGCCCGACCGCCCAGATGTCCATCGCCACGGACGCTCGCAAAGGCTTGCCGTTGGGCAGCTTCAGTGGTGCCTCGAGCTGGCGGAGCTCGTCCTTGTTGAAGTCACCCACGTCGCCCGCGGTGTTCACCACCGACGAGGCCTGCGCCACTGCGCGCGCGAGGGTGGGGCTCTCGGAGAGGAGGGCCCCCTTGCCTAAATTGGGTCCCCACTGGTCCGAGGTGGCGTCTACCGGTCCGCGCGCGCGGGAGTACTCGAGGGGCGGCAGCGCGCCCAGTCGCATCGTCTCGAGAGCCGCGGACGCGAGCTCGGGCGCGGCGTAGAAGGGCGTGAGCTTGAAGTGCACCGTGTCACCATTCTTTCGCAGGCACTCGAGGTCGATCAACTTGAAGGTGAGCAGCGAGCCGAAGATGACAATGTTGGCCGGCTTGAGGTCGACGAGCACGAAGCCGCGCGAGTGGACGAAGTCGACCGCGAGGCACAGGCGCTCGAGAACGTGCTTGCGCTCGACCGGCTGCAGCTGCCCCTCAGCGAGAAGCTCGGCGAGGGAGCAACTGCCGCCCTCGAGCACCACGGCTGACGGTGCGTCCTCTTCATCGAACGCGTCCAGGAAGCGTACGATGTACTCGGACTGCATCGCGCGCAGCAGCTTCATCTCGCGCGCAAAGTACGTGCGGCTCGAGTGCACCTTGACGGCGATCGGCTGTCCCGTCTTGACATCCTCGCCCAACACAACGCGCGCCGAGCCGCCGATGTACGTCTTCCCATTGAGCAGGTAGCGGCCGCGGTACACTTGGCCAGCCACGACGAATCCATGTGTCTGCGCCCCCTGAGTCCGGCCATCCACGTCCTCTGTCCTCCGGCTTGAGGTGGCGTCGGCGGCGCTGCTCGATCCGGCCGCCGCGGTGCTCTTGACCTTCATGGCAGTGGCGGCGGCCGCCGCGAGCGCGGCCGCCGCTCCGCCAGCCTTGATTGCGGTGCTACCGCCGCCGCCCTTTTCGCTCATCTGCTGCAGCTTATGCTTGTGAATAGCGACCGTGAGCTTGCGCCGCGCGCCAAGCGCCGTCACACCCATGTCCTTCAGGTCGGCGTCGGAGAGCGTGAGTAACGAATCGACGTCCACTTCCTGTCGAAGGAAGAGGCGCGTGTACTTATTCATATCGAGCTCCTGCAGCAAGGACACAAGCTGTGAAGCACGCGTCGCGTCGAGTCCTCGCCCGTCCGTGCGCCCGAATTCCGCGCCCATTTCCGCAGCAAAGAGCCCCGCCGCCGCCGCGTCGAGGGTCGAGGGCGCCTTCTTGAGTACGCCCGTGGAGGCGACCTCCCCGGGCGCGTGGCCCGTGTCAAGCAGCGACATGTGGCCGTCACCACCCACGCCGCCGAAGACGAAGATCTTGCCCTTGCGCGTCGAGACGGTATGCCGGTACGCGGGCGGTGGGCGCCGCCCCGCGTACTTGGGCATCGAGAACGTGCGTGCCTGCAGGTCCATGACCACCAGGTCGTTGCGCGCGCCCGCCGCGTAGCCCGTGACGAACCCCCTTCCGAAGAGGTACGAGGCGAGCGAGTCGGGCACGCCACCCGTGGTGCCGCCGAAGATGAGTAGCCTGTGGTCGATGGCCACAGCGCCGTGCCCGAAGAGGGGCAGAGGGCGCGGCCCTTCCCAGAGGAAGCTGCCAATGTTCGTCCAGCTCATGTTGACGGTGTCGAACGCGACGAGCTGGTTTAACGCCACCTCGTTGAAGCTGCCGCCGTAGACGACCATGACATGACCCACGAGAGTGGCCGAGTGAAGCACGCACGGGGCGGGCGGCTGGCCCACCGTGTGCGGGCGTATCCACACGAGGATGCCCGTGTCGAGCGCCACAAGCTCGTTCCAGTACTGCCGTTGGCCATACCCTCCAAAGACAAACATCTTGCTGTCGTGAAGGACCGCAGTATGTCCCACGCGTGCCGATGGCTGGGAACCAGAGGTGGTCGGGCGCGACCAGAGCATGTTGAGCGTGTCGATCACACTGAAGGCCGCGTGCGCTGCCTTGCCGTCGCCGCCTCCCCACACGATGAGCTCCGAGCCCAAGACCACCGCCGAGTGGCCCACGAGCGCATCGGGCGGCGTGCCGTACATAGGAGGGCGCGTCCACGTCTGCAGATTCGGGTCCAGCACGTATAGGTCGTTGTGCGCGACGCCCTGCGACGCGCCGCCGAGCACGTACAGCCGCGCGCCGATGAAATTGCTCGTGTGGCCCACGCGGCAGTCGGGCGGCTTGCCCGCGTACGAGGGTGTGAACCACGTCACGTACACGAGCACGTGAAGATCACGTAGCGAGGTGCGGCCGTCAGAGCCGCCGAAGATGTAGAGATCGGTGCCCACGCGCGTCGCCGTGGCGCCCATGCGCGCAGGCGGCGAGGTGCCGTCGAGAATGGGCATCGACCAGCAGTAGGTGTGCGTGTTGAGCATCGCAACCGTCGAGAGCGGCTTGCCACCCGCAATGCCCATCAGCATGAACACGTACGTGTCGAGGACCACGAGCGAGGGACGCGCGCGAGAGAGCGGTGGCTTGCCGCTCGTCGGCTGCGGCACCCAGCGCAGGGTGTTGCCGCTCGCGCCTTCGCGGTAGCGCAGCGCGTACAGCGTGCCGAATGTGTCGTGAGCGTCCGCTGCGAAGACCTGCCAACATCGTCGGGCAGAGCGACGGAAGAAGCGTCAGCAGGGAGCCTGGTGGACGATCGGGGTGGGGGGTGCGGCCGAGACGAGGGGCGGCGGCCATGGGCGCGAAGAAAGGGGCATTCTCGCGGCTAGGGCTCATGAGGCAGAGGCATACGAGTAGGCACGCGAGCAAGGGCGCCTCCGCAGCGTCGTCGATGAGGACGGTCGCATGGCGGTTGCCGAGGATCGGCGGCTCGCCCAGGACGGGAGGGTGAGTCCAGGTGAGCTGCTCGCCGACCTCGAGCACGTGCAGGTCTGAGAGTGCCTGGCGCGAGTTGTGCCCGCCCAGAATGAAGAGGCGCGGTGCATGGGTGGCATCCACAGTGACACAGGTGTGCCCGAAACGCGAGTCGGGCACCACACCGGCCACGATCGGCGTACTCCAATCCATGCTGACCGTGTCGAGCACATGGACATCGATGCCGCCACCGATGCCGCCCCAAATGTACAGGTTACGGTCGACGACTGCGCTAGTGTGGCGCGAGCGCATCGGAGGCGCAACGCCGGTGCACGGCGGCTGCGACCACGAATGGTCGCGAACATCGAAAACATGAAGATCGCCGTAGAGATCCGATTTATCGCCGCCGCCGAAGATGAAGATGCGCGATTCGATGAGATTGGCAGTGTGACCGTTGCGAGCTGCTGGCGCCGTGCCGCTGCGATCCGGATTCATCCACGTTAGTGCGTGCGTGGTCTCCTGTTCGGCCTCTTTGCCAATATCGGCCTCATTGACGCCGAGGAGGTTTTTCAAGTAGCCCATCATCTTTCACAATGTTGTGGCCAGGGCGCTCAGGCCGCTGGACTGGGGAGGGTTCTGGCGCCCGCACTTTCACGACGCGGTGTGTGTGAATAGAGGTGTGAATGACCGGACTTTCGTTCGTACCAGTTTGCATTCAGATTGTACTCAGTTTGAAATCAGGGTATGAGGATTGTGTGCAAACCCTCCCCAATATTCCTAAGAGTAAAACTTGGTGTGTTGTGAATGAATGGTCGGGAATCAAGCTCCCATCGCGGCCAACACCGCCGAGACCTGCTGTTTACTCGCCAACAACCGCAGCCGTGCACGCGTCTGGCCATCTGCCTCGACGGCACTCACACAGCACGCGACGAGGGCTTCGTCGGAGCCCTCTCGGCCATCGTCAGAGCCGAGCAGGCACACGCTCTCCTGTAGACCACGCGGCAGCCCGAGCGCCTCGCCGCGCACGTGGCACTGCAAGACGGCCACCAGCTCGGCCCACGGAAGCTTGGCGACGCAACGGGGCGGCAGAGCGGGCAGCAGCAGCGCCGCGCCGTCCTGCACGAGCTGGTACTTGCCGCCCGGGAAGCGTACAAAGACGCGGGCGCCCGCACACACCGGACGGAATGCGGGGCGTGCGTCGGCAAGCACCGCAGCCGTTGTCTCGCTGAGAACCACGATCGTCCGTGGCGCATGTGGCTCGGCGGCCATCCGCTCCTCGCCTTCGTGCTCGTGCTCTTGCTCGTGCTCGTCGTCGTCGTCCTTCTCATCCAGTGCGCCATCCTCATCCCCATCGTCGTCATAGCCGCCACCCCCGATGCGAGCTACTGCGTGAGAGTCGTCGGCATGCAGCCGACGCCCGATGACACGTACAAACGTGTGGTGCTCGGCCGCACTCAGCCCAAGGCTCGAGGTGAGCATGCGACAAGCCTCGGGCGACACCGGCCGGTACTGGCGGCCGGCGCTCGGCGGCGAGAGCGCTCGCGACGGCGCTCGCGGCGGCCTCGGCGCGGGCGTGCATCGTCGGATGAGTGCTACGAAGAAGCCGCCAGAGTCGTGCAAGTGGGGCACGAGGCGCATGCAGCGCGGCAGCACGCTGAGGATGGCGTCGGCCCCCTCGGCGGACCCGGCGGGGGGCCACATCGTCGCGCGGAAGCAGCGGCGCAGGCCCTTGCTCACGCGCTTGCGCTGCGACTGCCCAAAGGAGTGCAGCCGCCGCATTCGGTCGTCGAAGACTGCCCACGTCGTCAGTCCAGGCCGCCGCTGCAGCTCGGGAAGGAGGTGTGCAGTCGGCAGCAGCTCCAACTCGCCGGAACTCCTCTGAAGCAGCGCGACGACGACGGCCTCATTCTCGAGCGGGTTGAGGGAGCACGTGGAGTAGGCCATCACGCCGCCGGGCGCGAGCAGGTGTGCCGCGCGCAGCGCCAGCTGCAGCTGGAGGGAATGGAGCTGGCGACCAAGGTGGGGCGACCAATAACGCCACAGCTCGGGCGCCTTGCGGATCGCGCCGTCGCCCGTGCAAGGAACGTCGCACACGATCCGGTCGTAGCCGCGCCGCGCCGCCCCGTCGCCGCAGCCTGCGCCGATCAGCGAAGGCAGCGCCTGCGCCCTGTGTGTTACGACCGCAAGCCGAGAAGACGCTAGACCGAGCGCGCGGCATCGCTTGGAGAGCGTGAATGCGCGCACAGGCTTCATGTCATTGGCGACGACAGCACCGGCACCCGATACAAGCTCGAGCAGTTGGGTCGTCTTCGAGCCCGGCGAGGCGCAGCAATCGAGGCACAGGTGGTGTGGCTGCACATCGAGGAGTGCCACCGGCACCATCGACACGAGTTCCTGCCGCTGCGCTGCGCCCACGGCGCACGCACCGCCCAGCCACTTGTGGATCTCGCGCGTCACCGTGCTCTCGCGTGCGGAGAGCGTCGCGCGGTCGTAGGGAAGCTGCCACGCACCGGCCACGGGCAGCGGTGTTGTGTGGCAGCCGGGGAAGCTCTCACGCAACTGGCGCCACTGCTCACGGTAGCCACTAACCGTCCTGGCGCTGCCCGGATACGCGCTGAAGCGGAAGGTCACTGGTAGTGGCCGGTGCAACGCGGCAAGCAGTGCGTCCCACTCGGAAGGTGGCACGATCCCTTGAGCCTTGTAGTATGCCTCAAACGCGGCCGTGGAGTGCACCTCGTCAGCCAACGGCGCTTGATGGGTGTGCTCAGCCGCTTCAGCAAGCTGCCGCGCTGCCATTTGCCGGCGACGCGTCGCATGCGTTGGCGTGTGCCGCTTCTTGCGCTTCGCCAATTTCGTGTCGACGCCCATTCAAAGAAACACACGCAGCAGAGAGGGGACGAGGGTCTTCAGGGGTCCTTGGCATTGAGCCAAACTCGCGACTGTTTCATGAACGACCTTTTAGCCACGTGTCTCAAAGCCAAAGGTACATGTAGCGAATCGTGATCATGTATACCAAATTACTACATGTAGATGTTTTGCTGATTGCGGATGCAATCGTGGGGCTTCCTCTCCAAGCGCTTTTCGACTCGGAGTTGGCCCTCAACGTGAAGCTTTTGAGTGTCGCTTCCGAGCCATGTCCTCCAAGAAGGACACCGCCAATCTCGGCATCGGCGAGGAGCAGCTCCTCGTCATCGGCCTGTGTATCATCGGCGGCGTTGTGGCGACGGTGCTTCTCGTCGTGCTCTTCGACTGGCTGTACCGCCGGAATGCGCCGCCGGTGGTGCGAATCGAACTAGATGTTGAGAGCGCTGGCGCGCCGCAGGACGACTCCGTCCATGAGGACACCTCGGCTGGCAAGGTCAGCAGCAGCATGAAACCCGGCCCAAGCGGCATCGGAGACCAGATGTCTTCGCCGGACGCATACGCGTTCAGCAAGCTGGGCACACCGGACGTGGTGCAGCCCCCCAAGCCAGTGGCCGCTACGCGTGGCGAGAGGCACGGCAGCGGCCATGGAGTCAAGGCCGAGGAGCGGACGCGTCACCGACACCGACACCGACACCGCTCGCGATCGTCCTCGCCGATCGGCGATCATGAGGATGGTCGCGAGCGCGCACTGGAGAAAGGCCAGCCTACGCGTGCACCGTCACGTGAGAAGGTACCTCTGGCGCCGTCGCGGCCGCCGGCACCAGGCCTTCACGGGTCGACGCCTGCCAAAGACGAGGCCGAGCGGCGCCATCGTCCCCGGCGCCACCGGTCGGACGAGGCTGGTGCACCGCCTGTGACGAGTGGGCTTGGCGACGGCAACGGCGAGCGCCGACACCGGAGCCGCCACCGGAGCAGTTCCCCCGAGCCCGCCGAGCGTCGCCATCGCCACGAGCACGATCGCGAGCACACCGGCGGCGGCGGGGACGGTGGCGGCATCGAGGGCGACCGGCGGTCGCGCGAGCGCGAGGTGGGGGGTGAGACCCAGGGGGCTCGGCGGCACCGCTCCTCCCGGCATCTCGCCGAGGCGCCCAATACGGCGCCCATAGCGTCCGTACCACTTGAGCGAACTCCGGTGGCGGCTCGCGCCCATCGCCATCATCATCGCGATGGCTATCACGGCACGACGGAGGCACCCCCGCCGCGGCTGCGTGAAAGCCATCGCGAGGGTGGCCACCGCGAGGGCGGCCACCGCGAGGGCGGCCACCGCGAGGCGGGTAGAGAATCGCATGGCCGTGGGAATAGCCGGCACCCACGTACCAGCTCGTCATCGCCCGACGATCGGCAGCACCGGAGCCGGCACCGCAGCCATCAGGACGGAAATCACGACAGTGCGTCGCCCAGCCGCAGCCACCATCATCACGAGACGAGGCAGCGAATCTGAGGCCGTGGAAGATACGCTCATATCGTTTGGTTGCGAGGTCGGTCGAACCTAATTCTTTGCACTTCTAGCGTCGACGGCGGAGCACCTCAGAAACCTCAACACCTCAGACCCTACTCAGACCCTACTAGAAATTGTCTATTCGGAAAATTGTATCGACTCTCCGCGTCGCTCTCGTGCTACCGCCCTCTCGTCCGCTACGCGCTCTTATACTAATTATACCGCGCGTTCGGGCGTCACCGTCAGCCGTCGACAGTTGACAGTACGATACATTCACAGAGGCTTCTCTGGCTTCTTTGCGTTGAGCAGCCACGAGTACCGAAAGTATCGGAGCGACGCGCGCCGCACGTCAGGCTGCACTGGCAAGCACCTCGGATCGGCGTCGGTGCGTGCGGCTGCAACTGCATGCTCCGCTGCCCCACGGAAGCCGCCAAAGTCGTTGGCAAACCAAAGGCAGATACGCGAGAGGTGGAGGACCCGCCCCTCGGCCGTCCAGTGCACGCCCTTGGTCGGGTTGTGGCAAAATTGGCGCATGCGTTCGTGCATCTGCTCCGCAAGGCGCTCGCCCGTGAACGCCGCCGTCGCAAGGTTGGGGCACGACGCCGAAGCGCACACGATGCATGCATGAACATCAGGCTCCGCCCAGCCGGCGCGCAGCAGCTGGTGCTCGATGTGATTGAGGCTGACCGTCTTGCCGCCGAGGCGGCCTGCGGGCAGGTCCCACACGTTCGACTGCGGTGTACTGAGGTCCATAATGCTTCGCAGCGCACCCGCATTGTAATTCTGGATGATGAGGCGTATGCATAGTGCGTTGTATGCATTCAAAAGGAGCGCAAGTTGCTCGGCCGGCGGCAATCCATCGATCTCGGCCACGCCCAATCGCTCAAGGTAGCGCTGGAAGCGCGAATCATTCGCAATGCCGCCGTAGTCGACGAGGCTCACGTCCTCGATGATCTGCTGGCCGTCGATCAAGGTGCCGCCCGTTGTCACATGAGTCTTGAGAACGGCATCCCAATCGCTATGGTCGAAAGTCTCGGCGGCGTGCGCAACGATGTTCGCGAGGCGCTTGCGAATGAGTTTGTGGACCGGTGGGATCAGGCGCGATGCGCCCCAGTATTCGAGGTAGTCGCGCAAAGGCTCAGGCAACCACAGTAGCATTAGCATTCGTGTTTGCGGAATTGTTCTTCCATAAATGGTCCTCATGGGGCCTTCCACAGAGTGCGCGGCAGGTAGAGGTCGACCTCTTGTGGGGACGCTCATCTTCGGACGGACCGAAGCGAACTCTCGATTTCGCTACACATTTCAACACAAAACTCCCAAACAACGTTACTCTTGTGAGCGCGTGCACTCACAACACGCCTCCAGCCTCGTGATTACCCAGATATTCCGTCAGTATAACCTCCGTCAGAACTACCCAAAATGAAGGCGAGAAGAATTCCGCAAAAAAGACAAAAGAGGGAAGAGGGAGGCCTGGAGGCGTAATCGTCGGCCGGCTGGGATGTCGATGAAACCGCGCGCGGACCCAAATGCCAAGCCGGCCGCACCGGGCACGGCGCCTGGTGCCGGCGCGCCGCCTGGCGCGGACGTCAACAAGCCCGGCGCCGGCGCTACTAAGCCCGGTGCTCGCCCCAATAAGGGCAAGACAGCAGAGATCAAGGGTCCGAAGCCGAAAGCCTTCCGCGTGCTCGTGCACGTCATCGAGGCGAAGGACATCAAGGCGCCGCCGGGCGTCATTCCCGACCTGATCGTCACCGCGAGCGTGGGCAATCAGACCACAAAGTACTCGCAGGTCGTGCGCAGATCGACGTCGTGCAAGTTCGATACCTGGCTGGAATGGAAAATGATGATGACCTATGACGAAATGAAGAAGGCGAAGGTGGTGCTCACCGTGCTCAACGCCAACACTGACGCCAGGTCGGACGTGCTCGGCATGTACGAGGTGCCGTTGCTTCAGCTCCGCAAGCAGCCGATGGGCGAGTACTTTATGACGTGGCTTGCGCTCTACAAAGACCCGGACGAGTACGTAACCGAAATGGGAGGCGCGCTGCGCGTGACGCTCGTGTGCCAGGGTGGGCTGCAGCCGTTGCCGACGCACTCGCAGGGTGATGTGGACGAGGCCGAGGTGAACGATGCCGCACTGGTGCTCATGCCGCCCCTGGTGCGTTGGACACACTATTCCCTCTTCATTGCCATCTATCGCATCGAAGGGTTGCCTAATATGGACTCATACGGCGCGACGGACGCGTTCGTGTCGGTCAGGCTGCCCGGGGAGTCGGCGATGAAGACCAAGGTTTGTGCAAACTCGCTCAATCCAACCTACAATGAGCTGCTGCGACTGCCTATCATGCTTCCCATCTTCAACGACAAGCTCGTCATCTCCGTCTCCGACTACGACCAGGGCGGCTATGACACCCTCGTGGCAGACATCGTGCTATCTGTCAACGAGATCCTGCGCCGCGGCGAGATCAAGCCGTACTGGGTCAACCTGTACGGGGTCCAGGGGATCGAGGGGCTGCAGAGCATCCGCGAACGCTTGTGGCGCTCACACAACATGCGTGTGCCTCTCGAGACTTGCTACAAAGGACGGCTGCTTCTCGCGATGCTCGCCGAAGAAGTGCCCGCGCGCCTTGTGCCCAAGATCAAATCCATCAGCCAGTGCGTGGACCCACAGCACGAGCCGTACGTCATCCGCTTCGACCTGCACCGGGCATCGCAGGTTGACCCTGTCAGCGCACCCGATAACTCACAGATCCGAATCGAGTTGCAGGTGCACCAGCATGCCCGTCCCACAGGCCCACCCCCTCCACGTCTCCCCGCCGTCTCCTCGACATCTCCCCGACATTTCCCCACCCACTTGCCCCACGCGGCGCTCTCAGGTCGGCGGAACGACGATGGAGTCGACCCCATGCATCGTCGAGAACGGGCTCGTAGTCTGGGATGAGATGTTCGAAGAGCGGCGCGTCGAGCTGCCATCCGACCTGGCGCAGTGCCCCGACATCTTCATCAACGTCTATTTCACAACGATCGTCGCGAAAACGGAGCAGCGGCTCGGCTACATAAGGCTGGATCTCGAGGACGTGGTGGGTTTCAATCACGCTCCCGTGTTCGAGACTCTCACCCGCGACCCTCTTGACCCGAAGATCGCCGCCGTACCCGGCTTCCTCGAGTATCGGCTCGACTTTGGCAAGGAGTCGAGCTTGCCGCGCACCCCTCGCGAGCGCATCATGCATCCTCCCACGCGCAGATTCGAGCTGCGCGGCCACATCTACCAGGCCCGCAACCTGCCCTCGATGGATGAGGACGGGCTGGCTAACCCGTTTGCAGTGGTGACCTTGCACGGGTTTGCGGGCCAGACTAAGGTCGCGGAGCCCACCTGCAACCCACAGTGGTACGAGACCGTCCGCGTGGAGCTCGAGCTGCCAATTCCGACGCCGACCACCGCGAACATCTTGGTGCGCTTGTACGACCAAGATGAGGGCGGCGATCAGCTCATCGGCCGCTGCCTCGTGTCCCTCCTGGGCGTTGACAAGGCCTTCCCCAAGGCGCCGCAGTGGCGCTCGATCTGGCTAGAAAATGAGAGCGATGTGCGCGGCGAAGTGCTCTGCTCCTTCCAGCTGATCTCTATGGATGAGCTCAAAAAAGCGGGGCTCGTAAGCATCTTACCTCCGATGCGTGAGGTCGAAGTCGAGATGAGCATCGTGGGCGTGCGCGAGATGCTCCCGTACAACGGCCAGCCGATCCAAGCGCCTCACATCGAGATTGACTGTGGCGATCGATCGACAGTATCCAAGGTGATGCGGACGGCCGTCTCGTCGAAGCCTTCGGGGCCGGATGCCAACTTCCTTGAGACACTTGTGATCCGCACGCGCTTGCCCGAGGAGCTCCTGTACTGCCCGCAGCTCAATGTGCGTGTCTTCGACAATGTGCGCGGCGCCACGCCTGTGGTCGCGCAGTGCTCCTTCGACCTGGCGCCCTACTGCGAGTGGATCAAGGACGCCCCGTACGAGCACAACGACAGGCCCAAGGTCCCGGCCGTCCAGATCACGGACGAGATGTCTGAAGGGTCCGACGAGGAGCCGGTAGAGGTCGACGCGCGGCACGAGCAGTACCTGCACACAGTGTACCCCAATGTGAGCGATGCCAATTTCGGCTTTGAGGCTGAGATGCGCATGGACACGCCCTCGATTGCCGACCTGCGCGCCGCGCGCCAGCTTGCGCGTGGTCGGCTGCGGGGCCACCGCGTGCGCACGCTGCCAGCCACGCCGCCGGTCATTCCGCTTGGGCTGCGAGCGGTCGAGCAGGATGAGGACAGCCGCGTCGAAAAGCCACTTGCAGCCGAGCTCGAGCACCTGATTATAGACCCGCCCTTTGATCAGTGGACGCTCTATCGGACCACAGGCTCTGGCACGACCTTGCTGCGACGCGAGGTGGGGCGCGTCAAGGCGCGCGTGCGCGTCCTCGAGGCGGAGCTGAAGAGCGTGGCACCCCCTAAGCTCGATCTGCCAGATCTCTTTGAGCAGTCGGTGTATATCACGCGCGCGTACGTGACGCGCGGCATCAAATTCGCGCCCAAGGACACAAACGGCCTTTCTGACCCTTACCTGGTCGTGCGCAATGGCACGCACAAGCACAACATCATCGACGATTCAAAGAATGTCGTTCGGTCCACAGTCAATCCCAACTTTTACCGGTGCTTTGAGCTGCCCACGATGGTGCCCGGCAACCCGGTGCTGACGATCGAAGTGTGGGACGAGGACAGCTCCGGCGCGCAGCTCATCGGCGCCACGGTCATCGACATCGAGAATCGTCTGTTCTCGCAAGAGTGGCTCGAGATGCAGCCAAAGCCAGTCGAACGGCGCTACCTTTGGTCCCCCGCGTCCAACTCACCCCAGGGCAAGCTCGAGATGTGGCTCGAGATCCTATCTCCCGCGCAGTCGCTCGCGTCCAAGCCCAAGGTGCTCCAGCCGCCCGCGGCGCTCGAATGTCAGCTGCGCGTGGTTGTCTGGTCGGTCAAGGAGCTTGTGCTTGAGGGTAAGAACCAGTTCATCGAGCGCGACGGTTCTGCCGACGTGTTCGTCACGGCGAAGGTGGGAGGTGATCTGATGATGCAAGAGACGGATGTTCACTACGGCGCGCGCGCGTCCGCAGGCTCCAAGCAGACGACGGCCAATTTCAACTGGCGCTTTGTCTTCCAGGTGCCGCTGCCCGTGCGCCAGTCACGGCTGCAGGTGCAGATCTGGGATGAGCGCTCCACGGGCGCGAATGATGCGCTCGCTGAGTGCACGCTGCAGCTGCGCCAGCTCTATGAGAACGTGCAGGCTGTGCGCGGGCAGGTGCACACCATCCCTCGGCAGCACTACAAGTGCACGCACCCCTTCTACGCGGGGCAGCAGGCCAAGCTCGACATGGAGATCTCGATGCTCACGCGTGAGGTCGCCGAGCAGAGCATTGCGGGGATAGGACGCGGACAGCCCAATAAGAATCCGTACCTGCCCCCTCCTGAGCGTGGGTCCATTGGGGCCATCGCCAGCGTCGCAGGTGGCGCAATGGTAGGCGGCGTCGGCATGGTGCGCGCCGTGGGCGCCGTCGTGGCCCCAGCGACGCGGCTTGGTGGCCGCAGCTCAAAGCAGGCCACGGGCTTCGACGAACCCACGGGATGGCAGGCTGGCCCTCCGAGGTCTGCCGAGGCGTCCGAAGAGAGCGCCTACCCCCAGATAGGCGCCGCGTCCGCACAGATAGGGGCCGCGTCGGCACCGGTCAAGAGGAGTTGGTCGCTGCTAGGCGGCGGCAAGCGAGGCGGTGCGCCCGCGGCCGCCCCCCGAACGCCACGCGCGGCAGGTGCTGGGGCCGATGGCGGTGCCGGCGTGGGATTCGGAAGTGCAAGCTGAGGTCCCCGTCAGCTGTCTTCGACGGCCCCAAATTTAGTTGGGCTTAGTAGTTAGTTCTAAAACGTTATAGTATACATAACATTTTCGAATAACCGTTCGCGGGTTTTAGATAACCAAGCATTTACGCGACGCTCTCGATGCATTAAGTCGATCGGAGCACGAGCAGGTCAGATGCATTTCTCTGACAGGCCGGTTACTTTATTACGGCGGTGCGCCCATGAGTGCGCCGCGGCGGGGGCGGCGGCGGCCGGCGGGGTGTTTCTATCTTACCGGGTGCGCTGCCGTTTGCGTGCTTGTCCACTCAGGTCCACCTCCGTCACCTGTCGCCGGGCAGCATGTGCCCCAGCATGCAAATTGGATCGGCGATCGCATGTGGCACACTGTCGTTTTATCGTGGGCTCTACATGCTTATTATGCTGCGCACGCGATGTGTTAGTATCAAGTCTGGGTTGTTCATTGTATGAATGCGATATCCCCCTCAAGCTCTGATATCGACATGATATGCTGGTTTTGCCGCCCGCCCGCCGTCGCATCTTGCTCGCCCAGCAACGTTGCTTGCCCTGAAAGATAACCAATCTAGCGCTAACCACCGTACTCGTATTCGCGTACTCACGTGAACAAATCGCCTGCAGCCTTCTTGGCCGCCTTCTTGTCTGCTTTGGCTTGCCCGCCTGTTGGCGCTGCCGGGCGTACGTTATCGTTGAGACGGCGACGACGACGCATGAGGACCAGGGCGAGGACAAGAGCGATGATCACACCGACGACGACGCCGATGATGATGCCGATGGAACCGCTTGTCTCGACTGCCGATGCACCGGCCGAGATGGGTGACATGGGTGGAGGTGGCATGGGTGTGAGTACAGATCAGGATGTGCGTGATGACGCGGATCTACCACGGAGCTACTCATCAAAACGCCGCCGGCAAGCAGCGAGGGTTACGCACCCGGCAACGCCTCGAACGTCTCTCTTGACAGGTGAATGACGTAGTTGGACGCGTCTGGGTAGGAGGCAGAATTGGAACAGAGCAGTAGGACATCAAGCCCAGTGTGATTATCAATGGTCGCCCGCCCAGCAGCTGTGCGCGCGACGTACGGTGTGTACCCCGCGATTGCTACTTTGCGAGGCGTGACGTCTGTCATCACGACTTGCGTGCTCGTCGGGTTTGGAGGAACCCTGCCAATGTATAGACGATCCCATGTGGCGCCGACGTAGAAGAGCCCTCCAAAGTCTGCCTCTGCCAGTCGCACCCAATTCAACGAGGAGCGAACGGCCGAATCACGAAACGAGATGCGGGTCTCGTCAAAGGTGGCCGATCCCGGCGCCCTCTCAACTGCGTGAACTATGGCCGAGGTCGCGAATGCGCTTCGTGCATCGAGCAGCTCATGCCATATGGCGTGCATGCTACCGGAGGAGTCCTCAAAAAGGTCGTCGGTCTCGAGAAGCCTGGGGCGGCTTGCAGCCAGTACCTCGAATCGTAAGTCGCCGAGAATTCTCCCGTTTGCGCGCCACGTCGAGCCGCTCCACTCAAAGTATTGGTTCATCTGGAACACATTGTAGAATCCAGGTATGACGAGGTCATCCTGCGTTGGTAATGCCGCCAGGGCGCCGCTGGCACGCACCACCGCATAGGGGTAGTACATATCGTGTCCGAGCGTGGCTGTGCCATCGCCCGTCCCCACATGGGACGTCCATCGGCTTGCATAGCTAGTGGACCCTGGTCTCGTCGTGCACGCTCCCGAGGCGGACAGCGCACACGAGTACAGGTGCTCTCCTTGCCCTCCCAAACTCAGCCCAAAGGCAAGGAACAGGGTGTTGCCGGCGAGAGCGGCGCCGACTCGGATGTTCACAGTCTCCGAAGAGCCGTCATTGTCTATCACAGTCCCTGGCGTGACCAGAGGAGTGGAGGCGCTCACTTCACCCGATGTGAACCAATAGTGCTGCAGCCTTCCGACAAAGTCAGACACGCTCACATTGGCTGGCTCGAATGCGAGGACGTGCACATTGCCGTTACGGTCGATGAGAATGTTCGCCGGGCGAGATGCTGGCAAGCGTTTCCCTTCCTCCCATGCTCCTTGCCGCGTCTTGCGAAGCATCACAAACTCGCTCATCGTGGGATAGGCTCGCGAATTGTCGAGGTACCCGCTGTAGAGGGTGCCGTCTGCTCCACGTGCAAGCTTTGCCATGTTGTGGCCCCACCAGGTTGCAACATTGCCACATGTCGCCGCTGACCCGTCGACCAGACGGCAGCAAGGGCCACAATCTCCACGAGAATGGTACCGGCTGCCAGGCACCTCGCTGAAGCTGACGCCAGGCACCTCGCTGTGCAGTCCGATGACGAGCCCGACTGTGACTCCAACGATGATAGCTACAGAGGCGGACATGAGTCTACGAAAATGGATTGACTGTGAAGGAAAACCATGTGAATTAATGAAAAATCATTAAACACCTTCATTCCCTTATTCACAACACCCTTTTGCGGACTGCGTGGCGCGTTCAGGTCGCGCGTGAAGGCCTCCCACAGGCGTACGTGCCATGGTGGCGTGCACGGACGAGCTTGGAACCGACGTGTGCAATAGCCTCGCGGGTCTGTGGGCAGCGGATGGTTCGTGCCGCTGGCCAACCGCCGAGCTGTGCTTGAAGGCTTGCGGGCAGTGCCCTCGTGTGGAGGCCGCATTGGCATGCCAATCCTTGCCAGATGAGTGTGAGTGGCATGCCGACGCCAACGTGAGTGGTCGTGACCAAGGCTTCTGCAATGATCGCGTGGACTGGCATGCATTCTTCGAGCGCGTGACGTCGGATCCAGAGCTCAGCAAACGCGGCGCTCGGGTTATCAGCAGCGGCGCGCCGTGGCTTGCCGAGTTTCCACAGTTCCTCACGGATGCAGAGGCCGATGAGATGATCCGCGTAGGCCTCGCCGAGGGGCTGCGCGATGAGGATGAGCATCCGGCGCACATCCGCAACGTGAGCGTGACTAATTGCGACAGTGCGAACTGCATGCAGGCGCCCATTGTCAACGAACTGTCAGGCCGCCTGTCGGCAATGCTTGGCGCGCCATCACGCAACTTTGAAAGCATGGAGTTCGTGCGTTACGAAGCGGGCCAGCACTATGTGTGGCATCCCGACGAGTACTCTTGGCAACGAAAAGGCTGGAGCGCGGAGCGCGCGGACCCTGTGCACGTTCTCTCGGGACCGCGCGTGCTGACCTTTTTCATGTACCTCTCCGACGTCGATGAGGGAGGCGAGACAGGGTTCATGGGAACGCGCGCTGGCGCGAGCAAGGTCGCACCCACGCCTGCAGAGGAGGCGAAGCTCAAGGTTCGACCGGAAAAGGGCAAGGCCATCCTGTGGGCCAACATGCGCGACGAGTGGCGCACAGCCGAGCCTGCGGCCGTGCACCGCGCCTTTCCGGTGCGCAGAGGCGTCAAGTGGGCGAGCACTCTGTGGGTGCACGCGGCGGGGTTCCGGATCCCGGAACTATATGCCGGGCTCGCCTGCGCGCCGCGCTGATGGAGAGGACGTGAGACTCGTCCCGAGACGCCCGAGACGGCGCGCAGATGGAGAGGACGTGAGATCATCGTGAGACGCCCGAGACGGCGCGCAGCCCGTCGGCGGGTCGCGACGCGGTGCCGCTCTCGGTTTCGTCGAGGATCGCCCGCCTATTCTACTTGATGCATGGTGGCTGCGGCAGTGCGGAGGGTCCTGTCAGGACCCGGGAATCTTCGAAGGAGATCGGGAATCTTCGAAGGAGAGCGCTCCTTCGAAGATTGATTGCGGAAGCTCGGTCAGGCCTTGTTGATGAAGTGAGCGGTGTCTCGTCGAGCAAAATGTCGAAATGAAGTAGAAGACGCAATCGTGGAGCAAGCCAGCGATGAGGTGAAGACTGCGGCGGTAGCGGGGGCCAAGACGAAGGCAAAGGCACAGGCCGGGGCAAAGGCGGTGACCTCGGCTGAGGCTGAGGCAAAGGCGAGGGCCGCGGCACGAGCGGAGGCGGAGGCCAAGGCCGCCCAGGAGACAGAAGAGCAAGCTTGCAACCAGGCAGAGACAGAGGCGAAGGCGGCCGCAACAAAGTCGCAGGCTGCAAAGGAGGCCGCAGCAGCGGAGCAGCCACCCAACCACTTCATCTGCCCGATAACGCAGGACCTCATGATCGACCCAGTCTCGGCTGCGGACGGCCATACCTACGAGCGGCGTGTGATTCAGGGTGGCTGGTCAGCCACTCGACCAGCCCGATTACGGGCGCAGAGCTCAAGACAAAGGACCTCTTCCCGAATCACACCGTGCGTGGGCTGATTCGCACGTGGCAGGAGGCGCACGTGGCAGGAGGCGGTGCCCCCCAGAGGGTCCAGCAGCACGCTGCGCGAGAGGGGCACGAGGCAATGCGCCTGGCGAGAGAGAACTGACGCTACTGTAGCGTAAGGATCTAACAAATGAAAGTCCGAACTGCGATGGGATGATGATTAACTGTAAACTGTAAAGAGGATCATGTAACATTCACGTCGAGGATCTGGCGCTGCATGTGGAACTGTAGGACCATTACGCATAGATTAGCGACAGCTTTTCTCTGCGGGAGCAGTATCGCGTCGCGCACGAGACTTTCACTTTAAACCGTCATTGTCATGTGCCGATTGCCACATGTGCCAACTCTCCCCCGCCCAAACGAGCCGTCTGCGTCTCATGCCCCTCTTATGCCCCTCTCCACTCGCTCTCCAGACTTCACGCCTTGGCATCGCTCGCTGCGCTCTGCGAGGCTGCTAAACTGGCAAGGCAGATTAAAGGCGGAGCAGGGGTCTCTTCCAGAAAGTGCCACCCTTGGCATGTGCTTTGGCGCTACAGAGCTGCACTCGCCGCCGCTCAAGCTGGTCGAGCAGCGCGTCCTGCCCCTCTCTGGCCCTCGCTGACCGAAGCAGCTCTATCTCCTCCATATGCTTCTCCTGAGCGGCCACCATTGCCACAAGCGATGGAAGGTCCGTTCGTATTCAGGTGTGGATGTGCTCAGCTTCTTTGAGGGGGGGGGGGGGGGGGCGCATGGACCCCACCGAGCACGCGACAGCTAACACGTTGAGATGGCCTGATAACCGTTCGCTGCAAAAGGTCAGCTCGTCCAGCGCTGTGAGTAGGCACGTTGTTAGCACATTGAACGACGTGAGCAGCCACATTTACACCTGCCATCCATTCGTGTCCGCCTCGAATGCCACGCGGCTCGGGACCAGGTCCATTGCCTTCTCTCTCGATGGTGAACCCTCGACGGACATCTGCCATACGATGCCTAGAGACGCTGCGCGTACAGTATGCTCTTGTCCCTGTGCAGAGGACCAAGGCTGCAGGGTGGATTCGAGGTCGACATTGACCTCAAACCAACTGTCCTCTGCGTAGCATTCGGGAGCATAGAGGATTCCGTCCGCGCTTGCGCCGACGAGCTCGTTACCATCGTGGTCGAAAGGAAGAGCTGCGGAAAGTCGCCAGCACACCTTGTCACCTACGATGCTCAATCCATCCGAGGGCACTTCGTGGCATTCGACTTCCGTTCGGAAATGCGCCTTATTCGTGCACAAAGCCGCCCAGCGAAACTCCCGAGGCCCACATTCCGGGTTGCGCGGCAGCACGTGTACCAGTCTGACGTCCACCTGGAATGCATCTTTCTCAGTGCATTCCTCCCGCTGCGTCTCACCCCAGTGGTACTCGCTGAAAGCTGTGCCAAGCTGCTCCGCAAGAGCCACATCGCTCCTGCGTTGCCACACGTCATTGAATGCGGCAGCAATACCCTCTCCGACCGATTCATGATTCTCAGGCAGACCGAATAGAGTTTTCGGTGTGGTGAACATTGGCGCCGAAGGCGTCATCGACAGATCAATCACCGCGTCGTTGTCGTCTCTGAGCGGACCACCGATCACGGTTTCGAGACGAGGTGCCCGTGGCGACCACGTCCCATGCGCAGAGAAGAGGAGCACATCGGAGACGCGCACACGCACCAAGATGTGTACAATGCTTGGATCGAACGGTGGCACCAGCGGCATTGAGCTCAAGTGGTGCGACATCAGCGTATGCGTATGCGGTGGCGTGCCGATCGGGTTGAAGTGCCATGGGATCGTGCCGACGACCTTGACCGCTACTGGTCGTGCCGACGACCTTGACGCCATGTAGAGAATACATGAGCCAATGGGTTCGTCGCGTCCTGATGGCCCACGGAGCTTGCGTCCATCATCATCAAAATATTTGATTAGCGTGAGTAGCCTCGTCAACTCAGCCCGAGAGAGGCTGAGGCTGTTAGCCATGCCATCGATGGCCGGATGGTAGCTTGCGCATGCAGCCATTAGTGCCTTCCAGTGAGCGTGCTTGAAGTACGACAACAGCTCAGAACACGTCTGCAACACGGCTGTGCTGCGCAAGCCCTGCTGGTAGCGTCCCTCTGGACGATGCTCATGGTACAGCTTATGGGCGCATGAGGTCGCGAAGAGAATGTCCGCGATGTGCTCAAGGATCGCGGCTGGCAAGGAGAGCAACATGATTATAAGCTGGCCGTTATTACATTTCTCAAATTAGGATGCATGCTGTAGGGTTTGCTAAACGCGACAAATGTATCCCTTAGACAAGGACCGGCAGCTGCACTACTTTGCGCTGCCTCTGCCGCCTATGTCAAAGCCGAACTGCTCAAAGTAGTCGCGGCCGCAGCTCGGCTGCGGCAGTTTTGCTGGTGCTCCTGCTTGTGCTCCTGCAGGCCTGCTCGGGTGGCTCGCTGACGCCTGTCTACTTAGGGCGGTGCTTGAAGAGGCGGTACTCGAGGGCACGGCTGCTCCAGCTGCTCCACCGGCTGCCTTGTTACCGTCTGGTGCCTTTTCCTTGGCTGCCATCTTGGCGCTCATCTTGGCGCTCGACGCAGGACTGATGCTCGCAGCCAGCTTGCACCCTACTTTGGCCTCGATCGCGGTGTTGAGCGCGTCGGCCACCTCGCTAGGGCTCCGCTGCCGATTGGCGCTGAAGCGGCGGCTCTGAAGCTCAGGGAGGCCCATCGCGCCCAGGTCATCCGCCGTCACCTCGCTCAAGTCGGCGAGCTCTTCGACGCCGAGAGCACTGAAGCCCTCTGCATACGAGGCGAGCCGACAGCGCTCAAGCCACTCCATGACTGACGGATGCATGGCTGCGAGCGCGTGGTCGCTCGGTGGCACCTTGGCGGAGGACGAGAGTGCAGAGGTGGCGGTCGTGTACGGCAGCAGGAGCACCGCCTTCTGGAATCGGCGCTGCTGCAGCACGGACATGCCCATTGCCAATAGGTCTCTCTCGGCGACCTCGGCCATGTCGAACACCCCGCACACGCCGAGCTGAACCAAGGGCGTCGCGAACTTCAGAAGCCGAGCGCGGGTGAGTGCGTCGGCTACCGGCTTGTCGAGCTTATGCGCGTCCAAGATCAACGCGAGCTGCTGGTGCGGTAGCTGAGACTGAGCTCCACTGCCCGTACTCGAGTCTGGCGCGCTGCCAGCAGGGGGCGGCAACCGAAGTACGGCCTCGTGGTACCGCCGCCGCTGCAGCTCGGCCATTCCCATGGCGACAAGGTCCTCCTCGGTCACCTCAGCTGCATCGCACACGTCGCACACCCCAAGTTGAACCAACGGCACTACGAACTTTAAGAGACGGCTTTGGTTGAGGGCTTCGGCCACGGGCTTGTCGATCTTGTGCACGTCGACCCCGGCGCCGCCTGGACTCGAGAGAGTCGAGCTGGTGGCTTGGCTGGTGGGTGACCTGGAGGTGATCGGGGACCCTGCCATTGCTGCCCTTGTCATGTCCGCCGAACCAGCGGCTGCCCCTTTGGTGGGCTCGAGCTTCGTAGCAGCACGCTCCTGCCAGCAGCCCACCTTGGCGGCGGTCATTTCAAAGCTGAGTTGGGCCGAGGCAGCCGGTCGGTCAAGCACCGCCGAGAGACCGGTGGCGATCAGTAGCTGCTTCGTCAGAGGAAGCGCCGTCGAAGGTGCTGCTGCCGCTCCAGCTGTGGCGTTGGCCGTCGTCTCGACGGCGCTTATGACTGCGCGTGCCGTCCTCGCTGGGAGCGATGAGAGCGGCGTCGAGGCACTGGGTGCGCTGGGTGTGACATCAGGCTGCTCGTCGGGCCAGCGCACCTTGGCTCTTGGCGGCGAGACGGCAGGGAGTGGCACCACGGGCGGCGGCTCGGGTGGCGGCACGTGTGGTGGAGCGGAAGGCTGTGGGGTTGGTCGTGCGAGCCGGGTCACTGGTGAGACGGGCAGAGTGGCCGTCGGAGTGCTCAGCTCGCTGTGCATGGTGCGCAGGCGCCGAGCGCAATCGAGCTTCTCCCTCGCCTCGTCGGCCCTATGCGCGGCTCGGGTCCGCTGGGGATCGTCATATCCGTCCTCTTCCCGAAGGTGGGCCTCCCCCTTCGCCTCTTCCTTCGCCTCACCCTTCGTCTCCTCCTCCTCGTTCCGCGCCACCTCGGGGGCAGGAAGCCCAGCCTCGCGAGCACGGTGTCTCTGTGCCTCGCCCTGCGCGGGCAGCTTGCCGCCCCTCTCGTGCAGCTTGGCTGCGTCCATGTGCAGTCCTTGGTCGACCATAGCGGGCCGAGGCGTGGAAGGCAAGCCTGCGGCTGCATGGCGATTGGTAGTGGTAGTGTGGGTGACGGCGGTAGTGTCGACGGCGGTGGGTGCACTCGGCGGCCGCTCAAGGCTCAACACGAGCTCTTCCCCCGCGCGCTTCATGATCTCGGAAGCGGCTGCAAGCTCAAGCCCGCTCGCGGCATGGTGATCGATCGCATGTATGTAGTCGTGGGGCTGCAGCCTGGCCCGATCGTCGTCCACATCGGAAGCATCCACCGATCGGACAAAGAGCCCTCCCTCATCTCGTTCGAGCTTGATCATGAAACGACCTCGCGAGTCGCGACGCAGCGAGATCTCAAGCCGCGCGCCACCGCTTTTGGCGGTGTGAGTGCTGCGGATCGCGCCCTCATCGAGATCTCGCACGAGCTCCGCAAACTTGCTCAAGTCCATCTGGCCGTCGGGCGTGTCGTCGTACCTCGCGAGTACCGCCGCCGCGCCCGGTCCTGAGAGGTCGATACCGTAGTGGCGCAGCGCGTCGTGCAGCTCAGCACAGCTGATGAGGCCACTGTGGTCCGCGTCGAAGCAGTCGAAGGCCTGCACCACCTGCACGGGTAGCCGCGACGCTACCACTCGTAAGGGTGCCGTCGCCGCGGCCGTCGCTGCCTGCAGGCATGCCATCGCCTCCGCCGCCGCGGCGGCGGCGGCGGCGGCCTCGGCGGCCACCGCTGCGGCCTTCTTCTCTGCAGCAGCGGCCTTCGCCTTCGCCTTCGCCTCCGCCTTCGCCCTCACGGCCTTCTCCTTCTCGGCAGCTTGCCGCGCCGTCTTGAGCGCCGTCGCCTCCTGCGCCTCCCGCGCCTCCGCCAGCTTGGCCTTTGCCCGCCGTAGCTCTGCGGACCCCTCCGTCGCCCACTGACCAGCAAGGCCAAGCGCTCCTTGCCTCTCGGCGTCCTCGATGAGCTTGGTCAGCTCGGCCACGTCCAGCTTGGCAATGTGAGCCCGCGTGCACTTAGCCAGCTGCTGGCGGAGCTGGCGGCTGCGGGCACGCTCAGGCGTCGTATCGGGCGGCGGCGGCGGCGGGTAGCGGCTTGTCGGCGGCTTGGGCGGCGACGGAGCTGCTACTGGAGGCCGCACGGTGGGCTCTGCACGCAGCACGCCCTCCTCCAAGTCGCGCACGAGCTCCGCGAATTCGTCAAGTTCCATCTGCCCATTTGGCTGCTCGTCATAGCGCGCGAGCACGCCGAGCACGCCATGCTCGCTAAGGTCGACGCCGTAGTGGTGCAGCACCGCCCGCAGCTCACGCCGATCGATGAATCCGCTATGATCGGTGTCAAAGCGCTCAAACGCCGCGGCGAGGCGCACGGGCACCCGCATGGGAGTCGTCGCGCGTCGCTCCTCGCCATCGGCAGCACCGCCGCCCCCGCTGCGGCCTGCTTTGTCGTCGACACCCAGTCGACTGCGTCGACCCGCCGTGCGTAGTTCCTCGTCAGGGTCCGTGTAGATGCGCCGCCGACGCCGCCGCTGCTGCTGCCATCGCCAGCCAACGTACGCGCACACGAGCAGCGCGCCGCACGCAGCAGCAGCGGAGGCGTACAGAACCATGGAGACTGGTGCTCCGCTGCTCCGCTGGGGGCCTACCGGGGCCGGGCGGGCAGGCAAAGGCGGGGGCTGCGGGGCGGGCGGCGCTGGTGGGGGTCGAGGCGGGGGTGGTCTCCCAGGGGGTCGAGGTGGGGGTGGTCTCGAAGGCGGCGGTGACCGATGCATCGGAGGCGGATTGGGCGCGGGTGGCCGTTGGGGACTTCCCGGTGGGCCTTCAGGCGGGGGCGGCGGACGGCGGGGCAGCGGGGGCGATGCCGGCGGCATGGGCGGCGGCAGACCAGTACGCACCATCCGGATGCTGTGATCAGACCAGCCACTCACTACGAAGAGTACCGAATTATCTGTGCTGAGTGCACAGTCGGTCAGCTTGTTGAAGCGAGCCGAGGCCGCTGGCCCATCCGAGATACCAAAGGAACCATCGCCGGCGAGCGAGGAAGTTTCGCCCGTCGCGGTGATGACCGAACGCAACTTTTGCGAGTCGTAGTCTGCGACGTAAAGCACCGCGCCGTCACTGCTGAGGGTGAGGCCGTGCGGCCGGTTGAAGGAAGCAAAGGCCGCTGCGCCGTCGGCACCACCAGGCGTTCCAGAGCCGCTGAGCGTGCTCACGAGCCCGGAGCTCGTCATGATCTTCCGGATGCGATAGCTATGGAAATCGCTCACGTACAGCGTCCGGCCGTCGGGCGAGAGCGCCGCACCGGCCGGGTTGTTGAAGAGCGCTTCCGTGCCCACGCCGTCCACGCTGCCTCGCACGCCTAAGCGCGAGCCCGCGAGTGTCGAGACCGAAGATTGTATCGAGATGACGGAGCTTCGGTGCAGCACGCGGACCCGGTGGCCGGTAAACTCGACAATGTACACGGTCGTGTCGTCGCGCGAAACGGCGAGCGCAATCGGGCCTTCAAGGGTGGCGGTCGACGCGGCGCCATCCGTATTGCCAAGCGCACCTGTGCCCGCCACCGTCGTCACGGCGTTCGTCGACGTCGAGAGCGCGAAGACCTTGTTATTGTATCGATCCGCGATGAAGAGCGTCCCATCGTCTGCAGTCAGAGCAAGGCCGATGGGATATGAAAAGGCGGCGGCGGTTCCAATGCCATCGCTGTTGCCCGTCACGCCGGAGCCCGCCACCGTCGTCACCACTGCAGTCGCCACTGTGATCCGCCGGATCTTGTAGCTCCCTGTATCCGCGACGAAGAGCTGCGCGCCGTCGGACGTGACAGCTAGGCCTTGCGGTCTGAAGAATCGGGCGGCCGTGCCCACTCCGTCGACGCTGCCAGCACTATTGGAGCCGCTGCCGGCGAGCGTCACCACAAAGGTGGGAGCGCCCTGGAAAAAGCCGATCGATGGCACACGCGGCGGACCTGGAGGAGGAGGTCGCGGAGGCGGCCTCGGGCTTGGCGGAGCCCGTGGCAACGGCGGCGAAGGTGGCAGGGATGGCAGCGGCGGCTTAAGCGGCGGCAGCAGAGGCGGCGGCGATGGTGGCGGCGGTGGTTTCGATGGTGGCGGCGGCAAAGGTGGCTGACGCGGTGCAGACGGAGGTGGTGGCCTGGACGGTGGGTGCGATGGGAATCGCGGGGTCGACATAAGGTGAGCCGGGTGAGTGTGTACCACAGAAGGCGCAAGGCCCCGCAAAGGCCGGTGCCCCGGGGACGTTAGGGTGGGCCACAAAACTGCTCGCACCTAATGCACAACAAAACACAAATAAAATGCATGCGTTCATGGATTTCGCCTCTCCACTTTATCCCCGCCGCCGGCCTCGGAGTCTAGCGGCAGTGGCACGCACACCCCCCAGGTCGTATATGTTTGAAGGAAGGGTGCAAGCCACTCCGCAAGCGCCGCATGCGCCTGCTGCTTGGCAAGCTGCGCCGGGCAGTCGCGTAAAGGTGCGGTCTGATGCGAACTAATTGATCATGAGCAGTGCAAAGCTGCATCCCCCTGCTCGGGTCTGCCCCAGCTGCTCGGTGAGCGTGGACGGACTAATTGGCCGGGTTCGTTGATTGGACGGACTAATTGGCCGGGTTCGTTGATTGGACGGACTAATTGGCCGGGTTCGTGAGGGCCTCGGAGGCCGGGTGCGTCCTCGACGAGGATTGTGACAAACTGGGAGGGGGGGTAAATGTAGAGTTGAGGGTGAGGGTGAGTGTTTAGGGTTCGGGTTAACGTCAGGGGTAACCACCTGCGGCCTGCGCTTCTTGAACCGATGCTCGAGGAGTTGCAGGTCGAACTGGGCGCGATCTCGCGAGACTCGCAGGTGGAAACTGGCGCTGGCGAGGCGCCGATGGCGACGGTAGCCGCACGCGAGCAGCAAGAGGAGGAGCAGGGCGACACTCGAGGCGAGGACGGCGGCCACGTCGGGGGGCGACCAAATGGCCGAGATTGGTCCCGAGATCGGCTCGACCGCCGGTTTCGTCATCGACGTAGAATCGACGGCGTTGCGGTTCGTGGCGGAGGCCGGATCTCCCCCGAGCAGCTCGCACTGGAGATCAGGGAGGGGCACGCTAGTCACGGGGCCCGTGGTAGCCTGTGAAGACGCAGTTGTGAAGACAGAGGTGTTGGCCCATGCCAGCAGAGGGGCGGGGGGTCGGACGCACGTGTGAATGCGGCCGCATGTGTGAATGGGCGCACGTGTGAATGAGGCGATGAGCAGGGCCGTACGCAGGGGCGGATGGGAAGGGGGCTGAGACCGGGAGGGGGCTGGGGAGGGGAGGGGGCTGGGAGGGGAGGGGGCTGGGAGGGGAGGGGGCTGGGAGGGGGAGGGGGATGCGGGTCGGTTCGACGCGTTCGTTCCATCACATCGATGCTCCAGAGCCGAAAAGTCCCTTGCCCCAGTTGCCCTGATTGCCCTGGAAGCAAGGCCACGTATACCTTATCGGAGGCTGCAACCTCGTGGCCGGCACCGGTGCCCCCGGCAGAGAGCGGCGTGGGCGAGGCGGGGGACTCAGAGGCGGGGGACTCAGAGGTGCGCCTGTGCGAGCCAGCGGCTCTGGATGGCGCGCCCGAGACGGCGCTCGGCGCATCCGAGACGGCGCTCGGCGCGTCCGAGGTTTCTGCGAGGGTTGTCACACGCCCCGTGGCCAAGTGGAGCATCGATGTTTTCACGAGGGTTGACACACGAACCGTGGCCAAGTGGAGCATCGAGGTTTTCACGAGGGTTGTCACACGCCCCGTGGCCAAGTGGAGCATGCGCACCTGTCATCAGAGGTCATCAGAGCCCATCAGTGGCCATCAGAGGCTATCAAAGCTCATCAGAGGTCATCAGAGGTCATCAGAGCCCATCAGAGCCCATCAGTGGCCATTCGCGGCCATCAGTGTGGTCATTCGTGAACATCTATGGTCATTCATGGTCATCAGAGGTCGTCGGAGGCCATCAGAGGTCATCAGCAGTGGCCATCAGTGGTCCAGCATGCGCACGCAGTCGTTCGCGAGCTCAGTGATGTAGAGGCTGCGAGGCGAGAGAGGCAAGCGAGCGGCAAGAAGGATGCATGTCAGGCGAGCGAGATACCAGGAAGATGCATGTCAGGTGAGCGACAGATTTGGCCATCATCGGGCGTGAGGATGCATGGGTCGGCGGCGGAGGGGGTGGCGGGGTG
>Ga0210245_100710_pt1 | contig 29611 bp, 33 predicted proteins | sample ChrtobMetaP3_4mM_FD_155450 | JGI IMG/M metagenome (GOLD analysis project Ga0210245, IMG submission 155450) | Chrysochromulina tobin associated microbial communities from unialgal haptophyte culture, Seattle, Washington, United States - P3_4mM | ecosystem: Host-associated > Algae > Haptophytes >...
TTCACACCTCTAAGTCCGGGTTAGGGACCCCGGCACAAGTGCCCAACCCGGACTTAGCTAAGTCCGGGTTAGCAAGTCCGGGTTGGGCACTTGTGCCGGAAAGAAGTCCGGGTTACGCACTAACCTCGTTCATTTTCGCTCTTGACTGCTTTTCGACCGGCCTTTTCTTCAGCCCTCACGCAAGACTCGTTAGGGAAGAACAGTTCACACCGGCTCATTCACACTTACTGGCCCAGTGCGTAGGGAAGAGGTCGACGGTAGCGCCGCGACGCGATGCTACCCACTTTGCCGTGTGCCGACCCGCCGCGCTGGGGAGTGCTCTGGCCGGCGTATTCAAATCACTTTGAGGTGCTCGACCGCCTCGTGCAGGCGACGCTGCGTCACGCGAACGATCTGCAATGCGTCCGCCTCTTTTCGATCCTCAGCGACTCAAATGAAGTCGCTGCATTCAAGCAGCACTATACAGAATCAGCAAACTCGCTGACCTTGTTATCGTACGAAGACGTGCTACGACGCAAGGGCTATACGATGTCATTGGCCAAATTTCGAGAGCGGATGCACAACATGTCTCACACCTGTGCGATTTGCCGCAAATGCATCGTGAGTCCAGGTCTAGGCAACACGGCGCGGCGAAGCATAGGTGGTCTGAAGAAGATATTTGGACTACTCGAGATTCACAGCCTCGGCATGACGCACTGATGGATTCTCGACGCTGAATCGCTGCCGTTTCGCCCGTTCTCCTTTGCCCGAATTTTCCGCGACGCCATCTCGAAACCTCGCATGGTGGTCATGAATGTCAGCAATCCATGGGTGGCACACCAGACTGCACAACGGTCGAATATTCACATGATCGACGGAAGTTGTGCGCACCGAGTTGTTGGATTAAGACCTTCGCCAGAGGGGTTGGATAACGAATTCACATATCGCAGCACCGATTATTGGTTTTACAGTCTCGAAGACCTTGCGGCAATGATAAAGTACATCGAGTCGGAGCACAAGTGCACCACACAGTGCTTCGTGGACATCTATGCTGCCATTCCGGCGAATGAATACTCGATGTATGCGGCATACATGCTCCACGTTGCGCCCACGGAGCGGCGACCCGAGGCCGTCGTTTTGCCGGATGCCTTGGAACCTGTGCTTCATCAAATGAGCCTGGGTTCGGAACCGCGTCTTCAAATGAATCTGGATCTCTCGAGAGCACTGTTTGGTGGATGTGCGCATAACAGCGATACCTCATTTCTGTCCCACGAACAACGTTTGCACTTGCTCAAAAGTCCACTCTTCTCGTGGATCCAAGGCTGGCGCTTTGACTTCATTGGCCGTTGTCAACAAGATGCGGAGAAACTGATTCGGGAAGCTAGCCATATCACATGGGCTTACATCAAATTACATGCATCAGGTCAACGTCTCTCGGCACGCCTCGAAGAGCAGTGGAGAACCACATGCGCTGACCGTGCCACGGCTGCTGTCGAGAAAGAGCGGAGAATCGCCAACACTACAACAGCATGTTCAGTTTAAAGTGGTCGATGCGTCGACAATTACAGACGCCCGCTGCAGCAAAGTGAGCTTACCGCTCCAGCGATTCTTTGGCGATCGGCTCTTAAACCACAACTATTGTGATGGCGTAGTCCCCACCCTCGAAGGTGCTCTCTGGATGGGTGGCTGGCACGAGCCACAGGTCGTATATTCGATTTTGAAACCGATGCGGGCGACGGGCGCGTTCATCGACATCGGTGCAAATGCAGGGTTGTTCTCGCTCGTCGCCTTGAGCGGCAACTACAGCCAAGTGCTCTCTTTCGAGCCCCAGCCAGGGTGCGCCGATGAGATGCTCTTTACCCACACGTACAATGGCGCCCCGGCTCGGTGGAGAATCTACAACGTGGGAGTCGGGGAGACACACCAGGCATTCCAAGTGCCAGGGGAGGGCTGCGGCATGAATTGGCAAAAGACGGGTAAGGGCCGTTCTTGGGTGGCCCAGGGGATCCCATTGTCGATGATTGTTTCGGCGATGGATCAGGCGGGCCCAGCGTACCTCAAGATCGATTGCGATGGCGCCGAAGTCTCCGTTGTCGAGGCGGTCCTCGATCTGCTTCCAGGAAAAGAGACCAACGGATTTGCGTATCTTCCTGAGATGTACGTTGAGGTGAACCCGCTAGACTGGCGCTCCTTTGGCAAGTCCGCAGCGCAAGGGCTGAACGTATTCCGCTCCCTCGGCAGCCGATACACTGAAATCTACTTCTTCTCAGCCATGACCTCGTCTTGTGAAGGCATTGGTCTCGTGAGCGATGCAGGCCACAATCTCACTGAGCCGTACCTGTTCGTGAGCGAAAATCATCCACCTCCTGGCATGGCCAGATGGGTAGGGAGGTTCTCGCGGCCGCAGTGGATCCTGAGAGTGAAGGACTACGATGGCCTGCTCAATCGTTGCGTCACACACACGAGGCAGCTCAACTTATGGTTTGCGAAATGAGGCGGGGGATGCTCGTCACCGAAGCAGATGGCCCCACCAGCACACCCCTGGTTGCTGGTTCTGCCACATCCTATACACCTTCCCGCATATTTGCATTGTGGCAAATCATTTACGCGGAGCGGATTTGGGCAGAGGGATCGTCGTCGTCGAAACCGAGCCGCTCTCGCTTTCGTATTAAGTTTTTACGAAAACTCCGTACGTAGTGTGTCATACTACGTAGAAGATATCAAGATAATCGCGGAATAGTGTACGCTCAAGCCTCAACGCTGCGTAGAAGATACGTATTAGATTTCTTTACTTCAACTCTGTCGAGTCGTGGAATACGTCACACACTGTCACGAACCGCCTCGAACGCGCGCGCACGCGGCACTTGTAAGTTGTATGTGGCCGCTCTCGCAGCCGGCAGGCGGCACTGACACTCGACTCACCTCACCTAGCTTGCACCTTGGCCCCACCCCGCCACATCCGATCGCGGCACAAGCGAACGCACGTGACGGACAACACGAGTACGGCTGTATACACAGGCCGTGCGATATTGCCATCTTCTGTTCACGAATGCGACATGGATTGCGAGGGCATGCGCATGTTAGGGGGCATGCGGTGCCTCAGCTGATTGGGCGCTGCGCCATAGTGAGGCATGGGTGGGGCCGCACCGTAGGCATACGCCGGGCTAACCACCGACGCCATCGGGTCGACGCACTGCGGAGCATACGGTGCACTCCCATGTGGTCCTGCTGCCATGGGCGATCCCATGTTCCCCCCACCACCCATATGCCCTCCTCCACCGCCTATGGGCGATCCCATGCTCCCCCCACTACCGTTCATGCGCATCCCACCACCGCCCATGTGCCCCCCTCCGCCGCCCATGTGCATCCCGCTCCCGCCGCCCATGTGCATGCCGCCCATATGCATCCCTCCGCCGCCCATGTGCATCCCTCCGCCGCCCATGTGCATCCCTCCGCCGCCCATGTGCATCCCTCCGCCGCCCATGTGCATCCCGCCCATGTGCCCTCCTCCGCCGACGGTGGCGAGATCAGCGCCGAGTTTTACCATCGCGAGCGAGGAATGCGCCGAGTTGAGCGCCATCTGCATCACCATCTTCTCACGCGCGGCGGCCTTCTCACGCTTGAGACGGCGCTTTGCAGCCGCCGTCATCTGCACACCCCCTTGCGCTGACATCCCCGAGCCATCCTCACCGCCCGCGAGTGATGGCATCGGCGGCGGCGGCGGCTTCGCGTGCACGAGCTTGCTCGTTTGTGGGCGGCGTTCGATCCCATCTGTGAGCTCGACTCGGCGCTCCGTCCCATCAGAGAGGTCAGAACTCCTTCCATCAGTGAGGTCAGATCTCCTTCCATCAGAGAGGTCAGATCTCCTTCCATCAGAGAGCTCGACTCGGCGTTCCATCCCAGCCGGCAGCGCGGCAGCCAGCTCACCGTACTCGGCCAGAGCTGCTGGCTTTGCATAGCGCTCAGCGACGCGAATCGCCTCATGCCTGGATAGGGGCGCAAATACCTGCCTCGAGGGCATCTGGTCGCTTCTCACCCCGTAACCCGCGGTCTCAGCCCCAATGCTGGGGTATGACACCGGTGGGAAGCGGGCTTCCCACTCCTTCCCCTCCCCCGTGCCCGCCAACTCGCCGTCGATGTACGAATGATGGCCCACCGCCTCGCCGCCGTCCTCGCCGATGGGGGTGGGCGACAGACTCAGGCGTCCGTTGGAGGTGGGCGACAGACTCAGCCGAGCGCCATCATCAGCCGTCGCGGCCTTGCTAGCCAGCTGGCGGATCTCGTCGATCTCGTCGATCTCGTCGATCTCCTCGATCTCCTCCACCATATGCTCATGTGCTCCGCGGATCGCACAGCTCAGGTCCGTCCAGCCGGCAGAGGAGCCCGGCCCAGTGAACACCTTGAACAGCTTCTCAGAGAGCCCTGCAGTCGGCAGCCGCACGCCCGGGGGCAGAACGGCCAACTCGCCTACGATCAACTCGCCTGGGTCGTCCAACTCCTCCTCCTCCACGGGCGGCGCCACGGCCGTAGACAAGCGGGCGAACGTGGCGGGCGCGTGTGCGACCTCCACCGCCGTCACCTGCGCCGCGCCGGAGCTTTCGGCGAGCGCCGGCGCTGCCGTCTCTCCTGGCGGCGCAACGCCCCCCCCCCTCGTGTTTTCTCTGGTCGGCGCTGACGGGTCGGAATATGTACTTCCTGGGGCCTCAGACAGCGACGGCATGGAGTCGCTCGGCGACTTGCGTCCCTCGCCGGCGGTTTGAGCGGCCAGCGCGCGCTCAAATCGGTGGCACAAGAGCTGCCGATCGAGCTCAATGCGTTGCTTCTCGCACTGGATTTGTTCGAGGCGGCAGTTGCGCTCGGCAGCTATCTGGCGCTCCTCAAGCAGCTGGCGCATCAGCCGCGAGTGAATGTGCCCAAAGCAAATCCCCGCGCAGAAGCCGAAATGTTGGAAGAGCTGGTAGATGGCGAGCAGCCGGCTCTGCGTCGCCTGCCGCTCGGGGGGCAGCTGGCGCGCGAGTGAGTTCGCGAACATCACGTTGAAGAGGAGGAAGTGCAGCTGCCCGATCACACTGACCACAAGGATTGAATTCATCGATTTGCGCAGACCCATCAGCTGCGCGCCCTCGATCAACGAAAACAAAGGCGCGAGTACCGCGAAGATGTGCTGATACCACTGGAAAAAGTCGTCGGCGCTGCACGAGTCCTCTGGTGGGGTGAAAACGGGGACCCAACCGGTGAGCACCGCCGAGAGCACGTAGCCGTACATCATCACGTCGGAGCCGACGAACGAGGCGCGCTCGATCTCGTCGACGCTGCCTATCCATCTAAAGTGTAGCAAGGTGCGCACGGCGACGCGAACCGCAAGAATTAAGGGGATGACGGCGGAGGCCAACAACCAGATGAGCGATCCGGGGCACATCGGGGTTTGCTCCGGTGACATGCCGGGCGGGAAGGTGCCGTACCCGATGTTGTACGTGACGAACAAGAAGAAGGAGATCGATGACGTCGCATCGGTGAGCACATGCAGGTAGTAGGACGTTCGGAAAATGCTTGCATCTAAGGAGATTTCCCTTATGGGTGCCTCCTCCGGAGGGATGAGGGCATCCAGGGTATGGTCTGCTCGGAAGTTCTGTTCTGCATTGTTCGCTCCGGGTCGATGCACAAAGTCCCCGCTGTCGATGCTACCGGAGCAGGCACCTTTATGGCCTTCCATGATGCTCTAAGAGCATTTCTGTTCTCCCCAGGGCACGCGAGAGTTCCTTCCTCGGTCTCAAAAGTCAAGTCAAGTCAAGTCAAGTCATTCGATAGACTTCCGTACTGTACAGTTACTGTACAGTTGTCTTTTGTTTATGTAAAGACTTGACTTGACTCGGTCTCAAAATCCTTCGTTCTTTACAGGGGGCCTCTCGGCCAGACACACACCCAAGACACGAAAAGGCATGCGTGGGTGGCGCTCGCACTACAGTACTGTAGTGCACAAAAGCCCACAACCAGGTGCTGAACTGTCGTTGGACGCACCGCCGCTCCGCGGGTCTCCCCGCGTTTGTTTCATTCGGTTTCGGCTCTCAACATGTCGACCTTGCGGGCTGCATCCGTCGCCGCAGCGGGCGGCGCCGCAGCAGCGGCGCTGATCTATGGTGCTGCAGGGCCGCGGTGTCGGCTCAACGCTGCGCCGGGTGACACGGAGGATAAACGTTTCGTACGAACTGCGTCGCTGCTGCGCAGGAGCAGTCTTCATTCGCTCAACCCTGACCTTCAGAAAGTCGGGCTCGCAGAGGACCCGCGCGAGGCGACGCCATTCCGGGGCAAGCCGAAGCAGACGGCTGTCGTTCGCATCGCCCTGACCGGGGGCCCGTGCGCGGGGAAGTCCAGCTGCCTTGCCTACATCACGGAGACCGCGACGGCGGCGGGCTTTGACGTTTACCGGAGCCCGGAGGTGGCGACATTGCTGTTCAATGCCGGCTGCCAACTGCCGCTGGGTGATCCGGAGGGCATGTTCCGCTTCCAGTCCTCCCTTGTCCGCCTGCAGCTGGCCGTCGAGCGCAACCTCACCACGATCGCGGCTTCGACCGGTCGGCCCTCCATCATCATTTTCGACCGCGGCTGCCTCGACGCCAAAGGCTACATGGACCCGCCGACTTGGGCACGCGTGCTGGGCGAAGCGGACAGTACCTCCTCGGACACGGGTACCGTCAAGAAAGGCGTCACAGAGTCGTACCTCCTCAACCGCTGTGAGCGATCCCAAAATGTCCACCCTGCCCCTTTGCCTCCATGTCCCACCCTCCGATCTCGTCCAATCTCGTCCAATCTCGTCCAATCTCGTCCGTCAGATGATGGGGTGCTACACCTGGTGACCGCAGCCGACGGCGCGCCTGAGTATTACAAGTACGGCAAGGTCAAGGACGACTTGGGCAACGTGGTGATTCGTCACGAGACGCCGGAGCAGGCGGTAGCGCTCGACGTCCAGACTCGAACCCCTCAGATGGCCTCTGATGCCTCTGATGGCCTCCTCTGATGGCCTCCTCTGATGGCCTTTGATGGCTTCTGATGGCCTCCTCTGATGGCCTCTGATGGCTTCTGATGGCCTCCTCTGATGGCCTCTTGATGGCCTCTGATTTCTTCTCGTTGCCTCCCTCATCAGGTGGCACTCGACGTCAAGATGCGCGAATGCTGGAAAGATCACCCCAATCAACACGTGGTGCGCAATGGGCCTGGCGGCTTTGGCGACAAGCTCAAGGAGTCGGCGGCGGTCGTGCTGCAGTTGGCGGAGAAGACACACCCTGTCGAATTTGCAAAGGCGAGCAGCCGAAACAAGTGACGCGTGCGCGTATGCAGCGCACGAGCAGAAGCTGATCCAAGGCGACGAGACGGGCAAACCTTTGTGAATCGCCAAGCTGTGCTGATCGTGGGTCTGGCCGAGATGGCCAACGTGGACATTAAATGTGAGATGGATTTGCACGGAGTATCGGATTACGTCGCGAATCCAGGATAACATGTAACGCCAATCCAAATAGGTCGTCGAGGCGACTTGCGAGTCGGCCCGTGCGAGTCGGCCCGTTGTTTCACGAAAAATAAGGCTGCCCCTTTCAACACGTTCGGGTAAAACCTACTGTACTGCCGCTTGACCCCAACGGTTAAGCGGCCGTGAACCACCGCGTGAAGAGACAGACAGCGGAGCCATCAGGAGCCCGGCCAGGGGGGAAGGGGAGATGCGGGGAGATGTCCCCCCGCCGTTTGGGATATTGGGCATACCATGGGGATACATACCTGGAGTTCTGCTGCTCGGAGAGCGAGGCCTAAGGGGGCTCTCGAACCTATCCGATGCGCATCCGGTTTAGTCCCAACGGGAGATAGACGAGGCAGATCGTGTGCTGAACTCGGCACCCTGCATCTCGTCGGCAGATAGAGTGCTACTCGGCACCTCTGCATCTCTGGGGGAGATTCGCAGCGCAATGACGCGCATGATGTCGGTCTCTCTCTCGAGAGTTAAGTGTTCCCGCCCACCCACCGCGATGTAAGCCTGGTCTAGCTTTAGCAGGGACCGGGGTTTCGCGCCGTCACCAGGCTGCTTGTGTAGCTGTGATGAATCGCAATTCTACGTTTCAACGCGCGACCAGGTTTACATGTTTCGGGTCGCGGCCGATGTTTTTTGCAGCACAATTCACAACAAAATGATGCGGAACACCCTGTGGACCCTGTGTGCCGGTGAGTTACTTGGGTGTCGAATCATAACCATTGGCTGTGCATGGAATGCAATCTTTCGGCCACGGTGGGGAGCGACACGACAACGGTGTTGCCCAATGGCGGAGGCGCGTCCTCCATAGAGGTCAACGGCAGCTGGCGAGCGCAGCTTCACGCGGCGGCTCCACGGGCGACGCGATTGAGCCTCTGGTCGGCGGCGGGCCATGAACTGCTTCGGTCGGATCGCGGTGGCGCATGCAGTATGCGCGCTACGTGCAAGGACTGCGGCCCGCTATATCTCGTGGAAGACCGCCATCCATTCTTCTGGCCCTTGCACGCCGAGCCTAAACGCGTCAAGACGGCAGACGGCAGCGAGGTCCGGCTCCGATCGCTGAGTGCAGCGCCACGTGTGCTCCTGGCGGAGCGCGTGGTCACAGACGCGGAGCTGGATGCGATCCGGAGGCTCGCGGCGCCACGGCTCAAGACCTCCTTGACGGAGCAGCTTGGCCTGTTTACAACAGCGCTGCTCTACCCACGTCGGGTCGTCTCCACTCTCGTTGACTGGCTCTCGTCGCGCGGGCGGACCAGGGACACGAGCGTCAACATAGGCGTCGGCACGGGCGCCGCTCCGGCGGCTAAGCGGAGATTCGGCGAGTACCGCACGTCGCGGAGCGCTTGGCTCGGCACGGTCAAGGTGCCTCTGCTCGGCGGCGCACACGGCCAGGCCAGCGACGCCGCCGACGCGCGCGCCGTACGCGCGGCCGTGCAGCGCATTGCCTCCCTGGTGCGCAAGCCAACAGCGCACTCGGAGCCTTTGCAGGTGATCCACTACAACACGAGCCAGTACTACTATTACCACCTCGACGTTGACACGACCTTGCAGCCGTTGGGCGAGGGTGGAGGGCGCCCAAACCATCGGGTCATCACTGCCCTCCTCTACCTGAATGATGGATTCGGGGGTGGCCACACCAACTTTCCACTGGCTGGGCGGGGGGCTGGCGGGGGGGAGGGCGACGGCGGGGTGGGCGACTCGCGCGGAAGCAAGGCCGTCAAGGGCAGCGCCAACGGGGGCGGCGGCAAGGGCGGCAAGGGCGGTGGCGGCCGTTTGCCGACACACTCACCCAAGGCAATCCATGAGGCAATCCTCAGCGAATTTGGCCCATGCCAGACGGCGCGAGGGCTGAGCATACGGCCGCGCCCTGGGGACGTGGTGCTCTTCTACAACACGAGGCCGAATTCGGTGGAGGCGGACTACTGGCCGTGGCATGGCTCGTGTGAGGTGACACACGGCGAGAAGTGGGCAGCTAATCTGTGGTTCCACGCCACGACGCCGCCTGCGGCCATGCAGTAACAGTGGTCAGAATACATGGAGCCGGTTCGAGTACCGAGTCCTCAACATCGACAACTTAGAACCTTCCTGGCTTCGATGCCAGTGTTGCAGACCGAACCCGTAAAAGCGAAAACCGAACGACATACATGTAGCCCGAACGACGGCCATTCAGCGAACGCAGTGGCGCCAAGCTGTGAATGATATTGTTTTCACGGCTGTGCTGCTTACGTGTTGTGTGTATTCCCTTTTGCTCGCCACCTCTCTCCATCTGCCGCGTGAACGTGAACGTGAACGTGTGTGTATTCACTGCACGGCCATCGCGAGCGCCATGCTTTTGGCGACCGCGGCGACTTCGTTTTCCAGTCTCCCTCTGACCGCCGCTGACCGAACTGACCGAACTGACCGAACTGACCGAACGCCGTTTCGCGGCCTTTCATCTTTTATAACTAATTCATATGTTTATGATACCAAAAAGGATACCGGGTACTGTACTTGTACCTCCTGGCCAGTCGTTCCTCCTTGGTACGCTTTCGTGCTGGGCTCCCAAAACATGTTTCGAGGGACCGCACTCAGGACGCTTTTCGTTTGACGAAAAAAGAGTTTGCGCGTTCACAACCCAGAGTCGGAGATGCCGTCAATCAGGCCGTCAGTCGTGGCTCCCATGCGCCGCATGGTGACGGCTCACCCCCGTTCATCATCGCTCGTGACAAAATCGCTGCGCTCGCTCGCGGCCCGCGCCGTGACGCGTGCGTTGTCGACCGCCCCAGAGTCTTCGCCGGCAGTTCCGAGCGTGCCGCTCCTCATCAACGGCGAGTTCGTTGAGTCGCGCGCGACGGCGTTCGTGCCGGTGCACGATCCGGCGACACAGCGCGTGCTGGCGCACACACCATTGGCGACCCAGGACGAGATGCGCGCGGCTGTTGACTCTGCCAAGGCCGCGTTCCCTAAGTGGAAGAATACGAGCGTCTCGAACCGCGCGCGGCTCTTCTTCCGGTACCAGCAGCTCCTGCGTGAGAACGAGGATGAGCTTGCGCACCTGATCACAATGGAGCACGGCAAGACGCTCGATGACGCGCGCGGCGACCTCTTCCGCGGCCTTGAGGTCGTCGAGCACGCGTGCTCGATCACCTCGCTCCAAATGGGCGAGACTGTCGCTGGCGTTGCGACCGCGACGGACGTGACGTCGTTCCGAGAGCCTCTGGGCGTGTGCGCTGGCATCGCGCCGTTCAACTTCCCGGCCATGGTGCCGCTCTGGATGTTCCCGATGGCGATCGCAACGGGGAACACGTACGTGATGAAGCCGAGCGAGCGCGTCCCGCTGACCACCATGCGGCTCGCCGAGTTACTCAAGGAGGCCGGCGTGCCCAACGGCGTGATGAACATCATCCATGGCCAGCATGACGCGGTCAACTTCCTGTGCGATGCGCCCGAGATCAAGGCGATCTCCTTTGTGGGCGGTGCGCCTCTGAAGGCCTCTGATCGCCACCGACTGCCACTGCTTGCCTACGAGTGCCCCTGATTGCGTCTGATGCCCAAAGATGGCTGAGGGCCTCTGATGGCTGATTGGCTCTGATTGCGGCTGATGGGCTCTGATGGGCGCTCAGGCGACGCGGCGGGTAAGCACATCTACGATCGCGGCGGCGCGAACGGCAAGCGTGTCCAGGCCAACCTGGGCGCACAGAACCACGCGGTGGTCCTCGAGGACGCCGACCCGGAGTCGACCGTCAAGGCGCTCGTCGCCGCCGGCTTCGGCGCGGCGGGCCAGCGTTGCATGGCGATCTCGCGTGTTGTGCTCGTTGGAGGCGCTCAGGCGCTCGTGCCGCGCCTCGTCGAGCTGGCTCGTTCGCTCACGGTTGGACCGGGCACCACCGCCGGCGTCGGCATCCCACCCGTGGTCACGCCACAAGCCAAGGTACGTATTGAGCGGTTGATCACGGCGGGCGTTGAAGCTGGTGCAACGATCCCACTCGACGGTCGTGCGTACAAGGTCGATGGATACCCCAACGGCAACTGGGTGGGCCCTACCATCCTCGCCGGCGTGACCACCGACATGGAGTGCTACCGCAATGAGATCTTCGGCCCGGTACTCCAGGTGTTGCTTGTGAACACGCTCGATGAGGCCATCGAGCTCATCAACGCCAACCGGTACGGCAACGGCACAGCGATCTTCACACGAAGCGGCGCGGCGGCGCGCAAGTTCACCCATGAGGTGGACTGCGGCCAGGTGGGTGTCAACGTGCCGATCCCAGTGCCGCTGCCCATGTTCTCGTTCACCGGCTCGCGCGGCTCCATCTTAGGCGACCACAACTTCTACGGCAAGGGGGCGGTTGCATTCCATACCAAGTGGAAGACAGTCACGTCCAACTGGCGTGAAGATGACGAGCGTGCACTCTCGATGGCGATGCCCACGATGAAGTGAGACGCCATGAGGACAAGTGAGAGGCCCACGATAAAGTGAAGCTGCAGGGCGCCGAGTTCAGCCGGGTGCGATACGGAAGGATTGCATCAAGGTAGATTACATCAAGGTGCATGGGGTTGGGGACTTGCGACTTGGCAGATCAGCAGGAGTTAACCACACGACATCGGCCATCGCATACCCGCCCTCGTGCCCTGATCCGGATCAGGCGGGTAGCTGACTCCGTCCGGGAACCGCTCGTACGAGACGGCGCCGCGATCGGGCGTCGTTATGGCAGTATGTTCCGTTCGTGCATCGATGCACATCTTCCTGGGAGGTAAACGAAAGGGCGTTACGTTACAAGCGCCGCGATTTACGGTAAACGGTAACTACGTAGTCAGCGAAGTAAAACTCACGCCTACCCCCTAACGGTACAAAGCCGCGTAACGCCCCGCCGGCCGCGTGGCGAGGCAGGGGGTACGGTAACCAGGCATACAAGCGAAGCGTGGCGGTAATCGAGTACGTATTTCGCCATCTGCTTCTCGTGGTTGTCTCAACTCTCATATTTACGGCTGAATCTCAATCCTTTTCGATGTCCTCGTTGTTGGCGGCGTCGGGCGCGCCATAGGCGCGTGCGAGCGCGACGAGGTACGTGAGCTTTGGATGGAGCCACTGCGATAATGTGAGGACGCTCGAGTAGAAGTAGGTGCCCCCCTCGGGCACTCCTGGTTCGCGTGCTGTCTCGACGGGGGCCCACCCGAGGGGCAGCTCAAGGAAGAGAGCCTCCTCCGCCAAGAACATGAGCTCCGGATGCTCAAACGGATCGATGCCGAGGAGTTCGGCGGCATAGAGCACCTGATGAGGGAGGTCATCAGAGGTCATCAGAGGAGCTCAGCGGCATAGAGACATGTGACGAGCAGAGGCACTCCGAGGCACTTCGAGGCACTCCGAGGCCAGCAGGCGCCAGCAGGCGAGGCGCCAGCATGCGCAATCATCCGATGCAATCTTCAGGGGCCATCAGAGGTCATCTCACCTCGAGCATCGTGAGAGGGCGGCGAGCAAGCGCCCGTGCTCGCGCCTCGCGCCCGAGTTCGCGCATCGTACGGCTGCTCGGTACCTGATGAGGGAGGTCATCAGAGGTCAATAGAGAGGTCAACAGAGGTCAACAGAGGTGATCAGAGGTCATCGTGCGGCTGCTCGGCACCTTGCCGACCATCTGACGCATCGTCGAGAGCTCATAGAAGGCCTTGAGCCGCCGCTGCGCCTCCGTCCAACCGTTACGACGCTGGTAGAGGTTGTCGCGCAGCTGGCCCGACAAGTCGGGGAAGTCGGTCGTGCGTCTACCGGTCACCAAGTTGATCCACATGGGCTGCAGCCCCGAGCCACCTGTTGGCGCCGTCCCGGGCGTGCCCGTGCCAACCAAGCGAGGCGACGAGACGCGCCGTCCCGGCACGGGCACGGCAACCAGGAGCCACTCATGGCACGTCAACGTGGCGGCGCGCGAGCCACGCTTACGCTTGAGCTCACCCGCGAGCAGGCGGCGGTAGACGGGCAGTAGCGGGTGATGACTGAGCACGCGCCCGCTGGCCACGTGTATAAACTTCTCCATCGACTCCTCGTGTGTGGTCGGCGCAGTAGGGGAAGGCATGTGATTGCGTCCGTCATCAGGCCCTCCTGGAGACGCATTCAAAGCGCCCATCGCGCCCTGAGCGCCCTCCTCAACGCCCTCCTGAACGCCCTGAACGCCCTCGCCGGTGGATGCAGGGACGCGGCGGCACACCCAGCCAGCCGGTAAGGGGGCCTGCAGGGGACGTCACGCGTCGGGGTGGGCGCCTGTGATCATCAGTGACCATCAGGGGCAGTCGACAGGGGCAATCGGCGGCCATCACCTGAAGGGTCAGAAGCACGTAGGGCATCACATGCAAGCTGCCCCCAAGAGAGTGGACCAACAGGGTGCACGACTCATCCAGCAGCGGCTCCAGGTCGCCGCGACGCGCCGTGCCGAGCGCGACGGGTAGCCCGAGCGAGCGCGCACATCGCCGGATGGCGCCCTCGCTCAGCCAATCGCGGCGCTGGTCGGGAGGTCGCTGCACCAGCTGCTGCACCATGCTCAGCGGCGGACGCACTGGAGGCGCCGTCGCGGGCACATTGCGCAGCGCCGTCGCGGGCGCCGTCGCGGGCGCCGTCGCGGGCGCCGTCGCGGGCGCCATCGCCTCGCTCTGCAGCGATGGATCATCGTCGTCGATGGCATAGCGCGGTGCGAGGGTCATGCACCGACAGAGGCGCCCGTAGAAGCGCGACGAGCGCTCCGCCGAGGCCGTCGGCACCATGTCCGCCGCAGCTTGTGGCGCCACGAACGGCTCCTCCGAAGCAGCCGAAACTGACGGAGCGCGACGAATGACTGGAGGCGGCTGCCAGCCACCGTTGGCGGTTGGCGCCGTCTTGGGCGGCGCCGTCTTGGGCGGCGGCGGCCGTGCTGCCTCCGCCCCTACACCCGGCTGGCGCAGCAGATGTCGATCCCGGCGCGAAGGGGCCGCCTTGGCCACGCCGAGCGATGCGACTGCCTCGAGGAACGCGCCCACGTCGGCGCTCAGCTCGGCGCTCATCTCGGCGCTCATCTCGGCGCTCATCCTGCCGGCGCTGCCGTGGGCGCCATGTTGGACGCCGTCTTGGGCGTCCACGGCGTGGACGGTGCGTTCACGCGGGAAGAGTGTGAGGTTCGCACACGCCTCCGCCATCGTCTTGTACACGGGCTCGGGCTCGGGCTCTCCGTCCCGATTACACCTGATGAGGGAGGTCATCAGAGGTCATCAGAGGTCATCAAAGATCATCAGAGGTCATCGGAGGTCATCAGAGGTCATTAAAGGTCCTCAGAGGTCATCAGAGGTCATCAGAGTTCATTAAAGGTCATCATAGGTCATTAAAGGTCATCAGAGGTCATCAGAGGTCATCAAAGATCATCAGAGGTCATCGGAGGTCATCAGGGCGCTCTGGCGGCTCCCCATCCCGATTTGGGGCCGAGCGCACACCTGATGAGGGAGGTCATCAGAGGTCATCAAAGGTCATCATCCCGATTTGGGGCCGAGCGCACACCCCTGGCCAGCGCCCGAGACGGCGCCGCGCCGCTTGGCCTCTGCCGCCGCGAAAGCGCAGGCGGACGTCGCGGCGGTGACGGCCAGAAACGTGGCTCGCAGCCGCAGCCGGTCCGGTAAGTCGACGGCGTTCGCGAGCGCGGCGTCGGACGGGTCCATGCCTGATGAGGGAGGCAATCAGTGGCGATCAGTCGTGATCAGTCGTCATGGTCAGTAGAAACATCGGTTGCAAGGAGTGGCACTCAGATGGCACTCAGATGGCACACTCAGATGGCACTCAGATGGCACTCAGATGGCATGCCTGTTGGCAACGGCGGTCTCTTGGGTGCATTCGTGAGCTCGAGCGCCGCACGCTGCTCTGCGGAGCCCAGCAGCGCCCAGTGGGCGCCCGCGGCGGCGCGCATCGTCAGCGTCGCCTGCTCAAACGCCGCGTGGCTCACACATAGCCTTGCCAAATTAGGATCGTTCTCCGTCGCACGGCGCGCTCGGCGTAGCTCGTCCTGGACGGATGAGCATACGGGGTGGGGCTGATGAGGGACGCCATCAGGGGATGACATCCGTCGCAATCAGCCGCCATCAGCCGCCATCAGACGCCATCAGCCGCCACCAGCCGTCATCAGCCGTCATCAGCCGCCATCAGCCTACCTGCACAGTGGCGCACGCAAGCTGTGGGATCTCGAGGTCGCCCAGCAGCCGGCGCCGGTCCGTCGCTTCGACTGCCTTATTTGGCTTCAGAGTCGGCTCCGCGAGGGTCGACAAGTGGATCATGAGCCGCTGGCGCGCCGTCTCGAGCGCCAGGCTCCTCTTGATCGTGCTTCGGAAGCGCTTGGCGGCGGTCACTTGGGCCTGCCGCACGAGCTGCGCCTCGCACCTGTGGGGAAGGGCACACCGGGCGCCGTGGTGAGCACGTGCATGCTGATGCTTCGGCCTGACGCACGAGCTGCGCCTCGCACCTGTGGGGAAGGGCACCGGGCGCCGTGGTGAGCACTTGCATGCTGATGCTTCGGCCTGCCGCACGAGCTGCGCCTCGCACCTGTGCAGCAGCTCCCCAATCTGTGTAATCAAGGGAGATCCAGGAGATCATGGGAGATCGCACCTGTGCAGCAGCTCCCCAATCTGCACATCCGCCTGGCTCTGTCTCTCGTGGACGATCGTCGAGTCTTCGCCCTCGATGCGTCGACGACTCGTCATGTTTGTAGTGGAGCTCCAAGCCCCCTCGGCAGCTGGAGCATCATCGTCCTCCCCGTCGACACCGCCGCCACCGCCGCCGCCGCCGCCGCCGCCGCCGCCGCCGCCGCCGCGCCTGGCGATCGCCCTGCCGCCCCCGCCTCCTCCGACCCTCTGGCCCGACGCCAACCTCACATCGTCCGCACCCTTGGCTTTGGCTTTGGCCGCCTCGGTCACTTCAACTTGACTTGCTTTGGCCGCCTTGGCCTCACGCTTCTGCTTGCGAGCCGCCTCCCGCGCCCTCCGCCTCTGCTTCTTCGTACCCTTCTTCGCGCCCGCCACGACGCTCTCCGTCGTGCCGGCCCCGGCCGCAACGGGCGCCGTGCCGGGCGTGGGCGCCGTACCGGGCGCGGGCTCGTCCGCGGCGGCGGGTAGCCATTCGGTGCAAAAAGAGGGCGGCGGCGTGGGCGGCTGGCCAGCCGCGGCCACCTGCCCTGCCGGGTCGTCGGGTAAGCGGATCGGCTCGCGCCGCGCGCCGTCGTGCGCCGTCCCGAGCGCCCCCTTGAGTGCCGCGCTCATCACGCGTGGCTTGAGGAGCTCCTTGTTCACAAGCGCCGTCGTGGCGCCTTCACACCACTCCCATGAGCTCCAGTGGTTTCGCTTCTGCTTCGCCGCGATCTCCCCGACGAGAAGGCGCCCCGAGCCGTCATACGCGACGCGCCGATCGAGCTGCGCGCTGCTCGCCTCGCCCCCCTGACGCGAGCGCTTCAGGTAGAGCGCCGCCGTGGGCAGTGGTGTGAACGAGGGCGCGTGAAATCGGATGGCGCGGATGGAGCACGGGCGGCCGACGAGGTCGGAACACCTGTGAAAAGCAATGTGAAGAGCACATGTGAAGAGCACATGTGAAGAGCGCCACGGTGGTCACATGTGACCATCAGGCGCGACCATCAGTGGCCATCAGTGGCCATCAGTGGCCATCAGTGGCCATCAGTGGCCATCAGTGGCCATCAGTGGCACGCACCTGTGGAGCGCCGTCGAGAGCGACGTGATCGCATCGGTCGCTTGGAGCTTGACAAAGAGCGCCGTGCAGCTCAGGCTCAGGGTGCACTGCATGCATGCAATGAGGGGGGGGCGTCAGTTCCAAATCAGGAGCATTCACAGGGCAGGGAACTCCGCATTCTTCATCACTGTGTGTGCACCTGGAGCCTGAACGCATACATACCCAGCTCAGGCGCGGGAGAGTTGCGACGGAGCTTGACAATCTCGCTGAGCTCGAGGGAGATTTCCTGGTCGTAGTTGATGACGCCGCCCCACACGCCCACGTCCTGGGCGAGCGCGCGGATGCCACCATCCGCGAGGGAGAGAGCCTTGCTCGCCTGCAAGTGCGCCGTCGCGCGCGCCTCATCCGTGGCGCAAGCGCTCAGATCCACCTTGAGAAGAAGCTCGACGGGCTGTTCGGTCACATCTCGTAGACCTGGAGAGGAGATCAGGAGGAGATCAGAGGAGATCAGGAGGAGGTCAGAGGAGATCAGTGGAAATAATTGGCAATCCGTGGCAATCCGTGGCAATCCGTGCGAGGGTCTCCTCTGGCCCACCTTGGCGCTGCACCACTTCCGCAAACGCGAGCTCGGACGCGCCGAGCTCGCGCAGCCAGCGGCGCCGAGCGAGCGCTGCGGCACGGGACGGCTGTAGGGCGAGGTGCTCCCCGAATGCGCAGAGCCGAATCGCCTCAATGAGCGACTGCTGGCCCCTCACGAGAGTCGTGAGCGCCGAGTCGAGCAGCGCGATGGAGCCACACACCTGTCGACGAGATGGACGAGATTGAAAGAGGCCGCCGTGGTGAGCACGCGCATGCTTGAGCAGTCGACGGATGGCGCTGAAGCCTCACACCTGCTCATAGTCGTGATCGGCGCGCGCGAGCTCGAGTACCTCCTCATCAAGCCTGCGGAGCCTCTCGTCGGCGATCGGGATCTCGTTCCGCTGCAGCGTCTGCGTGCGCTCAGCCGCCATCTCGACGCACTCGGCCGCTCGCCGCTTGGCACTCGAGAGGTTGCCACTGGGGAGGGCGAGCTCGCGGGCGAGATCGCGAGCCTCGAGCGAGCTCGCGAGCTCGCGCATCTCGTCAACGGCCCGGATCTGGCCGCGGAGCTCATCGAGCTGGTTGAGTAACCGCTCGCGTGAGGAGGACCGTTGCTCCTCCTGATGAGGGAGGCAATCAGCATGCACTCAGAGCGCTGTGGTGGGCGGCGATCGCCTCCATCGCGCGCACCTCATCCGCCGCCTCGCCCAGCCGCCGATGGCGCGTCTGCAGCAGCTGCCACGCCATCGCCAGCCCGCCGTCGGTCGACTCATCGGCATGCGCCGCCCCCATCCAGCCAGGGTGATCCCGCAGCTGCGCGAGCACAAGCAGCGCGCCGTAGCAGCGCGAGCACGCCTCGCGCGCGCTCGGGACGGCGCCGACACGTGTGACGAAGCCGGAGCCCTCGATGTCACCAATGGCCTGCTGCACGCGTGTCGCCTTGGCAGTTAGGCGGCGCACCTCCACCGCCAGATCGTCCACATTGAGCGAAGGTCGCCCATCCGGCCGTCCCGCGTGGCTGCTGTACACGTGGAGCTTGCCCGCGAGATAGTGACGCTTGTGGCGCGCGAGCTCGCGACGGCGCTCGGCACGCGCGCGCATCTCACGTGCCTGATGAGGGACGCCATCAGCATGCACTCAGAGGAGCTCAGCTCGGGACGGCGCTCGCGACGGCGCTCGCGACGGCGCTCGGCATGAGCTTGTGGTGAGCGCCTGCATGCAAGGGCAGTCGAGGGAGGCAGAGGAGGCCATCAGCACGTGCCTGGATGAGCTCGCGCAGCGTCGTGGTGAGCTGCCGTCGCTGCTGCTCGAGCTCCGTCGCGGAGATCACGCCCAGCCAGCTCAGCCGATGCTCCGTAGGCAGCAGCGCCGTCTCGTGCAGCACGGAGCGCACCTGTGGGGAAGGGGTCCGGGCGCCGTGGTGAGCACATGCATGCTGATGCTCCGTGAGCAGCAGCGCCGTCTCGAGCAGCACGGAGCGCACCCCGCCCAGACGGCGCTGCTGGCTTGCGTGTAAGGTGAGCGCCGCGAGGGTCGAGGCCGCGTACGCACGCCACACGCGCTGTAGCACCAGCACGGCCTCAGTTCGGTCGATCCACTCGTATTTACCTGAGGAGGGTCGCAATCACATGCCATCAAAGGGCTTCATCAGCGGGCTTCATCAGAGGGCTTCATCAGAGGGCTTCATCAGAGGGCTTCATCAGAGGGCTTCATCAGAGGGCTTCATCAGAGGGCTTCATCAGAGGGCTTCATCGAAGAGGGCTTCATCGAAGAGGGCTTCATCAGTGGCGGTCCAGTCGAAAGCGTACGGGCTGCCTCGCGATCGGACTTGCGAGCGTTGTACGCCTTGATGCCCCTTCGGAGGATCCGCTGGATGGAGAAGACGGCGAGGAAGTAGGCGCGGTGCCGCTCGGCGAGCATTCGCTTGTTGGCGCCGCGGATGCAGTCGGCGGCGCGCACGCGCTGGCGGAACATGGAGCAGACGGTGAGGGCGACGGTGATGTTGAGCCCTTTGATCGTGTTCCACCGTTGCTGAGCCCGTGCACCCACGTCCACCATGCCCGAGGCGAGCTCCGATGAGCACAGCTCGCGCCACGACGTGAGGAAGTCGGTCGAGCGCGCGAGGATCGAGCGCACCTGTGGGGAGAAAGGGGGGTGAACCGGAGCGCCGTGCTGAGCGCGTGCGTGCCGCGCCGTGTCGAGCGCTATGAGCGCCGTGTGCAGAGCGTTCGGAGCGCCGTGCCGAGCGTTCGGAGCGCCGTGCCGAGCGTTCGAGGCTCGCGGCAACGCACAGCGTTCGTCTGCAGCACACGGCGCTCGAGCTCGTCTCGCCATCGCCGCTGGATGAGGACGGCCGCACGCCGCTGCGTGAGCTTGGCAGCGAGAGCCTCCTGCTGAGCCCGCTGCTCACGGCGCAGTCGGCGCGAGCGGAAGCGCGCCTGCAGCCGAATGAGCATCCGGAGCGCCGCGTGCCTGTGGGGAGAGGAGAGAGGCGTCGTGGTGAGCACTTGCATGCAGCGGAGGGCTGCAGCCGAATGAGCCTCCCGAGCGCCGCGTACCTGATGAGGGGAGCAATCACAGACCATCAGGTGCCATCCGATGCAATCAGTTGATGAGCCTCCGGAGGGGCTCGTACTTGATCATCTGCTCTTTGCGTGCGTGCCGTGCCCGAGTATTGTCGAGCATCTGTCGCGCGTGGCGCTGGCAGATGCGCGTCGCTCGCTGCTTCTCGGCTTCTGTACGAGCTCGCCGATAGCGGCTCAGGACTGCCTCACATGATGCGATCGAGTGCCGTCAGATTCCATCAGATTCCATCATGTTCCACCAGATTCCATCAGATTCCATCAGATGCCATCAGATGCCATCAGGCGGGCGCCGCTCAGATGCCATCACCTGTCTCATACGAGGCGAACGCAGCGGAATTGCTCGCGTCCGCCGCGAAGGAATCCGTCGGCCGCGGCCCAATGCCTGTCGCCGAGTAGAGGAGGCGCGCCATCTCGGCACCTGATGAGGGAGGCAATCATATGCAATCACATGCAATCACATGCAATCACATGCAATCAGAGGAGGCGCGCCATCTCGGCACCTGATGAGGGAGGCAATCACATGCAATCAGAGGAGGCGCGCCATCTCGGCACCGAGTCCATTCGTGCGCCAGCCGCCTTTGAAGAGGTCGCAGCGCCCCTCAGGCATCCGATCCGACGCTTCAGTCGCCGCGCTCAGGGCGGCGCTCGTACGCCATCGAATGTCCCAAGAGGGCGGCGCGAAGGCGATCGCGGCGGTGGTCGCGGCGGCACTCGACGCGCTGTCGGCGCCGGTGTGCGAACGGATCCGAGCTCGCTTCTTGTCCTCCTCATCGTCCTCCTCTTCATCCTCCTCTTCCTCGTCGTCGTCCTCGTCGTCCTCGTCGTCGTCGTCGTCGTCGTCGTCGTCGTCCTCCTCCTCCTCCTCCTCCTCCTCCTCCTCCTCCTCCTCCGCCGAGGCAGCCGCCACACCGCGCGCCACCGCTGGTGTCTCCTCCCTGAAAGACTTGAGCTCCGACCCTGATTTGGTAGTCGTCCGCAGATGTCGCCCAGGCAGATGCGAGCACAGCGCCACGACGGATGCCGCCACGCGCTGCCTATTCGCCGCGTGCAGCACCGCCGCCGCCCGGCGCAGCACCGTCTGCTGGGCAGCCGTGTGGCACCTCGAAGGCACGAAGAGCTCGCGGCAGTCGGCCAACGGGTCCAGTGAACTCGGCCCGCCACTTGCCAAATTTGGGACGCCCCCATCATTCGCGCCGGCACCGCCGATGGCGCCCACGACGGCGCGTGCCCTGCCCGCGGTGCTCGGCCTGTCACCGAGGCGGCCCGCCGCTCGCAGCGAGAGGACGGCACCGCCGGCGGCATGCCCTAATGTGGGCACCTGCCCACCCTCGCCGTCGGCGGCGGGCGCCGTGGCGGGCGCCGTGGCGGGCGCCGTGGCGGGCGCCGAGGCGGGCGCCGTCGCGTGCGCGGCTCCTTCGTCCGCGAGCGTCGCCATCGCCGCCTCCGACGCCCGCCGCGCCTCGGCCACATGCGCGGGGGGGGCGCCCGACACGGCGCCCGGCCGGACCCACGGCGACGCAGTGGAGAGGGCGACCCGAGGCGTCGCGCCCGCTACGGCGCCGGTGCCCGCGACGGCGCCGTAGCCCGCGACGGCGCCCGCGATCTCGATGGCGGAGCTCCCATCGAAACCAAGCGGCACCGACGCCGGCGGCAGCGGCGTGGCAGCGCCCGTCCACCTATGTGGGGAGTGCGGGAGAGGGGTCGCCGTGGTGGGCACGTGCATGCGGCGCGTCGTGCCGAGCAATCCGTCGGTTCTCAGGGCTAAGGTTCTCAGCGCTCGAGTGGCGGCGGCGCCTCACCATACGGGCACCTCAATGAGGGAGGCACTCAAGAGGTCATCAGAGTTCATCAGTGGTTCATCAGAGGTCATCAGTGGTGCGCGCGCTCACCATGCGGGCACCTCGATGGCAGCGCCAGACCAATGCATGTGCCCGAACCAGTGCAGCAGCAAAGGGTCCGACCCGCCAGGCAGCGGCGCGAAATCGAGCTGCGTGAGCACGCTGACGAGACTTGGATGCCATATCTGGATTGGAGGTCAAGTCAAGTCAAGTCAAGTCAAGTCAAGTCAAGTCAGGTCAAGCCAAGTCAAGTCAAGTCAAGTCAGGTCAGGTCAAGTCACATTTCATATCTGATGACGAGGAATGGATGCCATATCTGGAGCCGTCAGCCGCACTCAGCAACCAGCACTCAGCTCTCAGTAGCATCAGCACTCGGCAGCACTCAGCCGCACTCAGCCATCAGTCGCACTCAGCGATCAGTCGCCATCAGAGGTGCTTGACGAACCTCGCGGTCGGCGCGGCGGAGGAGCGCGAGGCGCGCGTGGGCTGGCCACTGACGCCGCCGGCCCAGCTCCCCGAGCTCAACCCGCCATGCATGCGTCGTCAGCACCACCGCCGCCGTACATAGCCGCAGCTCCGCCAGCAACTTCGCCAGCGCCACGCGCGCCTTGCTCACAAAGCGACGCTGCACGTCGAGCCGGCCGGCTCCGCGCACAGCCCGCACGAGGTCACGCCCCTCCTGCTGCGCGCGCAGGTGGGCGCGCAGTGCGCCGAGGCACTCCTCCCGCCGCGCGCGTGAGGCTACCATCCGGTCCTCATGCATCTGCAGCATCTCGAGATCTCGATCTCGACCCATCTCGAGCACCTCGCCCCTCATGAGTAGCGGATCGCTCCAGCGCAGGCGAATCCCCGCGCCGGCGGCCTCTCCAATCGGCTCAAAGCCATCTGGGCTATTCGAGCGGCTGTGCCCCACGAGCGCATGCGGCTTGTGCAAGCCGCCTTTTCTCGACGCCCTCGTCGGCGGCCATGACGGCACCGGCACAAAGTCAGCCGATGTCGTCGGTCGCTGCTTAACGCGCTGGCCGGGCGTCTCCTCGGTCGTGCTTCCACCGCCGCCACCGATGCTCGCTCTCGCTGAGGCGGGCCGCCGCGTCGCAGGCGCCGGGGTCGCCGGCGGTGCCGGGTTTGGCTTACCCATAAGCTTGACATTCCCGGGCGGTTCCATGTCCTTCGTCCAGAGATGAGTCGCCACGGTGATGCGCCGGTGCGTGATGGCCGACCACAAAGGCTTCTCATGTGACGGCATCATCTGAGAGAAAGTCGGGTGACCAGAAGGCCGCGCTGGGCATTCACACCGACACGGCGTTTTTCGACGCATGCAATCGCAAGGTCATCCACTCTCTCCTAACATGCTCGCTACGACTGAGAGCACACGACGACGGCTTGGCCTTGGGTTGTCCGCAAGGAACAAGTGCCTCTCACCAGGAGTTTCGGCAGAGACTCAGGTCATGTCAGGTGCGAGCCGTTGCATGGGGAGACAACTGCATTATTGCAGCGAGTAGGGTAAGATTAATGCATGGGTATGGACGACAGACACGCTTCTCGAAATCGGCGTGGCGAATAGGCCCCCTGATCGATGCCTGCTTAGTAGGCATGTGGCGCCGTCGAGCCTGTGTCGTCCCCCACAAGTGAACAAACCCAAGGGGTCAAGCGATGCTTGGGACTGCTTGGGCATTGAGGCATTGAGGCATTGAGGCATTGAGGCATTGAGGAATTGAGGCATGCGGCATTGAGGAATTGAGGCATGCGGCATTGGCGTGGAGCCCAATATGTTGAACCAGAGATACTTGCGCCTGAACTTGCGCCCTGCGCAACCACTGCGGCTCAGCTCTCACCTGTCAACTCAGCTCTCAACTCTCGACACTCTGAGCGAGGACGGCTGCCAAGGCAGATGAGACGCAGCTTACGTTGCGTTCCGAGACCGCGAGCCTCCGCTTGACAGCATCCAAGTCGCGCTGGGCGCGCTTCTGTCCATCCTTCAGCTCGATCAACTCCTTCTGCTGGGCTGCGAGGGCCTGCAGCAGGACGCGCACCACGGCAGCGTCCACCGGCCCATCGGGCACCGAGGTGGGTAGCTCAACGGGTGCCCCCGTTCCCACACCAGCGAAGGACATCACCCGTGGGGTGCTCGATTCTGTCGATGAACTGGGGGGGCTCCGTTCTGTCGCTGAACGGGGGGTGCCCTCATCATCGACCTTCGAGCTCCGAGAGGGGCTGGGAGAGCTCCGATCCGTCGAGCTCCGCAAGGGGCTGGGAGAGCTCCGATCCGTCGAGTCTGCTGTCGATATTCTACGGATGGTGTTGCCACTGTACATGCTCGCAACGAAGTCCGAGCTCGAAGAATGACTTTCGGACACCATCCGCGGGGCTGTCGTCGGGGCTCCTGCCGACGACGGCGCGTTCTCCATTCCGGCGGCGAGGTGCAAGTTGCCGGTGGATCGGGCGGCGCCCCTGGGTGCGTAGCCCAGACGAGGCCTCGGTGGCTCGGAGGCAGCCCCTTTCTGCTCTAAGATCACCGAGCCCTTCTTCACGGGCGTCGCAACATTTGCTTCGTTTGAAGGGTCACCGCCCCAACCCCACATGAACTGGATAGCGCTAATCCTGCAGCTTCAAACCAATGGCTCCTCAAGCTTGCGCGCAGTTGTTCTTTTGCGCCCCATGTGAGCCGACAACTTCACCAAAACCTCCCGAGTTTCGTCAGTTTTTCGTCCTTGAATTGTCGATGTCGTGTCGAGACGAAATCCTGTACCCCATCACCTTTCCAAATGCTGATGTCGGCCGCGCCGACGCACCCTCGCGAATTTTGACGGGGCTTCTTCGACCGTGGCACTCTCGTCGGTCGAGGCTAGCGCTATAGCACGCGCCGCTTCGCCGCGCGAGGACAGAGTGTGATGCCACATGCTTGCACGGCCTCGGTCGCCCTCGACGCCGTGCTCGGTGCGGAGCGCGTCGCCAAGCTCGCCGAGGCGGGCGTCGACGAGTACATCACGGGCATGCTCGACGACGGCGCTGGCGAGGATGAGGCCGACTTGTCTGCGACTCTCGGCCCGCTTCTCCTGGACACGGGCGTGGCAGAGGATGAGGCGGCTGCTGGGACGCTGAGCCTTGCAATCCTGAGGAAGCTGCGTGGCGCCATCGAAGGCGCGCCGGCTGCAGCGCCGGTCGAGGAGCCGCAGCTCAGAAAGCTCGCGGGCCACGGGGTGAGCATGTTCGAGCTGGTGGCGGCTGACGAGGCGAAGGCGATCGCCGAGGCCAAGGCTGAGATTGGCGAGGTGCGCGTCAACCTGAACACGACGATCTCCCACGGTGGCCCAGTCAACACGCTCATCGAGGAGGACTGCTCCGAGGAGGCGATGGCGCGGCGCTTCAAGCAGGCGCGCCGTGGTGAGAAGCAGCTCAAGCGAGAGGCGGATTGCGACTGATGAGTGCGAGTGATGATTGCCACTGATGCTTGCGACTGATGATTGCGACTGGTTGCCATCCTCAGGAGAGAAGCAGCTCAAGCGAGAGGCGCGGCGCGAAAAGGTGCGCGCGATGGCGCGCGACGAGTTCATGCGCGAACTTACCCGCGAGCCTGTCGTGCTGCACTGGCGCGGCGGCGGCGGCGGCGGCGGCACTGGCAGCGCGTGCGACATCCTGCTCAAGGGGATCAGCATGGACCTCGGCGGCATGATGTTGCTCGACGATGTCGACCTGACGCTCGTCCATGGGCGCAAGTATGCACTGATTGCCGCTGATGACGCCTGATGATGCCTGATGACGCCTGATGATGACTGATGACGCCTGATGATGCCTGATGACGCTCGTCCATGGGCGCAAGTATGCACGCATCGGACGCGACGGCGCCCGCGACGGCGCCCCCGAGTGCCATTGATTGCCTTTGAGTGTTTTTGATCGCGATTGATGGCCGTTATCAGGTATGGGCTCATTGGACGCAACGGTGTGGGCAAGACGACATTCCTCAAGTTCCTCTCCGCCCATCAGTTCGAAGGCATCCCCGAGCGGCTGCAGGTGCTATGCTCCTCCCTCTGATTGCGGCTGATTGCGGCTGATTGCGGCTGATTGCGGCTGCAGGTGCTATGCTCCTCCCTCTGATTGCGGCTGATTGCGGCTGATTGCGGCTGCAGGTGCTATGCTCCTCCCTCTGATTGCGGCTTATTGCGGCTGATTGCGGCTGATTGCGGCTGATTGCGACTGATTGCGGCTGGATGGGCGCTGACTGGGATGGGCATGCAATCGCTCGGCTTGGCAGGTGCTCCACATCGAGCAGGAGGTCCCCTCCTCGCAGCTCTCTGTGCTCGAGACCGTACTGGCGACCGACCTCGAACGGATCGCTCTCTTGGCTGAGGCGAAGGAGCTTGAGGAGGAGGCGGCGAGCGAGGGGGCGAGCGAGGCGGCCAGTGAGGCCTCGAAGACGGACGAGGACCTAGCAGATGAGGCGGAGCGGCTGGCCCGGCTCAAGGAGGTGCTCGAGCGCCTCGACGAGATCGACTCGGCCACGGCGCCGTCTCGGTGTCGCGTTGCATGCAAGTGCTCACCACGGCGCCCGCTCTCTCCCACAGGTGCTCGAGCGCCTCGACGAGATCGACTCGGCCACGGCGCCGTCTCGGGCAGGCGCCATCTTATCCGGGCTGGGCTTCGATGCGGCGATGCAGGCGCGTTCGGTGGCCTCCTTCTCGGGCGGCTGGCGCATGCGCGTGGCGCTCGCCCGCGCCCTCTTCATTGCGCCCGACGTGCTGTTGCTTGACGAGCCCACCAACCACCTCGACTTGCATGCGGTGCTCTGGCTCGAGACCTACCTGCAGGGATGGTCGAAGACGCTCGTCGTTGTGTCGCACGCTCGCTCCTTCCTCAACGCGGTGGTGACGGACATCCTTCACTTTGCGGGCGATAAGAAGATCACTCGCTGGAAGGGCGACTACGACACGTTCGAGACGACGCGCTCCGAGCGGCTGCGCCAGAATGAGCGCATGCGCGATGCACAGGCGAGTGTCGTTAATTGCCTCTTGATGGCCTCTTCTGATGGCCTTTGATTGCGTCTCTGACCAAGCGCATGCGCGATGCACAGGACAAGACGCGGGCTCACATGGAATCGTTCATTCAACGATTCCGAGCGAGCGCCAACCGCGCGGCCATGGTGCAGAGCCGGATCAAGGCGTTAGGGCGCATGGAATCTCTCGCTGAGATCCTCGAGGATCCGACACTGCGCTTCTCCTTCCCTGACCCCGAGCCGCTCTCGCCGCCCGTCCTGCAGCTGGCCAACGTGGGCTTCCACTACGAGGGCCAGGCTCCGCTCTTCAGCAAGGTGCGTGATTGCGTCTGATTGCATACTTCAGCAAGGGGTACTCCTCGGGCCCGACTGGAGCTCTCGCGCAGCCCACAAGCTTTGGGGGGGCGCATGCAAGTGCTCACCACGGCGCGTCCTCCCCTTTCCCCACAGGTACACCTCGGGCTCGACATGAGCTCTCGCGTGGCCCTCGTCGGCCCCAATGGTGTGGGAAAGTCGACGCTGCTCAAGATCATCACCGGCGAGCTCGAGCCGACGGTCGGGTCGGTCACGCGCCACGGGCGCCTCAGAATGGGTCGCTTCACGCAGGTGAGCTCCTTGGAGTGCCGTCTGAGTGCCATTTTGGGAGTTCACTTGATTGCAGCTGAGTGCCACTCATGGTCACTGATTGCCGTTGAGTGTCACTGATTGCGACGGATGGGTCGCTTCATGCAGCACCACGTCGACCAGCTCGACCTGAGCCTCACTGCCCTCGAGGCCTTCCAAAAGGCTTTCCCAGAGGCGAAGCCACTCGAGATCCGCGCGCACCTGGGCGGCATGGGGCTGGGCGGGAACACGGCACTCCAACGCATGTCCACCCTCTCCGGCGGCCAAAAGTCGCGAGTGGCGTTCGCACAGATCATGTGGCAGCGGCCGCACCTGCTGCTGCTCGATGAGCCGACCAATCATCTCGATTTGGATGCGGTCGAGGCGCTCATCCACGCGCTCGTCGAGTGCTCGTGCGGTCTGCTCGTCATCTCGCACGACGCTCACCTCGTCAGCTCCATCTGTGAAGAGCTCTGGGTGGCCGAGCCGGGCACCGTCGCCATCTTCAAGGGCGAGTTCGAGCTCTACCGGAAGCAGCAGCTCAAGCTGGCTCGCAAGATGGGGCTGCTGCACATGGGGAAGGCCGTCGCCGGCGCACGGGACGAGCCTGATGAGGATGATGAGGCGGTCCCCACACCGCCTCCGCCAAAGCCCGCCGCAAAGATTGAGATCCGGCCCGCTGGCAAGCCGAAGAGTTAGCCGCGGTCTCAGGAAGCTCACGCCACCGAGTGCACACAGACAGCATGGAGTGCGGTTCGTGTGATGCGCCTTAATGAATCTTGGAAATCATTTCTTGGCGGGAAAACAAATGCTGAGGCCCCTGAACGCGCGCCGTTCCGAAAGCAGCAGTTATTCGAGGTGGGGTGTTTCGCACTTTGAGATAGCGTGCACAGAGAGATCACAGTGCATTCATGCTATTCTCGATACGAGCACCAAAATCTTTTCGCTGCATCAGCACCATCAGAGCATTTCCATGTCATCGTTGTCATCGACTCCCTTGTATGAATCCTGCTTTTCCTGCTTCAACATGCGCCGTACTCGAAATGCGAATGGCCATAAAATGGGACAACTGCACCAGAGCGCTGGCGGGGCTAATCCGCACGCCACGAAATACACGCAGGTCATCAAGTTTATCAGGAGCCAGAGCTCGATGGTCGCCAAAATGAAGCCGCCGGTAAAAATCTGTGCGAGTTGATCAAGTTTGAGGTCGGCGCAGTGCACGGAGCAGGTTGCAGCGTTATTTGCAATCATGAAGCACCCGTTCAGTGGCGTGAATCGCTCCACTGCATCCAGCACTGCGTCGCACCTTGAACTGCTCGGTGCAGACATCACGGCGGCTTCGCCGTGTACCGCAGCGGAGGGAGAAACACGACGGCCTTCGTCCATCAGCATCGTCGATCGGCGTTACCGGTACCGGTACCGGTATTCATACAAGTCTTGACGAATTTATATTGTCTCTTCGCATTCAGTTCAGTCCACTGCTAGCCTCGAGAGCACATTCGATAGGCTTCCCTTAGGTTGTCTGTTGTTTATGTAGTAACTAAACTGAACTCTTCACATTCACGTTCATTCGCCACATCTCGGCAAGACGCACAACCACCGGAGGTCCCGTGATAGGCATTTCACAACTTTCGTATAAAAAGCGAGCGCGGGAAGTCTCCCCTGAGACTGGAACCAGCCGTTGATTTCTTTGTAAATAAACATGTAAAGTGGTTCTACCACAATCCATACTCCCCGAGACCCTGCTGATGAGCTTGAGTGTTGAGGGCTTATAGAGCATGTTTATAACTGAGTACGAGCACTGGTTGGTTGTCAGGCAGAGCCGACGGCGACGGATCTATCGGGTCACTCTCGTGGCCGCTGTATCTCGAA
>Ga0210245_100720_pt1 | contig 29428 bp, 30 predicted proteins | sample ChrtobMetaP3_4mM_FD_155450 | JGI IMG/M metagenome (GOLD analysis project Ga0210245, IMG submission 155450) | Chrysochromulina tobin associated microbial communities from unialgal haptophyte culture, Seattle, Washington, United States - P3_4mM | ecosystem: Host-associated > Algae > Haptophytes >...
GGAGGGGGAGGAGGAGGAGGAGGAGGAGGAGGAGGGTGAGGAGGAGGAGGAGGGTGCAGAGGAGGAGGACAACGACGAGGACGAGGACGACTCGGAGAAGGAGGACGAGGACGAGGACGGCGACGAAATGCTGGTACGCATGACTCAAGCAGCGAGCGCGCGGCGACGGCCAGACGCGCAGAGCATGCGTGGCAGTGTGAAGAGCAGTGTGAAGAGCGGTGTGAAGAGCATGCGTGGCCGCCCGCGCGCTGCCGACGGTGGACGAGCGGCCGAAGCTGCGCGGCCGAAACTTGACGATAGCTCGGAGGGGTCGAGCGCCGCAGTGGGCGTAGGCGCCGTGTTGGGCGAAGGCGCCGTGGTAGGCAAGGGTGCGCCGCAAGCCGACGCTCTGGGCGAGGAGACGAGCGTCGTGGCGAACGCCGCGGAGCCGGCTCTCGTCGTGATCACTCTCATCGGGCTCCCGAATTCAGGTCGGTCCTCCCTGGTGAACGCGCTCACAGCCAGCCACGTGGCCTCGGTCTCGCGATCACCCAACCATACGAAACACATCCAGCGCGTGCCTCTCGCCCCCGGCGTCATCCTTCGCGACACACCCGCGCTCGTCATCACGCCGCCGTCGGCCGCCACCCTCAACGTGCAGTCTGAATCGGCGGACGAGCGCGTTGCCTTATTTGGGACGGGGATCACCTTCCTCGCCGGTGCTGAGGGCGCCGTGCCCGCGACGGCGCCCGCGCACGTGTACGACCTCTGCAGCCTCACCTCGTCATCGCAGGTGCGTGAGCCGTATAGCGCCATCCGTCTGCTCGCGCGCCTGCAGCCGCTCACGCACCTCTACAATCTGCGCCCGAACGAGCTCGCGATCTCGGAGGAGCTCGCCCTCTCCGCGCACGGCTTCTGCTACGCGCTCGCTGCTAAGAAGGGCTACTACATGCGCGGCAAGAAGTCGCTCGGCGATCCCGACCCACATCGCGCCGGTCTCCAGGTCATCATGGACACGGTCGACGGAGCGGTCCCCTTTCGCTCCGACCCTGCCGCGTGCACCGACGTTCACGTCACGGCGCTCGGCACGCTCGGTACAGCGCGACCGATCGGCACAGCGCGGTCGCTCGCCACAGCGCTCCCAATGGCCGCCGCGCTCGGGCGTCGTGTCGAGCACGCTCAGGGCGCGGCGCCGAACGCGGCGCCGAACGCGGCGCCGATTGCGGCGCCGCGTCGAGCCGTCCTGTGGCTGCAGGTCACGCTGCGGGTCCACGACAACCTGCTGCTCGAGCGTGCTCTCAATCTCGGCACAGAGGGCCTCTCGATCGTCGTGGTCTGGCGTCACGGGACGAGCGTCCCCAACCCGGCCGCGAGCTTCCAAGCGCATGCCATCCGCGCCCTGCATGCCGAGATTCGTCAGCTCGGTTCGGGGCTCGTCGTGTTGCATGCGCCGGACGCGACCGAAGCGAGCGCGGCGGCCGCCGTCGCCGACCATGCGCTCTCCGTCGGCGCGACGTTTGTCGTCGTCGACGCGGGCGATGCGAGCGGTGAGCACGCTCCTTCGCTCGTGGCTGCGGCGCTCGCCGCAAAGGGCCAGTCGGTGTCCTCGTCGCGGCCGGGCTCGGCGACGGGTGCCCCCTCAGCGACGGAGGCGGCAACGGCGGCAGGTGTGATGGTGGTCGAGTCGATGGTGGACGACACCCTGTTTCCACAGAGTGTCGCCCTCGGATGCTTGCCCGCCTCGCGAACCGGCGTGCGTCACGACAAGGTACTCCAATGGGCGTCCTTCCTCAAATCCGCCGCCGCTCTGCCTGCTCCGCCCCCGCGCCCTGCGCCGCTCCGCCTCCCCGCGCCGCTGACGAAGCTGACGAACCCGGGCGCGGAGGCGCTGACGAACCCGGACGTGGAGTGGCCGCTCGACGCGGCTCTGCGCACGCTACCGGCCGATTCGAAGCGATGGGCACAGCCAGTGCTCCGCGCGTGGCGGGAGATGGCCGAGGGTGTCGACGTCTCGGAGGCGGCCGGCCCGCAGCTCGCCATCTCCCACCATCTCCCGCCATCTCCCGCCATCTCGGAGGCGGCCGGCCGGCAGCTCGCCTTCGCCGCCGGGGCGGCTGTCGGCCGCGACGGGCGCACCGGCTTTGCACACGCGACGCTGGGCGAGCGTGCGGGCGCAGGTGACGACGTGAGTAGACTGCCGCGCCCCTCGCTCATCTCGCCCTATCTGCGCTGGGGCGTCCTCTCAGCACGACAGGCGGAAGCGGCCGGAGTGCGCCGGCGCGACTTGCTCTGGCGCGACTTTTCGCGCCTGTGCTGGCGCGTCGTCGGACCGTTACGGCGTGGCGAGCCGGTGACGCAGGCGCTACCGGTAGACGACATGACGGCGGACGAGTTGGAGGTGCTGGCGCGAGACGCGGCGCGAGAACGATGGTCGTGGACGCCCCCTCTGGTCCCCCCCCCTCTGGTCCCCCCTCCTCTCGCCGCGGGCGGGACGGCGCTGCCGGTCGCAGCGCCGTCGTGGGCGTCCCTCGGCGTGCCGGACGCGTTCGGCGCGTGGTGTACTGGGCGTACCGGCGCACCACTCGTCGACGCGGGCATGCGCCAGCTCTGGGCGTGCGGCTGGATGCCGCGCCGGCTGCGGCTCCTCTGCGCGTCGTGCCTCGTCGAGGGCATGGGGCTCGACTGGCGACTGGGACGCGACTGGTTCGCATTCACACTCATCGACCACGACCCGATCATCAACAACTGCATGTGGCAGAACGCCGGGCTCGTCGGCGTCGACCCGTTCTACCGGGGGCTGCGATGGGAGACGGATCCCGAGCAGCCCGAGCGCCGTGCTGAGCAGTACGAGCGCCGTGCTGAGCCGCCCGAGCGCCGTTCCGAGCAGCCGCCGTCTCCCGAGCACTCACCTCCCGAGGATGACGAAACCGACGAGGCGAGGCGGTACACGCGCCGCTGGCTGAACGAAGGGGCGGAGGGAGCTCCGTATCTCCCGTCCGGAGCTCCGTATCTCCCGCCTTGGCCCCCCGCCCTTCGGGTCGCCGCGGGGCATCCCCGACCATTGCATGCACGCGTGCTCGAGCTGGCCGCTGCCCGACGTCCATTTTTGAGCGTCGCCTATCGAATCGGTGGACGCGTCTCCCGCGTCGGCATCCGGGTCAACGTCCAGATGGGCGCCCGGTACGACGCCGACAAGGGCACGCACAGCGCTGAAGCCGAGGGATCGGGTGCCCGGTACGGCGCGGTTCTCGTGCGCCCGCAGCCCGCGTCGATATCGCCGCCCGCTGGCGGTGGAACTGCCGACGCCGCCGCGGCGGCGGACGACGCTGCGGCGCCAGAGGGCGACGGCGCGGCCATGGAGGGTGACGGCACGGCCATGGAGGGTGACGGCACGGCCATGGAGGGTGACGGCGCGGCCAACGGCGCGGCCAAATGCGCGGCCAGCGGCGCGGCCGTCCATCGAACGTCTGGCGAGATGGACGCAGATGGCGAGATGGACGCAGCGTGGCACGAGCTGTCGCTGGCCTTGGAGAGGGGTGTGGACGCGACGGGCGAAGGCGCTGTGCCGGGCACGACCGGCGCTCAGCACGGCGCTGAGGCGCGCGAGGCCGCCGCGCGCAAGCTGATCCACAACCACGCGTACGTCCTCCGTGATTTGACGAACCCTTCGCGCGTGACGAACATCAATGGAATTGGCCTCTCGCAATGGAACCTCGAGCGTGTCGCACCCGAGCACGCGCTCGACGCTGAGCTCGCTCTGATCGAGATTGCTCGCCGACTGCTTGGCCTCCCGCCGAGGCCCAGGCCGAGGGCGCGCCCGCCGCCGCGCGCGCGCGCGAGCACGGACGAGGCCGAGGACACCGTGCGGCGCGCAGTGTGGGCAGCGACGGCACGCTATCTTGCGGGGCGCATCCAGGCCTCCCCCGAAGAGATGCCTGGCCGGACGCCGGACATGAGCCCCGCCGCTGCGTCGGCGATGCGTGCGGTGCTGAGCGAGCTCTGAGGTCGGGCCCGGCACACTGAAATACAGCTGAAGAAACTCTCGGGGTTACAATGTCCCTCAGCATAGCTAGATGCTAACCGTGTACCTATTCACAGGACACCGTTCCAGAGCTTGAGCGCGAGCTTGAGCGCGCGCTCAAATGAATAACCTGACAGGTCGAACATTTCAAGTTTGCGGTTTCGTCATGTGCCCGAGGACCTCCGAGAGTGAATCGATCAGTGAATCCTTCTCGTCGTCCTTCTCGCAAAATGGCGGATAGGCACGTGCTTGTGACCGGGGCGTCGTCAGGAATCGGTCTGGCGCTGTGCAAGCTGCTCGCGCGCGACCATGGCTGCTACGTCTATTTGGGCTCGCGTGATCCTTCCAAAGGCGAGGGCTGCCTCAAGGGCATCGTGGAGGAGATGCCAGAGGTCGCCGGCAAGATTGAGGTGTTGCAGCTCGACGTGACGGACGACGCATCGGTGTCCGCCGCGGCAGAGAGCATCAAGGCCAAGGGTGTGACGCTCTACGGGCTTGTGAACAATGCCGGCGTCGGTCTCGCTCAACCAGGTGCGCCCGACGAGGCGGTGAGCATTCTCGCCACCAACTTCTATGGCGTGAAGCGCGTGACGGACGCGTTCGTCGGCCTGATCGACCCGAGCGTCGGGCGGATCGTCAACGTCTCCTCGGGCGCCGCCTCCATGTTCCTCAAGACTCAGGACGCCGCCACCAAGGCTCTCTTCTCCAACCCGAACGTGACGATGGAGGAGCTCGAGGCCGGCATGAAAGAGAAGATCGCCAGCGGCGACACGGGGTACGGCAAGGGGTACGGCCTGAGCAAGGCGGGCCTCACCGCGCTCACCCTCATCCAGGCGAAGGCATACCCGAACCTCAAAGTGCTCTCCCTAAGCCCCGGGTTCATCGACACACCTATGACCAGAGGGTTCGGCGCGAAGCTCACGCCAGAGCAAGGGTGCGTCTCGGCGATCAAATGCCTCTTCTCCGAGGACGTGACGAGCGGCTACTACTACGGCTCTGACGGGCTCCGATCGCCGCTCACGATGACGCGCGATCCGGGCATGCCCGAGTATGAAGGCGAGGACAACCCGACGCAGGAGAAGTACAACAAGAGCTCGGCGCTGGGCTGAGCACATCGGCCCGCCCGAGCGCGCCATGCCATGCGCCCCTCGGACGCCGAGCAGCTGGCGCAAGTGTGGATCTGAGCCCGTGTTGGGCGGGTTTGCAACATAATAGAGGGGCGTGCCGAGTGAGCAAGTACAACTGTACTCTGTACTTGCGTGGACCGTGGAGCGCAGTGCCGCCATCGAGTGCAAGCTGGTGTGTGCGGGATCGACTGAAGGAATTCCGCGTTTCGTTAATTTTCTGTCAGTGGATTCGTCATGGCGCGTTTTGGCTTATTCTTTCTGCTCGCGGCCTGCAAGGCCTTCACCCTTCCGAGCTCTCCCAGCCGAATTGGTGTTCGCTGCCTGGGCGTGACGCTTCAGGAAACTCAATCTCCAGCTTCGGAGGCGAAGCCTGCAGCACGGGCTGTGTCCTCAGAGCAGATCGACCTCGTGGAGCGCGCGAGCGATCCGTTCGGCATCATCCGCGTAGTACTCTACGTCACGTTCGGCATCTCTGGTATTGCCGGCATTGGCATCGCCGCCTCGCAGATGGGAGAAGATCCCGGGAAGGCGATGAGCAATCTGGCAGTGAATGCTGCTGTCCTAGCAGGCGGTGTTGGGATCTTCCTCTTCGATCGCTCGCTCACCGCCAAGCTGCGCGAAAAGGCGGATCAAGAGCTCAAGAACCCGTACCTCAAGGGCGACGCCGTGCTGAAGCCCAAGGATGACGATGAATAAGCGGACTCGCCCCTCCTGCACGGTCCGGGCGCGCGATCCGCAGCAGAGGGTGCGTAGAGAGTTTGGGTGTAGTCTGTAGAGAGAGACCGTCGGCCAAGGCGCAGGCTGAGTGTCCACGGCGGTGTGCGTGCGACATGCCATATCAGAGCCGTGCGAGTGTCGAGCGTGACATGCAATGTTCCCATTCTATCCGGCTCGGCTCCGTCACACCCGGCCGCGCACCAGAGCTGTGCACGTACACTGTACGAGTATTCCTAGTAGTAACGTAAACAACCCAAAACGACGAAACCGCGCGGAAACGCACTGGAACTGGAACAAGCCGCGGAGCCGGCCCACGCCCATTTCATCCATGGATCGCACTCTCTTCCGCGTAATCGTTCCCACTCGCTTCCTCCTGATCGTCACTCTCTTCCGCCCCTGCGAATGCCCGCCGCACTCGCTCCCGGCATCCGGCTCCGCGCTCTTCCTCTTGCGTCTTGCAGGACTGCACCTTGGCACCGACGTCCCGGCGCGCCCATACTCTCACGCCGACATCCCCTTCAAATTCCCCCACCGCAATTCAGGGGGTCCTGCCAATGTGTAGGTAGCTTGGTAAGTTACAACTCCCGGTGCGCCTTGCTCCCAACCGTGACGTCGTCCCACCTCATCGCGAGAGGGTGACCGTCTTGATCTCGTCTTGCTGCTCGAACACTATGCTGTCGCACAGCTTTGTCAGCTTCTCGGTGCCATCAAAATAGAGCGCGCACACCTCCACCGTCTCTGCAGGCACGCCCTGGACATCCATGACGAGCTGGGTGGAGCCCGCTTCGCGGATCTGTACGATGCGCTTACCCGCGAGTGGCACGTACTTGTCCAGCTGCCCGAGGGGCGCCCACTTAGCAGGGAGGTCGCCCGGCCCGATGAGCGGCACGGCCATCGCGTACACCGTCCCTTCGTAGCCGGCACGCAGTGGATTGCTCGTCCTGAACAGCGTCGCCTCGCCCGTGTACCAATTATACAGCGCGAGGGGCGGCGCGGTCGGATCATGCGCGGGTAATGAGAGCATCGCCCGCGTGAGCGGCTGCGACGGGTTGTTCGCGAAGTGATAATGTGCGCGCCCCAGCCCAGGCACATCCGTGTACGTGTGGTACACAAAGCAGCCCGGATCTTTGGCCGCAAAGCACGTGTCCGCGGGGAAGACTGGCCGGTCGGGCTTGAGGACTATGCCGTCGGCGCGGCAGGTGGCGTTCACGCGCGTCGCGTTGAGCAGATGGATTCCATCCATTGGAGCCACCATGGCTGTGGAGAGTACGCTCATTAACGCCTCGCGATCTGGATGCGTTTCGGGACCCACCGTCTGACCGCCCACCTGCTTGGCCGTCGAGGAATAGAAGCCATCCTTAAAAGGCAAGATGCCTAGCGCCCAATACAACATCGCTGTGCCGCCAATGGCCCATTGGTTCAAGGCGTGGAAGTAGTCACCCGTCGCGCGCGCGTTGGTCACCGCCACATGCTGTGAGCCGGCGAGAATATCGTTCGGGTACGGCATGCAATACTGCACGGTCAGCCCGGCATGGCTTGCGCCGTGTGCCATGCCCTCGAGCCACAAGTCCGCAAGTGTCAGGTTGGTCTGGAGCGCGCTCACACCATCGTACTCGGTGCACATCCAGTCTTGCTCGTACCTGATGAGGGACGCAATCACAGGTCATCAGAGGGCCCCTGATGAGGGACGCAATCACAGCTCATCAGAGGCCGTCATCCAGGCTTGCTCTTACATGACGAGCGACCAGCCTGGCTGCTGCTGGAAGAACCAGGTGAAGAATGCGGCCGGGTTGTCCGCCATTGCCCACTTGGGCCCCGTCTGCCACGTAAATGATAGGTTGTGGATGTAGTCCGAACGGGGTGACCACTGCCGATTGTGCATGATCATCGGCATATGGCCGAGCTTCTCCGAGATCGCCGCCATGCCCCCAGTGTGGGGTTTCGTCAACTCCGAGGGAAAGACGGAGGGCATCGCTGTCCAGTTGACGACGCCGCCGCCGCCGCCACCAGGGTCGACCGCCCCGTCCTTGGGATAGAACCACGAGTCGAACTGCCAGTGACGGAACCGCACGCCCGCCGCATCGTGCGACGCCTTCACCTTTGGCAGCACGTCCTCATACGTCTCGGATGCATTGCCCGTCGCATAGTGGTAGTAGCCACCGTTGTCCGTCCAGAACCCGATCGACGAGTGCGTCACGTCACGGTACTTGTCGGCACGCGGCCACTTGCCACTCCACCGAAGCATGCGGTCCCCCCACGCCATCATCCCATCGCTCACGCCTTTGCCCGCCGAGAGGATGGTGAGGCCGCTCCACCCGGCCTCGATCACGGCAGTGGTTGCCTTGACCCCCGCACCGAAGGCGCTACCACTCGCACTGAGGTGTTGTGCCTTGGGGCTCGAGAGCTGCGAGAAGACAGTGGTGGGCACGCCGTCCATGTCTGGCTCGTAGAGCACCAACGGGCTGCCACCCTGATGGGTCTCGGCGTACGTGGCCACCGTGCATGCCTTCAGTTGGGGGAACACGCCGTGATACGCAAAGCACGGTCGCGCGTCCGAGGGGCCGCCCGCGCCGCGCGCAAAGCCTGGGAAGAGCGTCGAGGCGGACGGGCCATCGGTGGCCACGTATGAGGCGCCCGAGTCCCGGAGTGGCGTGCCCACGACGCGTAGCGGCGTCTGTGCGCCCATCGCCGTAAAGTTGAGTGCGGCGGGGAAGAGCTGCTCAAAGGTGATGACACCAGCATCCGCCTCATAGGTGCGAAAGCTCGTGATCATGAGCGGCGCCGCTGTGGGCGACGCCCCCCAGCGGAAGGCGGTCGCGTTGTACCAGCCCATGGCGTCAGCGCCCGTGGTGATCGATGCACCTCCGATGAGCGTGAGCGTGCCCGCGCTGCTGCTCAGATTTCCGACCCGCACCTCGCCGCCGGAGAGCCAGGGCTGGCCATTGAGGGTAATGCTGAAGGTCGCGTCGTATCCGACGGTGAGGCCGAGAGCGGCTCCTGATGTGGCCGCGGCGACGGTGGTCGCCGACAGCAATATGAGGTTGGTCGCAATCATCATGGGGGCAAATATTCGGGCCGTCGCGACGAAAAATGCGGCCGTGAACGGTAATCTCTGGCACCTCAACGGAAAGAGATGTCCGATGAATGTTACATTGTTTTATACATGTATTTAGGGTGCCACCCCACTCCCGGAAGTCGTCACACGCGAAAGACGCTGTGACACCGATGAGCACGCGTGATGTGCGCATACCTTGATGAGTGGAGCTTGTTGGGATTGCATCAGTCGGGGAAATCTGCAAATGTGCGCCTGGACCAGCCACCTGCGATTGGACGAGACTCGGGTGCGGCGGCTTCGAGGAGCAGCAACTGGAGCAGCAGCTGGAGGCAGCACTTCGCTCGAGGCAGTCACAATCACAGTTTGCAGGAGGCACGTCGAAGAAGTTGAGGTAGATGCGATCATCGTGAATGCCACCGTAAGCGAAGAGCAGGTCGGCTATCGCCGCCGTGAGTGCCGCATTGTTCTTTTGGTTGATTTCGCCGATAGAGTACACGCAGCCTATGGCGCACGGCGCATCTGAGCCACCAAAGAGCAGGTCGAGCTTGTCGGTGACGCACACGGCCACGTACTGCTCGGGCTTGGAAAAGGCGGCGGCGATGGCGGCGCTCGCTGCCTTGAGAAAGCGTTTCTTGTCCGAGAGCACGACGTTGGTGTTCAGGACGAGGGACGGGTCGACGGCGTCCGCGGAGGCGATGAGGCTTGTGCCGCTTGTGCGGCTGCTGCTGCGGGCCGGGTGCACTGTAAGAGACAGCCGCAGCGCGTTCGCTCGCGATGAAGCGCAGGCGAGAAGCGCGAGGACGAGGTGGCGCATTGAAAAATCGCGTTCAATTCACGTAAGCAGCCGTGAAAACAATTCACAGTATTAATTCACGACGGCGCTTCCGAAATCCGCTGAGAAGCATCAAGCAACCCGGCCGGGCACGAACGCGCGTTTGGCGGGCGCGCGCGCGTACGGCAGCCGGCGGCCGGGGGTGACTCGTTCTGAGAGCTTAGAAACAAAAGTAACAATATCATATCCATTGAGTGAGGGTGGCAGCGGAGCACCGGGTCGCGCGGAACGAGTCCTGGCTCTAGGCTCACGCACGCACGCACAGGCTGAAGACACAGCCACGCGCCCCGCATCAAGTGCCACATCATGCCAGATCATCAATGATCATCACCTCAACGCTCCACGTAGATTGTAGTAGATATCGTCATGCCAAAGGGAGAGAGAGAGACGGAGAGGTCGAGAGAAAGGGAACGGGAGGGAGTGCATCTCCCCGCCCATCATCTCCCATCATCTCCCGTCCCATCATCTGCCTCGGCAGTTGGGGGCCGGGCTGCTTATCTCCGATCTCAGCTCAGCTCAGCTCGGTCGCCTGCGAGGCAGTGAGCGCGCGCCGAGGAGAGCCGGCGCCACGGAGCGAGGGAGGAGCGCTCGAAGCGGCGCTCGCGCTCAAGGTGCGTCGCTCGATCAGCCGCTCGACGAGGCGCTGCTCCCTCTCTGCCTTCTCAACCGAGCGCGAGATGTGGCTCATGCGCCTCTCGAGCCCCGCCGCCTGATGCGAGGGGCAATCAGAGCTCCTCAGCCGCAATCCGCGAGGCAAACCAGAAGAGGCACTCGGTCGTAACCAGAGGGGCCCTCCAATGAGGTCATTCATTAGAGGGCCCCTCTGAGAGGGGCCCTCGGAGGCACTCAGTCGTCATCGAGGGGCCCTCACGCACCTTGCGCTGATCGAGGAGCGCCGTCCTAGCAATCTTTGCTCCCTGATCGCGATCCGCCCTCACCTGCTTCGCCTGCGCGGCCAGGCGCGCGAAGCGCACCTCCTCCGCGTCCCCCCGCTCGCGGAGCACGCTGGTCTCATGCCGCCGATTCTCGGCCAAATCCTGCAGCCGGTCTGCTGACCAGACCGACTTCTTGGCCTGTTCACGGCGCGCGCGGTCCGTGCGCAGCTTGGCGTTGTTCGCCTGCACGTGCAGGGCACGCTCCGCCGCGCACTCAGAGACGCAATCAAGCGCAATCAGAGGCGCAATCAGAGGCGCACTCAGCCGCAATCAGAGACGCAATCAGAGACGCACTCAGAGACGCAATCAAGCGCAATCAGAGCCGCACTCAGAGAGGCCCGTACCTGCACATGCCGGAGCAGATCAGTCTGCTGACTCGATCGCGCGAGCAATTGGTTCATGTAGTCGTGCCGCATCTCGGCCGCTTGCTGCCTGTTCTGCTCGGCGTGCTCCATACGCGCCGCCACCGCCGCCTGTGATGAGAGTCCGTGTCCTGAGGCACGCACTTGGTCCGCCTTTAGCTGAGCCGCGCGCATCTTCTTGTCAGCGAGCTCCTTCTTAACGACCTTGGGGGCAGTGCGCCCGCCGCCGTGCATATGGAACGAGAGCATCGACTGCGGGATCGTTGTCGCGTCGAAGGGCTCGCCGCACCCCACGATGATCGCCGTGTCGATCTCCGCTGCCTCGCGCAACTGCTTCCACGACGTGATCTTCTGCCCATCCGGCAAAAAGAGCTCCGCCGCGTAGAGCATGCGGCCGTCGAGGCCCATCTTCTGCTGCACGATCTGGAACACCTCGCCCAGCGTGTCTATCCGCTCGGGCAGCGATATCACGTACGAGCGGCCGCGGTTGCACTCCGTGTTCAGGTAGCACGAGAGCTTGGTGCCCGCAGCGCGCAGCTTTGAGGTCACCGTCTCGCCGGGCAGCAGCGTTTTCATCGCGCCCTCGGAAGCATACCGATCGAAGAGGCTGCTGCCCGGCGTGGGCGCGAGCAGACCGCCGGGCGGAGCTGGAGGCAAAGAGGACGATGCGCCGCCGCTCGGCCGCGGAGGCATGCCTGCGAAAGGCTTCTTGAAGCCCGGACGTTCGAAGAGCTCGCCGCCATCGGGCGCCACCTCTACCATCTGCATCGTTGCAGGGTTTGGCGTTGACGTGTGCGTCGCGAGTGGACGGTGAGTGAGTCGGCGCAGCAGAGCTAGTCGAATTTGGAGACGCGCCCAATACAACGCGTCGAGTGCAGACGGATCCCAATCCTCATCAGCCCGATTCTCATCCATCCCCAGGCGGCGTATGCGCAACCGCCCACCGCGATTGAATTTGACTTGACTTGACTTGACTTGACTTGACAGCTGCTAGCTAGTCTGTGACCAAATTCCATTGCGTCCGTGTTGTTAGTCGATAAAAAAGGAAACTAACCATTCGTTGTCTCTGCGTTCCATCCCCAGGCGGCGTATGCGCAACCGCCCACCGCGATTGAATTTGACTTGACTTGACTTGACTTGACTTGTCTTGATTACGAGTTTACGACTGGCCTCCGTGATGAAAGACCCGACCTATCCTCCCCCAGTCGGCCCGAACGCCACAGCCCAGCCCCTTGCCACAGCGCAGCTCGAGTCGGTTTGGACGAGCGTGCTGCTCTGCGAGGTCCTAAGCAGTAGTACACTCACAACGGCCGTCGTCGTCGGCCAAATCGCCTTCCTAGTCACGCTCTACGCGCCGGCGCTCTGGGCCAGCCAGGTGTCTGCCAAACACTTCCACATCAGTGCCCTGCTGGACGACGATGTGCGCTCGCGCGCGTGCGCCGTCGTCGGCCTCATGACGCTCCTGCCCATGGTGCTGCTCGAGCTCCAACGCGACCTGCCGCTGCCGGCCACGCGCATCGGCCTTGCCGCCGCGACTGGCCTCGGCATTTTGCTTACGTGCGTGGTGCGCGAATCGCACTATGTCAACGGCCACCGGCTGTGCGCTGTTCTCGCATTCGCCGCCGCGACGCTGCTCGTCATGCTCCTCGCCTACCTCGCCGAGAGCGACCACGAGGCGGGCATGCTTCTCGCTTGCGGCCTCGTGGTCACTGGGCTCGGCCAGAGCTTGAATATCGTCGCCGACAACCTCAAGCTGTCGTTCCGGCCGCTGCCCTCGTGGGCGCTCGGCTCGCTCGAGATCGTGCTTGTCGCGGGCTTCGGCGCGTGCATGGGCGTGCATGCGTCCGCGGGCGCCTTGGTCCCCCGCGATGGCGGCTGCACGCCCGCGAGCGGAGTCGTCGACACCCCGCCGAACCGCAGCAGCAGCATCGGTCGAGGCGCTGTCGTGAGCTGGATGAGGATCCTCGATGATGATGTATATGCGACCGCGATCGCGGCGGTGGTGAGCCGCGATGCGTGAGGCACGCCTGTTAAGCCTGAGAGGTCGCTCTGCTGCCCTCTGCGCATACATTCCAGGCGAGGCTTTTCATCACTAGTGGCTTAACGGACGTCAACGGAGTGGGCAGCAGCCCCGCGCGCACAGAGGCCAGAGCTCGGCTCTTACCGGCGTTAGACGTTAAAAGTTGTTTTGAGCTCGCGTACACGACACGCGAGACTACTAGGAGAAGGAGTCGCGTCCTGGGCCTTACCTGGGGGGGCCGGGCCCGTCTAGCGTCTTACTCTTGGTCGGTGGTCGCGCGGCCCCGCGCGCCGCGGGTCCACACCGCCGCGCCACGCCACATCCGCCGCCGGTCGCATACGGGATCAGCGCGCGGCGCCGGCCGCCTCCGTGGCACGGCGAGCACACGCGGGACTCTTTCTTATTCACTAACTTGTCATCGGACGGGAATGTCTTGAGCTGCATGGCACCGGACGACGATCCGGCACTGACGCCGTTGTGCGACATGATGTGGTACTCCGCTTGCGCTTACAACGAAGTCACATCAACGCCGGCTCTGGTTCGAGCGCTTGCGCGAGCGCGTCCCCAAGCGCCGCCGCGGCCTCCGCCTCCGCCTCCGCCTCCGCCTCGCTCGCCTCCGCTTCGCTCACCGCCTCGCTCACCGCCTCGCTCACCGCCTGCTGCAGGCTCACGCACCGCCACGCGACGTGCCCATCAGGACGCACCAGTATCGCTCCGTCTGGCTTCACCTGGCGCTTGCTCGCCCATCCGCTCGCGGCGGCACGCACGACGCGCGCCACCCGCGCGTGACTCGAGGCGGGGGCGAGCGAGCCTGGCTCGTTGACGAAGCCATGGCTCATTGACGAACCTGGCTCGTTGACGAAGCCATGGCTCATTGACGAACCTGGCTCGTTGACGAAGCCATGGCTCATTGACGACGCAGCCGCCGCCGCCGCGCTCTCGATCGCGCTCGGGACGGCGCTTGGCTTCGCCGCGTTCTCCGCCGGGCGCGGCGCTTCGGTCTCGGGCGTCGCAATTGCAACGATGCGGAGCGCTCGCGCGGCTGCGAGGCGCGACGACGCCCTTCGCGCGCCAACGGATGCGCCGTGTTGAGCGGATCCGAGCGCCGTATCGAGCGCGCTCGTCAATGACGCCTCGAGCCTGCCTGCCGCTTTCGCCCATGGCAGCCCGGCAGCTTCGTCAATGAGAAGCGTGAAGCGCGGCGGCGACGCGTTCGGCAGTCCAGTCGCCGCCGGCGACCCCGCCTCGCCAAAGTCATGCAGCAGATCATGAGTCGAGACGCACACGGCGCTGTACTGGGCGCAGTTGGTGCCTGCGCTGGCGCCGAGCGCCTTCGGCAGCAGCCAGTGGTGCGGCAGCCTCGCGCCTGGACGAGTGCTCGGCACGTACCTGATGAGGGAGGCAATCGTCAGGGGTCACCAACGGCTCATCAGCGGCTCGTCAGTGGCACGCACTCCTCATTCTCGATGTCGACGACTCCCGGGCCCATCTCAGCGTGATGGCCGCCGTCATTAGCGTGATGGCCGCCGTCATTAGCGTGATGGCCGCCACGCTCGGCGCTGCCACTCGCCGTCGCCGTCACAAATGCCACCGCGCCCCGCAGGGCGACAGTGAGCGGAGTGGGTGGCGCCGTCGCGAGCATGGCTGACGAAAAGCTCCGTATCGCCTGGCCGGCGGCAGCGGCTGTCATACTCGCGCCAAGACCGCGCCCAACTGCCGCGCCGCCGTCGAAGTCAGGCACCTGCATGCAAGTCGTGGGCATCAGAAGACCATTTTCGAGTGGCCAACGCGCGCAATCCGACGCGATCAGAGGCCATCAGAGGTTTGGAGACGGCACCTCCTCCCTAGTGGCACTGGCCTGCGTCTCATACACGAAGCCCAGCTCATGGCGTGCAAAGAGGAGTGGGAGCGCCTGTCCCGTGGCGACGACCTGCCGCGCACTCTCCCGCCGCTGCCGCCCTAGAGGGTGATGAGCTTCATGCCCCAGGCTCTCAATCAATCTCATCCGGCCGAGCTCGAGAACGCGATCTCCGAGGCCACGTGGCCCGCCCGGCGGCCGTTGCAACAGCTCGGCGGCGGCGGGGGCGCCTGCGGCATGCAGGACGGCATGCAGCGCGCCCGCGCCCGCATGCAACCCTGAGGCTATCAGTCCGAACGCGAGTGCTGCTGCCTTGGGTTCGGCGGCGGCGGAGGAGGAGGAGGAGGCAGCAGAGACGGAGGCGGAGGCGGAGGAGGCAGCGGAGGAGGAGGAGGCAGCAGAGACGGAGGAGGAGGAGGCAGCAGCGACGGAGGCGGCGGCGGAGGCAGCGACGGAGGCGGCGGCGGAGGGTGCCGCGGCACGCAACTCCCCGATCATCGCCGCCATCGCATGAGGCAGCTCAGAAGGCAACCCCAGCGCATGCGCCACCCGCAGGCCGCGATGGTAGTTATGTACCGCCAGTCGTGCGTTAGCTAACGCCACCGGCCGTCGATCCGAATCATATGTGCGAAGGAGCGCGGAGCTGCCGTGCCCGTGGTGGACCGCCGCCAGCTTCCAGCACAGGTTGTGCGCGTCCTGCAGTCCGGTGTTCGCGCCGAAGGCCCCTGCGGGTGGGAACTGATGGGCCGCGTCTCCGAGCACATGCACACGACCGAGCGAGAGGCGCTCAATCACCTGTGGGGAAGGGGTGGAGGCGCCGTGGTGAGCACTTGCATGCCGCCCCGACCGAGCGAGAGGCGCTCAATCACCTTAGAGCTCATGGCCCAGCTACCGATGGATTTGACTTCGAATGGCACCACGGTCACCGACGAGGCCGAGGAGCCCGAGGACGAGGACGACGAGGAGGAGGAAGGGGAGGAGGAGGTGGTGGTGAAGGGCGAGGGAGGTGTGGCAGCGTGGCCGGTCGGGAGGGTGCCCAGGCACGCAGCAATGCCTGCCGTACATGCATCTCGATCCAGAGCCTCCGCGTCCTGCAGGCCGGGGAAGAAGGGGAGCTGCGCGACCCACTCGCCCTGTGAGATGTTGTGTGCCACAAGCACCGCCACCGCGCCTCGGTTGAAGCAAAAGTAGAGCATGGCCTCGAGGCCGCGCTCACGCAGCAGTGGCGCGAGCGCGGGCGCCACAAAGTGGACTGACTTGAAGTGCTGAAGGGGTGCCGGGCCGCGCAGGCGCAGTCCGAGCGCCTGCCGCACGCGCGAGTGCGCGCCATCGCAAGCGAGCAAGTAGTCCGCCTCCACCGTCAGCGCGTCGGGCGCTGCGTCCGCGTCGGCACCGGTACCGGCGGCGCTGTATGAGGCGGAAGCAGCAGGAGAGACGACGCGGCGCAGCTGGGCGGTCACGCCGCCGCCGTGCTGCGCAAAGCTGACGCACTCATAGCCAGACAGCAGCTCGGTGCCGCCAAGCGCGCGACGCTCCGCCTCTGCTCGCAGGATCGCCTCGAGCTTGGGCTGTGAGAGGTGTGCCATTGGGCTCGGCGTCATCTCGCTGAGCGCAGCCCACTCACGCCCAGCCATGTGGTCCTGCGCGGCAATCTGCGTGCCGAGGACGCTGGTGCAGTACCGAAAGTGCCGCCACTCGTCCATGGGCGGCGTCTGCTCACGGATCTGGCGCTCCACGCCCAGCTCACGCAGCAGCTCCATGGAACGCGTATTGATCAGATGCGCCCGTGGATGAGACTTACCGTTCGCCGCACGCTCGGCGAGCAGGCTCGGCACGCCATACGCGGAGAGCAGCGATGAGGCGTACAGGCCCACGGGGCCGCCGCCAACGATGAGCGCTGGCACTCGCCGAGTCGAGGCGGTCTTCGCCATGATCGCCGAACTTCGGGGCGATCGAATTCTCGTGAAGAAGAACTTTCTATTCACACCCGACCCGTTCCCAACGATTACGGATTTTTTCTTATTACGTTACTCACCACTGTGAAACCAAATGTACAGTTCTCGACCGCTCGAACGCCTCCTGCCAGGTCAGCATGGGTCAGAGCCCCCCTAGGCTGCTCGACCAGACGTCCAGAACCCCGCGGGCGCGGCATCAGCACTCTGCTTCTTCAGGTTGGAGGAAGATCTGATCATGGGCGCGGGCCGCAGCTCCATGGCTACTTGACGCTTGAGGGAGGCGAAGAGCGCTGGCGAGTTCGGGGATTCTGCATAACATTCAGCGCCCCAGCGAGAGGCTGCTTGCAGACCTTCATCATCTGTGGAGCTCGCGACGGAATGATGGCTTCCGTCCATGGAACGATGGCTGAGGGAAGGCTGGCTTCCGCTCTCGTCGATCGCCAGCATCAGGTGCATCTGCTGCGCAAGCAGCGCGTCGGAATTGGCGAACATCATGCCGCCTTTGGTGCTTGGATCGGGCGATGACGCAGGGCTACGACGTAGTGCGGAGGGGATCAGCATCGAGAGCAGCGGTTTGCGCTTGGCGGTGGGCGAGGGCGAGGGCGAGGACGAGGGCGAGGACATATAGCGCGCGGCCGTCGAGCTCGACCCCTCACTACCCTCGAATGAGAGATCTGCGGGTGGGCCACTCTCAGAGGAATGCTCAGGAGAAGACTTCTGAGAGTCCTTCCTGCTGCAGATGATGCACACGCACGTGATGTCGTCGCGCAGCCCCCTCGCTTTCAGCGCCTTGGCTACGATGTTATGGGCTGCCTCAAAGACGTTGTTGGACCGAAGCGCCTCCTTGACGACCTTCTGGGGCGGCAGTGCGTCCCACACCCCATCGCTCGCGATCACCACGAGACTATGCGCCTCCAGGAGGGGCATCGTCTTGATGTTCGGTACGGGACTCAGCCACGGCCCGCAGTCGCGGTCGCCGATCGCGCGCGCGCAGGCAACGCCACCTGGGTAGGCGCGGATCGGCCCGGCTGCTTGATTTTGTGAGGTGGCACGCCCGAGCTGGCCGCCCTGCTCCTTGACACGAGCACGTTCGTCCTCGCTGTCGTTGAGGCGGTGCTCGTCGGTGAGAGGTACCATGGCGCGTTGGTCGGCTGCTCGTCTGCCGGCGGTTGGCGAGAGCACGAGCATAGCGGCCGCGTCGCCCACGTGCGCCGTCGTCAGCTCGCCGCGCGTCTCGTTGATCAGGCACACGGTCACCGCGGCGCCGGCCGTGTGGTGGAGGTCCGCGCACACCTGCTCGTGCAGCCGACGAAAGGTGCGCTTCAGAACCTCCGAGAGGGCACTGCCGCTCGCGCCACCTTGACTCTCATCGCAGAGGAACTCGATGAGGAGGAACTCGATCAGGTGCTCCACCACATGCGCAGCCGCTTCATAGCCGCCGTGCCCATCCACGACGATCGCGCATAGCACAATGTCTCCGCCGATGACGACGCGCTCGATGCGCATGCCGTCCTCTCCCTTGAGACGCGTCGCGTCCGAGGCAAAGATGCTGGGAACGAGAGCTTGCGCTTGCGGCCGCACCTCGGTCGATTCCATTATCCGACAAAGAGCGAACTTCCTGGAACAAACCTCACCCCAGCTCGCCCTACTTCGCGAACCCGAACGCGCGGCGCTTTCTCGTGCGAAAGCGTGCTTGCTTCGCGGGAGAGTCGCGCGCACGCACGCGTGCGGTGACGAAATGCAAATGTGGACGGATTCTATAAATAGACTGCCGGTCCGCGCCTTAATCCTTGATCCCGCCGGATTACGAAACATGGAGGTGTCAGAAACGCAGATAAGGATGTGGGGTCCCGCTTGGAACCGAGCGAAACGGCCAGTCAGCGCAACGCTGACGGGTTGGCTAGCCAAAGTGATAGTTAAGAAAGTGATTCAGAGACGCCCTTTCCCCGAAAATTGGGTATAAAGGCAAGGGGGGGGACATGGGGAGATCTATGTTTGAAAAAACCCCGATGATCCTGACGTATTCTGATGTGTCCTGAATGTATCCCCTGAGTGTAAATCCTGAGTGTATCCTGTCAACCCTGTCATGTATCCCAAATGTTGAAATGTATCGTACAAGACCTGCTAACTACGGTACCTCCACGTGGTAACAGTTTTTAACTGACAGTTGGTGCCTGATAACCAGTCACAAGCGCCTTGATCGGCGGCGCTGTCTGCGCCCTACTCCCCTACACGTTGTGATGTCTCCCAGGGGTGTCTCCACGGGACCTGAACACCAGCTGTGGTTCTGCGTCTTGCCGAGATGGAAATTAAATGTGAACGTGAACGCATGATCGGCGGCGCTGCGGCGGCGTGGCTTTCTTGGGTGCAGGACCACACTTTCCCCAAATTGCGGAAGCGCTGCAACCCGCGAGGGCATAGCTCGGGGCCTCGGGGTCCCGGACTGTGCAACAAATGACTCAACTCGCCGGGGCTATCCGCGGATCATGCCGCGGATAATGAGAATCCCGCACACTCTGTTCTATACACTATAGAACACACACCAAAGATCACACGCTCTACACTGTGTACACACAGATGAGGCCACAAGCCGTAGCACCACACAGACATAGCTCACAGTACGAAAGTGGGGGCTATTTATAATCCCTTGGGCAGCGACTCACAATGCCTCAATGCTCAAAACCTCAAATCACAAAACAATATAATTCCTAAGCTTCACGCGAGACAGCAGGGGGCACGGGGGTTGACCGTTGGCGTTGAATACATGCATTATACAGATACACGAACAACAGGGCTGGAGACATCCGTCGTTCAGTCAGTCAATCAGTTTCGTCGCGGTCCCCCCCGCGCTCACCATACCGTCTCAAAGGACGTCTCCGCTCCCCTCGGTCAACACAAGTACTGAGTACTCGCTCGCTCGGGCTACTCAATTTCGCTAGTGAGGTCGGTCTCTCCCAGCACACAGAGTGATCACTGGTGCTTGCTGCCCATAATACTACCGGGCGGGATTGTGATAGGCAATCAGGTGGGGGGTGGAGGGGGTGGGCGGTTGGGGGTTTGTCAACCGTCATCATACTTCTGGGTCCGGCCTTCTTTGTCTTGCCCGCAGCCTCTACAGTCCGCGTGCGTGGGCAGTGCGTGGGTAATCTCAAGACCATGCTCAAGACGCACGTTCAAAATCAAAAAAATTAATAATTCGTATTCGAATAATTAATCACATTCACACTACACAATGTCGTAAGTTCTAAGTCCAGTAATACACCTACATTGTACAACATTGTACCGCTACACACTGCTATTCGGGGTCCACGCTCGGACACCGTTGGCGTTGAATACATGCATACACGACAAGAAACAGGCTGGGCATCTTTTGCCCATTTGTATACAAATGGAGGCGTACTACGTCGTCTCGCGCACCCACCCACTGTCAAGGCGGACAGGCACAGGACGAGCTGCAAACCTGGGACGACCGCGCATGGCTCGACTCGATAGCTGGAAAGCACTGACGACATGCTTGGATTGCGCGTTGTACTCGTACTACGTATGCGATTCGACCGACGACATCCGGGTGGTTGCCATTGGGTATTATCCGAAGAGCCGCAGCTCTTCGGAAAGTGATAGCCGGAAAGTGATAGCCGGCGACGGCGGGACGGCGGCAGCGACGGCGGCGGCGACGGCGGATACGACCACTAGGGCACTTGACAACTAGGGCAGCTGGGCCAGCTCGCCAGACCGGGCCCGTGATCACCTCGCCGCCCAGATGTTGATCCCGGGCCCGGGCCGTAGCTCCATGGATGCTTGACGATTGAGAGGAGCGAAGAGCTTGGGCGAGTCCTGGGAATCCGGATGCAATCCTTCATCATCTGTGGAGCTCGCGACGGAATGATGGCTTCCGTCCATGGAAAAATGATGGCTTCCGTCCATGAAACGATGGCTTCCGCCAGGATCCAGACACGTCAACGAGTGGCCTGCCACCATCAGGTGCATCTGCTGCGCAAGCAGCGCGTCGGAATTGGCGAACATCATGCCGCCTTTGGTGCTTGGATCGGGCGATGACGCAGGGCTACGACGTAGTGCGGAGGGGATCAGCATCGAGAGCAGCGGTTTGCGCTTGGCGGTGGGAGAGGGCGAGGGCGAGGACGGGACGCTAGAGGACGTCTGCCGGGAGAGCGAGGGCAAAGAGCTCGTGCCCTCGTCCTCGTCCTCTGCGGACGAGCGTGGATGCACGCGCTGTTTGCCCCAACGGGAGGCTCGGGACTCGTCGGTACTCTCAGAGGAATGCTCAGGAGAAGACTTCCTGCTGCAGGTGATGCACACGCACGTGATGTCGTCGCGCAGCCCCCTCGCTTTCAGCGCCTTGGCTACGATGTTATGGGCTGCCTCAAAGACGTTGTTGGACCGAAGCGCCTCCTTGACGACCTTCTGGGGCGGCAGTGCGTCCCACACCCCATCGCTCGCGATCACCACGAGACTATGCGCCTCCAGGAGGGGCATCGTCTTGATGTTCGGTACGGGACTCAGCCACGGCCCGCAGTCGCGGTCGCCGATCGCGCGCGCGCAGGCAACGCCACCTGGGTAGGCGCGGATCGGCCCGGCTGCTTGATTTTGTGAGGTGGCACGCCCGAGCTGGCCGCCCTGCTCCTTGACACGAGCACGTTCGTCCTCGCTGTCGTTGAGGCGGTGCTCGTCGGTGAGAGGTACCATGGCGCGTTGGTCGGCTGCTCGTCTGCCGGCGGTTGGCGAGAGCACGAGCATAGCGGCCGCGTCGCCCACGTGCGCCGTCGTCAGCTCGCCGCGCGTCTCGTTGATCAGGCACACGGTCACCGCGGCGCCGGCCGTGTGGCGGAGGTCCGCGCACACCTGCTCGTGCAGCCGACGAAAGGTGCGCTTCAGAACCTCCGAGAGGGCACTGCCGCTCGCGTCGCCTTGACTCTCATCGCAGAGGAACTCGATGAGGAGGAACTCGATCAGGTGCTCCACCACATGCGCAGCCGCTTCATAGCCGCCGTGCCCATCCACGACGATCGCGCAGAGCACAATGTCTCCGCCGATGACGACGCGCTCGATGCGCATGCCGTCCTCTCCCTTGAGACGCGTCGCGTCCGAGGCAAAGATGCTGGGAACGAGAGCTTGCGCTTGCGTCCGGGCACCCGGAGCAGCAACAGGGGCAGGAGCAGGAGCAGGGGCAGGAGCAGGAGCAGGGGCAGGAATGTCCAACGCCAAGATGGTACCCACTGAACTCTCGGACTCGTTCGAGTCCCCACTGAACTGCGATGCCAGCGACGAGCTCGTCATCGATGAGGTCGACATGGCGGAATTATCATTACCGAAGAGCCTGGCAGATAGGACTTGTGCCGAGTCGGTTAACGACTTTGACCACCATGGTTCTTCGGGCACCTTTGTACCTGTATCCGGCGGTGCCTCATGCTTTGCCTCCGGCGCTTCGCTCATCGCCGTGCAGCCCGACGCTCGCGGCCAGATGGGTAAGGAGACCACAAAAAGCACCGAGGAATGGTTTCCTGTTGCAGGGTCTTCAAAGTTGAAACTCAATGCCTAGTTCGACCGCATACAAACCTCGCTCAATCTGACAAATTAGCTTGCTTTCTCGCTCATATCTGCAGTGCAAATTCGCTCTTCGTTCAGAACAAACAATGCAAGCAAAGAAGAACTTGGGGGTAAACGGCCGGCCCCAAGCCTCATGCTTGTGTGCGTTGGACTACTTTTACATGTACTATTGTATGTGGTAAAGATGTGGTTGGAACTTGGAAGGGTACGGTCGGCCGGGGCGGTGCGCGAATCGCGAGTTGCTCGCGCCGCGCCTGCAATCGCGCACCGAGACCCCCCACCTCATCCGAAAGGGCCGTCGAGATCGAGATCGAACGGAGAGGGCGATGCTGACGCGCCATGTGACGCGCAGGCCGGGACGAGCTCGGGAGGTTACGCGCCACCCTTGGCGCGCCCACCATGATCGCCCGCCCACGCTCCCCTTAACGAAGACAGGAGGTGCGGCGATATCTTAATCGTGTGGGTCTTCGGTAGCTGGGCTCGGCGGTTTCGCAGTTAATCGCAGTGGGTCGAGTCCTGTGGCTATGGCACTGCGTGCGGGCTGCAGGGGAGTTGGTTGCAGAGTCAGCTCCAGTCGTTCAGTGATGGAGGCGGCGACACGGGCTCATGCATCTGGGCTCATGCATGGGCCAATTGGCATGGGCTATCCAACCATGCCTGTTGCGCCGCGCCGCGCCCCTGCGATCTTGTTCCCGCTTCCCGGTATCCTTTGAGGCATATTCAGGGGGTCCTGCCAATGTGTAGGTAGCTCAGTAAGTTTCAAGTTCTCTCTCTCTTTGAGGCATCCACGCACTCATCGTGATATCATGAACCTAGTTGATGCACATCTTGAGGTCCTCGAGCTTGAACGCGCTTTGGGTCATTGCTTCGGGTAGAACGTCCCCGACTCCCCGTCCAGCATCGACCCCATCTGTGGCCCTGTTTATGTAGTTGCTTGCTTGAAGTGACTTGACTTGAATTGACATCAATTGTAATCTTGGTCGCTCTGAAAGTCTGAATGACGATTTTTTTAGCTCAACTCGGCGGTCTTACGATGAATCGAGAGTACTTTACGGGCTCGGCGAAAGCACAGAGAGAACGGCAGGAGCAGGACGGCTGTGAGAACGGTGCGGAGCCTTTGGGGAGGGGGGGCGGGGTGCGATCTCATGTGTGGGAGCTCGCGCGGTTGCTCACTCAGCTCCACCTTGGACGCCGATGACGGTCGCGCTGCCGATGACGGTCGCGCTGCTGCTGCTCGCAACGTCGAGAACGTGTTCCGCTGTGCAGAAAATTAACCGCTTCGATTGCGCGGCGGCCAAGCTCCGGGCAGTGCGATCGGAGATCCGCGGAGCGCCCACTCCTCAGCCGATACCACCGCGTTCCGCCAACGCCACGGCCGCGTACGCGTTGCTGCGCCGAGACTTTCTCTTCTTCGAGCGCTTCACTGTGCTGTTCCTACGCTCTGTATCGCGCGCGGTCATCGCCTTCCGTGATTGGCTGGGGCGCTCCATTGGCTATCCGCCGCGCGTGATGGTCGTGACGCTGCAGGGCATCATCGCAGCCGATGACGAAATCAGAGGCGCGCGGGCGCTGCTGGTCGCCGAGTCGGACGACCTGCTCCTCCTCGACGAGGAGGATAGCAGTAACGGATGGCGAGAGCGCTTTCGGCCGCGTGCGCGCGGCCGGCCAGGTGGCGGCAGCCAGCTCATCAACCTCGAGCGGTGCGAGAAGCAACTCGAGCGTGCCTTCTCCGCCCACGGGACCAGGGCGGTTTGCTTGGTGATCAACTCGCCTGGTGGCTCGCCGGTGCAGAGCTCGCTGATCTACGAGCGCCTGCGCGCACTGCGCAAGCAGTACAAGCGCGTGCCCCTCATCGCATTCGTTGAGGACAGTGCGTGTAGCGGCGGGTACTACATTGCGTGTGCGGCGGACGAGATCATCGCAGATCCGTCCTCGTTGGTGCGCGTGCATCCCTCTAATTGCGTCCGAATGCGTCCGATTGCGGACGAGGCCATCGCAGATCCGTCCTCGTGGGCTCCGTGGGCTTGACCCGATTGCGTCCGATTGCGTGCCTCATCAGGTGGGCTCTGTTGGAGTGATCTCACGTGGCTTCGGTTACGTCAAGGCAATCAAGCGGCAGGGCGTAAGCCGGCGCGTGCACACGGCGGGCGCGTCCAAGGGCGGCGTGGATCCGTACCTGCCCATGCGTCGCAAAGACCTCGCCGCCCAAGCGAGATTGCTACGCGAGATCCATACGAACTTCATCGGTGCGTCTGCCTCTGATGGCCTCTGATGGCCTCTGATGGCCACTGATGGCCACTGATGACCTCTTATTGCCTGTGCCATCAGGTGCAGTCAAGGCGGGAAGGGGCGATCGGCTGCGGCCCGAGGCGGCGGCGCAGCTGTACTATGAGACGACGAGCTGGGGAGCGAGCTGGGCAGGAGCGCCGAGCAAGCGCACCCTCCGCAACCTGGTTCAGCAAGGCGCTGGGCTCTTCGATGGCTCGGTGACTGCCACTCAGGGCCTCTGATGGCCTCTGATGGCCTCTGATGGCCTCTGATGGCCTCTGATGGCCTCTGATGGCCTCTGATGGCCTCTGATGGCCTCTGATGGCCTCTGATGGCCTCTGATGGCCTCTGATGGCCCCCTCGGCTTCAGGTGTACTCGGGAGAGGTGGGCAAGTCGCTCGGGCTCGTGGACAAGCTGGGCGAGCTCAAGACGGAGATGCAGGCGAGATTCGGCCGCTCGGTGCGCCTCGAGCCCGTCGAGGAGGACCGCGCGCTCGACTACTACTCTCGCCTGCTGCGCTGGCTCCTCTGATGAGCCAACTCCACTGCTGAGTGCTGTGGCATGGAGGTGCTGTGTGGTCTCCAGCTATCAAGCTACGCTTCGCTTTGGTCAAGTGACGGCGGTGGTGAGTGTTGCGCTGGCCGCTGCTATTCGAGTATATATATGATATTATTCGCAATGTACGCAGCTGTACCGTGGACGACCGACACCATAACTACTTTAGTCTGTGAACTTCATTCTCCACGACCACGTGCCGCTACGCGACGCGACGGCCCGGTCCTTGGGGTGCGGTGCCCGTGTGCATTCCGTTCTGGGTGCACTTACCTGCGGGGTGAGGAGCTGTCCCAGGAGCGCAAGGCTCAGGTCCACCTCCAGTAGTACGAGTCGTCGCGGCTCGCGTGCTCCGCCAGCAGCCCGTCCGTCTGCCCGGAAGTCGTCTTGGCAAAGGCCTCGAGGGAGAGGCGCGCCTGCATGCAATGGGAGAGGCCATTAGTGGGATTCATAGGCCTTCAGAAGCAAAGGCCTTGAGGGAGAGACGCGCCTGCATGAGGCGGGATCATCAGCGCTCATCAGTCGCAATCCACGGCCGTCATCAACGCAATCCACGGCCATCCTGACCTGCACGAGATCGGCGAGGAGACGCGGCACGCCATGAACGCTCCGGTCCGCCCACGACAACGCGCCGCCCTTGCGCACGGCACTCCAAATATTCTTCGTCGAGCGCATCGCCCAATCTGGCGAGAGCTCGCGCTCGAGTAGATGGGCAAAGTTCTGCGGCTCTGCAGCCGCAGCCGCCTCGACGCACGCAAAGCTGCCGCCGGCGGCGCTCGACTCAGAACTTCCTAATCTGGACGACCGCTCGCCTCCTAATATGGCACGGCCTCTCGCCTCGATGGTGCTCACGAAGGCGCGCAACCTGGGCGCGAGCTCAGCGGCCGTTGGCCCATGGCCAAAATAGATGAAGCGGTCGGAGCCCACGGAGTGCTCGGTCGCGTTCCTGAGGGCCTCGGTGACCTCCGCAGGTGGGGGCCAATGTGGGTATGGCCGAAAGCGCGAGGGATTGCAACCCGAGTACGGCCAGCCCGGGGGATGGCCTCCGAGGTACTTTGCGTCACTCATGCCGGCCGGACGCGGCCCTCGCACCTGCTCGGTGGCCTTGATGGCGCGGGCCTTGCCGGCTTCGCGCATCTCCAACTGCTCAAAGGAACATTCGGCCGAGTACCAATGGAAGACCTCGGGATTGAGGCACGTCATCAGCCGTTGATGACCGCTCACCTGCAGCGAGTAATTCGCCTGCATCCGGTACATGAGGGACGGGAAGGCGCGGCCGGACGCGCGCTGTACGCTGGCATGTACGTGGGCCCACTCGCCGCCTTTGGTATTGTTCGGTCCAGAGGGGTCCTCCGGCTTCGCCTTCATGTAGTGGACGGCCAGCGAGATGTTTGAAGGTGCCATCCACCCAAGCCCCGCACCACGCCACATGTAGTGATGGGACTTGGTGCGCGTCGTGTGCACCACGGTCACGTTGCCCGCGCACGTGGCCAGCCAATGCGAGAGCACCGTGTCACACAGCGTGGAGGCAAAGCCCAGATGTGCACGCGGTCCTCGGCAGTGGGTCCGACGATCCCATTCACGAGCACTGCGCTCATACTCGCGAAGGTATGCGCAGTCGACAAACATATCCTGCGCCAGATCACGCCCGAAGACGGCGAGTGGGCCGGTCGGGAAGGGCGCCATCGTGCTGCGCGGCAACCACGGGAAATGGCCTGTGGGGAAATGGCCCGTCGTCCCCCGTCTCGAGAGAGCCTTCCCCTCTTCCACAGATGAGGAGCCCATCTGATCGTCGTCGCCTTCCTCTGAGAGGCCACACGCCACGCTCGCGCCACGCCACCACTTGATGAGCGGTGACTCGTCATCTCCCTTGGAGCGGTTCCCCTTGATCTCGGCGAGATCTCGGATGCTACCCCTGAAGCCTCCGCCCTTGGCGCCACCAGCCCCCTTGGCTGCCTTGCCTGCTACGCCGTGGGGAGACCGCACGTGCGCCTTATCGAAGCGCAGCTGCCCGGGCACAGTGTGCTTATTCTCGAGGTCGCCCAGGAAGCATCCCTCAGTGTAAGCAGCCTTGCCTGCGCGCCGCTTCTTGTGACAGTCGCCGATGTTCGTGACGCATGCGCGCATCGGCTGGCGCTCCGGGTAGCGCGTCGGGCGCGTGGGCAGGACCGCGAGCGTCATGTAGCCGAGAATGAGCTTTGGGTACTCCACCAGCGCACGCAGCTCCGCCTCGAGCACCGCGAGCTGCACGTACGTGTCGTCCTCCGTCTTGCCGATGTACCGCGCCGAGGGCCACTGCAAAAGCGCATACCGGATCCACGCGGTCGTCTTCTCGACGCACGAGCACGCGATGCTGATACCAGTGCCATCGATGGCATCCAGCTGCACGATGTCGCGCTTTCGACTAATCTCCTGCGCTAGCAACAAGAGCCTGTCGTCCCCCTTCGCATGCGTGGGCATGAAGTCGCCAACGACGAAGCGGAATACGGTGCGACCGGATGTGACGGTGTCGTACCGCAGCATTGTCGCGCGCACCTGCTCGCGTCGGCCGACTGCAAAGGGCGCCGTCACCATCCCCAGCGCGTGGAAGGGCTCGGAAGCCGCCGACACACCTTGCGACATTATTTGCCAAAACTGTGAAACACCACCAAAACTGTGAATGACCAACAAAATATTTATGCCTTATCCGGAAGGCCAAGCTCGGCGGCGACTAGAGCCGCCTCTCTCGTGGCTAACGGCTGCGCATGGGGATCGAGCGCGCCCGCGTGCCCGCAGTTCCTCCAAAGAGGACGTGTGCGCGCTGACTCTGAAACGTGCAGCCCGGCTCCGAGCACTCGCACCAGTTATGCCGAATGGCCAGCGCCGAGCAGCGGTCACCGGAGCAGCTGGATGCAGACCACCGGCACGACGTTTGGCGGAAGGCCGCATCGTGCTCGCAAAGTGTAGCGGGGGTCTGTTGGGCGAAGGCGCAGCCGAGGAGAGGACGGCGGAATGTCTCCAGAAGACGCTCCTTGGAGCGTCGTGAGCAGCTCGCCGCGCACAGGCCACACGAGGTCCAAGCCAATGAGCCGTTGGGGCCCATCGGCTCGACGCCACCGTGTTGAGCACATTTGCCGATCATCCAGTCGGATTGCATGCAATTGCCGTGGTACCTCCGGGCACACGCGACGAAGTCGAGCTTGCGCACGGCGGCGCGGTCGAAGACGTGGCCGCCGCCGCCGCATGCGAACGCCGTGCCGGGCACCTCTCGAGTGGTACTCCCGCGGTACGTAGCCGGACCAAAGTCACCTAGGTACAGACCCTCGCGTTGAGCGTGCGGCGCGAGCGCAGGCGAGCGCAGGAGGCTGAGCAGCCACGCCGCGTCGACGCGAGAATCGTCGTCGACGAGCACCAGCCACAGCATCGTCGCGCTGCTAGCTAGCACACGAGAGGCGTGGGCCAGTGCGGGCAGGAAGCGGTACTGGGACGACAGCGTCAGCTTGACGTGAGGGCGGCAGAAGAAGCTATTGGAACCGTTGGCGAGCGCTGGCCGTCCTCGCCATGCTGCGTCGCAGCACTGCAGCGGCCCAGGTGGAGTTGGCAGTGGCGGCACGAGCGTGGTGTAGGAGCCTAGGCCCACGTGCTCAAGCTGCGATCCTTGGTTCCCAACCTCGGAATCATGATACAGAATGCAACGGATGGCCTCGTCTTCGCACGCACGAGTGCATTCGCGCCTGCCGCCGCGTCTGCGGCCTGTCATGCATGCAATAAGCACGATGTGCTTCTCCGTCGCCGCCGGCAGTTCGGCCACTAGTCGATTGCCATCGGGTGTCATCGGGGGGACTCAATCCATTCACAGTCAATGTTTATAACTCGACACCCAAGACACCGGACCGGCGTACGTGTGCGGTACAACAAGCTGGGGGACCCCTGGACCCCCTTTTCACAGCCAGTAAACTTGGTCGCGTTGGTTGATTGGCGGTTCATCAAACTACACAAACGGCAGCCTGGTGAGCGCGACATCCCGGTCCCTGCTAAAGCTAGACCAGGCTCTGAATCGCGGTGGGTGGGCGGGGACACATAACACTCCCAGAACTGATACGCATCGATATTCGAAAGCGCCGACCGGAGACCGTCGGCACATTCTCGGAGCATGCCGCAGAGACCGGCAATACTTCACTCGCCGAATAGAGCAATATCAG